>Ga0306920_100000944_pt1 | contig 35355 bp, 29 predicted proteins | sample flu12Cox44000170_FD_204666 | JGI IMG/M metagenome (GOLD analysis project Ga0306920, IMG submission 204666) | Lab enrichment of tropical soil microbial communities from Luquillo Experimental Forest, Puerto Rico - flux4day.12C.oxic.44.000.170 (v2)... | ecosystem: Environmental > Terrestrial >...
GGCCCGCGCGGGGTGATGCATTCGTGGGCGACCGATGGAGATGATCCGACCGAACAGCCGCGCTGGGGCAGGGTGGGCAAGCAGCGGGTCACGGATACCGGTCCGCTCACCAAGAAGCGCATGGAGACTTGCGACGACGATTTTGTCGCGGCGGCCAAGGATTTCATGAAGAAAGCGAACGACGCGGGCAAGCCGTTCTTCGTCTGGCTCAACTTCACGCACATGCACCTGCGCACCCATACCAAGCCCGCGAGCCTGGGCCAGGCGGGACGCTGGCAGTCGCCCTATCACGACACGATGATCGACCACGACAAGAACGTCGGCCAGGCGCTCGACTATCTCGACGAGCTCGGCATCGCCGACAACACCTTCGTCATGTACTCGACCGATAACGGCCCCCACATGAACTCTTGGCCGGATGGTGCCATGACGCCGTTCCGCAGCGAGAAGAACACGAACTGGGAGGGCGCCTTCCGCGTGCCGATGGTTGTCCGCTGGCCGGGCAAGATCGCACCCGGTCGGATCTCGAACGAGATCGTCCAGCACCACGACTGGCTGCCAACCTTTCTCGCTATGGCCGGCGACCCGGCTGTCGTCGAGAAGCTCAAGACTGGCTATCAGGCGATCGGCCGCTCCTACAAGAACCATATCGACGGCTACAATCTCGTCCCCTATCTGACGGGCGAGGCGAAGGAGAGCCCGCGCAAGTTCTTCATGTATCTGAGCGACGACGGCGACGTGCTCGGCTTGCGCTACGACAATTGGAAGGTCGTTTTCATGGAGCAACGCTGCCACGGCACGTTGCAGGTGTGGGCCGAGCCATTCACCCGGCTTCGCGTGCCGAAGTTCTTCAATCTCCGCACCGACCCGTATGAGCGCGCTGATCAGACGTCTAACACCTACTACGACTGGTTGATTGATCACATCCCCGTTCTGTACGGCGCGCAGGCGCTCGCGGCGCAGTGGGCGGCGACCTTCAAGGACTTTCCGCCTGTCCAGAAACCGAACACCTTCACGCTCGATGAAGCATTGGCCAAGATGCGCGAAACGATGTCCGGAGGGCACTGATCGGGGCGCATTCGTTCCTTCTCCCTCCCCGGGCAGCCCCCAGGGAGGGAGAAGACCAGGATGAGGGGGCGCGGGCGAGCGGCTGCGGCAACTAATCGCTTGAGCCGACGCATATGGTTCAGGACGAGACCAGAAAAGCGGCGCCCGCCGATCCGGCCGACGCGGTGCGCGCTTTCTACGATAGTCACCCCTATCCGGCGCCGATCGATAATCTCGATCGGCATCGCGAGCTCTATCGCAACCCGGATCGGCGCCGGGCGGACTCTCTTCTGCTGTGGCCTACCGAGAAGCCGCGGGCAAATCGAACGATCCTGGTCGCGGGCTGTGGAACGTCGCAGGCTGCCATTCATGCGCTGCGCGAGCCTGACGCTCGCGTGACCGCAATCGACTTCAGCGAAACCAGCTTGCGTTACACGCGCAATCTTCAGCGAAAATATGGCTTGCGAAATCTCGACCTCCACCGCCTCGCCATCGAGCACGTCGGGGAGCTCGGCCGGACGTTCGACCAGATCGTTTGTACCGGCGTACTCCACCACCTGCGCGACCCCGATATCGGCCTTCGGTCGCTGCGCAGCGTCCTTGCACCCAACGGCGCCATGCACCTAATGGTGTATGCGCCATACGGGCGTGCCGGCATCTACATGATCCAGGAATACTGCCGCCTGCTCGGCGTCAGCGCCACGGAGGGGGAGCTGCGGGACCTCAGCGCGATGCTCGGTGAGCTGTCTGCCGAGCATCCGATCGCCGGCGTAGTCAGGCGGGCGAAGGATTTCAGAAACCCCGACGCCCTCGCCGATGCACTGCTCCACCCGCAAGATCGTGCCTATACCGTGCCGCAGCTCCATGCCTGGCTTGAGCGGTGCGGCGTATCGTTCGGGCGCTGGTTCGAGCAAGCACCCTATCTCCCGCAGTGCGGGGCAGTGGCCAGGACGCCACATGCCGCACGTCTCGCCTCGCTTCCGCCGTCATTGAAGCACGCCGCCGTCGAGCTGTTGCGCGGGACCATGACCAGGCACTCCTTCATCGCCTATCGCGATGATCACCCCGGCGAGTGTCAGCCGATCACGTTTGAAGGTGATGCGTGGCGGGGCTACGTTCCTATGCGGCTGCCGTGGACTCTCTGCGTCCGGGACCGGGTGCCCGCCGGCTCAGTAGCGGTCCTAATCAATCGGGCCCACACCTATCCTGACCTCGCCCTCCCCATCGACTCGGCTCAGGAGCGCATCTTTGCCGCAATCGACGGCAAGCGATCGCTCGCTGAGATCCTGCGGACCGCCGCGGGTGCGGGTGGCGATGAGCCGGCGCGCCGGTTTATCGAGCAGCTCTGGGAGTACGACCAGATCGTGTTCGACGCGACCACGTCGAACTGACTTTGTGTTCAGCGATGCGGGTTTCCAGTGATCGCGGGAGCATCTGCGACGCTCGGTGAGGTTCTGCAAACACGAACGGGTTGGGGAGCTGAGATTTTACCGATTAATGCAAATCTTCCCGTACGAAGACGCAGCCAGTTCTCCAACGCCTGTTCCGCACTCCTGAGGTTTGAAAGATGGTTTCTTTAGAATCGATGCCGTGGGTTGGGGACTGGGCATGGGGGATACCGCTTATCGTCGCGAATCTTGTAATGCATGTGGTTGGGCTTAGTCTGATTGGCGCTTTCGTCTTGGGAGACTACGCGAGCATACTGCGCAATCGCACAGCCTCTGTTGACTTCGTGATGGTCGTGGGAGTGACGGCCGTGCTCACGATCTTATTACATGCGCTCGAATCGACGACTTGGGGAGCAGCTTATGTTCTCTTGGGGGCGCTAAACGATAAAAAGACTGCGATGCTCTATTCACTGGGAGCGATGACTACCTATGGTCACGCGAATATCCACTTGAATCCACCGTGGGAGTTGTTGGGTGCCATGGAAGCGCTGCAAGGGATGTTGTTGTTCGGACTGACTACAGCCTTCTTGTTCTCGATCTTCCACGTGGTAAGTCCTCTCAAGAAGTAGCAAATTGGATTCAGAAGAAAGCGAGATGATTAGCAGACCGTGCCGCCTGGCAGGTGCCGTCGCAACCACTGTGATCTTGCTGCTGTTCAGCGTGCCTGGGACGATGGCACAGAGCCCTATGGTTGCTCCGCCAGCCGACAACCGGGCCGCCGAAAATCAGCCGGACGAAGCGAAATCCCTCACTGAAGTGAACAAGGAACTCTCGAACCCCATTTCATCGATCTGGTCGCTCACCTTTCAACAAAATACCTACTGGTTGACCATGCCCGGCGGGGTTTCGAATCGGAACCAGGTCAACCTGCAGTTTCAGCCGGTTCTGCCGGTTGCACTGACCCAGAACTGGAATCTGATCAACCGGCCAGTCCTGCAACCACTCCTCTCGACTCCTTACATCAACCGCAGTGGCAACCTGCATCGCGTAACAGGCTTCGGCGACACGATATTCGTGACAATGCTGTCCCCGACGGACAGGCTCGTGGGAGACTGGCTCTTCGCAGCAGGGCCGACGTTCATCTTTCCAACCGCGAGTAATTCGCGCTTAGGGCAGAACAAGTGGCAACTGGGTCCCGCCGGCGTCGTTGGGTACCTGGGCGAGAAGTTTTTGGCCGGGTTATTTCCGCAGCAGTGGTGGTCGGTCGGCGGGCCGGGCTCGAATACAGTGAGCCAGCTCAACCTGCAGTATTTCGCCTCGTACTTTTTCGGCGAAGGCTACAGCATCACGACTTCGCCCAACATGCTGGTTAATTGGTACGCGCCCAAAGGTCAGAACATGTTGACCTTTCCGATCGGGGTCGGCGTTTCGAAAGTGCACAAGCTCGGGATCTTGCCGGTGCGTTTCGCGGTGCAGGGACAATACATGCCGGTGCATCCAGACACCTTTGGGCAGAAGTGGAACATCCAGGTGATCGTCGCTCCGGTGATCCCCAAGCTGATTAGGGGCAACCTTCTTGAGTGAGTGGTTTGGGGCGAGAAGCAACGGGCGCGTACTTCTTTACCACGAAGTGGGCAGTGTCGTCGCCCTGGCTGGCCGAGAGAGAAAGTGATGAGTTCACAACTCCATAAACACCTGAAACCAGGTGCGTTGATTCATCTGATTTTCAGCCTGCTGCTGCTACTCACACGCTCGGCTAAAGCTCAAGCAGTCGTCCTGCAATTACCGGCGGGCGATCAGCAAACGATCTTAGCTCAACTGGGTCCTGGTGTTGTTGGTTCGCCACTGCCAAGCAAGCCCATTGACAACCCTTCGATCTATTTTCCGCTTCAGGACGCGGTGTCGATCTACCAGGTCATCGCGGGCCCCAATGCCGGGAAAACACAAACGCTGGGCGTTGCCAAGGTGAGGCGGCCGAGCCCAAAGTCTGCCTGGCGATTTCAGATGTCCCCTACGCTCGCGGGCTTCATCCATCAGACGCCCTCAGGGGACCTGATGATGCCTGCGATTAGCGACACGGGCGAGGGAGTGGTGGTGATTACGACGCCTGCCAATCCGTTCGTGTTGAAGAGCATGAAGGCGGGGGAGTCGCGATCTTACGTACAGAAGGTTGTGGTCAACGAACTCGACGACCCAAGTGATCAGGAATACTCGGGATCGCTCCATGCCTCTTATACCTATTTGGGTACGTACCAGGTCACGGTGCCAGCCGGCGTTTACGGAGCCGTGCTGTTTCGTCTCAAATGCGACGGCAAGGTTGGTCCCGCAGCTACGCACGACACCGCTTACTATTTTTTTGCGCCAGGCAAGGGAGTGGTCGCCATGATTAGCCAGGAAAACGCGACCGCATTCTGGCTGATCCACATTGATACCAGATCTGGAAAGGTTCTGAAGAAATTGCTGGCCGCGCAGTGAGGGCATGGCGAGTGCATGGCACCGCGGACAGCATCATCAACGAGTATCAGCGCTGGCAGTGTCCGCAGCTCATGGGTCACCGCGATCATGTAAAGATTCGGCAGAGCAAAGGCTGCGACAACTGCTGCACTACCCAATAAGCTCACGGCTTTCGTTCTGTATTACGAGCAGCATGGCGAATGCGCAACGATCCCGGAAAGACCGGGTACGGCAAACACTATGGAGGGCCTGACATGGCTGATGAGGGTGGACAGTCATCTCCAGTTCCTGAGTCGCGGATGTTGTCCGCGAGCCGGACGCGGATCTCGCTCGTCTGGGTCATTCCGACTGTAGCGGCGGTGGTCGGAGCATGGGTGGCAATAACGAGAATCGAGAGCGAGGGACCGAAGATCACGATAACCTTCTCTTCAGCGGAAGGACTCGAAGCCGGTAAAACGAAAATCGAATATCGAGGTGTCGAGGTCGGCACGCTGACGACGATCCGGCTTGCGCCCGACCACCAACAAGCAGTTGCGACGGCAGAGATGGCGCCAAAGACCGAGGACTTCCTGGTCGAGGATACGAAATTCTGGGTTGTTCGCCCACGGATCTCGGGAGCGAACATTACGGGTTTGGGCACCCTAATCTCGGGTGCTTATCTCGGTATGGAGATTGGGAATTCAAAGCAGGAGAAGCGGGAATTCGTGGCCCTCGAAGTTCCGCCCGTCGTAACCGGTGGAGTCCCCGGACGCTTCTTTGTGTTGAAGACCCCCAACCTCGGTTCACTCGATATCGGTACGCCGGTCTTCTTCCGGCGACTGCAGGTCGGTGAGATCGCAGCGTATTCCCTCGACGAGGATGGCCGGCGCTTCACTGTCAAGATATTCGTTAAGGCTCCCTACGATCAGTACGTCTCCCCGAACACCCGCTTCTGGCAGGCCAGCGGAGTCGAAATGCAGCTCACGGCCAACGGCCTCAGCATACAGACCCAGTCGCTCCTTTCTATCCTGATCGGTGGGATCGCTTTCGAGACCCCGGCAAACGGTCCGGTGCTGCCGGCTGCCGCCGCGAATACCCTTTTCCCACTCTATTTGAGTCGCGCTCAAGCCTACGAGCCACCGCCTCGAAACCCCCAAACTTACGAGCTGATCTTTAACGAATCGGTGCGTGGTCTAGAGCCGGGTGCGCCTGTTGAGTTGCGCGGCATCAAGGTCGGGGAGGTTATAGACGTTCGGGCACAGATCGACGCTAGAACCCTCAAATTCTCGGCACCAGTGATTATCGAACTTGACGCCCAAAAGCTCGGAGTCAAAGTCCTTGATCTTGCTCAAGGGGCAAATTTCTCCGGGGTTCGCCGGAAAGTCATCGATTCGTTAGTAGCTGATGGAGTTCGTGCACAGCTACGGACAGGCAACTTGATAACCGGGTCGGCCTTTGTCGCATTCGATTTTTTCCACGGAGTGCCACCCGCAGCGGTAGACTGGTCGCAGAGTCCACCGCAGCTACCAACCACGCCCGGACAACTCGAAGCGGTCGAAGCGGGACTGGGCGATATCATCAAGAAGCTCAACAAGATGCCGTTGCAGCAGATCGGCAATAATTTGGACAAGTCCTTGGCAAATCTAGATCTTACGCTGACAGGCGCGCGCGCCACTCTTGGCAACGCGAACACTACACTCGTCAGCGCGACCACGATGCTAAACACGGCCAATGGCATGGTCGAGCCAAGTTCGGAACAGATGGAAGAAGTCGACCAAACGCTGCAAGAACTAAGGCGCACGCTGCGATCCGTGCGAGTTTTGGCGGATTATCTCGAGCAACACCCGTCGGCGCTGATTCGCGGCAAGCCGGGAGGGCCGCAATGACCTAACAACAAGACGTGAATAGGAGGAGACAAAGAGTGTGTTCGAGGTAAATCCAAGAGAGAATGTCTGCGTTTCTATAGGCTGATGGAACCGCAGCTTGAGCTCGCATCAACGGAGCAATGGAAATTATGAGAAAATCGGCGGGACCCGCAGCTGAAGAGGCCATTTGGTCCGCCGGCTGGCGTTTTCGATTGCTCACCGTGCTCCTCGGCATACTCACTGGCATTGTCGGCACTGCCTTTCGGCTCGGAGTAAGTCGTGGCTTCGCTCGCTACGCCAGGCTCGTCGCGCTCGGGGATCACAGTTCAGTGTTGGGGTGGCTGCTCGCCGCTATAAGTGGCGCCGTCATGGTTTCTGGTGCGGCTTTTCTAACACGCCGATTTGCGCCGGAGACCGCTGGAAGCGGCGTCCAGGAGATCGAAGGCATACTGGGCGGTCTTCGTCCCCCAGTGCGGTGGCCACGAGTGCTTTCGGTGAAGTTCTTCGGAGGTCTGCTGGCAATGTCGGCGGGCCTTGTCCTGGGTCGCGAGGGCCCGTCAATTCACATCGGCGGCGCATTAGGCGCGGCACTCGCCAAAAGGCAGCGTCTGCCGAACGACCGTGAAAATATCCTGGTCGGCGGGGGAGCCGCGGCCGGACTGGGAGTTGCTTTCGACGCGCCGATTGGCGGCGTTTTATTTGCGATGGAAGAGATTCGCCGTGACTTTCCACTGACGACGACATTTGCTCAGTGCGTCACGTTTACAACCGTGACAGCGATCATAGTTAGCCATTTAGTCGCTGGGCCGGGGCGGATTCTGCCGATTCCCGTGTACAAATGGCCGACGCCAAGCGAACTCGGACTAATGCTGCCCTTCGCGATAATCGTGGGCGCATATGGTGTATTTCTGAACCTCGCGCTGTTGCGGACATACGATGTGTCGCGCGCGCTAACTCAACGCACCGGTTGGCTGATGCCTGCGATCGTCATCGGCGGCGCCGTTGGTCTCCTCGTGCGCTCGTTGCCCGAGATGACTGGGGGAGGTGAAGAGTTAGTCATGCAGCTTCTGCAAAGCCCTCAGAGTCTTGGGGCGCTCATATTACTGCTTGTTGCGCGCACGGTTTTTTTCAACGCCAGTTATGGTGTCGGTACGCCCGGCGGCATCTTCTTCCCGATTGTCGCATTTGGGGCAGTTTCGGGCCTTTCGTTTGCGCACCTCGTTGGGTGGTTCCTTCCCGCTCTGGAGCTCGACCCTGGAAAATGCGCTGTTGCCGGAATGGCGGCGCTACTTGCAGCCACCGTACGCGCTCCTCTGACCGGGCTAATGCTCGTCGTTGAGATGACGGGCAACTATCAACTGGTTGTGATGTCGCTGCTGGCCTCGATTATCGCCGATGCAACGGCTGATTTTTTGGGAGGCAGACCTATCTATGAGCAGTTGCTAGGTCGTACCCAGAGCTCCAACAAGGTGTCCTCGGACAGTCTGCCGGCGGCTACTTGAAGTCAAACTTTTCAAGTGAAGTGCAGCACATCATACGAGCCATTCAGGTGTGGGAAATAACGTAAACGGCACGCTGAGAACGGAGCGCCAAGGCCCTTCTTCTTGTTGCAGGGTCTCGATAACTATGCTGGACACGGGGTTGCAGCTGAAGGTTCGTGAGCTTCTCGAGCCTAGGCGATGCCGGGGGATGTAGGCTCTGATCGTAATTATGTTCTGGAGCCCTACTCGCCAAGCCTACTTGAGGCCAGGACCATCAGTCCCGCGCGCTCTTCTAGTTCACAAGTCCTTACAGAGCTATATTCGACCCGCCTCAGGTCAAAGTGGCTGGTTGCCATCGGTGAATCATTCTCCCTTGCCGTCTGATCATAAACCGGGAAATGTCTGAATTAATTCGAGCAAGTGTTGACGTGCTCTTGACCCCATTGGCGAGGTTTGCGCTGGGGATGGTGGTTATTTCCGGAATACCGCCGCTAGCGCGCCGCCTTCATTTGCCGGCAGTGGTAGGACTGCTACTCAGCGGTGTCATGGTCGGTCCCCACGTTTTAGGCATTTTCGGAGAACGGCGACCGATAGCCGAGTTCCTGGCACAGCTAGGAGTGCTCATGCTTATGTTTGTCTCTGGTCTCGATATTGATCTCGTTCACTTACGCCAGGCACAGACACGGTCGATGCTATTCGGCCTGCTCACGACGGGGATTCCTCTGCTTCTGGGCACGGCGGTCGGCCTCATCTTCGGCTACAAGCTCATACCCGCCGTCGTAATCGGCTCGCTTCTCGCGTCACACACATTACTGGGACTCCCAATTGTCGCCGAGCTTGGAGCGGTCCGCCTTGAACCCATCGCTATTACGATAGGTGCAACGGTAATATCCGACACACTTTCCCTGGTTGTTTTTGCAATCTGTCAGTCGACGTACAAGAGCGGCTTTTCGGCCACTGCTTTTATGCTGCAGATTGTGGAGATCGCGGTATTTGTCCCGTTCATCCTGCTGGTCGTCGGTCGCTTGGGAGCTTACCTGTTGACCACAGTTGAGGCAGACGAGAACGCTTATTTCGTCTCCATGTTCGGAATCATGGCGATAGCGGGCGTTCTGGCTGGAATTGTGAATCTGCCCGGCATAGTGGGAGCCTTCCTGGCAGGCCTCGCGGCTAACAGGGCGGTTCACGACAAGCCGGCGAAAGAGAAATTGACATTTTTTGCTAATTCTTTCTTCGTCCCGATCTTCTTTGTAGTGACTGGATTTCTGATTGGTCCGATCACATTTGTTCGAAGTATCGTCGACAATTTTGCTCTGGCGATGTCGATTATCTTTGCGTTGCTTGGCGGCAAATTAATCGCTGCACAAATTTCAGGAAGCGCCTTTAAATACCCTTCTGTGGCGCGAGTCACGATGTGGTCGCTGACTTTGCCACAGGTGGCCGCGACTCTCGCCGCCACGCTCGTCGCTTTCCGGACATTCGATCCGTTGCGTCAACGCCTGCTTGATGAGCGTATGCTCAATGTAGTGTTGGTGCTGATGCTCACTACTGCGATTTTAGGACCGATCCTTACGCAGCAATTCGCACCTCGTCTGCTCGAAGAGGTGAACGAACGTACCGGAACGGCAGCACACTCAGGTCGTGACGACCTGCTCAAATGAAGGCTCGACCGCGAGTATTTCGAGTCTTATACTCCTGAGCAACTGGAGTGGGCCGAGTCCGAGGCCGGTGCTATGACTGGCCCCATGAATGAATTAATTGTTGGCTGATGGTGTGGAGACCCCGTCCCACAGTTAGGAGTATTGGCGGCCTATAGCGGACGAATCGCGATCATGTAAAGATTCGGCAGAGCAAAGGCAGAGCTTACTAACTGGAGATAGTATCTTGCGGAGCGCACTGCCCCTGCTATCAACTGGGAAAAAGGAGCGTAAGCTGTACGCGGATTATCCACTGCGGCGCGCCAGCCGGCCGCTCCACAAGGTCATACGAGCCGAATTGCAGACTTGCCGCATGTGAGCCGACGTTGAACGCTTTGCCGATGTCAGCGCCCATCGGTACGGTCCATCCGTTGGCGGCGTCCGCCGTCCAATCGAAGGTGATTGAAGGATTCCAGTCGATATACGATCCGCTCTCGAAATTGTAGCTCAATTCGGGCTCGATGAAGGTCTGGTTGATACTTCCGCGATTGCGGTCGCCCGCAAATGACAAGAGCTGATATGCAAGTACCCCATTGAACCATGGACCATGCGAGTAAATCAGCGCCGCAGTCGGCCCCGCCGACCATCTGCAGGTGGCGAAGCCCGTTGCGGTTGCCGTCGGGAACTGGAAGATCGGACCGATACCCCAGAGCCACTCGGTTGCCGACTCCGGCGTCAGGAAGAACGAGGTCTGTAGATCCTGAAGGCCGAATTGCTCGTGCGGACTGGGCATGTAGGTCAGCGTCAAGTTGGGCTGAGCAATCAGGTCCCATTGCGGGGTCAGACGAAACGGCAACAAGGGCTCGATGTTCAGGCTTTCCCCGGCGTTGTGATGCGGACCGATGCTGAATCCGGTCACCGTCTGAATCGGCACCTTGACGAAATCCTCGAACGGGTTGTGCGCGCTCTTGGCCAGCTCCTGCGAATTGAGAGAGTTCGCCGCTTGCTGCGCCGAGGCTGCTGAGGGGAGTAAGCTTGCTACTAACAATCCGAATATGATCAGCGATATCCGACGAGCAACGCGAGCACACACGCCCCACGGTTCAGCGGCGTTGCTGTCCCGCCGGAAGGGTGCTCGTCGGCTTGGCATGGATACGTTGTTCCTTTAGTGCAGCGAGCGCTTCATGCAGGGTGTCGAAGGTATGCTCGGCGGCGATGATATCGCTCAATCGGTGGCGGCGTATATCGGCCAGCAGTGACGGCTCGGCGTGGACGAGCACGAGTAGTACGCCATGAGCAGTTAATTCCTGGTAGAGGTCTCGAACGACCCGGGCGGCTGAGTAATCGATGGCGGTAATCGCGCCCCCGTCCAGTATCAGACATTCAACGGGCGCGGCGGCTCCTTCAACTAATCCGCGTACGTCCGCCGCGAAGCGCCCAGCGTTCGCATAGAAGAGGTCGGCGCCGAATTGAAAGACCACAAAACCTGGTGCGCTCTGCGCACCAGGAATGGCCGGCGTCGGCCGCCAGTGCCCCTCCTCTTCGATCAACACGGCCGTGTGCGGCCGATAGCTGTGACGCACGTGCCGAAGCAAGGACAGTACGATCGCGAGCAGAATACCCTGCTCAACGCCGATCAACACCACCACCGCTGCGGTGATCAATGCTAGCCAGAACTCGCCGGCACTCTCGCTCCGAATCTCGCGCAAACCGCGCAGGTCGACCAACCCGACAGCGATTGTGAAAACGATCGCAGCGAGCACACACCTCGGGAGATAGCGTAACGGACCGGTAAAGAACAGCAGCACGAGCGCCACAACCGCCGCTGTGCCCAATTGAGCGAACTGACTCCGTCCGCCGGAAGTTTCTACCATCGCCGTTTGCGTAGGGCTGCCGTTTACCACGAAGGTGCCGCTGAGCGCGGCGGCGATGTTGGCTGCGGACAGGCCCACGAGGTCGGTATTTTCGTCGAGTGCTTGCCGATGGCGCGACGCGTAGGCGCGCGCGGTGGCGGCGCTTTGGGCGACGATCATCAGAAAGCACGAAGCCGCCACCGGGACCAGCGTTGGAACTTGGCTTAAGCTGACATTCGGGAGACTGATCGACGGCAGACCTCCGACGACCGGCTCGATGACACTAATACCGTGCCCCGAGAAGTTGAATTCTGCACTCGCGGCAATCGCTGCGATGACGGCGAAAAGCGGTCCGGGCAGCCGCGGCGCGGCTCTGCGTGAGACGAGGACGAACGAGGCCACCGCGACTGCAAGGCAAAGGGTTGGCACGTGCAAATGAGGCAATCCACGAACCACCTGGACGAGCTGCTCAACTGTCCGGTTGGAACTGACTGGCACGCCAAGCATCTCGCCGAGCATCGCGATGCCGACCTGAAAGCCGACCCCGGTGAGAAAGCCGACCAGCACCGTTTGCGACAGGAAGTCGGCCAGGAAACCGAGCTCGAATATCCGGGCCAGAAGCAGGAATGCGGCTGCCAGCAATGCCACCATTCCAGCCAATGCTACGTAGTGCTCGCTGGCGATCGGCGCCATCGCGGAGAGTCGGCCCGCGAGAATAGCCGCGGTGGCAGAATCCGCCGCTACTACCAGGTAACGCGAGGAGCCGAATGCGGCGAATGCGACCAGTGGCAGCAGAAGTGTATAGAGCCCTGTGACAACAGGCGTACCCGCTATCCGCGTATAGCCCAGCACCTGCGGGATATTCATGGCGGCCAGGGTAAAGCCCGCCAGCGCGTCGCGTATCACTTCGCTGCGATTAATTGGGCGAACGCTGCCAAACAGCCGGGGCTTGCGCCCACCATCTTGCAAATTCTTCTGCATCACATTAGGAGCGGTACGGTTTTCGTATGTGACCTTCTCATTGCCCAATTCTGCCGTCAGGTCGTGGCTGCCCGCTCCTCCCCGGGTTGAGCCGTTGGCTGGAGCGAATCAACGGCGTACCTAATTTGTCGTGGTGAGGTCTTTCTGAATGTAGAATCCTACTAGCGAACCTTAGGGGCAGCCACATGATTCGTTTAACCTTTGTTCTCCGGCGCAAACCGGGCAGCTCAATGGCGGAATTCCAGGACTACTGGCGCACGGTCCATGGTCCTCTGGTCGCACGGCATGCAGCGACGCTCAACATTCTGCGCTATGTTCAAGTCCACACCCTCGATGACCCGGCAAACCAGCAATTGGCCGGCGCACGCGGAAAAATGGAGTCCCCCTACGACGGCGTCGCCGAATTGTGGTGGACGAGCCGCGAGGCGCTCGCTTCGAGTTTCGCAAGTGCGGCGGGTCAGGCCGCGGGACGAGAGCTGCTGGAGGATGAAACAAAGTTCATCGACCTACCCAGTTCGCCGCTCTGGCTGGCGTACGAATATCCGCAGGTCAACCCGGTTCCGGAGGAGCTTGTTGCGCGGGAACACAGTTCGTTGGTGAAGCTGTTCTTTTGCCTGCGCCATCCTCCCAATCTGAGCCTGGAGCAGGCCCAGCTCTATTGGCGCACGAGTCACGGTCCGACTATTCGCGGCGTGGCAGGCGCGATGCGGATGCGGCGTTACCTGCAAGTCCATCGCTTCGAGGACGATTTGGAGCAGGAGTTGCGCGCGAGCCGCGGAACCCGCGTCGCACCTTATACCGGGCATGCAGAAGCATGGTTCGATCGGCCCGACCTGGCAATCATGGGCAGCACTCCGGAAGGCCGGCGGGCGATGCAGATTGCTGTCGAGGACGAAGCCAACTTCATCGATTTTGCCAATTCGGCGATCTGGCTCGCCAAAGAGCGTGCGTTTATCGATCGCCGCTAATTCCGGCGAAGGTGCGCAAGAGTACTCGGACCGCGGGTAAGCTATTCCGTTGAACTACTCATCCGTATTGTCATTCACGCTGGGTAGGGCAGCGGAATTACCACGCGCAGCCGCGCCATAAGTGCTGTCGTACTTCTGCCGCAGCTCGGCTTCGGCGTTGGAGGCTTCTTCAGCCGTCGCGTACGGACCGACCTCCACCTTATACCAGCGCTGCCCGGCGATTTCGGTCGGCACCAGGTGCGACGAATAGCCGAGCTTCTGTAGTCGGGCCATCATCTTGTCGGCGCCGCTGATATCCATCGCCGCCTGGATTTGGATGTTGAATGGCTTGTGGCGCGCGGGCGGAGCGGTTGAGGCAATTCTGCGCCCGGCTTGAAGGTTGGGGTTGGTTGAAGGCTCTTTGGTTGAAGCCTCTGATGAGGCCTCGCCGGTCTCCGGATTTTCGGCTTCGGCGGCGTCACTGACATCTTCGTCTGCTGCCGAGGAGGGCGCCGCGGAAGAGGGCGGCTTGGCGGATGCAGGAATCGAAGCCGAGGCTAACCGCGATGGCGCCGGAGTTGCGGCCGGTTGAGACGCCCGAGGCTGCGGATTAACCGGGCCACCGGCCAAGCTTCGATCGGCGGCTGAAGCCGCTGCTAGCGGCGTCCTTCCGGTTGCCGCCGGTGATGCGGTGGTTGACGCCGCCGATAGGACCCCTCGATCTCCCGGCTGTCGGGCCGCTTCACTTGCCGGAGCACCGGACGAGGGCTGGGATTGCAGAGGATAGCTCGTCGCCAGCTGAGCAGTATCAATTTGTGCCTGGCGCCCGACGTCATAGCCGGCCAACAACCCCATCACGAAGACCGCGCCGGACAACAATGTCACCGCAAACAAAATCGCGGCAATACCGCCGCCCTTTACTTCGAACCGCATGAGAGCCCCTCGATCGCTTTTTTCTGTCTTGATGTTGCCGGGGCGTCACCGCGATTACGCGAACGTCACGGCCGCATAGGTCTGTTGTGACCCTACATTCGCTCCGGGGCGGTTACCCCCAACAATTGCAACCCGCCTGCAATCGCATCCCTCAGCACTCGCGCGAGCAACAGGCGCGCCGAACTCAGGTCGCGGTGCTCTACATCGATTATACGGTTTGTCGGCTTGTTGTAGTAGCGATGGAAATCGCCGGCCATTTCCAGCAAGTAAAAGGGAACTCGATGTGGCTCCAGCGCCATGGCAGCCTCTGACACGACCTCCGCGATACCAACGGCCTTTTTTGCAAGCGCTAGCTCCTCTTCGGAAAGCAATGCCAGATCTGCGGCCGCAGTGTCCAAGACCGGTGCCAGCCCGGCCTTTTCAGCCTCGCGAAACACGCTCGCCAGGCGCGCGTGCGCATACTGTACATAGAAGACCGGGTTCTCCGGCGCCTGCCGCTTGGCCAGGTCGAGGTCAAAATCCAAATGGCTATCGTGCTTGCGGAAAAGGAAGAAAAACCGCACTACGTCCGGGCCGACTTCGTCGATCAGCTCGTCCAGCGTGACGTAAGTCGCTCTTCTGGTCGACATCTTAATCTTCTCACCACCGCGGGTGAGCGTCACAAACTGATAAATGATCGCGCGAATCGGCCGGGTATCGAAGCCCAGTGCTTTCACCGCAGCGATCACTCCTTCGTGCTCGGCGATATGGTCGGCGCCGAATACATCGACCACCTCGTCAAATCCGCGCCTGAGCTTGTCAATATGATAGGCGATATCGGGAGTACGGTAAGTCGGCTCGCCGGTTGAGCGGACCAGCACCTGGTCCTTCTTGTTGGGCAAATTCAACGCTTCGCCTTTGAGCCACAAGGCACCGTCGCGCTCCTCAACCAGCCCGCGTGCGCGTAGTCCGTCCAGCGCGGCATCGACCCGCCCGTCCCGAATCAAGTCCAGCTCATTAGTATATTCGTCAAAGCTGATGCCCAGGCGGTCGCAGGTATGCCGGATATCGGCAAAAATGGCATTCACCGCAGCCACGCGAAACACTTCCACGGCGGCGGCTTCATCCACGAGCTTTTCGCCGTGGGAAGCGTGCAGTGCGCGCGCGATTTCGCGAATATATTCGCCCTGGTACCCGTCCGCCGGCATCTCCACCGGACGCCCAAGTTCCTCCAGGTATCGCGCCCGTACGGATTCGCCGAGCAGCTTCATTTGCCGGCCGCCATCGTTGAAGTAATATTCGCGGGTCACGCGAAAGCCGGTCGCCTGGCGAAGACGGGCGATAGTATCGCCCAGCACCGCGTTGCGGCCATGTCCGACGGTCAGCGGTCCGGTCGGATTAGCCGACAGAAACTCGACCTGGACTTTGCGGCCACCCCCGGTCTGCGGATGCACGAAGCCGGGTCCCGCTGCCGCTGCCAGCCTCAATTCAGCGTGCCAGTACGCCGGCGCCATCCTGAAATTTATGAAACCCGGGCGCGCGACCGTCACCTCAACTTCAGACGGCGCTTCCATGTACTCGCGAATAATTTCACCGATTGCGAGCGGGGCTTTGCCTTCGGCTTTAGCGAGGATAAGAGGGGCGTTATTCGCGATGTCGCCATGACTGGGGTCGCGCGGCGCTTCGAGCGCAATGGCGACCTCTTTGGTCTTGAGCTTGCCCGCCTGGTGGGCGCGCTCAATTGCGCGCCGCAGAAGAGAATCTACGAGTTGTTTCATCGATGCCCCAGGATCCGTTGATCGTGCCAGATCGACGATGCGGGCGATAGCCGCCGATTAGCGAGCAAGCAGGTGTTTGCATTCAGGCAGTCGCGTGTATTAACCGCTGTTTCGAGGACATGCCCAATGGAACTTCGACTCGAAGGTAAAGTTGCAATCGTTACCGGTGGCAGCAAGGGAATCGGGCGCGCTACCGCACTCGCATTTCTCCATGAGGGCGCATCCGTTCTGATATGCGCGCGCGGACAGCAGGGCCTGGACGAAACCGTGTCGGCGGCCGGCCATGCGGCGCGCGAACGTATTGACGCGATTGCCGCCGACCTGATGCAGGCCGCCGCGATCAAACAAGTGGTGGCGCGATGCGTCGAACGCTTCGGGCGCATCGATATCCTGGTGAATAACGCGGGCAGCGCCCGGCCGGGCGATTTTCTGCAGCTCAGCGATGAGGCGTGGGTCGACGATTGGACGCTTAAATTCTTTGGCTACGTAAGGATGGCGCGCGAGGTGTTGGCGAAGATGCAGCGTCAACATAGCGGTGTAATCATCAATATCATCGGGGCTGGAGGTCTCAACCCCACCGGTAACTATATGATCGGCGGCGCCGCCAACGCCGCATTGAATCATTTCACCAAAGCCCTCGCCGATGCAGCCGCAAAGTATGGCGTGCGAGCGGTAGGAATCAATCCTGGTCCGATTCTCACTGAACGGCTGCTCAAGATGCGTGGAGCTCTCGCACCGGCCGCTGCCGGTCAGCCGGACGATGAGGCATTTCGGCGGATGACACCGCTAGGCCGCATCGGCAAAGCCGAGGAAGTAGCGGACCTGGTGCTTTTCCTCGCCTCCGACCGAGGCGGCTTTATCCATGGCGCCAACATCTCGATCGACGGCGGCACAACCAAAGGCCTGATGGGCTGACAAGCCGAACGGTAACCTCCGCCCTCTCATGGGGAGATGGGCGCTGCGACCCAGAGAGGGTCCCTGTTGGAGCGTGCTTCGTGCGATTCAGAATTTCCTTAGTCGCCCTGCCCTGCGAGCCCGTCTGAACTATGGCCCTCTCGCGAACAGCGAGAGCAACTCACTAGGCAGAGCACCGCGGAGCCGAGCAAACGAGTCTGCGAGGTGCGCATAAAAAAATAAAGACTCCACTTACTCAGATGCCGCGGACCGAACCGCCGTCCAGCCTGATCATGCTACCGGTGATATAGCCGGCCAGCGGACTGGCCAGAAACGCGGCCATCGCCCCAAATTCAGCCGGCGTGCCCATGCGGCCGACCGGAATATTGCGTGCCGCGCGCTGCGCGAACTCCTCGAGGCTCACACCTTCGCGCGCCGAGGTCGCACGTTGAATCTGACGGACCCGATCGGTGTCGAAAGCGCCGGGCAGCATCGTATTAACGGTAATGCCATCGTGCGCCACTTCGCCGGCCAGCGTCTTGGCCCAGCCCACCACGGATGCGCGCAACGTATTCGAAATGGCGATGTGCGGGATCGGTTGAATCACCGATTCGGAGGCAACGTTGATAATCCGGCCCCATTTGCGTTGTCTCATATCCGGCAGCAGCAGGTCGGTCAGCCGGAAAAACACCAGTACCATCGATCGAAATTGCGCCTCCCATACTTCTGGTGCAATACCGATAACGCGTGTGGGCGGCGGGCCGCCGGAATTGTTCAAAAGAATATCTATTGGCCCTAGTTGCTGCCGGGCGGTGTTGGCAGCACGTTCAACGCCTGGCCAGTCAGCCAGATCCGCCGGCACCGCAATCGCGCGGCCACCACGGCCTTTAATCTGCGCGACAGCCTGATCGAGCGCCTCTTTGCCGCGCGCAAGCAGCGCTACTGCGACACCTTCCGCCGCGAGCGCATCGGCAACGCCACGGCCGAGTCCTTTGCTGCCACCAAGTACCAATGCTGTCTTACCCTGAAGCCCCAAATCCATCTTAGGCGTACCTCTTATCAACCCTGCGTTCGCTCGCTACCGAGCCGCCCAACGCGACTTTAACTATCGCAAAATTCCGAAAGACCGCACGCGCTACATAATCAGTCCGCATAGACTCTACCACGATGCCCCGCCGGCCGAGCAAACGGATCGAACATTTTGCCCGTGACTCCCAAAGATGACTCGCAGCGTGTCAGCCTTTGTTATGCACATCTACTTTATTCAAATGAACTGTCTCCATCACGCTCATCGTCGCTGCATCCACTAGACTTTAGGTCCTCTTGTAAGGGCTATGCAGACTCATTCGCCCTTCGGCCCTGTTCAGAGCTTCGACCACATTCGCCAGGTCGCCGCTCACCGCCATCACATGGTTCCGTCTCGTACGCTGCAGGCTCTAGATGACAAAATGAGAACAGTAGATTGCGATTTGACATATGGTTAAAGGACTGGACAAAAGTCACACAGGCTGAATCGCCTCAGCCGGTGCATTTCAAGCTTGGCGCCCTGCCGACTTGATTATTCCCTTCCCGGAAAGTAGTACTTATTGGAAATTATGGCTTTTCGGGCGTGCTAGCTATTTGGGCAAGAACCTGTTGTAATGTTGATTTAGCGGAGCCGCTTACTGGAAAGCCGCGATAGGTAGACTGAAGGAGGACTTTGCATGCCACGTATGACGACTAGCGGGACCTCGGCCTTTACCCAGGTTCAGGCACAAGCTCGCGAACTCCTGGCCAAGTTAAGAACCGATATTCGCATGAAGGATGCGGAACTCAGGCGGCTGCGTCAGGAAGAGTCGAAATTGGCAGCGTTGACGGGCCAGTCTGGTATGGCAGCTGGCAACGGCGGCATGGGGGCAGGCCGGCGTGGCGCCCGAGGCCGAATCAACTGGGGTGATGTATTGAATAAGCTCCCCAGGCAATTCAAGGCAAGTGATATTCGCGCGGTGCGAGGCCTGCGAGATAAACGCTCCTCCGAAATCTTTGCCGCAATCACTCGCTGGATAGACGGAGGTTCGGTCAAGCGGCGCGATCGGGGTATGTACGAGCGGACGAAATAGCCGTCAGGCGCTACCCGCTATAAGTAAAGATAGTCTCCTGTCCACCATCACTTGGGAGACAAACCCTTAGCTGCTGGCTTCCAGCCAGCGGCGATTTTGGGTTGGAACTATTCCCTATTGCGCACGAGCCGATTGCGACTGGCGCGGCCGTTCTTAAGCAGTGGTGCCGATGCGAATGGAGTTTGAGCAAAGGCGTGGCGCAACCGGGCCTGTAAGTGGCTACGCCGCGAACGGTCTCTGACCAATCAGCGGGCCGTTTGACTTTGTTAGTAGGGCTGGATGACGAGACTCCGCCGGCAACCCTTTGAGCTTCAAACGGGTTAATATCCCAACATTCCAATAGCGAATCGGGATTCAGGGCTTCTTTTTGAACAACGCCTCAAGTTTGGCCCGAGCCTCATTTGGCGGCGATAGAGGCCGTGGTTTACTCGACTTGGGTGGAGAAAAGTATTCACAAAAATTCGCTCGATCTTTATCAACCACGCGCTCGGCCTGTGGCTCGCGGCATTGATTATTGAACGCCGGGTCGTAAAAGTTGCAATTTAGGCAAACATGGAGTGGCCGGTCGCATCCCGGGCAGACCGCGCGAAAACCGACCCGTTCGGTGAACTCGATTTGCCGTCCGCAATGAAAACAGTTCATCGATTTGCGCCCACGCCGGCTGTCCTTCCCGCGGCCTCGCAGCATTCTTCTCGCACGGGGCGATCTGCTGCGCGAAGGCCTTTTCGACCAGACCTGGCCGCGAGCCGAAACCCAATTGAAGTGTCATTTGATAATATATCAGAAGAACGGATGGCCGCGGATGATTGCTGAAATCGAGCAGTTTGCATCGACCCTCGGGAATGCTGCCCGTGCCTCGCGCAACACGGTAGCGAGCTACAAGCGCGACCTGAAAGACTTCTGCGAATACCTGCTCGAGGGAGGTACCGCCCTCGATGAGCATACCGGCGCCGTCGAACCCGATCGTATCCGCGCCGACCACGTGCGGAATTATCTGGCTGAATTGCTGCGTGGGGGCAGCAGCCGCGCGACGGTTCAGCGCAGGCTGTTCGCAATCAAGGCGTACTTCCGCTGGCGCGAGCTTGCGGCCGGCAAGCCCAATCCGGTCTACGCGATGCGCTCGCCCAAGGCCGAGAAGCGATTGCCGCAGGTGCTGAACGAACGCGACACCGTCGCGCTGGTCGAAGCCGACGGCGGCGATTCGCGCGCGCGTCTGCGTGACCGGGCAATCCTGGAAGTGCTGTATTCGGCCGGCATACGCGTTGGCGAATTGACCGGCCTTGACTGGCGCGATATCGACGAAGAGTTGGGTCTGGTGATGATTCGTTCAGGTAAAGGCAACAAAGATCGATTGGTGCCGATTGGCGAACCGGCACTCGATGCACTCCGCGCGTGGCGGGCAGCGACGCCTGGAGCGCCATCAGCCGACGGTCCCGTTATCACCAATTTGCGCGGTTCCCGGCTGACGCCGCGCGCCGTGCAGAAGATCGTCGCCCGCCGCCTGATGCGCGCCGGCATCAACACGCCGATTACGCCGCACGGACTTCGCCATAGCTTTGCGACTCACATGCTGAATGCTGGAGCCGACCTGCGCTCGATCCAGGAAATGCTCGGCCATTCGAGCTTGACTACTACTCAACGTTATACACATGTCAGCGTGCGCCATTTGAAAGAGGTTTATCGCCGTGCCCATCCCAGAGCCTGATTTTGCGCTGCGTGGTAAGATTCGTTCCACCACCATTTTGTGCGTGCGCCACCGCGGCAAGGTGGTGATGGCGGGTGACGGCCAGGTGACCTTGGGACAGACGATCATGAAGCGCGGGGCGCGCAAGGTGCGCCGCCTTCATAATGACGCGGTACTGGCCGGTTTTGCCGGTTCCACCGCCGACGCGCTCACGCTGTTCGACCGCTGCGAAAGCAAGCTCCAGGAATTCAACGGCAATCTGCGCCGCGCCGCGGTCGAGATGGCTCGCGACTGGCGTACCGACCGGGTGCTGCGGCGGCTTGAGGCGATGCTGGTGGTCGCCGACGTCGAGAATTCTTTGCTCATCTCCGGGGCCGGTGACGTGCTCGAGCCCGACGACGGCATCATTGCAATTGGCGCTGGCGGCAATTTTGCGTTGGCGGCCGCGCGCGCGTTAATCCGCCACGGCAATGGGCTCGATGCCCGCGCAATCGTGGAAGGCGCGATGAGAATCGCCGCCGAAATTTGCGTCTACACCAATGATCAGTTCGTCTTCGAGGAGTTGTAGGAGCGCGGTTGCTGGACCACAATTAAAGTGATCCGGTGTTGAGCCGATTGGGAGTAAGCAAAGCAACCTATGGCAGCCCCGCAGGTAATGACGCCGCGCGAGATCGTTTCGGAACTGGACCGCTATATCGTGGGGCAGCACGAAGCCAAACGTGCCGTTGCGATTGCCTTGCGCAATCGCTGGCGCCGCCAAAACGTCGCACCCGAGTTGCGCGACGAGATCGCACCCAAGAATATCCTGATGATTGGCCCCACCGGTATCGGCAAGACCGAAATCGCCCGGAGGCTGGCCAAGCTGGCTCAGGCCCCCTTCGTAAAGGTTGAAGCTTCGCGCTACACCGAGGTCGGCTACGTCGGGCGCGACGTCGAATCGATGATCCGCGACCTAGTCGAGATCGCGGTCAAAATCGTCCGCGATGAGGAACGCGAACGAGTTGCGCTCAAGGCGCGCGAAAACGCCGAAGAGCGATTGCTCGATATTCTCTACCCGGCACCTCCCGGCAAAACCCGGCGCGCTGCCGCGGTCGATAGCGGAGGCGAAGTGCGGCTCAGCGAGACGGATTCACATAGCGAGACGCGCGAGAAGCTGCGCGAACTCCTGCGCCGCGGGTATTTGAATGATCGAGAGGTCGATATCGAGATTACAGCCCAGGCGATGCCGATGGTCGAGGTGTTCACGCCCCAGGGTATGGAAGACCTGGGCATGAATATGAAGGAGCTGTTCGGCCAGCTCATGCCCAAGAAAACCCGCAACCGCAAGGTCAAGGTGCCCGAAGCAATCGAACTCCTCACCCAGGAGGAGGCGGGCCGCCTGGTCGATATGGAAAATGTGGCGCGCGAAGCGGTGCATCGCGCCGAACAGTCGGGAATCGTCTTTATCGACGAAATCGACAAGATCGCCGGGCGCGAAGCGATGCACGGTCCGGACGTCTCCCGCGAAGGTGTGCAACGCGATCTGCTGCCGATCGTGGAAGGCTCGACGGTCAACACCAAGTACGGGGCCGTGCGCACCGATCATATTCTGTTCGTCGCCTCAGGCGCCTTTCATACCTCCAAGCCCTCGGACCTCATCCCGGAGTTTCAGGGCCGTTTCCCGATTCGGGTCGAGTTGAAGGCGCTGAACAAGGATGACTTCGTTCGCATTCTGACCGAACCGGAAAACGCGCTCACCAAACAGTATGTCGCGCTGATGGCGACCGAAAACGTGCAACTGGAGTTCGCTAGTGACGCGATTTCGGCACTGGCCGAAATCGCCGCCCAGGTAAATGCCCGCTCAGAAAATATCGGCGCGCGCCGGCTCCATACAGTGCTCGAACGGCTGCTCGAAGAACTCTCTTTCGGCGCCCCCGAGATGTCCGGGCGCGAACAACGGATCGACGCCGAATATGTGCATCAACGGCTCGACCCGATAGTAAAAAACGAAGATCTCTCACGCTACATTTTGTAGTGCCTGGCGCGTCGCCTGCACGCGTCCGATCAACCGGTAATCGCGAGCTGAAGAATGCGGTTCCCGGCGAATGAGACAGCGCGTGCTTTCCAGGGTGAAGAGAGACTCTACGCCTCCCGGCTTGTGGTCTTTCTTGCACGAGGCCGCCCAGGCGCGCATCTTTGGAAAATCACATGGAGGGTTGAAGTAGAGCGTTGGACGATTTGATTGCGCGCACCCTGGTCCTGGTCGAAGCATTGCCGTACATTAAGCGCTTTCGCGGCAAAACCTTCGTGGTCAAGTACGGCGGTCATGCGATGCTCACGCCGGAACTGCGGTCGGCCTTTTGCCAGGATATCGTGCTGCTCGATTCGGTCGGGATAAATCCGGTGGTGGTCCACGGTGGCGGCCCACAAATCACGGAGCTGATTACTAAACTCGGACTCAAGTCGAGTTTCGTGCGTGGCATGCGGGTGACTGACGAAGCCACGATGGAAGCTGCCGAGATGGTGCTGCAGCGGCTCAACAAAGAGATAGCCGCGCTGATCTCGCATCACGGCGGCCGCGCCGTTGGCCTTTCCGGCAAAGACAGCGAACTGATGATTGCGCGCCAGATGCGAATGGCTGCAAAAGGCGAGGACGGCAAACTGGAGCAAGTCGATATCGGGCTGGTAGGCGAAATCGAAACCGTCAACCCCGGCGTGTTAACCACTCTCAGAGACGCCGGGTTCATTCCGGTCATTGCGCCGATTGGAATTGGACGTGAAGGTCAGACCTTTAATATCAACGCGGACATCGCTGCGGGCAAAATCGCCGGCGCATTGCGCGCCGAGAAGCTCATTTTGCTGACCGATGTTGACGGCGTGCAGGGCGAGAATGCGGAACTTATTTCGGTGCTGGACGCCGAACGGGCCCGCGAGATGATAGCCTCAGGTGCGATCGGCGAGGGGATGATTCCGAAGGTCGAATGCTGCATCGACGCGCTGAGCGCCGGGGTCCAGAGTACCCACATTATCGACGGACGGCTATCGCATTCGGTATTACTTGAGATCTTCACTCACCGCGGCATCGGCACTGAAGTGAGACGGGAGTCGACCGCGGAGTAAAGACAGTGGGCAACCCAAAGGACGACGCGCCCGCATCTGTACTCCCCTCTCCTGAAGGGAGAAGGGTCGGGGGAGAGGTTCAGATATTCCCGATCACGCGCGGTCAGCCCGTGACTCGCCTTAAGCTGGAACTCGCCAAGCAATTGCGCAGAGCGATGACACCGGAGGAAAGGATACTGTGGAGAGCGCTTCGGCGGAACTCGGTCGCTAATCTGCACTTCAGACGTCAACAGATCATTGCGGGCTTTATGGCTGCTTTCTATTGTGCATCGGCGCGACTTGTCGTCGAAGTTGACGGCGCGTCGCACTTAGCGCGGGAAGAATACGACGCTGAGCGCGACCGCGTGTTTTCCGAATTAGGGATAAGAACACTTCGATTTAGCAACGCCTCGGTCTCGCGCGATCTCGTGAGCACACTGGGCCTCATCGAGAAAGAGGCGACCGGCCGCAGTAACCGCCATCCCGCAACCTCTCCCGGCGCTTCGCGCCACCCTCTCCCTGAATGGAGAGGGCAGTAGGCGGTGGTTGCAATCATGATGCTCATTGATCGAAAGTGTGCATCGCGCCACAGCGGCGCCGCCCGTACTAAGCGAACCACGACCGGTGAGCCCGAGGCCCTGAGCTCGCCCGAAAGAAACGGTCCGCGACGGGCGTGGACATAAAAGATGGTGAAAAGGTTTGAGTATCATGAGTAACGCGGAAATCGTCGAATTGGCGCATGCTAATCTGGCCAACAACTACGGCTGCGTGCCATTGGCGTTCGTGCGCGGCCATGGCGCTTATCTGTACGATGCGGACGGCAACCGCTACCTGGATTTCTTCTGTGGCCTGGCGGTGACCAGTCTCGGCCATGGCTATCCGCGAGTAGTCAGTGCAATCAAGCAGCAGGCCGAGAAGCTGACGCATGCATCCAATGTGTTCCACACCGAGCCGATGGCGCGCCTGGCGGCGCGTCTCGCCAAGGCCTTCGGCGATGGCCGCGTATTTTTCGGCAATTCAGGGGCTGAAGCCAACGAAGCGGCCCTCAAGCTCGCGCGCCGATGGGGCCACGCGAACGGCGGGCGGTTCGAGATAATTTCGACGCTGGGTTCGTTTCATGGACGCACGTTCGGCACCTTGAGCGCAACTGGTCAGGAAAAGTATCACGAAGGCTTCCAGCCGTTGGTGCCCGGCTTTAAATTAGTGCCCTACGACGATGTGGCTGCTATCGAGCGGGCAATCGATCCGAAGACCGCCGCTATCATAGTCGAGCCGATCCAGGGTGAAGGCGGCGTAGTGATGCCGCGCCACGATTATCTCGCGCGCCTGCGCGAGGTCTGCGACCGCGCAAAGCTGTTGCTGATTGTCGATGAAGTGCAGACCGGGATGGGCCGTACCGGCAAGCTCTTCGGCTATCACCATTCGGGGATTCGGCCCGATATTATAACCTTGGCCAAGGCGCTGGGCGGGGGAATTCCGATTGGTGCGATGGTGGCGCGCGCGGAGGTCGCCTCGGTACTGACGCCCGGCACCCACGGCTCGACTTTCGGAGGAAACCCGGTCGCATGCGCAGCCGCACTTGCCGTCTTCGACGCGCTGGAGCAGGACGGCGTGATCGCCAACGCGGCCGAAGTTGGACAATACCTAATCACGCGCTTGCGCGAGATCTCCAAAGAATTTCCGAATGTGCGCGAAGTTCGCGGGCAGGGCATGATTATCGGTATAGCACTCAAACACGCGGCGAAGCCGGTGGTCGACGCCTGTTTCCGCGAACACCTAATCGTGAACGGCACCGCCGATACGATCCTGAGACTGTTGCCGCCGCTCACCCTAACCCGGGAAGAAGCCGACACGGGGCTCGGCATAATCAAGCGGGCATTGCACGCTGAAGTGCCCGCCGGCTCATGATACGCCTGGCGGAGCGAGCGGAGCATGAAGCGCGATTTCCTGGATCTTAGCTCGCTGTCGGCCGGCGAGCTGCGTGGTCTGTTGCAGCTCGCCACGCGGCTCAAGAGCGAGCTGAAAAACGGGATGGAGCATCCCTACCTGCGTGGCCGCACTCTGGCAATGATCTTCCAGAAGCCCTCGCTGCGCACCCGCCTCACCTTCGAAACCGGGATGGCGCAACTCGGCGGCCATGCGATTTACCTGGCGCCACACGATATCGGAATCGGCGAGCGTGAATCGGTCAAGGACGTGGCGCGCAATCTCTCGCGTTGGGTGGATCTGATCATGATCCGCACCTTCTCGCATGCCACCTGCGCGGAACTGGCGCGCGAAGCGAGCGTGCCGGTGATCAATGGCCTTACCGATCTGCTGCATCCGTGTCAGTTGATGGGGGACCTGCAGACGCTGAGCGAACGGTACCGGGATTTGCGCAAGGTCAGAATCGCCTTCGTCGGTGATGGTTTCAATCTGGCGCAAAGCTGGATCGAAGCGGCCACGCTGATTCATTTTGAGCTGCGGGTAGCCTGCCCCGCGGGCTACGAACCCGACAAAAACTTCGTCGGGCGGCTGCGGCGCGAACCGCATTGTCTCTTCACAAATGATCCCTTGGAGGCAGTCAGAGACGTCGACGTTGTTTATACTGACACGTGGACCTCGATGGGCCAGGAACGCGAAGCGCTCAAGCGACGGCGTGACTTTCAGAATTTCCAGGTGAACCGCACTTTGCTGCAGCGCGCGCGCACCGATGCGATCGTAATGCATTGTTTACCAGCGCACCGCGGCGAAGAGATCACCGACGAGGTTCTGGACGGGCCGCAGTCGGTGGTCCTTGAACAGGCGGAAAATCGGCTGCATGCACAAAAGGCTATCATGCTCTGGCTGCTGCGGCCGTCCGTACTGGGGGTCGATCCGACGGCCTCCGCCGAGCGGGAATGATGAGCGCGGCCATCCGAAAATTGGTGCTCGCGTACTCAGGCGGTCTCGATACCTCGGTCATCCTGCATTGGCTGAAGGACCATTTCGGCTGTGAGCTGATTGCCTACTGCGCCGATGTGGGCCAGGGGGATGAGACCGAGGGCCTCGAGCATAAGGCGCTGAGCACGGGTGCGAGCAAGCTCTACCTAGAAGACCTGCGCGAAGAGTTTGCGCGCGAGTTTGTCTTTCCGATCATGCGTGCGAACGCGGTCTACGAAGGCTACTACTTGCTCGGTACCTCAATCGCACGGCCGGCTATCGCGCGCAAGCAGGTCGAAATCGCCCTGCGCGAAGGGGCCGACGCAGTTGCGCATGGCGCGACCGGCAAGGGCAATGACCAGGTGCGGTTTGAACTAACCTTTGCCAGGCTTGCACCGCAGTTGACGGTGGTAGCGCCGTGGCGCCATCCGGAATGGCCCTTCAGGGGCCGCGCCGATATGGTCGCCTATGCGGCTGAAAAACGGATCCCGGTGCCGGTTACAGCCGAAAAGCCATATTCAATGGACCGCAATCTCGTTCATGTCAGTTACGAAGGCGGCATACTGGAGGACCCCTGGCGTGAGCCTTACGCTGACATGTTCCGCCTGACTGTGGCGCCCGAAGATGCGCCGGATCAAGCCGAATACGTCGAAATCGAATATCTTCGGGGGGATCCAGTCGCGATTAATGGCGACGAGCTTTCCCCGGCGCGTATAATCGAGCGCGCCAACCAGGCCGGCGGACGCCACGGAGTCGGACGAGTTGACCTGGTGGAAAATCGCTACGTCGGCATCAAATCGCGCGGCGTTTACGAGACTCCGGGTGTGACAGTATTGCTTCAGGCTCATCGCGCGGTGGAGCAGCTCACGCTCGATCGGGAGGTCATGCATTTAAGGGACGGACTGGTGCCTCGCTACGCGGAAATGGTTTACAATGGTCATTGGTTCGCGCCCGAGCGCGAGTCGTTGCAGGCGTTGATCGATCAAGCTCAACGCCAGGTGACCGGAGTGGCACGGCTCAAGCTTTACAAGGGAACCGTATCAATCGTCGGGCGTAAATCTGCTAACTCCTTGTATGACCCGGCAATGGCAAGTTTTGAGCAGGCCGGTGACTATCGCCAAGCCGACGCAGAGGGCTTTATCCGGCTCAACAGCTTGAGACTGCGAGCGCTGTCGCGAATCGAGAGTCGCTCACTGAAGGAAAAGAAGTGAAGACCTTTTGGATGAGAGTTTTTTGGGCAAAGTAATCCAATTCCGGCCGCCGCGCCCAGCTCCCAAACTGGTGCCGCGCGCTCGCAGCGGCGAATGCCCGAAGTGCGGCCACAAAAAAGACGTCCACGTGATGCATCCCAATGGCGTGCTGACCTGCGCAGCGCGGGGATGTCTGTGCCGCAGCGCACCGGCTCGCTGAATACCAGGGCGAGCCCAAAGTTCCCAATAAAGCAGGCTTGCCAGGTTGTCCTCATTCTCGGACACGCTCGAGTTGCAGGATTTTTCGCTCACCTCCGCCGCGGTCACATCTCGCCGTGTAGCAGAATGGTGATACGTTTCGCTATGAATGAAACCATCGGACACTCACGCGCCCGGCAAAATGGCTAAGTCTCCGCCGGCGCCCCGGGCTCGTCGCAAGCGCGAACAGAGAAGGACGAGTCTGCTGCGGGGGCGGTTCAAACTTGCCCGGCTGCCAGAAGTCGAAGCGTTCAGCGCGTCCTTGCCGTTCGACCGCCGCCTCTATCGTCATGACATTCGGGGCTCTGCCGCTCATGCCCGGATGCTGGCCCGCGTCGGCCTGCTGACATCGCGCGAGGCGAATGCGATAGAGGCGGGCTTGAAGGAAATCGAGCGCGAAATCGAGAGCGGGCGTTTTCAGTTCGATGTGGCCGACGAGGATATCCATCTGGCGGTTGAGCGGCGCCTTATCGAGAAAATCGGCGCGGCCGGACGTAAATTGCATACCGCGCGTTCCCGCAACGACCAGGTCGCGCTCGACTTGCGTCTTTACCTGCGCGAAGAAATCGGCAGCGTGATCCAGCTGCTCCGTGCCCTGGTGCGGTCGCTAGCCGGGGTGGCCGCTCATCATGTAGAGACCGTGATGCCGGGCTATACGCATCTGCAGCGAGCGCAACCGATTTCGTTGGCCCATCATGTGCTCGCTCATATCGAAATGCTCGAACGCGATCGCGAACGCTTCGAGCAGGCGCTCGCGCGCATCGACGTGATGCCGCTGGGGGCCGGCGCCCTTGCCGCAACCACGCTGCCGATCGACCGCAAGGCCGTCGCGCGGGAGCTCAGGTTCACACATATCGCAGCGAACAGCGTCGACGCGGTGAGCGATCGGGATTTTGCGGTCGACTTCCTCGCTGCCGCCGCGATTTTGGCTATTCACCTGTCGCGCATGGCGGAAGAAATCATCTTATGGACGACTGTTGAATTTAGTTTCGCAGAATTGCCTGACGAATTCTCCACCGGCAGTTCCATGATGCCGCAGAAGAAGAATCCCGACCTGCTCGAACTGATTCGTGGCAAAAGCGGGCGGGTGACGGGCAATCTGGTTGCCTTGCTGACCGTGCTGAAAGCGCTGCCGCTCGGTTACAACTCCGATTTGCAGGAAGATAAAGAAAGAGTGTTTGACACGCTGGATACGCTCAAGCCGATGCTCAGCCTGATGGCGCAGCTATGGCCGCGCATAGCCTTCAACACGGCGGCGATGGGCGCGGCGGCGGGCGGCTTTGCTCTGGCAACCGACCTTGCGGAGTACCTGGTGCGGCGTGGAGTGCCGTTTCGCGAGGCACATGACGCGATCGGAGGGCTGGTGCGCGAACTGGTGGCGGCCGGACGTACACTGTCGGAAGTGACGGTCGCCGAACTGCAGAATCTCTCGCCAGCGTTTCAGGCGGATGCGCTGAAACTGCTCGAGCCCCGCCATTCACTTCGTGCGCGCAAAATAGTCGGCGGTCCCGCGCCGGCGACCGTACGCAAGCGGCTCGCCGAGCTTGTACGTAAGGGAGCCGTCTGAGCGCCACCCTCACGCCGGCAGCGTGCAGCAGCTGATTTCGCAACAGTAGCATGCAGATGAGACATGAGACCAAGAACGTGATTGCGCGCTTGCAGCTTCCGCCCTCAATTTTCCGCTTTCTTCCCCTGCTCCTGGCGCTGATCAGCCCCATCTTCTTGCCCGGATGCGGTGTAAAGAGCTCTCCGGTTCCTCCGGAAACGGTCTACCCGGCGGCAATCTCTGATCTTCGCGCATCGGCCGACCCGACAGGCATAAATCTGACGTGGAGCCGTCCCATGCATAACGTCAGTGGCCATTCGTTGCGCGACCTCGGCGGCTTCGTGGTTCTGCGAGGCGAGGGAAATCAGCCACTCCAGCCGCTGGTCGAGCTTCCAGTCACCGACCAGGAGCGGTTTTCGCCGCAGCGCACGTTCAGTTACGTAGATAGCGAGACGCGGGTGGGCAACCGCTACCGTTACGAAATTGTCTCGCATACGATCGACGGCTATACCAGCGCGCCATCCAACGCGGTTGAATTCGCCCGGGTGAGGCCAGGCAAAAGTCTGAATCCGCAGAAGCCTGCCACGCCACCCCCGCTGCCGACGAAGCCGCCGCAGTGACGGGCCTGCGGTTTAGCCTGTCTGCTGCCCTACATACCAATGCTTACATTCCTGTCATTCTTCGCGAAGCGGTCGATGGATGCGCGCAGTGGCGACAGCCGTTTTCTGTCATCCTGAGCGGAGCGAAGGATCTGCGCGGGGCGATTCGTTGTTCAAACCGAGAATGGACACGAAACTATGACAGGGGAAGGAGCCTCAGATGGATCTCCAATTGAAGGGTAAGGTTGCGATGGTGACAGGGGCGAGCCGCGGGCTAGGCCGTGCGATGGCTCAAGCGTTAGCCGCTGAAGGGGTTCGGCTCAGTATCTGCGCACGGGGTGCAGAAGCGCTCGAAGAGGCCGCGGCGCAATTCAAGGCCGGGGGCGCCGAGGTGCTGGCTCAGGCCGCCGACGTTTGCGACTCCTCCGCTATCCACTCGTGGACCCGGGCCACGGTCGAGCAGTTCGGGGGCGTGGACATCCTGGTCAATAATGCCGGCGGCGCGAGGGTCGGCACCCTGAATCAAGTTTCCGAGGAGGCATGGCGGCAAGCGTTCGAGCTGAACTTTTTCGCGGCAGTGCGGCTGGCCCGGCTATGCGCCAGTGAAATGGAGAAGCGAGGGGGCGGCGCGATTATCAACATCAGTTCGATCTATGGCCGCGAGGCCGGCGGCCCGCTTACCTACAACTCCTCCAAGGCCGCGATGATCTCGTTCACCAAGATGCTGGCACGTGAGCTGGCGCCGCGTCAGGTGCGTGTTAACTCTGTCGCGCCTGGCTCCATTCTCTATCCCGGCGGCACCTGGGATAGGGCATTTCAGGCCAACCCTGCCTTCGAGAAGGATTTCGTCTCGCACGATTTCCCGGCCGGACGGCTCGGCAAGCCTGAGGAAGTGGCGTATGCGGTAGTGATGCTGGCGTCGCCGCTGGCGAGCTGGATCACCGGCGCGTGCCTACCGGTCGACGGCGCTCAAGGCAAGTCGAACATCTAGCCGCCCAGACGAGTTGTGTAAACGTTGTCCTACCAATTAGGGCTCGAATCCCTCCCCCTGACCAGGGGGAGGTAAGGTGGGGGTAGATGGTGCGTGCAAGAGAGAAAAGCAACGGCAAGCAGGTTCATTAGATGGCGCGCATGCTCCGGCGCAACGCGACGTCCGCCGAAAAGCGGCTGTGGAATTGCGTTCGCGCTGCTCAACTCGGCGGCTTCCAATTTCGCCGTCAGTTTCCCATAGGTGAATTCATTGTCGATTTCTGCTGCAGGGGACGCCGCCTGGTGATCGAGCTCGACGGTTCGCAGCACGCCGACCCGGCCGCGGTAGTTGAGGATCGAGAGCGTACCCGTCTGATTGCGGCGCGACGGATATCGCGTCATCCCGCTTTTGGAACGAAGAGATCCTGACAAATATCGACGGCGTGCTAGAACAGATCTTCGCCGAACTCGAGCAACCCCCACCTAACCTCCCCGTGGTCAGGGGGAGGAAGTAAAGCTACAGATCGAACATTTGACCGGGATGGGGAGCACTTGTCATGCGCGTTGGCACTGCGTTCTTTTTGTCATCCTGAGCCCATTCGTCGCTGCGCTCCTCAGGGCAGGCTCCGCAAAGGCACTGCGAGCCGAGGCCGAGCGAAGCCGGCCGAAGCCCCGAGCGCAGCCGAGGGGGAAGGATCTACGCGGAGCGATTTCTGGCCTGGTCGAGGGATCACGTAGTGCCCAGGGGCATAAAGCGAGCCGCCTTCGTAAGCACGAACAGACGACCGAGCCTGCCGCACTATTTTGCTGGCAGGAGCAGAAAGCCACATGCCCAGGGCCGCGCCGCCGGCGGAGTCTCGCTCTTCTCCTGACCGGCCGCTGGCGGGAGTGCGCCCCGTAAAGGTCATCGCTGGGCTGGTGAGCGCGAGGACCTTCCGCAGGCGAAGTTGGGGAACCTGCGGCGGTGCGGCTCGGCTTCGGCGAGCACGGCCTGGGCAATCTTAATAATCACTCCTTCGAGGTCTTACTATGCGGACCTCGCAGGCTCGCTTCGCTAGTGTCCCACACCGAACTGGCGAATGCGCACCGCAAACTCGGTTGCGCTTCGTCTGATGGTTTACAAAAACTGAACGAACGACTCAGAGAGCATCTGGATACGGCAGACCGAATGCCTGCCGTATCCGGAACAGCAAACTCCCTACATCACGTTGAAGTTGTACTGGAATTGGGCAATCAGATAGCTCTGTCCCTTGAACAGTCCGATGCCCCACATTTTGTCGCCACCCATGATTTCAATCGCCTGCAACTTCATGAAGTATTTCTTGGTCCACGGCGGATTGAGCACGATAGAAGGGAACAGCGCGTAGGTGTCGCCCTTCGGATTCCAGATCATCGTCCATGTCGGCGCGAAGTCCGACCACCACCATGAAGTGCCGATGTTGAACAACACACTGACGTCGTTCTTGAGCAGTTGCCTGTCCAAGGCGTTGCCGACCCAGCACTGCTTGCAATCGTCCATGATCGTGGTCTGAATCATTTCAACATTCGCCGAGAGGTTGCCGGTGCTGGTCAGCCACGGCGCATAGGCCTGGTCAAGGTCGATGGCGAGCATGTAATCCATGCGGTCCGACCATCGCTGCCCATTAAAGTTCTGGAATTGGTTAGTGTCGACCGAGGTGTGGTTCTGGTAACGCACCTCGCCGCGGAACACCGCCGGGAAATACTCGGCAATCGATGCTGGGGTGGGCAGCGGTCGGTCAACGGTTACTGCACCCTCGTTAATCGCCGGATATGTATACGAATACAGGTTGGTGAAGGGGTGCCATTTAACCGTGGACGGTCCGCCTCCGTTGGTGCTGTCGTAATAATAGAGCGCGGTCCATTCAGTGGCGCCATAAAGCGTGTGAAAGCGCACTCCCTCGTTCCAGTTCTGCGGCTGCATTCCCGGTATTTGGAAAAATCCAACGTCGACCAGCCCACCGTTGCCGATATCGGGAATGTTCTTGTTGTTGTTGTGGCTCAAGCCGAGATTGCAGGGAAATCCATGAGGGAAGCGCTTAAGGTACGCCCTGTACGGATTAAAGCCGGGGACCCCTGCCGCGTTGAAGGGCGTGCAGAGCCAGAACTCATGCGCTGCTTCAGGAGTAACTAGCCCGTTAAAGTGCGGATCGTTCGGGCTGCCCTGGTTGCCGCCACCGGAGTACGGACCATGACGGGCGGAAATCCAATCGCCACCGAATATGGGCTGGGTCGGATACTGGACATCAAACCGCCCGCTCGGACCGTGACTGATAGACGGGAGGCAAGGCAGAGCTCGACCTGCCGTGACGGCGCTCCTGTATTTGTGAAAAGAGTCGTCATACTGTGAGGGCTGCCAATTGGGCTGAAAGCCCGGCTGTACGACTAACTCCAGGAAATTCGAGGTCAATGGACCCCATTCCGGCAGATTCAGAATCGGATGGATCATCCATTGCGCAACGCGCGACTGTTCGAGGTTGGCGAAACCAAAGGCCCAGCAAGTGTTTGCCGGATTGATGACGTCACCCACGCGGAAGGCCAACGACTGCCCCCATACCACAATCTGGTTGCCGAGAAACGTGGTGAGCGGACCGGTCTTGTTCTCCCACCAGGCGTCGCGCAACTCGTAGGTGTTGTAAACGCCGTTCTGTCGCGCACCGCCGCTGATGCCGCCCGCGGCATCGCCGGCACAATGTGGATTCGCTTTACAAAAGGGATTTGAGCCGCCGATGCCGACGTAGTTCGAATTCTTCGCAAATGAGTTGTTATTTGCGCTGTTGAACGAATAGGGCGGCTCGTAGACGAACCATCCGCGCGCGAAGAAGGTATTGTTCTCGTTCAGGCGGTAATTGCCGTCGATTTGTAGTAGCGAGCGCGCAACTGCCAGGTTATTGCGGCTCGGGGTATAAGCAACGAGATTGGTCGGGTTCTGCCACATCCCGAACGTCTGGCTGCCATAGCCCGAGATGTGAAGCCCACTGAGCCAGGTCTGCTCGCCTCCGGGCGGAGGCGGCGCTGCCTGCGGCAGAACCTTGGTAACGGAGTTGGTTACGTTCAGACTATCCGCGGGCTGGCTTGAGATATCACCCGCCCGGCTGGTCGCAACTGACAACACCACAATCAGCGATGCCGCTGCGATCGTTTTGAATATCTTCCCGGTTCCCCCGAAGGCATCACGAAACCAGCGTTCGAACCCCATAGCTTCCTCCATTCGATTGCAAGAGATGCGACCGCCGTTCCCCAGACGGTCTCGTCTCAATCTCCGGAGCGCGAATTCCCTGCGCAACTGTCCCCACAGCTGGCAAGGACGCCAGTGCTGATCATGCCGCTAATCAAAAGCCGGTATTTCTGGTAGATGAGTTTTTCCCTACGGCAACCTCCTCTTCGAACTCTGCGTTACGGCCATTCGCGACTCTGGTCTGCTATCACAGCGAAGAATCGAATGCAACTGCTATCCGGTGCGCCTGAAAAGCAGCCCGGATGCGCCTCCCCCTGCCAGGGGAGGCCGACGCGCACTCCTTTGCGCGGCGCGAGAGGGACAGGGGAGAGGGTCTGCGGCCACGGGCGGTTCGCGCACCGTCCGCCGGGCGCGGTCAACAGGAGTTCAGCTAAGGTCGGCGGCTTTTCCTCTTTGCCTTTCTTTCTTTTTTTGTGTCATCCCGACTGAAGCCGCACTCTTGGCGGCGCAGCGGGTCGGAGTAGGGATCATGGTTGCCCATGACCCCCTCCTCAGATCCGGACGAGCAGGTTTTCCGCATCCGGCTCCTACCTCAGGTACGAACGCCGAACAGATGTCG
>Ga0306920_100000945_pt1 | contig 35353 bp, 36 predicted proteins | sample flu12Cox44000170_FD_204666 | JGI IMG/M metagenome (GOLD analysis project Ga0306920, IMG submission 204666) | Lab enrichment of tropical soil microbial communities from Luquillo Experimental Forest, Puerto Rico - flux4day.12C.oxic.44.000.170 (v2)... | ecosystem: Environmental > Terrestrial >...
AATCAAACGACGCTGAACACACTGGAGAGAAAAAATTGATGAGGTCGGAATTCCGGCTTGCATCTCAGAGCAGGCGAGATCTATGCATAATTTAGGTGTTACTCTCCGTACTCGTCAAAGACTATTCCCGTCAGGAAGTTGCATAGCCAATGCCAAATTCCGCGGAGGTCGCTGCGCCATGCACGAAATGTGGAAAGAGATGTTTGTACTCGCCGTTCCCGTCCTCGAGAAAATTCTGCGCCCGGTAATCGTTTACATCTTCCTCGTGCTGATGCTGCGCTTATCGGGAAAGCGCGAATTGGTGCAGCTGAATCCCTTCGATTTGGTGGTTTTGCTGACGCTGTCGAATACGGTTCAAAACGCCATCATCGGGGACGACAATACGGTAACGGGCGGCTTGATTGGCGCTACTTCCCTATTGGCCATCAACTACCTAGTTGTCCGGTTCCTGTACGACCACAGGAAGCTCGACCAATGGGTGGAGGGAAGGGCTGATGTTCTGATTGAAGCAGGCAGGGTGCGGCCCGCGCATTTGAAGAGAGAGTTGATCACCATGGCTCAGCTCGAAGCGGCTGCGCGCAAGCAGGGATTCAGTTCGCTGGCCGAAGTTGACCAATGCATTCTCGAACCCGGCGGCACGCTTTCATTCATCGCCAAGAAACCGGATGTCGACGACACCCGCCACCGCGAACTGCTGTCGAACTTCGAAAAGCTGCGGGAGGAAATCGCCATCCTGCGAAGCACCCGGCCTCCCTCGGTCGCCTAGGCCTGCGGACGCAGCGGGTTCAGTGAATCAAAAAGCCGCTTAAGGTCGTACCCAGGCCGATCAGGCCAAGCACAATGCCCGAAAACCAGAAAATCCTCTTCTTGGTTAACAGCGTCAGCGAACAAATGATCAGTGCAATTTCCAAAATGACTTCACCCGCTTCGTAGCGGTCTGTGCGCCGGCCCACCAATTCCCTTCCCTTTTCGAGTTCCTGGGCCTGTTCGTTGACCTCTTCCTTCTCCTTCTCATATCGCTCGGTCTCTTTCCGATACTTTTCGCGAAGGGCCTCTGCCTTCTCCTTATCGACCGGCGAGAGCGTGTCGAGCAAATCCGCAATGCCCTGCATCTCATGCAGCCGGATATTCTTGGCCTGGAACAAAGCCCACTGGTCGGTGGCTCTTGTCTGCAGGATGATCTCCTCCGTGTTGGCGCGGTGGCCCAGAAGGGTGGCTACCGCCACCAGAACCGCGAGGATCGAAAGGGTAACGGCCACGGGAAGCATTAGCGGATTGTCGTCACGGCTCCCGTGTGCCTCATGCGCCTCCATTACCTCATGCATTCCCTCTCCTTTTGGCTGTCTCAAAGCGCCTGACGTGCTGCTATTGCCTTCAGGGACTCCCCGGCCGCGCGGATGGTGCGATCAATGTCCGCAGACGTGTGTGCTCCAGAGACAAATGCCGCTTCGAATTGCGAAGGTGCGAGAAATATTCCACGCTGCAACATCTCGCGGAAGAACCGCGCGTACAGCTTTGTATCCGAGCGTTTGGCGTCTGCATAATTGTGGACCGGCTGCGGCGCAAAAAACAGCGTGGACAGCGAGCCGATACTGTTCACTTGCGCTTTGATTTCTGCATCCTCCAGCGCCTTGCGCAGTCCGCTAACAAGTTTCTTTGCCAGTTCGTTGACCCCTTCATAGAAACCGGGCTTGCTCAGTTCCTGCAGCGTGGCGATTCCGGCGCGCATCGCAAGTGGATTGCCCGCTAGCGTCCCCGCTTGATAAACGGGGCCCAGCGGGGCAACGTTATTCATCAGTTCGGCTCGGCCGGCATAGGCTGCCACCGGGACACCACCACCGATGATCTTTCCCATGGTTGTCAGATCACCTTCGACGGCCAGCATCTGTTGCGCCGAGCCGTTGCGCAACCTGAAGCCCGTGATCACTTCGTCGATAATCAGCAACGCCCCATGCTTCCTCGAGATTTCGCGCAAGCCTCGCAGGAATCCGTCTCGCGGCAGCACTACTCCCATGTTTGCAGCGATGGGCTCAACGATAATCGCTGCAATCTTGTCCTTCTGCTCGGTGAACAGGCGTTCGACCGCGTTCAGGTCGTTGTACGGCACATTGAGGGTGAGCGCGGCCAACGCCTGCGGAACGCCGGGGCACTCCGCAATGCCAAGCGTGGCCAGTCCCGAACCGGCTTGGGAAAGGAAACTGTCCGCGTGGCCGTGGTAGCAGCCTTCGAATTTGACAAGGTAATCCCGTTTTGTCACACCGCGCGCCAGCCGGATGGCGCTCATCGTAGCTTCCGTGCCGCTCGAAACGAACCGCACTTTTTCGAGGAACGGAATGGCCTGGGTGATGAGGCTGGCCAGCTCGAGTTCCAGTTCTGTGGTCACACCGAAACTCGTGCCGCGGTGCGCCTGGTCCGCAATCGCCGCGCTCACCGCCGGGTGAGCATGACCGAGCAGGACAGCGCCCCACGAGCACACGTAATCGAGCAGCGCGTTTCCATCCGCGTCGTAGAGGTGTTGCCCGCTGCCCTTCTCGATAATCAGCGGCTCACCGCCCACCGAGCGGAACGCCCGCACAGGGCTGTTCACCCCGCCGACAAGCACCGTCTCCGCTTTTTCGAAAATCTCCCGCGAGCGACGCCGCTCGGGTTTCACAACTAAGTGGGTTCCGTTCATCGAAGCACCTTTAGGGGTTTCAGGACTTCAACCAGCGCACCGCGTCTTTGGCATGGTAGGTCAGAATGATTTCGGCTCCGGCGCGCTGAATTCCCAGCAGAATCTCGAGCACAATTCGCTTTTCCTCTACCCAGCCCTTCTGAGCCGCCGCCTTGACCATCGAATACTCACCGCTCACATTGTATGCGGCGACCGGAGCGTCGAAATGCTCGCGTACCAACCGGATGACATCCAGATACGCCAACGCGGGTTTCACCATCACTACGTCGGCGCCCTCTTCCAAATCCAATTCCACTTCCCGCAATGCTTCCCGCGCGTTGGCCGAGTCCATCTGGTAGCTTCGGCGGTCGCCCATTTGGGGAGCTGAATCCGCCGCCTCGCGGAAAGGCCCGTAAAATGCCGAGCAAAACTTTGCGGAATACGCCATAATCGGCGTATTTTCAAAATCGTGTTCGTCCAGCTTGTTGCGAATCGCTTTTATCCGGCCGTCCATCATGTCCGATGGCGCAACAATGTCGGCTCCCGCGCGGGCGTGCGATAGCGCCTGCTCGCTCAGTATCTCGAGCGTTTCGTCATTCAGGATTTCGTTGTTTTTGACTACGCCGCAATGCCCGTGATCCGTGTACTCGCATAGACACACATCGGTAATCACCAGCAGCTTCAAATTCGCCTTCTTGATTCCCTCGATCGCCTTCTGCACCACGCCATCAGCGGCGAGTGAACTCATCCCCCTGGGGTCCTTTGTCTCCGGCAAGCCGAATAAAATGACGCCGGAAATCCCGAGCGATTCCACTTCACGGCATTCTTCGACGATGGCATCAGCAGATTGCTGGTGAACCCCGGGCATCGAATCCACCTCATGTCGGACTTTCGTGCCAGGACACACGAACATGGGATAGATGAATCCCGCCGTGTTGATCTCGCGCTCACGGACCAGGTTGCGTAGCTTTTCCGTGCGACGCAGGCGTCTGGGACGGTGCAAAGGAAAACTCATTGTCGTTTGGCTCCTGCGGAAGTCCTCGGCTCGGCGGAATCAAATGCGCGGCTCAATGCTTCGAGCACCGCTCCGGTCTCGGTGTCCGCAGCCTGGACAATTCGGCCGACTCCCGCTTCTCTGAGGGCGGCAGCGGTCACCGGGCCGATGGCCACAAACAGCGCCTTGTCTCGCTCTATCTCTATCTGCTCGCTCCCGAGAATATCCACAAAGTGATGGACCGCTGAAGGGCTGTAGAAAACAATAGCATCCATCTCGCCGCGCCTGAGAATACCACGCAGGTTGTTTTCTCGACCGTGCGTTTCGAGGGTGCGGTAGGCGATCACGTCCTCGACCTCCGCACCCGACTTGCGCAACGCATCCGGCAGCTCCCGGCCTGCCCTGTCACTGCGAGGGAGGAATACTCTCTGGCCCTTCAGTTGAGGACCCAATTCTTCCGCCAGCCCGATTCCCTGGTGCTTGTTCGCTACGTAGCTCACGCGGAGGCCAGCCTTCTCAGCTGCCTCGGCCGTGACGGGAGCAACGGCCGCGACGCGAATTGCGCCAACCCGTTCAGTTAACGAAATACCCAGAACTTTGGCACGATCCAGAACAAAGCGAAGTGCATTCTGGCTCGTAAGGAAGAGCCAGTCAAAACGGTCCAGGTTCCGTAAAGCCACATCGAGAGCGACACTCTCCTCGAGCGGTGCAAACTGAATCAGCGGCGCGCAAATGGGAATCGCACCGAGGGCGAGCAATCGCTTAAGCAGGTCTTCGCTCTGCTCTTTCGCGCGAGTCATCAAAACGCGCTTCCCATACAACGGCGATCGGCCAGCATCACCCACGGGCGCGGTTCACCTCGTCCAGGATGTTGCGCGCCCCGGCTTCAATCAATGCTCCCGCCATATACTCTCCGAGCTGAGCCGCCTGCTCCGCGGGTGCGCTCGCGCGTTGGCGGACATACTGACCGCCGTCGACGGAGCACACGACGGCGTCCATCACGAGTTCACCCCGCTCCATACGCGCCCAAGCGCCGATCGGCACCTGGCATCCCCCCTGCAGCTTCGCCAGCAACGAACGCTCGGCGACAATCGCGCTGCGTGTTTCCGGATCATCCAACCTTTCCAAGACCTCAGCGGCTTCCTGATCTTTCAGCCGTGATTCAATCGCAATCGCTCCTTGCCCTACCGCCGGCAACGAAATCTCGGTCGATAGCGTCTCCGTAATTCTCTGGCTCCATCCCAGCCGGTCGAGTCCGGCTTTTGAAACCACGATGGCGTCGTATTCCCCACTCTCGGCCTTGCGCAGCCGCGTGTCCACGTTGCCGCGGAGTTCGCGAACATCCAGATCCGACCGGGCATGACGCAATTGAGCCTGCCGCCGCAGGCTGCTTGTGCCAACGCGGGCCCCTGGCTTCAAATTCGCGAGGCCTGCACCGCTGTGCGAAACCAGGCAGTCCCTTACGTCATCGCGCCGGCATACTGCCGGAAAATGCAGCCGGCTTGGAGTTTCCGTGGGGATATCCTTCACGCTGTGCACCGCGAGATCCACGCTTTCGTCGAGCAACGCTTCTTCCAACTCCTTGATGAAAATCCCCTTTCCGCCAATCTGCGTCAGGGCGGCCTGCTGCATCTTGTCGCCGGAAGTCTTGATAATGATGATTTCAGCCTCGACTCCGGTTATCTGAAACAATTGTTTCCGCACAAACTCCGCCTGCCAGCGCGCAAGGATGCTTCCTCGGCTGCCGATTCGAAGGGACCTCACGGTTTCTCCCGATCCGATAGAAATAAATCACGAATTGCTTCAACACCCTGAATCTTCTTGCGGTGCTGTTTCTCGGAGCGGAGCCGTTCGGCGGGGCGCACCAGCAGTCTCTCGATTAGCTCATCCATTAACCCGCCAATCTGCTCGCGGTCCTGTGCGCTGAAATGGTTCACGCCGGAGAGCTTTTCTTGCAAAAACGCGGCGCGGCGCTCCTTCAGAGTACTTCTCAGGACATCCAGAACGCCCGTCAATTCGACGCTCGCCTGCCAGGAAATGAATTTGCCAATGTGCTCTTCCACCAGCTCTTCCGCCTTGGGCACCTCGCTCTGGCGCGCATTCCGGTTCTGCTCGACGATCTCTGTCAGATCTTCCATGGAATACAAATACACACTGTAAAGTCCCCCGACCGACGGATCGATATTCCGTGGCATGCCCAAATCCATCAAGAACAACGCGCGGTTACCACGCGCCGACATGGCCCGCTCGATCATCGCTTTGGTCAAAAGCGGGTCCTGCACGGCAACTGCGGAGACAATCACGTCGGGGAGCTTCAACGCCATGTCCCACTGGCCCCACTCAATCACTTTGCCGTTATACTGGCTCGCAAACTCTTCCGCTTTTTCACGGGACCGGTTTGTCAGATACAAATGGCCAATGTTCCGGTCGCGCAACTGTGAAATCACCTGCTCACTGATTGTGCCCGCCCCTAGCACCAGGGCGCTGCGATCGTTCAGTTTGCCAAAGATGCGTTCAGCCAGCCTCATGCCTGCAGATGCAATTCCCATTGGGCGGGCGCCCAGTTCCGTCTCCGCCCTTACGCGCTTCCCAACTTCTAGAGCTGCCTGAAACAAACGGTTCAACACCGGACCCGTCGCATGGCTTTCGTGCGCGAGCAAATAAGCTTCGCGGACCTGGCCGAGAATCTCCGCCTCGCCCAGCAGCATCGACTCCAGTCCGGCCGAAACGCGAAAGAGGTGCCGCACCACGTCGTGATCGTAATGGTGGTACAACGACGGATTCAGCATGTCCGGCTGGACGGCATGGAACCCGCTCAGGTAAACCGACAGCGCGTCTGCAGACTCCCTGTTGGCGTTGGGATGCACGCCATAGACTTCGCTGCGGTTGCAGGTCGACAGCACCAGCGTCTCTTCCAGGATTCCCTTCCTTCGCAATTCCTCTGCCGCGCGCTGAGCCTGCTCTTTCGAGAAAGACACCTTCTCGCGCACCTCGACCGGTGCAGTCCGGAAATTCAGGCCGACGAGAACAAGCTCCATGCCTTGAGTTTCGCGCTCCTAAAAATAGCGGTGATGTGGCGAGAAATAGAGATTCACCACCGTAAAGCTCAGAACCACCAGCACGAAATTGAATACGCAAAGTTTGGATGCCCTGGCGCCCCGCCACGCGGCTGTTCGCGCCAATTGAAAATAGGCGGCGTACAGCAACAGCACCAGCAGTGTGACGACATACTTCGGGTCGAAATAAGCGGGCTCACCCGGCAGGCGGTCCACCGCGACAAAACCCAGTGCCGTCCCTGCGGCAATCGTGATCAGGCCCACCAGGACGCTGGTGTGGCTCATCCGCTCAAGCAATTCCAGCGGCGGAAATCTCCACACCACATCCCCAAGGCGCCGCATTCGCAAGTACCGCTCCTCCGCCAGATACATGAGGCTCAACACGCAGGAAAGCGCGAAAGCCGCGTAGGCCAAGATACTCAGGGTCACATGCAGCGCGAAAACAACTCCGTGCGGAGTCATGGCAGGGCTCGGATGGTCCGGTACCAGGTAGGCCGCGAAGAAAAACGCCAGGATCACGGGAAGGACGAAGGCACCAACAGTCCTCTGCCGGTGGTAAATCTCGAGGCAAAGATAGGTAACAGCTAGCAGCCACCCGAACAGCGACATGGAACCCTGAAGATCGTGGTAAGGGACCGTATGCGTCCCGCGCGCTCGCACCAGCAACGATACGTAATGAGCGGTTAACCCCAAGAACATCAATGCGGTAGCGATGCGTCCCGTAAACTCCTTACCTGAGTACAAAAAGTGGATGTAGAAGCACATGCTCGCCAGGTAGGCCAATACGGTCAGAATGATAAACGTATGAATCATCGGCTTTTTCCACGCCGATCTGGGAGGTTACGGGAGCACGTCCCACCCAGCCTCTGCCCCATGCGTGATATTTCGAGTATACCCCAGTCGCAAGAAGTGCCGCACTTTACGGGCAGGAACGCTCTAGATTTGTTATCCTGCTCCCATATCGCTATGACCTATCAGGCGCCCGCATTGACCCGCAAAGAATTGTTCCTGCGAGCCTGCCGCTGCGAAGCTGTCCCTCGCCTGCCTGCCTGGATGATGCGCCAAGCTGGCCGCTATCTCCCGGAATACCGCGAAATCCGCGCCAAACACTCCTTCTTGGAAGTTTGTAAGACACCGGATCTTGCCGTCGAGGTCTCGCTGCAACCCCTTCGGCGGCTTGAGGTCGATGCGGTCATCATCTTTTCGGACATACTCATCCCTGCGGAAGCGATGGGCCTTCCTCTCGAGCTTGGCGACACTGGTCCCAACCTGCCTGAACCGGTTCGGACTGAGGCGGACGTCAGGAGGCTGCGGTTGTTTGACCCTGAGGTCGAGACCGGCTTTCTGATGGAAGCGCTTCGGCACACGGTCAAGCAGGTTGGACCCGACGTGCCGGTCCTCGGCTTCGCTGCCTCGCCTTGGACGCTCGCCTGCTACATGGTCGAAGGCCGCGCCAAAGAAGGTTTCCCGACGGTAAAAAGCTTCCTTTACGGCGAGCCGAAGCTCTTCCGCGAGCTGCTTCAACGCGTCGCCGAGGCCACGATTCTGTACCTCAAGGGACAGATCAAAGCGGGAGCCACCGCGGTTCAGCTCTTCGACACCTGGAGCGGCGAGTTGGATCTACACGACTACACCGAATTTGTGCTGCCTGCTGTTCAGCGAATCATCGCGGCCGTGGAGACCGAAGTTCCAGTCATTTATTACACGAAGGCTTCTCATCACCTGCTGCCTGCCATCATTCGGTCGGGCGCCAGGGTGCTCAGCGTCGACTGGCGAGTGCCACTCAGCGAACTGCGCGCCTTGGCGGGGCCTCGGGTGGCGCTGCAAGGCAACCTTGACCCTGCGGTGCTCTTTGCCCCTCGGGAAAAAATCCGCAAGGCCACGCTGGAGATCGTTTCGGAGCTCGGCGGACACGGGCACATTCTTAATCTCGGCCATGGTATTTTGCAGCACACGCCCGTCGAAAATGCTCAGTTGTTCATTCAGACTGGCCAGCAAGCGGTGCTTGCCGAGGCCAGGCCAGCGGTGCAATCGCGCACCTAATCGGGCAGGAGGTACGCACCGTGTCTATCATGAATCCGTCGTTGCACGAAATGCATGAGGAGCTTTCGGTCGGCGAAGACTTCGTCAATCGTTATAATCGCCCGGGACCGCGCTACACCAGCTATCCCACCGCTCCGGTCTGGACTGACTCCTTTGGCCCCAAAGAGTTTGAAGTTGCCATCGACGACGCCAACCGCAAACGTTCTCCCGTATCGCTCTACATGCATCTTCCCTTTTGCGAGAGCCTGTGCCTGTTCTGCGCCTGCAATGTGGTCATTCGCAAAGACAAGAGTGTTACCCCACCCTACTTGTCCGTGCTCAAAAAAGAAATCGACCGCATGGCTCAGGGCGTTTCCCGCGAGCGGCAGGTCGTTCAATTTCATTGGGGAGGGGGCACTCCCACTTATCTTTCACCGGAACAGATTGAAGACCTCTTCACGTTTACGCACGAACGCTTCACTTTTGCACCCGACGCCGAAATTGGCATTGAAGTCGACCCGCGCGTCACTACTCGCGCCCACATGGAAACCGTTCGCAAGATGGGCTTCAACCGCCTCAGTATGGGCATTCAGGACTTCAAAGAAGACGTCCAGAAGGCGGTCCACCGCATTCAATCCTACGAAGTCACCCGCGACCTCATCGCCACCGCTCGCGACCTTGGCTTCGACAGTATCAATGTCGACCTAATTTACGGCCTGCCTTATCAAAGCGCCGACAGTTTCGCGCACACCATCGAGCAAATCGTCGGCCTATCTCCGGATCGCATCGCCATGTTCAGTTATGCGCACGTGCCCTGGCTCAAAAAGCAGCAGGGCTCGTTTGTCGCGCATCTTCCCGAAGGCATGAAGAAGTTCGACATTTTTCGCAGCGGCCTGCTCAAGTTTCTCGAAGCGGGTTATCTCTACATCGGCATGGACCACTTTGCCAAGAAGAACGACGAACTGGCGGTCTCACAGCGCAACCGAACGTTGCATCGCAATTTTCAAGGCTATACGACCAAGGCCGGTGCAGACCTCTACGGCATGGGCATCACAGCGATCAGCGGCGTCCAAGAGACCTACGCTCAGAACTACCGTGACATCCCGAGCTGGGAAAAAGCTGTCGAGGAACGCGGGCTCGCCACCATGCGGGGCTACCGTCTCTCGCAGGACGACGCCATTCGTCGCGAAGTCATTAGCCGCCTCTTATGCCACACGGTTATCGTGAAGGACGAGATCTCGAGGCAGTTCGGCATTCACTTCGACGAATACTTCGCGCCAGAATTAGAACGCCTCAAAATGCCTCAGGAAGACGGCCTCGTAGCAATGAACGACAAGGAAATTCGCGCCGCCTGGCTTGGGCGCATCTTTATCCGCAACCTCGCCATGGTGTTTGACCCCTATCTCGAGAAGCAACAGTTGGCTGCGCGCCCGCTGTTTTCGAAAACGCTCTAGCCACGAGGCTCACTCGAATGCCGAACCAGGTCCAGACACTCGTCGTGGGCGCGGGCATCTCGGGCCTGGCTACTGCGTTCGCGCTGCAAAAGGCAGGTATCGATGCGCGCGTCGTAGAGGCCGCCCCGCGTCCTGGCGGTTTGATTCAATCCGTACGCCGCGATGGCTATCTCGTCGAATGCGGACCGCAGAGTTTCAGCGGCAACGCCTGCCTCACCTCGCTGTTCCGGGATCTGGAAATTCTTGACCGCCGCATTCTCGCCGATTCGAAGGCGCCTCGTTTCGTACTGATCGATGGCATGCTGCAGAATGTTCCCATGGGTCCGGGCTTGCTGGCCTCTCCTTTAATGGGTGGCGGAACCCGCAGCGCGCTGGTCCGTGACATTTTCGGCAGGAGCATCGCACCGGATAGCGACGAATCCGTCGCCAGTTTCATTCGTCGCAAGTTCTCTCCCACTCTTCTCGACCGCCTCGTCGGCCCGTTCGTCTCCGGCATTTATGCGGGCGATCCGGAAAAACTGAGCCTGCGCGCCGCTTTCCCCCTTCTTCACGAAGCGGAACAGACGTCGGGCAGCGTGCTTCGCGGCATGTTTAGGGTAATGAAGGCGAGAAAGGCAAAACGCGGCTCCCAGCCCCGCGAGGAGCCAACCCTGCAAACCTTTCGTGATGGAAATGATACTTTGGTCCGCGCGCTTGCGGAAAAGCTCGATGCATACCTTTCCCTCGAAACGGAGGTAGTCTCTATTCGCCCTCTGGACCTGCGCCGTGAGTTGAGAGCGCCGCGATTCCGCATTGGTTTGCGCACGGCAAACGGTGAGGAATTCCTGGAGACCGAGCGGCTAGTTCTGGCTGTGCCCACAAACGTGGCAGGAAAACTTCTCGCACCACTAAACGCTGTATTCGAGTCTCAACTCTGTACCGTCGATTATTCCGGGGTTGCGGCTGTCTCGCTCGGCTACCGCAAGGAAGATGTCGGTCACACACTCACTGGTTTCGGTTTTCTTGTGCCGCGTTCCTCGGGATTGACCGTGCTTGGCACGGTCTGGAATTCCTCCCTCTTTTCCGGCCGCGCACCTGAACACCATGTGTTACTGACAAGCTTTGTGGGCGGCGCAACCAATCCGGACGCCATCAGACAATCCGCCGACCAACTTGTTGCCCTGGTTCACCGCGAAGTTAGGCCGCTGATGCAGCTTCGAGAAGGGCCGGTATTTTCGAACGTCAGCATCTGGCCGCGCGCCCTTCCTCAGTACAACTTGGGCCACACGGCCCGCCTCGCGGTGATCAACAACTACCGCTCGGCCTTTCCCGGCTTGTATCTCGTGGGAAATTATCTCAATGGACCCGCGATCGGGACCTGCGTCGAACAAGCTCTCAAAGTCGCGGACGAAATTCGTGTAAGCTTCGCTAATTAGTTCCCGTAGGTAGCGAGCTTCAACCGGCCTTCCCGCTAGCTCTTTCGGCCCTGGCGGTGCGCCAGCCGGGTTTCCCTTCTTTTCGCCGCTTCCCGCCAACGCCGTCGTTCTTCGGCCGTTCTCACAATAAGCGGGGGTACCGGCTTCGGCAACCTCGTATGTTCATCGATAGCCACAAACGTTACATACGCCGTTGTCGTCTGCTTTCTCTCGCCGGTCAGAATGTTTTCCGAAAGTACTTTCACGCCCACCTCGAGCGAAGTATGAAACACGCGGTTTACCTGGGCTTTCAGCATCACGATCTCCCCCAAGTTCACCGGATTTCGAAAGTCGATGTAGTCCACTGACGCCGTCACCATATAGCTGTTGGCATGCCGGCATGCCGCCATCGCCGCAACGATATCCACCATGTGCATTACGTGGCCGCCGAGCAGTTTGCCGAGTGCGTTTGTCTGTGCCGGCAAGACGACCTCCGCCATTTCAGAAGCGGATTCGCTCACGTATTTGCCCTTCACCTGCTTTGCTTCCGACTCCGTCTTTTTCAGCTTCGCTGATCGACCCATTGCACTCCTCTTTCTCGCCGCTTTGGACGCCCTCCGCTCCCCTCGTATAATACGAGACGCCGTTATGACCCAACAAAAGAAAACGCGTCGTCAGAAACTTGAAGAACTCCTGGCACAAAATCCACATGACGCCTTCTCGCGCTACGGCATCGCGCTCGAATGCGTACGCGAAGGCGACCTGGCCGCCGCGGAAGCCCACTTCCGCGCGCTCATTCAAGGCAATCCCGACTACGTTCCCGGCTATCAAATGTACGCGCAAACTCTGGCTCAAAACGATCGCACCGAAGACGCCAAAACAATCCTTGTCCAAGGCATTCAAGCCGCCATACGCCAGGGGAATCAGCACGCTCGTTCAGAGATGGAAGGCCTGCTCCAGACTCTGTAGGCGAGGGGCTTTTAACCCAGCCGCAAAGCAAAGGCGCGCCTTTACGAGCCGGAACCCCTCCACTCTTGTTCAAGAAGCAGTTCATGAAAAGTCCGCGAGGTGGTGACAGACTCGCTGAAGCAGGATATCCAAGGGCACAGCAGATGGATCTGGATCGGGGGACCGGATTGGGCGAGTACCGTGTTCATCGTGTTGTTCGCCGCAGTTGCGCGTGGCGGTGCGATGTGTTCGAAGAAGCCGCCCCACTCATCGAACGTGTCGATACCGACCTGGTGAAGGCAAGGCGCTGTTGGGTTTTCGCGTGCCGACGGTGATCGCCTCGCCGTTTACGCGCGGAGTGGAGTGATCCGTTCGTGAATCATACCGTGTTCGATCACACTTCGATTCTGTCCCAACAGTTAAGAGCAAAACCAAAATACCTTTTGTGGGCGAGCGTGTGCTCGCCCCATCCGCCAAACCAAGTCTGCCCATCAACTTCGGGAATATTCATTTGATGTATTGATTCTTGATCACCTCGCCACCCTTCATAACGAACTTCACATGCTCTAGTACGGTCACGTCTTGTAACGGATCCCGGTCCACGGCGACGATGTCCGCCCACTTCCCGGGTTCGATGGTCCCAACCCTGTCTGCCCAGCCGAGTAAGTTGGCTGCAGTCACTGTCCCTGCTTGAATCGCTTTCAGGGGCGTGAGACCCATCTGCACCATTTTTCCGAATTCGTGGCCGTTGAGGCCGTGCGGATATACTCCTGCATCAGTTCCAAGAGCCACTTTTACATCCGACTTGAATGCGTGTGAAAGGTGCTTCTCTGCAATGGGTATGACGGTATTGGCCTTTTCCATCATGTCGGGCGTCCACCCGAGCGTCTGCATGTTCTCAATGACCCAGCCTTCCAAGTACACTGTTGGCACTAAATAAGTCCCGTGCTCCTTCATCAACCGAATCTCATCATCGGTGATGTAGCTTCCATGCTCGATGGAATCGACACCCGCAAGTATCGCGTTTTTGATTCCTACCTCCGCGTGCGCATGCGCGGCGACCTTGCGGCCCAGAGAGTGTGCCGTTTCGACGATAGCCTGCAGTTCCTCTGGGCTGAACTGCCCGAACGCCGGGTCATCGCCTTGTGAGACCACTCCCCCGCTAGCCATGACCTTAATCACGTCCGCACCGTACTTGACGTTTTCGCGGACCTTCCTGATAACTGCTTCCACGCCATCGGCGACGCCCTCCCTCGAGAACGCGAATTGCGGCGCGAGATAGTTCTCGTCCCAGTGGCCACCTGTGATGCTCAGTGCCGGCCCGGAAGCCAAGATCCGAGGGCCTGGTACGTCCCCGGCATTGATTGCATCGCGCAATGCAATATCCGAGTAACCCGGTGCAGCCACGTTTCGCACCGTGGTGAATCCCGCCTCGAGTGTTGTGCGAGCGTTCCGCGCTCCGATCAACGCGCTGCGCGGATACGAGATGTGAAGACGAGCAGGTCCCAGCAAATTCGGATTCGACGTTAGATGAACGTGACAATCGATCAGGCCGGGGAGCACGGTCGCGTTCGGGAGTTCGATCTGTTCGCCGTCAGAAGTCGCGTTGACCGACTTAGCGGGCCCGACCGCTGTGATTTTCTGGCCCTCAATGACGATAACCTGGTCGGATAGAGTTGTCCCTGTCTGCACATCCAGCAATCTCGCTGCGTGGAGAACAATCCTCTTACCAGACTTGGGCGGACTTTGTTGAGCCGCAGTCGAAATGACCGAAGCGACCAGCAGAGCAATCACTACAAAACCGTGGCTTAGTTTTTGCACCATTCCTCCCCCCCCAAAAAGTTGTGTCGATCGTCTGTTCCCGATCTAATGTCGTGAATTTGTCCTCCGACAGAATGTCCTTGCGGGGCATGTCTGGGCGCGCCGCTCGTTCCGCAGGTACGCCAAATGGGATCTGGGGAGACCGGCGTACAGAGGATTTCTCTGAGATTAGACGGGCACCGCGCCGGTTCGTCTAATGGATTGATGATAGCGCCATTCAACCGATGAAGTTGGCTTCCATCACTCTTAATCTATTGGTTGCGCTAGTCGTCGACGTGGTACGCTTGATGTAATGGCGCTGGGCTGGCGGAACTGGCAGACGCGATGGCCTTAGGAGCCATTGGGCGCAAGCCCGTGGGGGTTCAAATCCCTCGCCCAGCACCACCCCAAATCTGGCACATTCTGGCACATTTTTCGGTGCACACGGTTCCACCATTTATTTCGGTCTGCTCCTCACCGAAATGCGAAATCGTCAATGTTTATATAGATCCTCGCAGGTTTCTGAGGAACTTCTATTCTATACGATACTTTGTTCGTGCCCTTCTTGGCCAGTCCGTCCCCGCCGAGAGTAGTGCTGGAATCAACTCAGCGGGAAAGGGATAATATTCCGCGCACTTTCCTTTGCCTGACGAGGGGCAATTCAAATGATTTTGCAGCAGCAAAGCGACCCCACGGTGGCCATTCGCCAGACCGATCATGCCTTTCTTGCTGGATTCTTTGCTCGCGAATATGGCAACGAGGTATTCAAGCGGCCGGAGCCGTCCGCTTCGTTTTGTCTCGCGGTCGCCGAACACGACAATGGCTGGCAAGAGTGGGAGTTGGAACCGGGCGTAGATCAGAAGACCTTCAGTCCTTACACATTCATGACCATCCCCACGAACGAGCACATCGACCTCTATCAGCGCGGCATCGATCGGGTTGTCAAAGTCGATCTGTACGCCGGGCTCCTGGTTGCTGCTCATTGCATGGGTCTCTACGACCGGACTCGCGCCACCATTCCGGGTTATTCCGCCAAATATGTAAAGAACGAGGACCAGCAAAAGGCCAATGACTTCGTGCAGCGCCTCCGGTTGCAGCAATTGCGCTTGAAAGTAGACTTGCGAAATAACCAGGCGACCAAGCCCTTCGTTGAGGAAAACTCAATTAAAGCAAATTCTCTACGCCTCGAGGCTTTGGATCGCCTCTCTCTTTTCTTCTGCCTGGGCGCCTCCGAAGAAACCACCCTTGACGGCGTGCCGATCAATGACGAAGGCAAGGAAGTTGATCTGTTTGTGCGTCCCGCCGGACACAGCCAGTTCACCATCGACCCTTACCCCTTCCGGCGCGATCCGCTCGACTTCGCAATTCTGGCTCGCCGCATTCCCAAACGCCGCTACTCGGACGATAGGGACCTCCAGCGAGTCCTGACCGCTGCGCTTTTCTACAACATCTGCTACACGCTACGCTCGCGCTCGGCCGTAGGCAGCGCCTACGCAATTGGGGCCTGATCCCTACATCACTTTCCATCTCTCGGCCCCTGCGGGCCGCGCGCGATTTTCCACGCCCTCTGGTATGATTCCCCATGGGACCCATGCGGCCGGAACGCATTCCGCTCTTCCCTCTCAACGTCGTACTCTTCCCCGGCGAACAGCTTCCTCTGCACATTTTTGAGCCGCGTTATCGCCGCATGGTGCGCGAATGCTTGGACGCCAGATCCCCCTTCGGGATGCTCCTCGCCCTCCCGAATGGAGTCGTTCGCGTGGGTTGCACCGCGGAAATTCTCGAAGTTGTCAAACGCTACGAAGACGGTCGCTTGGACATCATCACGGTCGGGCGTTCTCCCTTCCGCATTGTTGATGTTTTCACCGAGGACCCTCTTCTTCAAGGCAACGTGGATTATCTGGAGGATGAGTTCGATGATTCTTCCGTTGCACCAGGGAAACGTAAGCAGTTGATCGAGCTCTACGAGACCTGCCACATTCTCCTCTACACCAGCATGCCCAGGGATCTCGACGGTCTTCGCAACGAGGAACTCGCGTTTACGATTGCCGCTGCGCTTCCTCTCGACCTGCTCTGGAAACAGCAGATTCTCGAACTTCGCTCCGAGACCGAACGCCAGGAACGCCTGCTCGGGTATCTCCGTGAGTGGGCCCCGCATCTACAGAAGGTAGGCGGTTTGCGCAGTCGCGCCGGCGGCAATGGCCACGGACTAAACTAGATTTGGGCGGGCCGCCGCGAGCTGTCCGCAGATAGGGGCTTCATGACAGGGACTTCCTCAATCCATCCGGCGGGCCATCCGAGGCCGCGGACCATCGGCGAATGGAGGAGCATTCCGGATTTTGACGCGCGCACCAATTCTCTCTCCGTCAAGAACGAAATACGCCGCAACCTCCTTCGCCTTATCGAACGCGACGAAGCTCTCTTTCCCGGTGTGCACGGCTACGAGGACAGCGTTATCCCTCAAATCGTCAATGCCCTGCTCTCTCGACACAATTTCATCCTCCTGGGTTTGCGCGGTCAGGCAAAGAGCCGCATTTTGCGCGGCCTGATTCAGCTTCTCGATCCAGAAATTCCCGTGATCGCAGGCTGCGAAATCAACGACAATCCGCTGCGCCCCATCTGCCGCTCTTGCCGCGAGCGGGTCGCGGCGGAAGGCGACAATGCTCCGATCGCTTGGCTATCGCGTGACCAGCGGTACGTTGAAAAACTTGCTACTCCCGATGTCACCATCGCCGATATTATTGGCGATGTCGACCCGATTCGCGCAGCCCGCGGAGGGCGCGACCTCTCCGACGAACTCACCATCCATTACGGTCTTCTTCCCCGGGCCAATCGCGGCATCTTCGCCATCAACGAGCTTCCCGACCTCGCCGGCAAGATTCAGGTGGGCCTCTTCAACATCATGCAGGAAGGCGACATTCAGATTAAGGGCTACCCGTTGCGGCTACCTCTCGACGTTCTTCTTGTGTTCACGGCAAATCCGGAGGACTACACTGCCCGCGGCAAGATCATCACTCCACTAAAAGATCGCCTTGGCGCTGAAATTCGAACCCACTATCCGACCAGCATTCAGGAAGGGATGATTATTACCGGCCAAGAAGCCTGGACCGAGCGGGATTCGGACATAAAGGTTGAGGTCCCAGACTACCTCCGGGAGGTCATCGAAGAAATCGCCTTCCAGGCTCGCGAAGATAAGCGCGTAGATCGACGCTCCGGAGTCAGCCAGCGTCTTCCCATTAGCACTCTTGAAAGTGTTGTGAGCAGCGCTGAGCAGCGTTCCGCGCGCGTCGGCGAGCCCTCCTCCGTCGCCCGCGTAGCCGATATCTATGCCGCTCTGCCTGCCGTTACAGGAAAACTCGAGCTCGAATATGAAGGCGAATTGAAAGGCGCGGAAACTGTTGCGCGCGAACTGATCCGCGCCGCGGTCGGACGGGTTTTCAGCAAACATTTCTCCGAGGTTAATTTCCAGCCCGTGATTCAGTGGTTCGAAGCCGGTGGCGAGCTGAAAATTCCCGATCTCGTCTCAACGGCGCAACGCTACCAGCAGCTCGCCAAAATCCAGTGCTTGCTCGAACATGTCGCGAGGCTCGGCGTCGCCAACCGCAAAGACGAAGCGACCGCTGCCGCCGCGGGCGAAATGATCCTGGAAGGTCTGTGGGCGCACCGTCGCATCGGCCGGAGCGAGGAACGCGGCTTCTACGCCGACAAACCGCAGCGTCCGCCGGAGCCACGGGAACGCGACAATCCGAACCGTCCAAGGCGTAACTACAATTGAGGTTTTATGAAAGTCGTCAAATACGGAAAGTATGTTGGGGAGCCAGCAGACGCCGTCGATCTCGACGAGTTGCTTAAGCGCCTGGGCGACTTCCTGCTCCAGAGTGGTTTTGAATCCCAGTATTACGGCCTGTCGGAATTCGACGCCGCCCATTCCATGGAAGCGCTTCGTGAAGCCATTCTCCGCGCGATTCAGGAAGGCAACCTCATCCCCGAAGACCTGATCAGCGAAGAACTCCGTGAAATGCTGCGGGATCCTGGAGCACTGAATAATGACGAGGTCCGCGATCTCATCGATAAACTCATGGAGCGCCTCGCACAGGAAGGCTACATCAACCCGCAACAGCCTCCTCAGGTTACGCCTCCGCCTCAACGTACACCCGGTGGCCACCTCGGCCAACCGCAGAACACCGAAGCGCGCTTCGAAATTACCGACAAGACGATTGATTTTCTCGGGTTCAAAACCTTGCAGGACCTGCTTGGTTCTCTCGGACGCAGCAGCTTCGGCCGCCATGACACTCGCGACCTTTCCACTGGCGTTGAATCTGGCGGTGCTTCACGACCCTATGAATTCGGCGACGTTCTCAATCTCGACATCAGCCAGACGCTTTCAAATGCAATTCGCCGCGACGGCGTCAAGGTTCCTATCGATCTGCAATACCGCGACCTCACCGTCCATCAATGCGAATACCAGAGTTCTTGCGCCACCGTTCTTCTTCTCGATTGCAGTCACAGCATGATTCTTTACGGCGAAGATCGCTTCACTCCTGCCAAGCGCGTCGCGATGGCCCTGTCTCATTTGATCCGCACCCAATATCCCGGAGACACTTTAAGCCTGGTTCTATTTCACGACTCGGCCGAGGAAGTTCCCCTCAGCCAGCTCGCCCGGGTCCAGGTCGGCCCTTTCTATACCAACACACGTGAAGGACTGCGCATGGCCCAACGCATCCTTCTTCGGCAGCGCAAAGACATGCGGCAAATTGTCATGATTACCGATGGGAAGCCCTCCGCGCTCACCCTCGAGGACGGGCGCATTTACAAGAATGCCTTCGGCCTTGATCCCTTCGTCGTCGGCGAGACACTCGAGGAGGTGAACAAATGCAAGCGCTCCGGCATCATGATCAACACGTTCATGCTGGCCACAGATTACAGCCTGGTCCAGTTCGTACAGAGAATTACACAGATGTGCAAAGGCAAGGCCTACTTCACTACACCTTACAACCTCGGCCAGTACCTGCTGATGGACTACATGCAGCGCAAAACCCGCACCATCCACTGACCCCGCTTCCAGATGCCTCTTCCCTTCTCCGCGTTACATGAAAAGAACAGAGCCTTAGCATGGATTTTTTTCTCGTTTTTTGACGCGCCCACAGAAAACAATGCGCGGCACAAAAACGTCTAAGAGATAACACAGGACAAATACAGATTTCTCCGGGCGGCTTGTCGTGTCCTGAAGCCTGATCCGGTGAAACAGTACAAAGGAGCGGTACATGAAAGTTGCACACGTCAGCCTTACTTTTCTCGCAGGCGCCCTACTTCTTGCAGCGGCCACTCTAGCCGGAGAGGCCAACAAAGCTACGCTGCGGTTGCAGGAGAAGGTTACAGTCGAAGGGAAGCAGCTTACTCCCGGCACTTACAGGCTCGAATGGGATGGTGCGGGCCCGGAGGTCCACGTGAATATCCTTCGCGGAAAGGAGAACGTGGCTACTGTTCCAGCACACGTGGTCGAGCAGCAGACTCGTAACGCTCAGGACGCCTACGCAACCAGCGTGGAACCCGACGGTTCTAAGTCTCTCACCAGCATTTATGTTGCGGGCAGGAACTTCGCCTTGCAGTTGCAGGGCACGGAAGCCGCCCAGCATTCCAGCTCCAAGTGACGATCCACTTCCATCCAGACCTAACGATCGCCTAACTTGTTCGTCCCGATCCTCAGGCCGTGGAGGTCCGCGGCCTGAGGCAGACGGACGTGGTTTCAACTTGACAATCTTGCTCGGCTCCAACGCGCGTCTCTGGGGTAAAATGTCTTCATAGGCCCTACGCAAAAGGCTTTTGTGCAAATCGGCCTGGAGACTCCTTTGACACACCTTGAGCCCGGTAATTCCGCCCCGGTTTTCACGCTGAAAGCGCTCGACGGCAAGTCGTATTCGCTTCGCGATTTGCTCGATCAGGGTCCCGTCGTCCTGGCTTTCTTCAAAGTGTCTTGTCCCGTGTGCCAGTTTACTTTCCCTTTCCTGCAGCGCATTTCTGAACGCTATTCCGGTGACGGGGTTTCCCTCATCGGCGTTTCACAAGACGACGCGCGCTCGACCAAGGAATTCAACCAGGAATTTGGCGTGAAGTTCCCAACCCTTATCGATGACACTGGCTATCCGGCCTCGAACGCTTACGGTCTCACGACCGTTCCCACAGTGCTTTTGATCGAGCCGGACGGCCGCATAAAGATCGGCGGCGCAGGATTCAGCAAGAACGATCTTGCCTCGATCGCAAATGAGCTGGCCCAACACCGCAAACTCTCGGCAGTGCCGCTGTTCCGCCCCGACGAAGCGGTTCCTGACTTCAAGCCTGGATGAGGTTCGAAGAACTAGGTCCGGTCGGGATCTGACTCCAAACTGGAAATCCCGTCATTTTCGTTCTGCAAGTCGCGCTTATGTTTGGGCGGCTTGCGTCGCTTATCTTCCATCACGCGCGTCGCATCCGGGACCAGGCCGGACTTCCTGGCCAAGCGCCGCGCCTCTGTTCCTTTGTCGAGTTTCTTGCTTCGCCTCTTCATGTCTAGGCTCCAGGCTCATGCCGTTTAGAAAATCACGCCGCGATATCCCCCGATCCATTCCCAATTCGCGGTCTCGACTCTCATTACTCACAGAACTGCCTCCGCGACTACCTGCGACTTTGCATCAACGTCAACCACGCCTGTCATTCCACAGGCATTGCTCAAGTTTTAGCCAGACCGTAACCGAACTGAACCAAATCTCGACCAGAGTACCACGGGTCGTACCAGCACTATTGACGGGCACGACCAACACACTCTCTCGATCTCACGAAAGGTTGAATCCATGCTAAAGAAAGCATTCATACTGGGCTTGTGTGCCGCAGCCGCGGTGAGCGCCGCGTTCGCTCAGGAAAGCCAGGTTCCCAAAGGTGTCCCGCATCTTGATCATGTCTTGCGTGATCATGATGGAGAACCACGGCTACCTGCAAATCCTCGATAATCCCAACGAGCGGTACCTCAACAGTCTCATCACAAACAAGAAGGTCAATTACGCAAAGAACTACTTCGCGATCGGCCATCCAAGCCTGACAAATTACCTCGAAATCGTTGGCGGCTCCAACTTCGGTATCCGCAGCGACAATGCTCCAGCCTGGGGTAGCACGGCTTGCTCGCCCAATATCGTCACCGGCGTTGTGAACGCCGATAACGGCGGTGGCAACGCGCCAGTTCCGATCGACACGGGAAATGTCTGCCCAATCGCCGGAACAGGACAGGACGCTGAGACTCCAGCCGTTGACACTTGGAACGAAGTAACTCTGCCGCAATTTACTTATCTTGCCGATATCGATGGCGTGAAGTCGGTGCCTGCCGCGACGACCGAAGGCAAGACGATTGGTGACCAACTCGCGGAGGCAGGACTGTCTTGGAAGAGCTACCAGGAGAGCCTCCCGCTCGGTCCCGTCTTTGGCGTCAACTATAGCAACGGCACGGCCTCCAACCTGACAGACTTCACCGCGCTCGCGCCGCTTACCTCCTCGAGCGTGGTGCAAGCCTATGCCGAGAAGCACAACCCTTTCGCTTACTTCCAGAGCGTCCAGGATGGAACGCAGCCCAACAACAGTCTGAATAACGTCGTCGGCTTTGATGGCCCGCATGGCCTGTACGCGGATCTAGCCACCGGGCAGGTGCCGTCTCTCTCCTTCATCGTTCCGAGCCAATGCGATGACCAGCATGGCCGCGGCAACGCTGACGCGTTTTGTGCTTTCGATCCAGGTCCCCCGGGCGGCGGAGGAGTCACCTACGGCACGCAGGTCGGCGTCAACCCGGGCTTGATTCTCCAGGGTGACCCTCGAGCGTCTGGTCCAGGCCATCCAGGCCTCGCCAGTTTGGCACGACAACCGCAGCGCGATCGTCATCGTCTGGGACGAGAACGATTACAGCGGAATCTCCACTACGCCCAACGGCCTGTTCCCCCCGCAGAACCAGAACAAGGTTGTCCTCACCGTTCAGGACGAACTACGCCAAGAACGGCGTTCAGAGCGGAAACTACTACAATAGCTTCGCGCTGCTGAAGTCTATGGAAGCCGGATTCAAGCTTCCTTGCCTCAACCACGCGTGCGACAAGAACGTCGCGGTGATGTCGGACCTCTTCGGCAAAGGCGACGAATAGGTTCACCAAAAAGGAAAAAAGGGCCTCCCCAAACTTTGGGGAGGCCCTTTTTTTGTTAAAGACCCACCTCGCGACAGGCTATTCCTCTGGCACTCCTTGCCGCGTCCTGCTCCGAAATAAAGGGGAGAGGATTCGGCTGACGTTTGCTGAAAGAATCAGGCAGCTGTGCCGCCGCTCTTCCCGGTAAGGGGGTGGGATTCGAGCCGAATCCTCTCTGGATTAAAACGAGAATAGGTTTTTCGCGAAATTAGGGGAACTGTCAAAAGTGCCAGCGGGCCTATGCCAGCGAGGGTAATCCGTCTACCCTCGCGTTCCTAGAGTCGTTTCGATCAAAAGCTGAACGACGCCTGCAGGTAAATAAGCCGGTTCGCAGTTTGCGAATTGAACGGACCTCCCGCCAGTGCGTTGGACTCGCCAAACTGCGGCGAGGTGAGAATTCCTATAGGCGTCGCGAGGTTCACATTGTTGAACGTGTTCCTGACACTGACCGCAAATGTCAGGGCATACCTCTTGTTCGTCGCTCCTGCATCCATTACTCGACCAGCGGCCGACCCACCCCGCCCAAGGCCCCCGCCCGGACCGCGTCCGAAAGTTCCGCCGCCCATTCCCCCGCCCTGGCCCGCGTTTGGCGGGCCCTCCTGCACAGGACCAAATCCGAAAGTCTTGCTCAAGCGAAAATTCAACGAGAACCGGCCAGGCCCTTCGCCGTAGTTAATCGGAATGGGTGTGTATGTCGGGAACGCCGCCGCAGGCGGCACAACGAAGCACCCAAATGCCGTCGCCACTCCCGGCGGGCACGTCCCGAACGTCGGTCGGACATTGTACAAATTGCTCTGATACGGGTCAGTCCCTGTCGTAATGTTGAATGGAATCCCCGAACTCGCAATCAAGAACGGGCTGATTCGAAATCCGCGCGGCAAACCGATCGTACCTCCCACAAACAAACGGTGCCGGATATCGTAGCTGGCGCGTCCGTAGTCCTGCTGCAAGTCATAGGGATTTGACGCGAAGCCCGGAGTCGACGGAGAATTCCCCGATCCCCCCGTCGAATAGGTATCGCTGTGTGCGTTGTTGAACGTGTAATACCCAAAGAGGGACAGCTTTGCACCCATCCGGATGCTGCCGTTCACGATCAACTGCGTCTGTTTAAAAATTCCTTCGGACTGGTACTGAAAAAGGTTTTCGTTGATGCCGTTCGGACGCTCACCAGTCACGGGATCTACCGGGTTCAGATTATTCGTATAAAACTGGTGGACGCCGCGCGAATTCAAGTACGTCACGGCGATATTCGAGGATTTCGTCAACTGACGCTCGAGCGTCACGCCTGTCTGAATCGTGTACGGGGCATGAAGTCCGTCGTTTGTCTGATAGATGGTCGGAGTGGTCGCTGGCGGCAATTGGCTGAACGACAGCGGAGTGCTGCTCAGATAGAAGTTTGGATTCAATACCTGGAACTTCACCTGGTATTGCTCCGGATCAATCCCTCCTTGCCTCTCTTCCTGCAACACTAGGTTGTAGGTAAAACGCTCATAGAACATCCCAAAGCCGGCTCTCAGCACCGTCTTCGGAGGGTTCTTGGCATTTCCCCCGATCCCCCAAGCAACTCCGAGGCGCGGCGCGAAGTCCGTTTTGTCGCTGAAATTGTTCTGCGCCTCGAACCGCAAGCCGTAGCTCACCGTCAGCGTCGGGCGCACCTTCCAGTCGTCCTGCACAAACAGGCCGGCATCCACCAAGGTCACTCCAAACGAAGACTTACCGGCGGTTTGCGTGTAGTAACTCGGCCCTCCTCCTTGTCCCTCCAAAAAGGCTTGGTACTGCTGAATGCTGTCGAAATAAAACTGCCCGTTGTAGCCCGCCAGGCTCGAGTAATCGTCCGCGGTCGACCGCAGCCTTCCTCCAAATTTCCAGGAATGCTTCCCGTAGTTCATGAACGTGGTGTTCTGAAATTCGTACCGATTTTGAATGTTGTCGGTGCTTCCCCCACCGCTGCCGTTGCCGACAAACGCCCCGCCTACGTTGACGGTGGTGCTCTGATTCAGCGGCGTGCTGTCCATGTTGGAGTGCACGAATTGGAAGCGGCTCTCATTGATTGTGTGTGCCCCGAATACCTGCGTATCACTGATCTGCACAGTTTGCTCTGTGTCGAGATCCTGCGTGCCCACTTCCGACAGCATGAACTGCCCCACCGTACCGTTCGTCTCCGAATTTCTCCAATACTGGTAGCGTGCTGTTAACGTATTGTTTGGCGTTATCTGATAATCGATGCGCGGGCTCAGATTCGTCCGCGTCTCCGGATTTGCCACAGCCTGGCTGAACGGCACGATATTGAAGTTCGGATCAAGCACCGTCGCGCTCACGATGCTCAAGTTCTGGATGTCGCGCTGTTCAATGTTGAAGAAAAACGACGTTTTCTTAGTGATCGCTCCGCCGATGTTCCCGCTGTACCACATGGTGTGGTAGCTCGGCGGCGACGTTCCCTCGGGCACTTGCTCAAACGGATTTCGCGAATTGAAAGCCGAGGAGTTGCCCATCACTATGATCTGCCCGTGCAGTTTGTCGGTTCCGGGCTTGGTGAAGATCTCGACCCTACCATATCCCAGCTTGTCGTACTCCGAAGAAAAGGGATTCTGGTTTATGCGGATTTCGCGAATCGAGGCCTTCGGCGGCAATTGCCCCGCGGTGAATCCATCGATGTAAATCTGTCCGCCGTTCGGTCCGGCCGAAGGCCCGGCAAGCGCTTGCAGTTCGGACTGCAGTTCGTCCGGATCGTCCGAAAGCGCTTCCAGATCTTTCCCCTCCATCACGATCGTGTTCGCATTATTCGCGGGGTTCACGTCCACTTGCGCCGTCGTGGAACTTACTGTCACCTTTTCCTGCTGTACTTCGATCTCGAGCGAAATGTTCACACGGGCCGTTTGTCCCGCCGTGATCATGACACCGCTTTTTGTGAACGTCGCGAACCCCTGAGCAACTGCCTTCAACTCATATTTTCCCGGTGCCAGATCCTTGAATTCGTACACTCCGTCCTTGTTCGTCGTCGTGTCCATCGCCGCGCCCGATGGCGTGATCAGCAACACTGTCGCCCCCACGACCGCGCCTCCGGAGGGATCGGTAACTTGCCCCCGAAGTACGCCCGTCGTCGCTTGCGCGGCCAATGCGGCCACAAATACAAGCGCCAGAACGCACGCGATACACAGTCTCGGCCTCGCTTCCTTCCGCTTGCTCGGATTCATTCTGATCTCTCGTTCCTGATTCCGGATGTTGGACGGCTCAACCCGCTTCACGGTGTACCGGCGTCGCCTCCGCCTCCGCCACTACTCAAACTCCACGGTGTAAGAATCGACGCCGCCTGCCCCTGCGGTGAAGCTTGCAGAATGGGCTCGACGCCACCCAACAGCGTAATTACGGTAGCCTGTGAATCGCTTTCACCCGAAGTTGCCACGATCATAACAGCGTCGCCTTTTTGGAAGTCGCTCAACGGAGTCGGGGGCAGTCGGCTCAGCATTTGCTGCAAATCCCCACCGCCACGCCCTCCGGGGCCCCCTCCTGCGCCCCCCGGCGCCCCTTGTCCGGCCCCCCCGGAAGACGGCGCTGCTACCGGCTGGCTCGCCTGTGGTATGGAAGCGCCTTTTTGGCTAACGTCCGGCGAAACGCCCTTCAGCCGCGCCGCGATGCGTTGTGCCATCGGCTGAGGCAGTTTGCGGACCTCGGAATCGGAAGTAAACCGCACTTCTAGTGGCTTCTTTGTGGCCAAGTCAGAAACACTCATGGTTCCGGCCTTTGGGTCCACGGCCAGAATCGTTCCCGCAATATTCCGGAAAGACCCGGCTACGATCTCCTCCGCAGCGAACTCCGCGCCATCCGCGCTACGCATCCCTCGCGCGCGCAGTTGATCGCCCACTTTCACGGCCTCCAGCGAACTAATTTTGGCATCGTCAAATTTCACCGAATCCGGTGCGTACCTTCTTACAACCGTGGACCTCGTCGCGTGCACGGCCACATCCTTGCTCCCCGCCGCGCTCATCACTCCGATGGTCACGACCCCATTTGGCGCGTCCACGGCCTTTACCAGCCCGCCGATTCCGCGCCTCTGCCACTCCTCTTTCTCGTGCGCCACCTTTTCCGCAAGCTCTTCCTTCTTCATTGCCACCACTGTTGTGGCTGCGAACGTTTTCCCGTCATCGCCCATCTTCCCGCGCACCAGGATTCGGTCCCCTCCCTTCAGATCGGCAAGTTGAATCGGCGTCGCGTCCTTCAAGTCTTTCGAGCCGGGTGCCACGCGCAGTAGCTTCACATCCGAGGGCAAGACGACGCTCAACTCAGCGCCCGAGTCCGTCGCAAGTGTCAGTGTGTTTCCGGAAATAGCCTTTATCGTGCCAACCGCCGGAGGAGTCTTCGTTGCCGCCGCTTGTGATCCGCCTTGTGCCCCGCGGTTGGGGGGTACCATGATCGTCAAGAGCGTCAGCAGCAGCGCTCGGTACGTAGTCCTGCTGTCTACAGAGAAAACTTTCACGTCCTTACTTCTCATCCTTTTCCCCCGGAGTTTCCCTTCCAGTTTGCGGCAGTGAGAGCGCAAGGGCTGCCTGGAGACACACCCAGGGGACAGCGTGGGAACGATACTCTGCCTTCTTAGACGTAATCCGATAGACTGCCCGTTACAACAACCTTGCCTTGAGAGACACGGGACGCGGGCCGCCGAAAACGACTTCAATCACTTCTTCGGTACTTGGTTGAGGTAACCCTCTTCGGAAGAAATAACGCCACACGATATCACACAAGAAGAACCGGGAAGCAAACTTCGCAGGCGTTACGTGCACAGGTGACCTTGCCGGACCTCCAGGGCGCGATCGAAGCTATGCGCAGTGGATCACTAGCCGCCAACTCAGTTCGAGTTTCAAAACGTGACCCCGGCAACTGGCGAGGGATCTGCGAACCGGATTATTCCGCTTGCGGCGGGAGCGTCAATGGATTGGACAGGGTAAAGGTCAGCGCCGTCTCTGCCGCGATTTCGATCTGCTTATTCCCGGTCGCTGCGCCCCCAATCAGCCCTCCGACCGCACCCACAGCCGCGCCAATCCCGGCACCTTTGCCGCCACCGGCTATTCCGCCGATTAGCGCACCAGCGGCTGCCCCTCCGCCGGTCGTTACGGCTGTCCTTTTACCTTTGCCCTTCACCGTACTGTCCAGACTTGCCGTGTGTAGCGGGTAGTTGTGTCCATGAATGGTAATGTTTTTCAGCGTGATGGAAAGCTGGCCCTCTCCTTTGATTTTCCCCTTCTCTTTTGCCGTGAGCACCGTGCCGGTTACGCTTGAACCCTTCGGTATCGCCGTCGTTCCGTTTATTGTCACCGGCTGGGCTACAGTCGCCAAAAACGTTTGACCCGCATGGCTGGTTTTGGAACTCAGCGCCGAGTCGATGGTGACGGTCAGGTCAGTGCCTGCGGGTACAACTATGGGTTCGGGTTCAGGCTTGGGCGCTTCAGCCGGAGCAGGAGCCGAACCGGGCGGTGGCGCGGGTGCTGGCATATTGTCCGCCTGCGCAACCGGCCCGCCGCCCAATACCGCCGTTTGATCCTCGACTCCCTTCGCACCGGGCTCCTGGTGCGCAATCTGCTCCATCCTCTGTTGCGTGGCGGCGTCCTTCACCGTTCCTCTCAGCGTGACCTGGCCGTCTTTGGCGGTGACGTTCACGGCCGCATCTCTTGTGACAGGATCCGCTGCCAACTTTTCTTGAACATCCTTCGCAAGCATCTCGTCGTTCACAGGCTTGGAGCATCCCGCGACGCCTACCACCAATAGGCTGATAAGAAGAGTCGCGCGCACTTCCCTTGAAAAGGCCCCCATAGTCCCTCCCCAGTCGGCAGAAGTTGTCCTCAATGACTAGTCAGAGCTTTGCACTTCCCGTTCGTCGTTTCAAGCGGTTCGTTTGACCGAAACTGTCACCAGGAAAGCTGTCCTTTTTCAGACGCTTAGCCGTAATGGGGCTGCCCAAAAAAGACACCCCGCATGACGAAAGTCCAAGTCGTTCGGACTGTTCGTTTCCGAACACTGAATTTCCATCGTCGGACACTTAATGTCCCCGTCATTTCGGTCGGTCCTGCAATAGGGTGCTATTCGAATCAGTAACTTAACCCCAGCCGGCAGTGTGGCCTGGCATGTGCAGTTCTGAGCGCACATGGAGACGCTGGAAATGGCCCTCACCGCAACTACGAACCACACAACGCCGGCTCGGATTCTCTTGGCCGATGACCAGGGTGACATTCTCGACGCTCTCCAGTTGCTCCTCAAGCCAGGCGGCTACCACACGAAAGTGGTCACCCAACCTTCTGCGGTCCTCGAAGCGCTCGAAGCGGGAAGTTTTGATCTGGTCCTCATCGACCTGAACTACACGCGAGATACAACCTCCGGGGGTGAAGGGCTGGATCTGCTTTCACGAATCCGAGCCATTGACGAAACCGTACCGGTGCTCGTGATGACCGCCTGGAGCACTGTCGATTTGGCGGTAGAAGCGATGCGACGCGGCGCGTGCGACTTTGTCCAGAAGCCCTGGCAAAACCGGCACCTGCTCGAAAAGATTCAAGCGCACGTGGAGCACCATCGCGATCTGGTTACCCAGCAGCACTGGCGGGAGAAAGAACTCCAGGAAGCTCAAGAGATCCAGAGGAATCTTCTTCCCAAAAGCATACCTCACGTGCCGGGATTTGAGATCGCGGCCACATCGCGGCCAGTTCGCTTCGTTGGAGGAGACTACTACGACGTGGTTCGGCTCAGCGATACAGGGACCTCCCTCTCGATTGCCGACGTCTCGGGGAAGGGTTTACCCGCCGCACTCCTGATGTCCAGCCTACAGGCGGCGCTCAGGCCCCTCATCGTGGATTCGATTGAGCCGCGAGAGGTGTGTCGGCGTCTTAACCATGCCCTGTGCGAAATTGCTCTGCCCGGCAAATTCGTTTCCTTCTTCTACTGCATACTAAATAGCGAAACAGGCCGCGTTACCTATTGCAACGCGGGGCACAATCCTCCTCTCCTCATCCGCTCCGGAGGGCAGGCTGAGACCTTAAGTAGCGGGGACGCAGTTCTGGCGCAGTTTCCCAATTGGCAGTTTTCTCAGCGCTCAGTCGACTTGAGCTCCGGGGACGCTCTCATTCTGTTCACCGACGGCATCGTTGAAGCATGCGGGCGGTCGGGTGTTCCGCTTGGCGAGGAACGCCTGGTCCGAGTCGCGGCCCAGAATTCTCAATTCAGCGCAGCGCACCTGCACAATGCGATCCTGGCCGCTGCGTCAGACCATTCCGATGGCCATTTTCAGGACGACGTCACGCTGGTCGTGCTACGAGCGAACTGATTTTGTGATTGTCGAGACCTATTCATGGTAGCGGGCCAGCGCATCGCCCAAAGCATCCTTGAGCGGGCCGGGCCACGGCTCGTAGTTTCGCCACTGGTAAAGACCTTCGCGGAAAACTGGCTGGCGGACCTGCTCTGAGCTTGGCGTGCGGACACTGCGTTCTGTCTTGTAGAACTCGACGCAAGCCAGTTCAAATTTCAGTCCGCAAAATTTCAGGATGCGCCGGACGTTTTCCTCGAGACTCAACGAGGTCTTCGTACCACACGCACAGTACGCGTCCGGGAAGCGCCGCGTCCGAGTGTCACATCAGGTCGAGATAGGCCCGGTAGTAGCGGCGATATCCTCGATGCTGCAGGTGAACTCCGGCCCGCGCTCTGTGCGCCAATTGCGCCTTACGACAGCTTGCGCAAAGAGGTGCGCGGCATGATAGCGCCGGTCGGCGGGTTCATTCTCGTTTACGTAGCGACGCCACTCGACATCTGTGAACAACGCGATCGCAAGGGACTCTATTCCAAAGCGCGCGCCGGGATTCTGCCACATTTCACAGGCGTTACCGACCCTTACGAACCTCCCTCCGATGCGGAGATCGTTATCGATAAGGCAGTCGTGAACCCACTCGATGCGACATAACAGATCCTCGACTATCTGCGGCGGAAAGGATCTTGCGCGACTCTTGCTCGCCCGGGTCATGACGTCACACTTGTTGGGATGGATCTTTTTCGGCTTTGTCCTTACTTGGTACCGCCAAGCGCCAGCCATTCGGTCACGACATAGGAAGGCCCCTAGGGCTTGGGTGCGGCCGAGAAAATTTCGATCAGGCGCGCGGCGATGAGTTGGTCCTCGCCGGACTTGAGTTGCCAAACAGCAAAGCCGAAGGTATTGGGGTCGGTTTGGCGGCGATGTTGGTTTGCATGATTCTCGCCCGCGGGGGCATTGGGATCGCGCCCGCGCATGCCGCTGACGTTGGCACCCATGCTGCCGATGCCGAGCGGACGGGTGTCGGCGAGCTGCTGCATGACTTGCTGACCGGTGATGTTGAGCTGGGCGCGATCGATCTGCCAGCTGTAATGCGGCGTGACGTTGCCAAGCGCTTGGGGATTGAATTGGCGCGGCAAAGCGGTGACGCCGAACTTTCTGATCGTGTCGGTAATGACCTGGGCGCGTCGGTCGTACGTCTTCAGAGTCTCTTCGTAGTCTTGGTTCACGAAAATTTCCAGGGCTTTCAGAAAGCCGAAGATGGTTTCTTTGCCGACTTTGCAGCAGCGGCCAATGCGGTCTTCCTGCGGGCTCATGTTCATAAGAGCGTAGCGGATCAGCTCTTCCCGGCCTATGAGGAGCCCAGAAGCCTGCGGGCCGCGAATGTCCTTGCCACCGCTGAAGGTCACCATGTCAAAACCCATCGCCGGATATTCCCAGAGGCGCTCGACGGGAGGAACGTCGGCGGCGGCATCATTGAAGGTGAAAAGGTTGTGGGCTTTGGCAATTTCGACGGTTTCCGCGCCAGTGACTTTTCCTTTGTCGGACAAGATGTTGGTGAAATGGATGGCGAGGGTTTTCGGATTGATGGCGCTGATCATCTCCTCGCGGGTTTCAACTTCGACGAGCTTGGCGCCGGCTTGGCGGATTTGATGGTCAAAGGGATAGCGGTGGGCCTTCTGGATGATGACTTCGTTCTTTGGGAAGTCGCTGACATCAGGAATAGCGCGCATGAGCGGCTCGAGGTCTTCGGTCATCATGCCGGCGTAGCCGACGACCATGGCCGCAGCGGCGCCACCGGTGACGAGGCCGGTGTAGCCCGTGGGAGAATTTGCAGAGTTTGGCAATGAACTTTCCTGCGGCGATTTCGAGGTCGTCGATCAGGACGAAATGCTGATTGCCCTGACGAATCAGCTCCATGACTTCGGGCTGCATAACCGAACCGCCGATCACGGTGATCGTGCCGCTGATATTGACGAGCGGAGTAACTCCAAGTTCGGCTTAGATGTCGCCCGTGGAGCCGAGGCCGTTGGCGATAGGGACGATTGGATTGCCATCGACGGAAGGAGCGATGGGTTTGTGTTTCTTACCGAAGAGGCCGGCGGCATTGCTTTCCGGGGAGGCAAAGAGCCCGCCGGTGAGAGAGGCGAGCAGGCCGAGAAACGAACGGCGAGTCCAGTCAAATTTAGGATTCATGCGCGATGTCCTTTGCCAATGAAAAAAGCTATTTTCCGGGCGCGGTTGTGACAGGATTAACGACAACGGCGTTGCCAACGATCTCGATCAAAGAGTCGCCGGGAATCCACTCGACGGCCATGCACGCGCGCGACGGCATTTTCCCCGGAGAAAAATAGGTGCCGTAGATTCTATTGAGGGCGTCGTACTGCGCTTTGTGCCCATCGAACCGCGCTTTGCCAGTGGGCATGGGGATAGAATCGGTGTGCGGTAAACAGAGAAAAATATCGAGGTGCAGAATGCTGTCCATGGTACAACCATTGCGCTCAACTGACTTTTTTAAAGCGTCGAGGGTGCGCGTGACATGCTTTTCGAACGGATCGGTGACGGTGACGTGATCGTCTTTAGGATAGCCGTCGTTCGCGCCGGTGCCAGAGAAGTAGTAGAGACCATCGTGAACGTGATTACTGCGGCGGGTAGGTTCGGCGGGCGGAGGAGTCTGCGTGTTTTGGGCGAACAACGTTGGTGCGACGGCGGTAAGTGCGGCGACTTTGGCCAAAAAAGTCCGACGAGGGTTCATGGGCTCTCCTTGTCCGGGAGTAATCATAGCGCACCGCGCTTGGACGGATGATGTTCGTAGGCAGAGATGGCTGTCCCGAAAAGTTTCGAGCCGTCGTCAAGCTTCTCGAGTCTTGCGATCTCGGGGCCGGGAAGGTCAAGCCTCCGCCACAGTTTTTTTCCACCACGACCTGAGGAAGCATTCACTTACACCGAAGCTGGTACATCGAAATGTTTCGCAGTTTGATACCGGGCGGCATATAGTATGAAAACGAAGTTCGCGATATGATTCCACCGTTTCAGTCAAAACAGTCGGTGCAGATCGCGGCCCCCTTGGAAGTAGTGTGGGAATTCAGCATGGATCTGACGAAGATCCCGAGCTTTCATCCTCGTGTTTTCAAGGTCGACCTGCTTTCCGGGAAAAGCCTCAGAGAGGCAGGAGTTGCTTATCAATGCCACTTGATCGGTGGCAAACACTTGTGTACGGAGAAGGATGTAGAACTCGTCCCTATGGAAAAGTTCGTCACCATCCTGCCGGAGGATACATTCGGAATCAGCAAACTCTTACCTGATTATCGGGTTGAAACTACATTCAGGAAGGTCGATGAACACATCACCGAAGTGACTATAAGTCACTACTATTCAACATCGACGTTGAAAGCGCGGCTTTTCAACTTGATAGGAAAAAGAAAGATCGCCCGCGAGACCGAAGCGACCCTAAAGGCGGCTAAGGTCCAGATCGAGCATGGAAACCCCGATCGACTTAATGTCGACCACGCTCAGTAAGGGGGCTATCGAAGCGCTGAAAGCATCCAGCGCGTGGTGAGGTGACAAATGCAGATTGATGGCAACGTCCTTATTGGTTACACGGAATGAGAACGGCAAAATGGCATGATTGGCTCGAGCATCACAGTGAAGCTCTCAAGACCAGTATGGGGCCTCACGGCGTTCTCCGAATTGTCGGGTCGGAGGAGACGCACGCAACGCGCGCTGGCCTCCGTCGGCCGCCCAAACTGCACGTACGGTTTTCCCGGATGCAGCTTTCACGAAGGATCGCTCTAGCGATCGCCAGCACCGCAGCCGCTGCGGACTAGTACGGACGACAGGTGAAGGTTTCCTACTTGCCGACCATTCGCGAACCTGGTGGACGTGCAGGCTTAGACTCGGTGCGCCGGTAATGTTTCTTACGATACGCGACGACCGCTCGATTGCTTGATCCCCGGCGATTCTCTCGCATGCCACAAAATATTTTTGAAAAATTGTCCGGCCCACACGCGTTCAAGCGTCTTGAGTTTGAAAGTGCAAATCAGGAACGAAGGAGGGTCAAATGAACAGCACTCCAATCTTGAAAGGCAAGCAAGCGGTCGTTTTCGCCGCTGGGGGCTCAATCGGCACAGCGGTGGCCAAAGAGTTCGCGACAGAAGTGCAGAAGTCTTCCTGTCTGGTCGCACAAGATCTATCGTGGAAGCACTAGCCGCTCAAATCGTCGCCAACGGCGGCAGGGCGCACGCGGCTGCAATTGACACCTTCGACGATGCCGCTGTCAACCAATACATCGACGGCATCGTGAAGGAGACGGGCAAGATCGACATCATTCTCGATGCGGCAGGCCCTCTCGCCAAACAGTATGGAAACGGAAAGCTCGCCGTGGACTTGCCGATCGACCAGTTCATGGTGCCACTCGAGACGATGGGCAAGTCGCGTTTTATCACCGCCCGCGCCGCAGCGCGTCAGATGGTCAAGCAGCGCTCTGGCGTGAACATTTTTGTAACGGGTAGCCCAGCTCGGCCGCACGTGCCCGGAACGACTGCGATTGGTGCCGCATTTGGCGCGATTGAGAATCTCACGGCCAACCTCGCCTTCGAGGTCAGCCCGTTTGGCGTCAGGGTCGTTTGCGTTCGAACACTGGCCAACGTAGACAGCAGATCGATTCAAGACACGATGGATTTTGTAGCAGTCCAGTTCAACATCACAAAGGATCAGGCGAACGCGCAGCTCGCCCAGTCCAGTTTCCTGAAGGTGCCGGCGACAGTCCAGGACACCGCGCACGCAGCCGTGCTCGGCCTCTGATCGCGGGCGCATGCTGACCGGAACCGTGGTCAACGCCACGGCAGGTGCTGCATTGGACTAGGTACACTTTTACTTTCAGGCTCCGGAAAGGCAAGTCTTTCGCCTAGTTGCGGAAAAGGAAGTCATGTCCAAATGGCAATAATAACGGAACAAGGAAATTTCCAGCAACGTGGGACGGCTGGCGAGATAACTCCCTACCTTTAGCATCAAAAAAGATGTCTGCTGCCATAGGATCCAAACGTCTAGAGGATGGAAGTTTAAGATCATCAAGGAGGAAGAAAATGAACGAATTTGTATTTCTCTACCGCGGCGGCCAAGCTGGCAGGTCGCCCGAGCGGGCGCAGCAAATGATGCAGAAGTGGATGGCCTGGTTCAAGGAGCTGGCGGAGAACGGCCACGTTAAGGACCGTGGCCAGCCCCTAGAGCGTGCTGGCAAGCTCGTGAATGGCAAGCGCAAAACCGTGACTGACGGTCCGTTTGCCGAAACCAAGGACGTGGTCGGCGGCTATACCCTGATTCTGGCCAAAGACCTCGATGAAGCGGCCGAGCTCTCCAAGGGCTGCCCCATTCTCGAAGTGGATGGCCAGGTAGAAGTGCGCCCGGTCATGAAACTGAACATGTAATGGAACTGAGTGAACATCTCTTTCGGCACGAAGCGGGGCGAATGGTCGCCACGCTAACGCGCATATTCGGAGTTCACAATCTCGCCCTGGCAGAAGACGTGGTGCAGGAGGCCTTCTGCCGGGCGCTTGAGA
>Ga0306920_100000947_pt1 | contig 35347 bp, 41 predicted proteins | sample flu12Cox44000170_FD_204666 | JGI IMG/M metagenome (GOLD analysis project Ga0306920, IMG submission 204666) | Lab enrichment of tropical soil microbial communities from Luquillo Experimental Forest, Puerto Rico - flux4day.12C.oxic.44.000.170 (v2)... | ecosystem: Environmental > Terrestrial >...
TGGACGGTGCCGTGTGCGTGCTTGACGGCAACCAGGGCGTCGAGCCGCAGACCGAGACGGTTTGGCGGCAGGGCGACAAGTACCAGGTGCCGCGCATCATCTTCGCCAACAAGATGGATAAGATCGGCGCCGACTTCTACATGTGCATCGCCGACATCAAGCAGAAGCTCGGCGCCAAGCCCGTGCCGCTGCAGCTGCCCGTGGGCTCGGAGTCTTCCTTCAGGGGCGTGGTCGACCTCCTCAAGATGAAGGCCATCATCTGGCACGGCGACGATAAGGATTGCAAATTCACCGAGGAGCCGCTGCCCGCCGACCTGGCCGAAAAAGCCGCCGAGTTCCGCGCGCAGATGATCGAGGCCGCCGTCGAAATGGACGACGATGTCATGGCGGCTTATCTCGACGGCAAGGAGCCCGACGTTGCCACGCTCAAGCGCCTGATCCGCAAGGCGACGGTGAAGGGTGCCTTCTATCCGATGCTGTGCGGCTCGGCCTTCAAGTACAAAGGCGTGCAGCCCCTGCTCGATGCCGTGGTGGACTATCTGCCTTCGCCGGCCGATCGCGACGCATTCGAGGCGATCGACGTCAAGACCGGGGAGCCGGCCGTACGCCGCCCGTTCGACAGCGATCCGCTGTCAATGCTCGCCTTCAAGATCATGGACGACCCGCACGTGGGGTCGATCACGTTCTGCCGCGTGTACTCGGGCACGGTGAAGAGCGGCATGGCCCTCACCAACACCACGCGCGATAAAAAGGAGCGGGTCGGGCGCATGTATCTCATGCACGCCAACGACCGCGAACAGATCGACGAAGCCTATGCCGGCGACATCATTGCGCTGGCCGGCCTCAAGGATACGCGCACAGGCGAGACGCTGTCGGATCCCAACAGGCCGGTGCTGCTCGAGAAGATCGAGTTCCCCAATCCCGTCATTGAGATGAAGATCGAGCCCAAGACCAAGGCCGACGTTGAGAAGATGGGCTTGGCGCTGGCGAAGCTGGCAGCCGAGGATCCCTCGTTCCGGGTCGCGACCGACCAGGAGAGCGGCGAGACCATCATCAAGGGCATGGGCGAATTGCACCTGGACATCAAGGTCGACATCTTGAAGCGCACGCACAAGGTGGAGGTGAACGTCGGCGCGCCACAGGTGGCCTACCGCGAGACTTTGGCGCGGACAACCGAAATCGACTACACGCACAAGAAGCAGACGGGCGGCACGGGCCAGTTCGCGCGCGTGAAGCTGCGCCTTGAGCCCAACGAGCCCGGCGCCGGCAACGAGTTCATCAGCGAGATCGTCGGCGGCGTCGTGCCCAAGGAATATATCCCCGGCGCGGAGAAGGGCGTGCAGAGCGTGTGGGACTCGGGCGTGCTCATCGGCTTCCCGATGGTGGACACCAAGGTGACGCTGTTCGACGGGGCTTACCATGAGGTGGATTCGAGCACGATCGCCTTCGAGATCGCCGCGCGCACGGCCATGCGCGAGGGTGCGGCCAAGTCCGGCGTCAAACTGCTCGAGCCGATCATGGACGTGGAGGTGGTGTCGCCCGGCGATTTCGTCGGCAGCGTGATCGGTGATCTCAACAGTCGGCGCGGCCAGATCCGGAGCCAGGAGATGCGCGGCAACGCCACGGTGATTCGGGCCAATGTGCCGCTCGCCAACATGTTCGGCTACGTGAGCCAGCTCAGGTCCATGAGCCAGGGTCGGGCCATGTACACGATGCAGTTTGCCCACTACGCCGAGGTTCCGCGCAACGTGGCAGAAGAGGTGAAGGCGAAGTACGCCTGATCGGGTCGGCCGCGCCGGCGGGACAGGAAGCCTGACGAGTGCAATGAGGATGACGAGTAGTTCCCGGCAATGGGTCGGGCGTTTGAGGACTGAAGGAGAGCCGCAATGGCCAAGGCGAAATTTGATCGTACGAAGCCGCACTGCAACGTTGGCACGATTGGCCACGTGGACCATGGCAAGACCACGTTGACGGCAGCGCTGACGCGCGTGAGTGCGGACCGCGGCTGGACGACGACGGCAGTATCCTACGATCAGGTGGCGAAGGCTTCGGAAAGCCAAGGCCGGCGCGACCCGACCAAAATCCTGACGATTGCGACAAGCCACGTGGAGTACTCGACGGACAAGCGCCACTATGCGCACGTGGACTGCCCGGGCCATGCCGACTACGTAAAGAACATGATCACCGGCGCGGCGCAGATGGACGGCGCCATCCTGGTGGTGAGCGCCGTGGACGGCCCGATGCCGCAGACGCGCGAGCACATCCTGCTCGCTCGTCAGGTGGGCGTTCCCTACATCGTGGTGTTCCTCAACAAGTGCGATGCGGTGGACGACCCCGAGCTCGTCGAGCTGGTCGAGATGGAGGTGCGCGAACTGCTCTCCAAATACCAGTTTCCGGGCGACGACGTGCCCATCATCCGCGGGGCAGCGATCAAGGCGCTGAGCGGCGATAAGGGGCCGTTGGCCGATGAGGCGATCCTGAAGCTGTTCGAGGCGCTCGACACCTACATCCCGCTGCCCGAGCGTCCCAAGGACCAGCCCTTCCTGATGCCGATCGAGGACGTGTTTTCGATCTCAGGACGCGGCACGGTGGTGACGGGGCGCATCGAGCGCGGCACCATCAAGGTCGGCGAGGAAGTGGAGATCGTGGGCATTCGCGACACGCAGAAGAGCGTGGTGACGGGCGTCGAGATGTTCCGCAAGCTTTTGGATGCCGGCGAGGCGGGCGACAACGTCGGCTGCTTGTTGCGCGGCATCGACAAGACGGCGGTGGAGCGCGGCCAGGTGTTGTGCAAGCCGGGGTCGATCAAGCCGCACAAGAAGTTCAAGGCCGAGGCCTACATCCTCACCAAGGAGGAGGGCGGAAGGCACACACCGTTCTTCACCAACTACCGCCCGCAGTTCTATTTCCGCACCACGGACGTGACCGGCGTGGTGGCCCTGCCCGAGGGCACCGAGATGGTGATGCCGGGCGACAACGTGGCCGTGACCATCGAGCTCATCACGCCCATCGCCATGGAGGAGAAGCTTCGCTTCGCCATTCGCGAGGGCGGCCGAACCGTGGGTGCCGGTGTCGTCACCTCGATCATCGAGTAAAGGGAGGATCTAAGGGGCGCTCGCAAGGGAGCGCTCCTTGGCTTTTCAAGAGGGTACGTCGATGCAAAGTCAGAACATAAGAATAAGGCTCAAGGCCTTCGACCATCGCGTGCTCGATGCGTCCACACGCGAGATCGTCAACACGGCAAAGCGGACGGGTGCGGAGGTGCGCGGGCCGATCCCGCTGCCTACCCGCATTGAGCGCTTCACCGTGAACCGCTCGCCGCACATCGACAAGAAGAGCCGGGAGCAGTTCGAGATGCGCACGCACAAGCGCCTGCTCGACATTGTCGACCCGACGCCACAGACGGTCGATGCCCTGATGAAGCTCGATCTGGCAGCCGGCGTGGACGTCGAAATCAAGCTCTGAACAGGCTGGGGGTCGCAGAAGCTGCTGCAGCCCCGCCGCACGAGAGGATACGGAACATGCGTTCCGGAGTGATAGCGCAGAAGGTGGGCATGACCCGCGTCTTCACGGAAGCCGGCGAACACGTGCCGGTGACCGTGCTGAAGCTGGACAATGTCCAGGTGCTAGCGCACCGCACCGAGGCCAAGAACGGCTATACCGCGCTCCAGCTCGGCGCCGGCAGCCGCAAGGTGAGCCGCGTCACACGCGCCGAGCGGGGCAGCTTTGCCATCTCCAGGGTCGAGCCCAAGCGCAAGCTCGCCGAGTTTCGCGTGAGCCCCGACAACATGATCGAGGTGGGCGCCGAAATCACCGCCGATCATTTCGTCAAGGGCCAGCACGTCGACGTGACGGGAACCAACCAGGGCAAGGGGTTCCAGGGTCCGATGAAACGCTGGAATTTTGCCGGGTTGCGCGCCTCCCACGGCGTATCCATCAGCCACCGCAGTCACGGCTCCACCGGCCAGCGCCAGGACCCGGGCAAGGTCTTCAAGGGCAAGAAGATGGCCGGCCACATGGGCAATATGCGCGTGACCACGCTCAACCTTGAGGTGGTGGAGACGGACAAGGAGCGCGGGCTGGTGCTGGTGCGGGGAGCCGTGCCGGGCACCAAGGGTGGCTGGGTATTGGTGCGCGATGCAGTCAAGCGAGCGCTCCCCAAGGAGGCACCGAAGCCGGGCTCGTTCCGCAAGGTCGAGGCCGCCGCCCAGTCGGACACGCCGGCCGAGGCGGGTGCAGGACCAGCGGAGCACAAGCCATGAAGGCGGCCGTCAAGACGCTCGAGGCCGAGAGCGCCGGCGAGGTGGAGCTCAGCGACTCCATCTTCGGACTTGAGCCCCGCAAGGATCTGATCCACCGCATGGTGCGCTATCAGCTTCTGAAGCGCATGGCCGGCACGCATCACGCCCAGGATCGGTCGGAAGTCACGGTCACGGGCAAGAAGATGTACCGACAGAAGGGTACGGGCAATGCCCGTCATGGCGACAAGTCGGTGCCGCAGTGGCGCGGCGGCGGCAAGGTGTTCGGACCCAAACCCAGGAGCCATGCAATCGATCTGCCCAAGAAGGTGCGCGCGCTCGCCTTGAAGCATGCGCTCTCCGCCAAGGCCAAGGCCGGCGAGATCGTGGTGCTCGACAAAGCGGTATCGAGCGACGGCAAGACAAAGGGCCTCATGGAGCGCTTCGGCAAGCTCGCGCTCACCAACGCGCTCATCATCGACGGGACCGAGATTGAGCCTGCCTTCGCCCTCGCCGCTCGCAATATCCCCAACATCGACGTGCTGCCCGTGCAAGGCATCAACGTCTACGACATTCTCCGCCGCAAGAGCTTGGTGCTCACCAAGGCGGCCGTAGAGGCGCTGGAGGCGCGCTTCAAATGAGCAAGAAGAAGAAAGACGCGCACGACATCATCCGCGCCCCCATCATCACCGAGAAGTCGACGCTGATCTCGGAGTTCAACCAAGTGATCTTCAAGGTGGCGCGCGATGCCTCCAAGCCGGAGATCAAGGCGGCGGTGGAGCGGTTGTTCAACGTCAAGGTAAAGGCGGTCAACACGCACGTGCGCAAAGGCAAGAGGAAGACGTTTAAGAACATTCGGGCGCTTCTGAGCGATACCAAGCGCGCGATCGTGACCCTCGAGGAGGGGCATTCGATCGACGTGACGACCGGGCTCTGACGGGAGGCGGCGATGGCACTCAAGACCTTCCGTCCGACCACCCCCAGCCTGCGTCAGCTCGTGCAGGTGGACCGCAGCCATCTGTGGAAGGGCGGACCGATTAAGCTGTTGACCGAGGGCAAGACCAAGTCGGGCGGACGCAACAATTTTGGCCGCATCACCACGCGGCACATTGGCGGCGGCCACAAGCAGGCCTACCGCCAGATCGACTTCAGGCGCAACAAGCATGACATGCCGGCGAGGGTCGAACGGCTCGAGTACGATCCCAACCGCACGGCGTTCATCGCCCTCTTGCGGTACAGCGATGGCACGCTCGCCTACATACTGGCGCCGCAGCGGCTGGCGGCAGGCGACCAGGTGGTCTCCGGCATCAAGGCGGACGTGAAGCCCGGCAACGCCATGCAGCTCGCCTCCATGCCGATCGGCACCATCGTGCACAATATCGAGCTCAAGGCGGGCGGCGGCGGCAAGATCGCACGTTCGGCGGGCGCCTACGCGCAACTCGTCGGCCGCGACGCGGGCTGGGCGATCCTGCGGCTCAACTCAGGCGAGACCCGGCGCGTGCGGCAGGAGTGCATGGCGACGGTGGGAGCCGTGTCCAATCCCGACCACATGAACGAGGTCACGGGCAAGGCCGGTCGAACGCGCTGGCGCGGCACCCGGCCAACGGTGCGCTCGATCGCCATGAACCCCATCGATCACCCCAACGGCGGCCGTACCAAGGGCGGCAAGCACTGGACGACCCCGTGGGGCAAGCCGACCAAGGGCTACAAGACGCGCAAGAACAAGGCGACGGACCGGTTCATCATCCGCGTCCGTCACGGCTCCAAGTAAGGAGACAGGCACGTGGCACGCTCAGTCTCGAAGGGTCCATTCGTCGACGGTTATCTGTTGAAGAAGGCCGAGACCGTGCGCAACTCCGGCCGCAATGAAATCATCCGCATCTGGAGCAGGCGGTCCACCATCCTGCCGCAGTTCGTGGGGCTGACCTTCGGCGTCCACAACGGGCAGAAGCACATTCCCGTCAGCGTGACCGAGGACATGATCGGCCACAAGTTCGGCGAATTCGCGCCGACGCGGACTTTTCATGGGCACAGCGGCGACAAGAAGGCCGTGAGGGCGAAGACCACGACGGCATGAGCAGCAAGGCGAGCTGAAGGCGGCAAAGATGGGCAAACCGAAGCGAGAGCGAGCGCTCGCCGACGACGAGGCGAAGGCGGTGGCCAAGAACCTGCGCATCTCGCCGCAGAAGCTCAACCTGCTGGCGCAGATGATCCGTGGCAAGCGAGTGGACACGGCGCTGGCGGATCTGGAGTTCTCCAGGAAACGCATCGCCAGGGACGTGAGGAAGTGCGTGATGTCGGCGGTAGCCAACGCCGAGAACAATCACGGGCTCGATGTCAACGATCTGGTGGTCAAGGAAGCCTACGTGGGCAAGAACCTGGTCCTCACCCGCTTCCATGCTCGCGGCCGGGGTCGGATGAGCCCGATCGAGAAGCCGTTCGCGCAGCTCACCGTCGTGGTGAAGGCGCAAGAGGAAGAAGCACAAGCCGAAGGCGGCGTATGATGGGTCACAAGGTCAATCCGATCGGCCTGCGGGTCGGCATCAACCGCACGTGGGACAGCCGCTGGTTTGCCAGCCGCGGCGAGTACGGCCGGCTGCTGCACGAGGACATGCACATCCGCGACCACATCTTGCAGCAACAGCGGCAGGCAGGCATTTCCAGAGTGGTCATCGAGCGCCCCCACAAGAAGTGCCGCGTGACGGTGCACACGGCGAGGCCTGGTGTGCTGATCGGCAAGAAGGGCGCCGACATCGAGAAGCTTAGGGGCGAGCTCGCCAAGCTCACGTCCTCGGAGGTGCATCTCAACATCGTCGAGGTAAGGAAGCCCGAGATCGACGCCACCCTGGTGGCGGAGACCATCGCCCAGCAGCTCGAGCGCCGCGTGGCGTTCCGCCGCGCCATGAAGCGCGCGGTGCAGTCGGCAATCAGGCTGGGTGCCCTCGGCATCCGCATCAACTGCTCGGGGCGGCTCGGCGGCGCGGAGATCGCGCGCGTGGAGTGGTACCGTGAGGGACGCGTGCCGCTGCACACGCTGCGTGCCGACATCGATTTCGGCTATGGCCTCGCCAAGACCGCCTACGGCGTGATCGGCGTGAAGGTCTGGATCTTCAAGGGCGAGATCATGGAGCACGACCCGATGGCCGCCGAAAAGCGGGCCATCGAGGCGCAGGAAGGCGGTGGCGGCGGTCGGCGCCGTGGCGGCGGCGATCGCGATGGCGGCTGGGCCGGCGGCGAGCGCCAGGCCGAGCCGGCCAAGGCGTGAGGGCAGACGGCCATGCTGCAGCCCGCGCGCACCAAGTTCCGCAAGGCCTTCAAGGGCCGCATCCACGGCCAGGCCAAGGGCGGGACGGAGCTGAATTTCGGTTCCCATGGTCTCAAGGCCGTGGAGCCGGATCGCCTCACCGCGCGCCAGATCGAGGCGGCGCGGCGGGCCATCACGCGTGCCATGAAGCGCGCCGGCCGGGTGTGGATCCGAGTGTTCCCCGACGTGCCCGTCACCAAGAAGCCGGCCGAGGTGCGCATGGGCTCCGGCAAGGGCGCGCCGGAGCTGTGGATCTGCCGCGTCAAGCCGGGTCGCATCATGTTCGAGCTTGACGGTGTCAACGACACAACCGCGCGCGAGGCCCTTTCGCTCGGCGCAGCGAAGCTCCCCATCAAGACGCGCATCGTGCGGCGACAGGCTTGAGGCGGCAGGAACGACGAGGCAGTCATGAAGGCGGAAGAGTTCAGGGCCATGACGGCAGACCAGCTCGACGAGCAGCTGGCAAAGCTCAAGAAGGAGCAGTTCAACCTGCGCTTTCAGCGGGCCTCGGGGCAGCTTGAGAATACTTCCCGCGTGCGGGAGGTGCGGCGCGACATCGCCCGGCTCAAGACGGTGCAGGTGCAGAGGCGCAACGGCCAGGCTGCGGCCGAGAGCGAGAGCTGAGGACGAAAGGCAATGCCGAAGCGCGTTTTGCAGGGCGTGGTGGTGTCCGACAAGAACACCAAGACGGTGGTAGTGGAGGTGGAGCGTCGCTATACGCACCCGCTGTTCAAGAAGACGGTGCGGCGCTCCAAGAAGTTCCATGCCCATGACGAAGACGAGACGTTCAAGGTGGGCGACCTCGTCTTCATCGAGGAGAGCCGGCCGATCTCCAAGAACAAGCGCTGGGTGGTACTGAAGGACAGGAGGCCTTGAGCGGCGGGCGCGCCGCTCGGGGGCGGCGCGCTGCCATGGAGTAGCGGCCGGAGGATCCGGCACAAGCGGGACGAGGACGGATCGCGATGATCCAGATGGAAACCAATCTCGACGTGGCCGATAATTCCGGCGCACGCCGCCTGCAATGCATCAAGGTGCTTGGCGGGTCCAAGCGCCGGTACGCCACCATCGGCGACACGATCGTCGTGACGGTCAAGGAGGCGATCCCGCGCGGCCGCGTCAAGAAGGGCGAGGTTATGAAGGCGGTGGTCGTGCGCACCGCCAAGGGCGTTCGCCGCCCGGACGGCTCGCTGATCCGCTTCGATCGCAATGCCGCGGTGCTGATCAACCCGCAGGGCGAGCCGATCGGCACGCGGATCTTCGGGCCCGTGACGCGCGAACTCAGGGCCAAGAACCACATGAAGATCGTGAGCCTTGCCCCGGAGGTGCTGTGATGTCGGCGGCCAAGATCAAGAAGGGCGACCAGGTGATCGTGCTCGCCGGCCGCGACAAGGGCAAGAAGGGCGAGGTGTTCCAAGTCGTGCCCAAGGAGGGGCGGGCGCTGGTGCGCGGGGTCAACGTGGTGCGCAGGCATCAGCGCCAGTCGGCGCGTGAGGAGGGCGGCATCATCGCCAAGGAGGCGCCCATCCACCTCTCCAATCTGGCGCTCCAGGATCCCAGGGACGGCAAGCCCACGCGCGTGGGCTTCAAGACGCTGGATGACGGGCGCAAGGTACGCTTCGCCAAGCGCTCCGGCGAGGTCATCGAGGACAAGAGATAGCCATGGCCGAAGACGACAAGCCGACAAAGGCGCCCAAGCCCGAGCGGCCCGCCAAGGGCGCGGACAGCGGCAAGCCGGCAAAGCCGCCCAAGCCCGGCAAGGAGGTTGCCAAAGGCGGCCTGGGCGCGCCCCGAGACGGCAAGGCCGCGCGGAAGGACAAGGCTGCGCCCAAGGAGAAGGTGGCGCACGCGCCGCGCCCGAGAGATTACAAACCGCGCATGAAGGCGCACTACGAGAAGGTGGTGCGCGAGGATATGGCCAAGCAGTTCGGCTACAAGAACCGCATGCAGATCCCCCGCATCGACAAGGTTGTGCTCAACATGGGCGTGGGCGAGGCGGTCAACGACCGCAAGAAGGTGGAATCGGCCGCCAAGGACTTGGGGCTCATCGCCGGACAGAAGCCGGTCATCACGCGGGCGCGCAAGTCGGTTGCCACCTACAAGGTACGCGACGGCATGCCGATCGGCTGCAAGGTGACGCTGCGCGGCGACCGCATGTACGAATTCGTCGACCGTCTGGTGACGATTGCGCTGCCGCGCGTCAAGGACTTCAGAGGCCTCAACCCCAAGAGCTTTGACGGGCGCGGCAACTTTGCCTTGGGGCTCAGGGAGCACATCGTGTTCCCGGAGATCGACTATGACCAGGTGGATGAGGTCTGGGGCATGGATGTGATCGTGTGCACCACGGCGGGCAGCGACGAGGAGGCGCGCGCCCTGTTGCGTGGCTTCAATTTCCCGTTTCGCGGCTAGGGTAAGCTGCGAGCGGGCCCTCGGAGGATAGAATGGCGAAAGAGAGTTCGGTCAACAAGAACAACCGACGCAAGAAGCTGGTGGCGCGCTATGCGAGCAAACGCAAGGCGCTGAAGGCGGTGGCCGCGGACCTCAGCAAGCCCGCTGAGGTGCGGTTCGCAGCGCGCCTGAAGTTGGCGCAGCTGCCGCGTAACTCGTCGGCCACGCGCGTTCGCAACCGCTGTGAGCTGACCGGACGGGCGCGCGGCTACTACCGCAAGCTGCGCGTGTGCCGCAACATGCTGCGGGAGCTCGCGAGCCAGGGCCAGATCCCCGGCATGGTGAAGTCGAGCTGGTAAGGAGGCCCGAGGCGATGAACGATCCGCTCGGCGATATGCTCACCCGTATTCGCAACGCACAGCAGCGGCGGCGGCCGAAAGTGTCCTCGCCCGCGTCCAAGCTGCGCGCCCGAGTGCTCGACGTGCTGGTGGATGAAGGCTACATCCGCGGCTACACCCGCGTGGACCATAAGAACGGGCTTTCCGAGTTCGACATCGAGCTGAAGTACGCCAATGGCCAGCCGGCCATCCGCGAGATCAGCCGAGTCTCCACGCCCGGCCGGCGCGTCTACAAGGCGGTCCGCGATCTCACGAGCGTGGCCAACGGCCTCGGCGTCGCCATCCTGTCGACCCCCAAGGGCGTCATGTCCGATGCACGGGCGCGCGAGGAGAACGTCGGCGGCGAGATCCTCTGCAACGTGTTTTGACGCGGGCGAGTGGCCTCGGGAACGAGCCAGCGATAAAGGAGTTGGTCGATGTCGCGCATTGGTAGAAGCCCGGTGGTCGTGCCCGCAGGCGTGACGGCAACGGTCGAGGGGCAGACGGTGAAGATGAAGGGCCCGAAGGGCGAGCTTTTCTTCACCTGTCCCGATGAGATCGAGGTCAAGAAGGGCGCCGCCGGCATCGAGGTGAAGCCGCGCGATGAGACGCCGCTGGCGCGCTCGCTGTGGGGCATGTCGCGCTCGCAGATCGCCAACCTCGTCGAGGGCGTGACGAAGGGCTACTCCCACACGCTGGAGATTCACGGCGTGGGCTTCCGCGCGGCCCTCAAAGCCAAGGATACGCTGCAGCTGCAGATCGGCTTCAGCCACGACGTGATCCACCAGATCCCGGCGGGCGTGGACGTGAAGGTGGGGGGCGCCAAGCAGGAGATCATCGAGGTCTCCGGCATCGACAAGCAGAAAGTGGGACAGATGGCGGCTGTCATCCGCGCCTCGCGTCCGCCCGAGCCCTATCAGGGCAAGGGCATCCGCTATCGGGGCGAGTACATCCACATAAAGGAAGGCAAGAAGAAGTGAGGCGCCATCCATGCTTCGCAAACTGAGCCAGTTCGACCGTCGCGCGCGACGCGTGCGCCGCTCGCTCGCCAAGGGCGCCAGCGGTCGGCCGCGGCTGTCCGTGTTCCGCTCCTCCAAGCACATCTATGCGCAGGTGATCGATGACGCTAAGGGCTACACGCTGGCCGCGGCATCGAGCCTCGAGAAGGAGCTGAGGGCCCATCTCAAGACCGGAGCGGACAAGGCTGCTGCCGCTGCGGTCGGCAAGCTGGTGGCCGAGCGGGCGAAGCAAGCCGGCATCGACAAGGTCGTGTTCGACCGCGGCGGCTATCGCTATCACGGGCGCATCAAGGCGCTCGCCGACGGGGCGCGCGAAGGCGGCCTCAACCTTTAACGAGAGGGTATCACGTGGCTCGCAATCCCAGGGACAGAGACCGCGGGCGCGATCGCGAAGAGCGCGAGAGCGAGTTCGCCGACAAGCTCGTGCACATCAACCGCGTGGCCAAGGTGGTCAAGGGCGGCAAGCGCTTCGGCTTCGCCGCGCTGGTGGTGGTGGGCGATCAGAAGGGCCGCGTCGGCTTCGGCCACGGCAAGGCGCGCGAGGTTCCCGAAGCGATCCGCAAGGCGACCGACGCCGCGCGACGCGGCCTCATTCGCGTGCCGCTGCGCGAGGGCCGCACGCTGCATCACGATTCGGAAGGCCGGCATGGCGCCGGCAGGGTGGTACTGCGCTCGGCGCCGCCCGGCACGGGCATCATCGCCGGCGGCCCCACCCGCGCGGTGTTCGAGATGCTGGGCGTGCACGACGTGGTGGCGAAGTCGCTGGGCTCCACCAACCCCTATAACATGGTGCGCGCTACCTTCGACGCGCTCCGGAGCCAGGAGAATCCCCGCGCGGTGGCGGCGCGGCGCGGCAAGAAGGTGAGCGAGATCGTGGCCCGCCGGCGCGACGGCTCGGCCGGCGACGCCGAGGCAGCGGGCGAAGCGGCTTGATGAGGGTAACGTGTCATGGCAGCTGAGCGGACGATCGGCGGGGGCGATAGCAAATCCGGTGTGAAGTCGGGCAAGACGCTCACGGTCGAGCAGATCGCCAGCCCGGCACGCCGGCCCAAGATCCAAGAGCAGACGCTCATCGGTCTCGGCCTCAATAAGCTGCGCCGGCGCCGCACCCTGGAGGACACGCCCGCCGTGCGCGGCATGATCGACAAAATCCGGCACCTGGTTCGGGTCGTCGACGAGAAGGCTTCAGGCAACACATAGCTGCGGGAGAGCGACGCTAATGCGCCTCAACGAGCTCAAGGACAATCCCGGATCGCGCAAGCTGCGGATCCGCATCGGTCGCGGCATCGGCTCCGGCATGGGCAAGATGGGCGGTCGCGGCGGCAAGGGCCAAACCGCCCGCTCCGGCGTGCGCCTTGGGGGCTTCGAGGGCGGGCAGATGCCTCTGCACCGCCGGTTGCCCAAGCGCGGCTTCAACAAGCGCGACCGCAAGATATTCAACGAAGTTCCGCTCGGGCGTTTGCAGGCAGCCGTGGACGCCAACCTGATTGATCCTGCCAGGCCCGTGGACGCAGCAGTCCTGGTGGCGGCGGGCGTGATCCGTCGCCCGCTCGACGGCGTGCGCCTCCTGGGCGGAGGCGAGCTCAAGGCCAAGCTGGTGCTGACCGTCAATCATGCCACCGCTGGCGCAAGGGCGGCGGTTGAGGGCGCCGGCGGGTCGATCGCGCTGATCGAGAAGAAGGTGCTGCCGGCCGACGAGGCTAAGCGCAAGAAGTCGGCCGCCAAGAAGGCTAAGACCGCCAAGCCGAAGACCGCTGCCACTGACGAATAGGCCGCCGCCCCGCCTTAGCGCCAAGCAAGTCCTCGGCGCGGGCGGGCGGTTGGCAGCACGCCCAATGCGACCGGCGTGCTTGCGCGGATCCGTCAGTGGTCCCATGTTGGTGGCAGCCCGAGGGGCACGAGGGGTTTGGGGCCCAAGGAGAGCCAAATGGTTTCCGCCGCCGAGCAACTTGCCGCCAATCTCAACTTTGGCGCCTTTGCCAAGGCCGAAGAGCTCAAGAAGCGCATCTGGTTCACGCTGGCCGCGCTGGTCGTGTTCCGGCTCGGCACCTACATTCCGCTTCCCGGCATCAACCCGGCCGCTTTCGCGGAATCCTTCAGGGCGCAGTCCTCCGGCATCCTCGGCATGTTCAACATGTTCTCCGGCGGCGCCGTGGAGCGCATGGCAATCTTCGCGCTCAACATCATGCCCTATATCTCCGCCTCCATCATCATGCAGCTGATGACGAGCGTGGTGCCCTCGCTCGAGCAGCTGAAGAAGGAGGGCGAGCAGGGCCGCAAGCAGATCAACCAGTACACCCGCTACATGACCGTGGGCTTGGCGGCGTTCCAGGCTTACGGCATCGCCTTCGGGCTCGAAGGATCGCGTGGCGTCTCGGGACCGGTGGTGATCGATCCGGGCTGGTTCTTCCGCATTTCCACGGTGGTGACGCTGGTCGGCGGCACCCTGTTCCTGATGTGGCTCGGCGAGCAGATCACGGCGCGCGGTGTGGGCAACGGGACGTCACTCATCATCATGTCGGGGATCGTCGCGGGCCTGCCCTCGGCGTTCGCCGGCCTGCTCGAGCTGTCCCGGCAGGGTGCCATTTCCTGGCCACTGCTCATCGGCCTCGTGGCGTTGATGCTGGCGGTCGTCGGCGCCATCGTGTTCATCGAGCGCGCCCAGCGGCGCCTGCTGGTGCAGTACCCCAAGCGGCAGATGGGCAACCGCATATTCCAGGGCGATGCCTCGCACCTGCCGCTGAAGCTCAATTCTTCGGGCGTGATCCCGCCGATCTTCGCCTCCTCGCTGCTGCTGCTGCCCATCACGGTGGCGCAGTTCAGCGCCGGCTCGGGACCGGAGTGGCTCGGCGCCATCGTCGCCATGCTGGGGCGTGGCCAGCCGCTCTACCTCATCATCTACGTGGCGCTGATCGTGTTCTTCGCCTTCTTCTACACAGCGATCGTATTCAACCCGCAGGAGACGGCCGATAACCTGCGCAAGTATGGCGGCTTCCTGCCCGGCATCCGGCCCGGCACCAAGACGGCGGAGTACATCGATTACGTGCTCACCCGCATCACGGTGATCGGTGCCATCTACCTTTCGTGCGTGTGCGTGCTGCCGGAGCTGCTGATCGCCTACGCTGCCGTGCCGTTCTACTTCGGCGGCACCTCGCTGTTGATCGCGGTGAGCGTGACCATGGATACGGTGGCGCAGGTGCAAGGTCACCTGCTCGCCCACCAGTACGAGGGCCTCATCAAGAAGGCGAAGCTCAGGGGGGCGACGAGGCGATGAGGAACCTGATCCTCCTGGGGCCACCGGGAGCGGGCAAGGGTACGCAAGCCAAGGAAATCGCCGCGCGGCACGGGCTCATCCAGCTCTCGACCGGCGATATGCTGCGGGCGGCAATCAAGGCCGGCAGCGCGGTCGGCCGCAAGGCCAAGGCGATCATGGACAAGGGCGAGCTCGTCCCGGACGCGATCGTAATCAAGATCATCTCCGATCGCATGGAGGAGCCGGACTGCCGCGCGGGCGCAATCTTGGACGGCTTTCCGCGCAACCTGGCGCAGGCGGCCGCGCTCGACAGCGTGCTCGCCCGGAGGAAAAAGAAAGTGGACGTCGTTATCGAGCTCAAAGTCGACGATGAGCAGCTGATCAAGCGCATCGCCGGCCGGTTCACCTGCGCCAGGTGCGGCGAGGGCTACAATGACAATTTGAAGCGGCCCAAGGTTGTGGGAAGATGCGATGTGTGCGGGTCGACCGCCTTCACGCGACGCCCGGATGACAACGCGCAGACCATGCGGACCCGGCTCATGGTTTATTACCGGGAGACCTCCCCACTGATCGGCTATTACTTCTGCAAGGGCAATCTGCGGTCGGTGGACGGCATGGCCCCCATCGCCCGGGTGACCCAGGAGATCGACCGGGTGCTGGGCGAGATCAAATGAGGAACATACCGCGGAGGGCGTGTGCGACAGCCGCGTTGACGCGCCTCGGCCCCTCAGGTAAAAGACCGGCACTTTCGCGACTTGAAATCCAGCGATCGGGTCTGGCGAGCAATGGCGCCGGGACCGATTAGTGCGCGTTATCAACGCCTTGGTCCGGCATCGACGACGGGCGATGTCGGCGGTTGAGGCGCCGTTTCCGGGAGACTGATGTGGCTCGCATCGCAGGTGTGAACATTCCGACGCAGAAGCGCGTCATCATTGCCCTCCAGTACATCCATGGCATTGGGCCCAAGCTTGCCAAGGAAGTCTGTGAGAAGGCACGCATCCCCGAGCAGCGCCGGGTCAACCAGCTGACCGATGCGGAGGTCCTGCTGATCCGCGAGGCGATCGACCGGGACTATGTGGTCGAGGGCGACCTGCGGCGCGACGTTGCCATGAACATCAAGCGGCTGATGGACCTTGGCTGCTACCGCGGCCTCAGGCATCGCCGCGGGCTGCCCGTCAGAGGCCAGCGCACCCACACCAACGCGCGCACGCGCAAGGGCAAGGCGAGGCCGATCGCCGGCAAGAAGAAGGCGACCGCCTGAGCTGCCGCCTAGCTCGCGGCAGGCTCGCCCGCAGATCCGTGCAGGAGACCCAACTGAATGGCCAAAGAGCAGCAACCGGCAGCCGGCCGCGCCAAGCCGCGCCGGCGCGAGCGCAAGAACATCACCTCCGGCGTGGCGCACGTGAGCGCCTCCTTCAACAACACGATGATTACCATCACGGATGCACAGGGCAACACCATCGCCTGGTCGTCGTCCGGCACCATGGGATTTAAAGGGTCGCGCAAGTCGACGCCCTACGCGGCCCAGATGGCAGCCGAGGACGCCGGCAAGAAGGCGATGGAGCACGGCATGAAGGTGCTCGAGGTGGAAGTGATGGGTCCAGGTTCCGGCCGCGAGTCTGCGCTGCGCGCGCTGCAGGCGGTCGGCTTCCAGATCACATCGATCCGGGATGTCACCGCCATCCCCCACAACGGCTGTCGGCCGCGCAAGCGCCGCAGAGTGTAGCGCACGACACGCAAGGACCATCGCGCCGGCCTGGCGCGCCGCCGAGCAGCAGGGGCTCGCCCCCGATCAACCTGACGAACGCGAGGTAAACCCGTGGCCAACGTTTTGCAGAAGAACTGGCAGGACTTGATCAAGCCGAACAAGTTGGAGATCGTGCCGGGCCGCGCCAAGAACAAGGTCGCCACCATCGTCGCCGAGCCCTTAGAGCGGGGCTTCGGCATGACGCTCGGCAATGCGCTGCGGCGCGTGCTGCTGTCGTCGCTGCAGGGTGCGGCCATCACGACGGTGCACATCGACGGCGTGCTGCATGAGTTCTCATCGATCCCTGGCGTCCGCGAGGACGTGACCAACATCGTGCTCAACATCAAGGAGATCGCACTGCGCGTTCATTCCGAGGGCGTCAAGCGCATGGTGGTGAAGAAGGAAGGACCCGGCCAGGTCAAGGCGTCCGACATCGAGGCAAGCTCGGAGGTCGAGATTCTGAACCCCGACCATGTGATCTGTACGCTCGACCAGGGCGCTGCCATCCGCATGGAGTTCACCGCCTCCATGGGCAAGGGCTACGTTCCGTCCGAGCGCAACCGGCCTGACGACGCGCCCATCGGACTGATCCCCGTCGACAGCCTCTACAGCCCGGTCAAAAAGGTCTCCTACAAGGTCGAGAACACACGCGAGGGTCAAATTCTCGACTACGACAAGCTGACGCTGGCGGTGGAGACCGACGGCTCGGTGACGGCCGAAGACGCGGTGGCCCTGGCAGCGCGTATCCTGCAGGATCAGCTCGCCGTGTTCATCAACTTCGAGGAGCCCAAAAAGGCCATCGAGGAAGCAGCCAAGCATCCCGAGCTCGCCTTCAACGCCGCGCTGCTTAAGAAGGTCGACGAGCTTGAGCTCTCGGTGCGCTCGGCAAACTGCCTGAAGAACGACAACATCGTCTATATCGGCGACCTCATCCAGAAGACGGAAGCCGAAATGCTGCGCACGCCGAACTTTGGGCGCAAGTCGCTGAACGAGATCAAGGAGGTGCTTGCCAGCATGGGGCTGCATCTCGGCATGGAGGTGCCAAATTGGCCGCCCGACAACATCGAGGATCTCGCCAAGCGGTTCGAGGACCAGTATTGAAGACGGCGGTGGCCAGCAGGGTAGAACTTGCCTGATCCCGACGTGCCTGATCCCAACGCGAGGCCACAGAACCTCGCTTGAAACAACGAAAGGCAGCAAGATGCAACACCGCAAGCTGGGGCGGCGGTTCAGCCGCGATAGCGGTCATCGGCAGGCCATGCTCTCCAACATGGCGGCTTCGCTCGTCCGCCACGAGCAGATCGTCACCACGCTGGCCAAGGCCAAGGACCTCAAGCGCGTGATGGATAAGTACATCACGCTCGCCAAGCGCGGCGACTTGAACTCGCGCCGTCTGGCCGCTGCGCGCCTGCGCGACGAAGCGATGGTCAAAAAGCTCTTCGATACCTTGGGCCCCCGCTACAAGGACCGCTCCGGCGGCTATACGCGCGTGCTCAAGGCCGGATATCGCTATGGCGATTCCGCGCCCGTGGCCGTCATCGAACTCGTCGACCGCGATGAGAGCGTGAAGGGTGTCGAGGACAAGGCCCGCGCCGAGGCCATGAAGGAAGCAGCGGCCGGGGCGTGAGGAGGGCGTGAGGAGGGCGTAGCGCCGGCGCTGCCGGGCGCGCGCCCCCCGTGAATGCCGCCTTCGCCCTGCGGTCTCCTCAGTGCCGGCTGGGGCCCGCGTCCCGTCTCGATCACTCCCTGTTGCAATCGATCGAGAGGGCCTTGGTGGCGCTGACGGGCGCGGCAAGTTGGGCGAAGGCCTTGGCGAGACAGTCGGCTTCCTCCCCACCTGTCTTCGGATTGCCGATCTGCACCTTGCAGGACTTGGGCGCCCCTTCACCGAGCTTCACCGGGTCGGTTTTGGCTGGCAGGAAGGCGATGTAGAAGCCCGGTCCTGTACGACGTAGGCGAACCCCTTGGCCGTCGCCGGGATCGGCTTGTCGAACGGCACGAGCGCTGCCCCCGAGGCCGACGAGAAGGGCTGCGGTCAGTGCGAGGGACGCTGAGGCAGCGCATTGCCGGTGTCGGCACCCGCATCGCGATCAGCCTCCCGGCCGCGGCTCCACCTTCTCGGCCTCCAGGCTGTAGCCGGCATCGGCGAGGCCGGTGAAGCTGGGCGTGACCTTGAGGGTGCCGGTGACCCAAACCGGATCGAAGGTGCCTTGCACGTCGAACCCCTGCTCGATCTTGACGTAGATGATCTGGTTGGCCGGAGGAGGCGGCACGTGAATGCAGGCGCCGACGAACGGCACGAGTAGGAAGTCGGTTACCCGCGTCGCCTCGAAGCTGAGGGGCACGACATAGCCGCCGATGTGGACGCGCTTGCCGCCGAGGCCCTCCACGACCGGCGCGGGCATTGCGTCCTTGCGCACCGGCGCCGACATCCAGCGGCCTTCGGGCAAAGGCGGCGGCGCCGGGGCGCCGTCATCGGGGCCGCCGAGCTTGCCCAAATCCACGGGGCCCCTGCCGGCCAAGAAGGACCTCGGCGGCTTGGGAGGAGCCGGCGGCACCAGCTGATGCCACTGCAACTCGAGCGGCGCCTCGACGGCGTGAAGTGGGCCCGGCCGAGACCCCGGGGCGATCACCCCGAGCGCCGCCAGCAGCACCGCCGCGCACCGTCTCAGAGCCATGTCGCAGCTTCCCCTCAGGTTCTGACCGTCATCTTCTGACCGTCTCCCATCCGCCAGCCATAGACGGTAGGCGCGCAACGCTGGCAGCAGCCCGGCAAGGCAACCGCCCATGCCGGTAGGGCTGCAGCACCAATAAGGCGGCGTGAAGGAGAAAGGCGCCCAGCGCAATGCCGGCCAGTGTGAGCCCGGCGGGTCACGCGGCGACGATCTCTGCCACCCCCTTGGCTCGAGATGCTTCTCTCTCTCGGGCCAGCGCCACCGCTGCCGCGTAGTCGGGTTTGCCGGACCCCAGCAAGGGCAAGCTTTCGATCAACAGAACGTCGGCTGGCACCATGAGCTCCGCCGCCCCGCGGGCCCTGGCACGGCGGCTCAGCGTGTCGCGTTCGACCGCTGGATCCGTGGTCATCAGGACCAGGCGTTCGCCCTTGCGGGTGTCGGGGAGGGAGACGACGGCTAGGGTCGCGCCTGGGAACGCCTCGGCCGCCAGCGTCTCGACCGCCGCAAGGGACACCATCTCTCCGCCGATCTTGGCGAAGCGCTTGGCACGGCCCTTGATGGCGATGTAGCCGTGCGTGTCGATGGTGACGATATCGCCGGTGTCGTGCCAACCCTCCGCTGGAGCCTCGAGCGCGCCGGGGTTTTCGGGCCGGCAATAGCCCAGCATGACGTTGGGGCCGGCAACAAAGAGCCGCCCGCCCTCAGCGATGCCGGCTACGGGCTCGAGACGGGCGCGCATCAGCGGCGAGAGGCGGCCCACGGTACCAGCCTTATTGGCAATGGGCGTGTTCATGGCGAGCACCGGCGCCGTCTCGGTGACGCCATAGCCTTCAAGGATGCGCACCCCGAAGCGGTCCATATAGGTCTGGCGCGTGCTCTCTTTCACAGCTTCTGCCCCGGCAACGATGAGACGAACACTGCGGAAGTCGTAGGGGTGAGCGGTGCGCGCATATCCGCGCAGGAACGTGTCGGTGCCGAAGACGATGGTGGCGCAGGTGTCGTAGATGAGCTCCGGCACGATGCGGTAGTGCAGCGGCGAGGGATAAAGATAGGTCGGCACGCCTGCGAGCAGCGGCATCATGAGGCCGCCGGTCAGGCCGAAGCAATGGAACACGGGCAGCACGTTGAACACCGTGTCCTCACCGTTGGCGGCGAGCCGGGAGAGGCACTGCGCGCTATTGGCCAGGATATTGCGGTGAGAGAGCACGACGCCCTTGGGCGCGCCCTCGGAGCCCGACGTGAATAGGATGACGGCTGCATCCGTTGACGCGCGCGCTACCCGCTGGCGGCGGCCGGCCAGGACGCCGGCAAGCTTGTCGCCGAGACCGATGCTGGCGCGAACGTCCTCCAGGTAGACGATGCGCAGATTCTTTGCCAGCTCGCACACGAGCGCGGTCAGGCGCGCCTTCTCCACGAACGCGCTGGAGGTGATGATCACCCGAACTGCGGCGGCGCGGCAGGCCGCTTTGATGTTGGCGGCCCCGCTGGTGAAGTTGATCATGGCCGGCACGCGGCCGATGGCCTGCAGGGCGAAGAAGGCGATTGCCACGCCCGCCGAGTTTGGCAGCATCACACCGATGGCTTCGCCCGGAGCCGCAAGTGGTTCGAGCTTAGATCCCAGCACCTGCGCGCCCAGGAGCAGCTTGCGGTAGCTCAGTTTCGTGCCCAGAGGGTCGCTCAGCACGGGTCTGCCGGTGTCGCGCGTCTTGTATGCCTCGGCGAGAGCCTGAAACAGCGTGCGGTCGAAGCGCCCCGTCTCGACCGCTGTGTCCACCAAAATGTCCTGCAGCATCAGTCCGGCCGTCTGCCGACGTGCCTTGCCTTTGAGGGCAGCGTCCACACTGAGCCGGCGCGGCGGCAGGAACGTCACCTTGAATTTGGGAAACAGGGTCTTTTTGGTCTGCGATGCCCGCAGGTAGCCGAATGGGCAGCGCTCGGGGCCTTCGATGCGCACGGGTAGGAGCCACGCATCGGCCCGGTCGACGATCATGGCGGCGCCGTCGTAGGCCTTCATCAAGCCGCCGGTGACGCTGATGCGGCCTTCGGGAAAGATGACGATCGGGGTTCCTGCCCTCACCGCGTTGACGAGGGCGCGCGCGGCCATCGGCTTGGTCGGCTCCAGCAGGTGCGCGTTGATGGCGCTGAGGAAGGGGCGCACCCACCAGGCTTGCGCGATCTGGCTGTTGACGGCAAAGCCGGCCTGGGCCGGCAGGATGGCGTGCAGCAGCGGTCCATCGAGCAGGCTTACGTGGTTGGGGGTGAGAACGACCCGCTCGCCCGCCGGAGGAATGTTCTCAAGGCCGCTCACTTCGAGGCGAAAAAAAAAGCGGAAGATTGTGCGAGCAGCGTCGCGCATGACCTCCGAGCCCCAGGCGTGCACAACATAGGCGACGGCAGCGATGCAGAAGAGGCCGAGTGCGGCGAACAGCAGGGGCGTGCCGACGCCCGCTGCCTGCAACAGCGCTACCACGGCACCGGCGCCCACCATGTAGGCGGCGTTGAGGACGTTGACGGCGGCAATGACGCGCGCGCGCCGCTCCACCGGCGCCCACGCCTGCACGGCCGCGAAGGAAGGGACAATGAAGAGCCCGCCGGCAACGGCGAGCCCACACAAGCAGACGGAGAGGACAAGGCCCGGGGCGGAGGCGATGAGCTCGGCGGGACCGATGGGCTGGAGCCCGGGCGAGAGCACGGCGGCGACCCAGGCGATGCCGAGGGCAAAGAGGCCCATCAATGCTGCACCCAGGGGCACGAGCCCGAGGTTTGGCTGACCGTGGCTGGCACGCGCCGCCAGCCCAGAGCCAACGGCGATGCCAATGGTGAACATGGCAAGGCACATCGTCACCACATCCTCGCTGCCGTTCACCAGCGTCTTGATGAGGGTCGGCAACAGCGCGAGCGCCACGAAGCCCACCAGCCAAAACCATGACACGATCTGCGCGCCGCCCCACAGGCGACGGTCCCCCTTGAGCTCGCGCAGCAGCGCGAGCGTCGACGTCCAGGGATTGGCCGTAATGGCAAGGCCCGGTGCGGCCGGTCCAGCGGCGGGAATCGCCCCAGCGAACGACCACGAGGCGACGGCGAGCGCGAGAATGACGCCGACGACGACCTCGGCGCTGCCGGTGGCGGCCACCGCGACGTTGCCGGCGATGGTCCCGACCAGGATTGCCAGAAATGTAGCCCCTTCCACCAGCGCGTTGCCGGCGGGCAGTTCCGCCGTCCGCAGCTTCTCCGGCAGGATGCCGTATTTCACGGGTCCGAAGAGCGCAGCCACCACGCCAAAAAGGCCGAGGGCCACGAACAGGATCGGCACCGAGTGCAGGAAGAACCCGATGGCTGCCAGGGCGGCGATGGGTATCTCGGCGAGCCTGATGCGACGGGCAACGAAGGCCTTGTCGCAGCGGTCAGCGATCTCCCCGCCCAGCGCCGATAGGATGAAGAAGGGAGCGATGAAGACCACGCCGGAGATGGTGATGAGGGTGCTCGCGTGCTCTCCGGCTGCGCCGCCAGCGCCGCCGAAGCCAAACAGCATCAGCATCACCAACGCGTTCTTGAGAAAGTTGTCGTTGAGCGCCGAGCAGAGCTGACACCAGAACAGCGGCGCGAATTTGCGCGACGTCATCAGGCTCTTGAACATGCGGGCCTCGGCTCGGCAGAATGCGCTGGGGCATGCGGGTCCCTACTCTAGCGCCGAGACTCTCATGAAATCGTGACGGCAAAATGAACGTCGTTCAGTGGCACCTACGCTAGCGCAGGCGCGCCTCAGAGGTATGGCCCAACGCATCTGGCGGTGGGCAAAGCGCTTGTCCATGGACGTGCCGGCACGTGCCGAACGCCAGCGGGGCGGGGGCCCTTGGAAATCACTTGAATCGGGGCGCGCCCCGTCGCAGATAACGCCTTGGGAGCACATGAGGATGGAATGCAGCAGCAGGCAGAGCCGCTGACGGCGGTGCTCGTCAATGGTGAGCGCACAGAGACCGGTGCTGCGTCCTTGGCCGAGCTGGTAGCGCAGCTCGGCTACGCGCAGGAGGCTGTGGCCACCGCGCTCAATGGCGATTTCGTGCCGCGACAGGCGCGCGCGGGCAGCCCCCTCAGAGTCGGTGACAAGGTCGAGATCGTCGCTCCGCGCCAGGGCGGATGAGGGTTCATCGGAGATAGGGGCAAGCGCATGAACGCGATCGAGCGCGGGGCCAGCCAAGCAAAGCCGCTCAGCCTCTATGGTGTGGAGATCTCCTCCCGACTGCTGTTGGGCACCGCGCGCTATCCCTCGCCGCAAGTCATGGGTGAGGCGGTGAAGGCCGCACGCGTTGGCGTTCTGACCGTGTCGGTACGCCGCGAGCAGGCGCGAGGCAACACGGGCGCGCGTTTCTTCGACCTGATCAAGGCACTGGGGGTGCGCGTGATACCCAACACTGCGGGCTGCCGAACGCCGAAGGAGGCGATTGCCACCGCGCAGATGGCGCGCGAGCTGTTCGCGACCGATTGGGTGAAGCTTGAGGTGATCGGCAACGACGACACGCTGCAGCCGGACCTGTTCGGCCTCGTCGAGGCGGCGGCCGCGCTCACCAAAGATGGGTTCAAGGTCTTCCCTTATACGACCGAGGATCTGGTCGCCGCCGAGCGCCTGCTGGCTGCGGGCTGCGAGGTGCTGATGCCTTGGGGGGCACCAATCGGCACTGGCCGCGGGCTTGCCAATCCTTATGCATTGAGCTCGCTTCGCCAGTATTTCGCGGCCGTTCCGCTCATCATCGATGCCGGCATTGGCGCGCCCTCGCACGCTGCGGCTGCCATGGAGCTGGGCTTCGACGCGGTGTTGCTGAACACCGCCGTGGCGACAGCGGCCGATCCCGTACGCATGGCCCGCGCGTTCGCAGCTGCTGTCGAGGCCGGCCGCTCCGCTTACGAGGCGGGCCTGATGGAGATGCGCGACATGGCGGCGCCTTCGACCCCGGTCGCCGGTACACCCTTCTTCGATCTGGAACGGTCCTGATGGTTGCGAAGGCTGACGCAGACGGCCTCGACGTCTTCTACCCCATCGTCCCCGAGCTGGCTTGGTTGGAACGCCTCGTTCCGCTCGGTGTCAAGACCATTCAGCTTCGGCTCAAAGGCGCCCCACCCGAGCGGATCCGGCGCGAGATCGGTGGGAGCCTCGAGGTCTGCGCCCGCTATGGCTGCCAGCTGATCGTCAACGATTATTGGCGTGAGGCGCTATCGCTCGGCGCCGACTACGTTCATCTGGGTCAGGAGGATCTGGCCGACGCGGATGTGCCAACCATCCAGGCCAAGGGCATTCGCCTCGGCATCAGCACGCACAGCGAGGAGGAACTCGATACCGCGCTCGCGGCATCGCCCGACAACGTAGCCCTCGGCCCCATCTATGAGACGCGCCTGAAAGCGATGAAGTGGGCGCCGCAGGGCCTCGGGCGGGTGACGCAATGGAAGAGCCGCATCGGTGCGCTGCCGCTGGTGGCAATCGGTGGTCTCACGCCCGCCAGGGCCGACGCCGTGCGTGCTGCCGGCGCGGACAGCTTGGCAGTGATTACCGACTTCTTCGCTCATCCCGATCCGGAGGCCCGCGTTTCCCAATGGCTCGCCTGGGCGGAGCGCAGCAGGTCCTGAGCGGAAGACGGGCCAACATATGCGTCGGCGAAACGACGTGGGCATGGATTGTGACTGGAACAGATGTTTGATGGGAGGGCGTGCGACGGTCTCGAAGCTGTCGCGAGGGCAGTGCGCGGCCGGCAGCATCGCGGCTGATGCATGACCTACAGGTTCAAACTGCAGGAGCCTATCGGTCAGGGCGTGCGCCGTGTCGGGCTCGAACAGATCGAGATCGCCGCGGCGAAACTCGCCGACAAGGGCGACATCTCCACTGCCATTCATGACGCCCGGCGCTGCCTGAAGCGTCTGCGCGCCCTGCTGCGGCTGATCGAGCCGGGTCTCGCCGAGGGGCTTTACCGGCGGGAGGCCGCGCGCCTGGCGGGCATCGGCAGACTGTTGGCGGGAGCGCGCGATCTGCACGTGATGCAGCAGACCTTAGGCAAGCTCACGCGTCGGTTCGATGCGTTGCCGGCCGGCGCCACGGAGCGGCTTGCCAAGTTCGCAGCCCACAGCCAAGGCCATGGGCGCCGCACCGGTGTCGATGGCCGGCAGCAAGCGCTTTTGCGCCTGGCGCATTCGAAGCGGTTCTTCGCTGGCGAAACCGCCGCGGGCATCGAGCTTGGCCATATCATCGAGGGGCTGGGCCGCGCCTACCGCAAGGCGCGGAAGGCTTTCCGAGAGGCCTACCGCGAGCCGCACGAAGAAGCCTTCCACGCCTGCCGAAAGCGAGTCCAGCTACATTGGCGGCACATGGCATTGCTCTCACACGGTTGGCCGGAAGCCCTGTCGGCGCGCGCGAGCGAGGCAAAGGAGATGTCGCGGCTGCTGGGCGAGGATCACGACTATGCGGTGCTGCTCGCCTTGGCGCGGGAGCGCGGCAAGTCGATCCTGGAGCCCGCAGATCTGGAAGCGCTCGCGACGCTTTGCAGATCCTGCCAGGCCGAGCTCAGGGCTGCCGCCAAGCCGAGAGGCGAGCGGTTGTTCGCCGAGCCCGCCAGCAACCTGGAGGCCCGCATCGCCCTCTATTGGACATCGGCGCAATGCCTCGCCCACTTGCAAGGGGCGGCTGAGCGGCCGGACGTCCCCCCGCCAGAGCCGAGCGCCAGGGCCAAGACGCGCGCTCGCAAGCGCTGATGCGGTCCCACCCGAGCGTTTTGCACGCGAGCGAGCAGTGCGAGGATGCCAATGAACCATGCTTGCCACAGGCTGAAGCTGCAGCCGCCCTCCCACGGTGCATGTCGCGAGGCGGCGCAGAGATGGGGTTGGGCTCCCTTGGCGGCCCCCGCCAAAGCAGGATGGGGCGACGTGACATGGGGCGCGCGCGCGCGCGGTTCAGCTTAGGCTTCGTTGCGCCTGGGCTTGGCTGCCGCAGGACCGTTGCCCGATGGCCCTCGAGCAAGGTGGCGCAGCTCCGGACGGTAGCCTTCGACGGCCCGCGCGAGCGCGGCGTGGATTGCCGACAGATCGTTGGCGTCCATGGCCACCCGCAAGGCGCCCATCACCTTGGTCAATTCACCCGCCGGCATGCACGGCTCATGGCTGCGCAGAATGTGCGCATGTTCGGTGGGCGTGATGTTCTCGCCCAGCAGCAGCTCCTCGTGCAGCTTCTCTCCGTGCCGCAGGCCGATGTACTCGACGGCGATGTCACCGTCGGGATGATCCTGATCGCGCACCTCGAGGCCCATGAGCCGGATCATGGATTTGGCGAGATCGTCGATCTTCACGGGCTCGTCCATGTCCAGCACGAACACGTCCCCACCCGCCGCCATCGCACCAGCCTGAATGACCAGCGCCGCGGCTTCGGGGATCGACATGAAGTAGCGGATGGCCTCGCGATGGGTGACGGTGACTGGGCCTCCAGCCTCGATCTGCCGCCGGAACATGCGCACGACGGAGCCCGAACTGTCGAGCACGTTGCCGAAGCGCACCATGGTGAAGACCGTGCGTTTGCCGTTGCCGTTGGCGGAGCGCGCCTGCAGCACCATCTCCGCCAGTCGCTTGCTGGCGCCCATGATGCTGGTCGGGCGGACGGCCTTGTCCGTCGACACGAGCACGAAGCGCTCCACGCCAAGCGCTTCCGCCGCATCCGCCAGCACCGCGGTGCCGAAGGTATTGTTGTGCAGTCCCGCAACCGCGTTGTGCTCGACGATTGGCACATGCTTGTAGGCGGCAGCGTGGTAGATCGTCTCGACCGCGTTGCTCTCGATCGTGCGGCGCACCAGCGCGCTGTTCTGGATGGAGCCCAGGACGGCGACGATCTCCGGCTGGGTGAACGGCGCGGGTTTCGGCGCCTCGCGTGTTGTTTGCAAACTCTCGAGCGCCTCGCGCTCGATCTCGTAGAGCGCCCCCTCGCCGGCATCAAATAGCACCAGTCGGCGGGGGTCTTGGCGCAGGATCTGGCGCACGAGTTCCGCGCCGATGGAGCCGCCCGCACCCGTCACCATCACCGATTTGCCGTGGATGTTGCGTGCCAGCAGTGTGGCGTTCGGGGGGACCGGGTCGCGACCCAAGAGATCCTCAGCCTCAACGGGGCGCAGGTCGCTCACCGTCACGCGGCCCGACGCGAGGTCTTCGATCGCCGGCAAGGTGCGCACGCTGACCGAGAGCGGCTCGAGTTGTCGCAGCGCGGCTCGGCGCTCGCCTCGCCTGCCCATCGGCACCGCCAGCAGCACTTCGCGGACATCCTTGCGCTGCACGATGGCCGGCAGACGCTCGGGACGGTAGACCTTGAGGCCGGCAACGTACATGCCCCACAGGGTCGGGCTCATGTCGATGAAGCCGATGGGCTCGTAGGTGCCCGAGCGACGCAGCTCCTCGAGCAGCTGTACCCCGGTCGGCCCCGCGCCGTAGATGAGCACGTTCTTGACGTTCTCTCGCGAGCGTGTGGGCAGCTCGACGCCGATGCTGCGCAGCAGGAAACCGGCTGCCTGGCGCGTCCCCCACACGAACGCGGAGCCCAGGATCGGGTAGAGGATGACGACTGAGCGCGGTATGACGAGGACGCCCTGCCCGCCCGGGACCACCACTGCTCCCGCCGTCTGAACCCCAGACAGGAGGACGAAGAGCGCCCAGACCAGCGCCGACAGGCCGACGGCGATTGGGATGAGAACCGCGCCTTGACCGCTGATATAGCGTGTCACCAGACGATAGAGCCCAAGTTGAAAGAATGTCGCCACACCGATGGCCGGTGCGGCACAGAAGACGAGGAAGAGCCCCCAGGACGGCGGCACGTAGAGCTGGCCGAGCCGAGCCGACATGGCGAGCCACAACGCGAGGGCCAGCGCGAGGAAGTCGCTGACGGCAAGGATGACTCGCTTCTGATAGCGCCCGAGGCCGATCAGCCGCAGGAGCCATGGGTGCACGAGGCTCTCGAGCGTTTCCCTCACCAACAGACCATCAAGCGTTAACTGTTCTGCCGCAACGACATACGCTTCTGCAACGCAGTCTTCCTGCAACGGCGCGCACTGCCCTCTACCTCTGCCTTCTCATCGGTCGCCCCCCGACCGGCGCGCGCGGCGCTGCCTCCTCTTGCTCGCAAGCATAGCCGGCGGCATAAAGACTGTGAACCGAGGTCCAATTCCCCGGTCAAGGCAGTTTTTGTTCGCGCCACTCATGCCACCTCGCGGGTGCGCGCGCAACCGTCGGGCGGATTGCTGTGGCGGCTCGGGCCCCGGCGGGCGGCGTGCACCCGTCGGATTGTCCGCCGTGTGCCGGCGCTCGGCGCCCATCGCAGGAATCGCAGGAAGCGCCCATGCAAGTTGTCATGATCGGGGCAGGGTATGTCGGGCTGGTGTCAGGGGCGTGCTTTGCCGATTTCGGGCACATCGTCACGTGCGTCGACAAAAATGGCGAGCGCATCGCGGCTCTGCAGCGCGGCGAGATGCCGATCTTCGAGCCGGGATTGGCGGAGCTGGTGGCCAAGAATGTGCGCGAGGAGCGCTTGCTCTATACCACCATGCTCGGGCCTGCGATGGCCACTGCAGAGGCGATCTTCATCGCGGTGGGGACCCCGTCGCGGCGCGGCGACGGCCATGCCGACCTCACCCACGTCTTCCAAGCTGCCCGCGAAATAGCCGCGCATCTCGACGGCTACAAGGTGATCGTGACCAAGTCGACCGTGCCGGTCGGCACCGGGGACGAGGTGGCACGCATTCTCGCCGAAGCACGCCCGGATGCCACTTTCGCCGTGGTATCTAATCCTGAGTTCCTGCGCGAGGGCGCAGCCATCGGCGACTTCAAGCGCCCGGACCGCATCATCATCGGAGCCGAGGACGAGCGGGCGCGCGAGATTATGGCGGACGTCTACCGCCCGCTATCGCTCAACCGGCCACCGCTGCTCTTTACTGGCCGCCGCACGGCCGAGCTCATCAAGTATGCGGCCAATGCGTTCCTCGCCACCAAGATCACCTTCATTAATGAGATGGCGGAGCTGTGTGAGCGGGCCGGTGCCGATGTGCAAGAGGTTGCGCTAGGCATCGGCCTCGACAACCGCATTGGGCGCAAGTTCCTCAACGCAGGGCCGGGCTTCGGCGGATCGTGCTTTCCCAAGGATCTGACCGCCCTCATGCAGACGGCGCACGACTTCGGCGCGCCCTGCCGTATTCTGGAGACAGTGGCAAGCGTCAACGATCAGCGCAAGCGCGCCATGGCACGCAAGGTGATTGCCGCGTGCGGGGGCAGCATCCGCGGGGCCACGATTGCAGTGCTCGGCCTGACGTTCAAGCCCAACACCGACGATATGCGCGAGGCACCTTCGATCGCTCTCATCACGGCGCTGCAGGACGCGGGCGCAAATGTGCGCGCCTACGATCCAGAAGGCATGAAGCAGGCGCGCGCGGTGTTGGAGAATGTCACCTACGCCGAGCACGCTTATGCCTGCATGGAGGGCGCTGACGCGCTGGTGATTGCCACGGAATGGGACGAGTTCCGTGCGCTTGACCTCGCGCGAGTGAAGGCGCTGCTCAGGCGCCCCATCCTCATCGACCTGCGCAATATTTATCGGCCGCAGGACATGGCGCAGCGGGGATTTGCCTACGTGGGCGTGGGGCGCGCGGGTCGGCTGTGAAGGGGCAGCAAAGCGGGGCATGAGCGCGGTGCGGGCTGCCGGCGCGAGGCGGCCCGAGAGCCGAGTTGGAAACGAGGATGCGATGGGTGCGCTGAGCGGCAACCCCGAGGCGCAAGGCTTGCCGGCGGGCCATCCAGCCGTCGAAAGCGGCCGCATCGGCGTGCTACTCCTCAACCTCGGCACGCCGGACGGCACCGGCTATTGGCCGATGCGTCGCTATCTCAAGGAGTTCCTCTCCGACCGTCGCGTCATCGACCTGCCGCGCTGGGAGTGGTGGCCCATCCTCTACCTGATCGTGCTCACGGTGCGTCCCGCCCGCAAGGGCAGGGATTATGCCAAGATCTGGAACCAGGAGCGCAACGAGGGTCCGCTCAAGACCATCACGCGCGCGCAGGCCGAGAAGCTTGCTGCCGCATTGGGCAATGGGCCCATCGTGACAGACTGGGCCATGCGCTACGCCAGCCCGAGCACAAAGAGCCGCATCGCGCGACTTCGGCGCGAAGGCTGCGACCGCCTCCTCGTTGTTCCGCTCTATCCACAATACGCTGCGGCCACGACGGCTACGGCGTGCGATGAAGCATTCCGCGCGCTCATGCGCTTGCGCTGGCAGCCGTCCTTGCGGGTGGCGCCCCCCTACTACGACGATAAAGTCTACATCGACGCGCTGGCGGCCTCGATCCACGCCCATCTGGCCGGGCTCAACTTCGAGCCCGAGGCGCTGATCGCCTCCTTCCACGGCATGCCGCAGCGCTACCTGGACGCTGGCGACCCCTACCACTGCCAAGTGCTGAAGACTTCGCGCCTGCTGCGCGAAAGACTGGGCTGGCCTAAAGCGCGCTGGCACACCACGTTCCAATCGCGCTTCGGCAGCGAGCAGTGGCTCCAGCCCTACACGAGCGCCACGGTGGAGCGCCTGGCCAAGTCCGGGCTCAAGCGGTTGGCGATCGTCGCGCCCGGCTTCGCCGCCGATTGCCTGGAAACTCTGGAGGAGCTCGGGATCGAGAATCGCGCCCTGTTTTTGGCCAATGGAGGCGAGAACTTCGTTTGCGTGCCCTGTCTCAACGACAGCGAGCACGGCATGCGCGTGATCGAGCACGTCGTGCGGCGCGAGTTGATGGGCTGGGTGAAGTAGGTGCAACTCTTTGCGCGCCAACTAATCAACCAGGTTTCAATGTGTATTGTATGCCAGTTTATCTTCCATCAACTTATGGCTTATCTAGAATTTCATACTTCACATACTAAAACTCGCCCAAATCGGCCCCTACATAAGGGCAAACTTACGCGAGCAGGTGAATCCCATGAACCCCTTCGGTTTCGAGACCTTCGCGGTGCTGCTCATCGTGCTGGCGGTGGCGGCTTTGTGGTCCACGGTCAAGATGGTGCCGCAAGGCTTCGCCTATACCATCGAGAACTTCGGCCGCTACACGCGTACCCTCAATCCAGGGCTTCACATCCTGGTACCGGTGATGGAGCGCGTCGGTGCCAAGATGAATATGAAGGAGCAGGTGATGGACATCCCCTCGCAGGACATCATCACCCGCGACAACGCCATGGTCACCGTGGACGGCGTCACCTTCTTCCAGGTTCTCAATGCGGCCAAGGCAACCTACGAGGTCGACCGGCTCGAGAGTTCGATCATCAATCTCACCATGACGAACATCCGCACGGTGATGGGCTCGATGGACCTCGATGAGCTGCTTGCCAACCGCGATCAGATCAACGCGCGCCTGTTGCAAGTGGTCGACGCCGCGACCGAGCCATGGGGCGTCAAGGTCACGCGGATCGAGATCAAGGATATCGCGCCGCCGCGCGACCTCGTCGACAGCATGGCCCGGCAGATGAAGGCCGAGCGCGATAAGCGCGCGCAAATTCTGGAATCGGAGGGTCTGCGCCAAGCCGCCATCCTCAAGGCCGAGGGCGAAAAGCAGGCCGTCGTGTTGGCCGCCGAGGCGCGCAAGGAGGCGGCATTCCGTGACGCGGAGGCGCGCGAGCGCGCCGCCCAGGCCGAAGCCAAGGCCACGGAGATGGTGAGCCAGGCCATTGCCACTGGCAACGTGCAGGCAATCAACTATTTCGTGGCCACCAATTACGTGAAGGCGCTGGAAGCCATTGCCAAGGCGCCCAATCAGAAGATCCTGATGATGCCACTTGAAGCCGCCTCGGTGATCGGATCGCTGGCCGGATTGGCCGAGATCACCAAGGAGGCCTTCAGTGCCAATGGCGCGGCCGGCCATCCGGCGCCGTCGGCCCGCGCCGGCCGCCAGGGCAGCGTGCCGCAGACCTGACCTGTCTAGGCTAGAGTTGCAGGCGTTGTGGGGAGGCGGATGGCATGCAGGGGCTGTTGGCAGTCTTTTTCGGCTTCGGCGTCTGGAACTGGTTCATCCTGGCCGTGCTGCTGTTCGTCCTGGAGTTTATGCTTCCGGGGGTACACTTCCTGTGGTTTGGGGCGGCAGCCGTGGTTGTCGGCATGCTGGCGTTGGCGACGGGACTGTCCTGGCCCTACCAGGTCATTGCCTTCGGAATCATCGCGGTGCTGACGGTGTTCGCCGTGCGCCGCTATGTGCGCCCAGACGTGAGCAAGAGCGATCTTCCCGACCTCAACGAACGTGCGCAGCAGTACATCGGCCGCTCACTCGTGGTGGCGGAGGCGATTGCGAACGGCCGCGGCAAGGTGCGGGTGGGCGACACGTTCTGGCAGGCCGAGGGACCCGACGTTCCAGCCGGAACCCGCGTGAAGGTCACCGGCGCGCGTGGTACCGTGCTGCTGGTGGTTGCCGAGCACGCGACGGCCTGACGGGCCCCTGCTCACAGGTAGAGCTGCAAATCAGCGCTCGACTTGCGGGTGAGGTGTTGAAAATTGCCGGCCAGCCATTTGGCCGCCCGCGCCCGGCCGACGTCGCGGAGGTGGGTGAGGAACTCCCAGTCGGCGTTCATCTTGCTGTTGACGCCGAGCTTCTGCATGAAATCGTCGGCGGCAATGGAGTGGATCAGCATGCGCTTCATGCTGCCGTCCTTGATGGTGCCCTCGTCGATCAGGCGGGTGACGAAGGCGATGGCGCGCATCTCGCGCATCAGCGAGGAATTAAAGGAGATCTCGTCGATGCGGTTGAGGATCTCGGCCGCCGTTCGGGGCACCTCTGGGCGGGCAATCGGATTGATGTGGACCACCACGACGTCGCAGGATTGACACTCATAGATCAGCGGGAAGATGGCGGGATTGCCCATATAGCCGCCGTCCCAATAGGCCTCCCCGTCTATTTCCACGGCCTGGAACAACAAGGGCAAGCAAGCGGATGCCATCACTGCGTCGGGCGTGATCTCCCCATTGCGGAAGAGCCGCACCTTGCCGGTGCGCACGTTGGTGGCGCTGAGGAAGAGCTTGATTGCAGAGCTGTCGCGCAGGCGCGCAAAGTCCACCGACTGTTCGAGGATGTGCCGCAGCGGGTTGAAGTTCATAGGGTTGAACTGATAGGGCGAGAACACGCGCACCAAGAGATCGAAGGTCTGGAATGCCGGGCTGAAATCGAGCCCGTGGTTCTGCGTCATGCGGTCGAGCAGCGAGGGCTGCAACGGCGACGTGGAGGCTGCGTGCGCGATGCGGCGCCAGAAGGAGGTGAGCGCCTTGCGCGCGCCTTCGCGTCCGCCTTCGGCAAAGCCGTAGGCCAGCACCGTGGCGTTCATGGCGCCGGCACTGGTGGCCGAGATGCCCTCGATGCCGATGCGGGTGTCCTCCATAAGTTGGTCGAGCACGCCCCAGGCGAAGGCGCCGTGCGCACCCCCGCCCTGCAGCGCCAGGTTGACCACCTTGGTTTCGGCGGCAGCCGACGTGGCCCGTCGAGCCTTGGGCTCGACGGGCCCGTTCGGCCGCGCGTGCAGCTCCTCGCCATGCCGTCCCATCCGCACCTCCCGAACATTTACCCGGTGGCAGCCGCCGCAAACGGCTCACCCGGCCCGTAGCCGAAGGTGCGTCGGAAGCGCCGCACACGACAGGTCTCCGGGTTGACCATGCTCGGTGGCCGCTCGCCGTCGCCGGCCTCCTCAGCGCCGTCATTCCCGAGGCTGCCCAGCCGTAGGTCCCGGGGGGCATTAAAGCGATCGGCGAATAACCTGTGCGGCAGGTATTTCACATAGCAGACGCGTTTCACGGCCATCGGGGCGGCAGGGCTCTCGGGAGCAGGAATGATGCGCGGCGGGTCGATCATGGACTATGCCGACAGAGGGGCGAACGTGCAAACGATCAGCTGCTTGATTTGCCTCAATGCCGTCAGCCCCTATCTTCTCCATATGGCAACAGCAACCGAAGCACGAGCGGAGCATCTAAATGAAGGCTACCCGCACTTGGATCCTGATCGCCGATGGCGCGCGGGCACGCATCCTGCAAAATGACGGTCCGGGCAAAGGGCTGCATGCGCTGGCGGGCGGCGACTTCCTTGGCGAGCATGCCTCCACGCACGCGATCATGTCCGATCGCGCGGGCCGCACGTTCAGCTCGACGGGACCTTCCCGCTCGGCTATCGAGGCCCATTCCGATCCCCACAGAGAGCTGAAAAGGAGCTTCGCGCATCGGCTGGCCGAGGCCTTGGCGGATGGATGGCGCAAGAGGGCCTACGATCGCCTCATCATTGTCGCCGCACCGTCTGCCCTCGGCGATCTGCGGGCGACCCTCTCCCCTGAGGTACGGGCCAAAGTGACTGCAGAGGTTGCCAAGGACCTGACCAAGACACCCGACACCGCCGTGGCCGAGCATTTGAAGGACGTGCTCACGCCGTGATGGGGCCGCGTCAATTAACCGATGCCGCGTGTCAGGCCTGGAGTGGTGGACTGACCCCTCGTAGCCGCCACCTGGCGGGCCCGCATACCGGTCCATAAGTTTTCAAACGTTAGGCTGCCGTGGGTGCGTCGCCCTGCTTACCAGGTGGCTCCGGCAAGCCGCGCCAACCGACTTGGCGGCGGGAGGGGCCGTGTCGTGGTTGGTCATCGGATTCCCTGAATTGGGCCGGCACCACCTCCACCTCCGCCTCCGCCGCCATAACTCGGCCGCGATCTTGGTTCCGCCGCGTGCGCCCGCCTCGGTTCCTCGCGATGCTGGGGTTTCGAGGCGATAGGCCTTTTCTCAGCCTTTTCTAGCGGAGGCGAGCAGAGCCCGCCTTTGTTGTCATCGGCCTCCTTCAGCCAAGAGTCGAAATCGCCCGCGGTGGCTTTCGCCAACTCGATGCGCGCCGGTTTGTTCTTGCCGCGCTGTCGGGCGCTCTTGATGTAGCGGTCGAGGCTCTTCTGGGCGTCGTCACTGCTGCCGTTGATGGCGCCCTCATAGCACTTGCTCTGCTTAAGAACTTCTTGGATTCTTTTGACGAACGTCGCGCGCTCCTCCGCGTTGAGCACGGTGGAGGCGACCCGCTCCGGGGCTTCGGACCTCGATTTGTCGGCCTCCGCCTGGCGGCGCGCGGCTTCCTCGTCGGCGATTTTCGCAGCGGCGACACGCGCCTCCTCAGCGTCCTGGTCAGCCTTCTTCTTGGCGGCGGCCTCGGCGAGGCGCTTGGCCTCGGCCTCCTGGCGTGCGCGCTCCTCGTCGGCCCTCTTCTTGGCGGCGGCCTCGGCGAGGCGCTTGGCTTCGGCCTCCTGGCGTGCACGCTCCTCGTCGGCTTTCTTTTTGGCGGCGGCCTCGGCGAGGCGCTTGGCTTCG
>Ga0306920_100000948_pt1 | contig 35325 bp, 26 predicted proteins | sample flu12Cox44000170_FD_204666 | JGI IMG/M metagenome (GOLD analysis project Ga0306920, IMG submission 204666) | Lab enrichment of tropical soil microbial communities from Luquillo Experimental Forest, Puerto Rico - flux4day.12C.oxic.44.000.170 (v2)... | ecosystem: Environmental > Terrestrial >...
TGAAGAGAAGGCCGATGTAGTGCGGATTCAAGACACTCATCACAAGCCCCATGAAAACCGGCAGGGCGATCAGGATGCCCGCCGTCAGCCGGCCTTGCGCGGTGCGAACGCGCACTTCGCGATAGATGCGGAAGCGGTCGCGAATCACGCGCGCCAGCCCGTCCAGTATTTCCGCCAGGTTTCCACCGGTCTCCTTCTGAATCAGCAAGGCGGTCACAAAGAAACGCACGTCGATAAGCGGCACGCGCTCGGCAATGTTTAACAGCGCATCGCGCAGCGGCAATCCGAAATTCTGCTCTTCGAACGTGGTACGGAATTCGCCAGCTAGCGGCTCCGGGCATTCCTTAGAGATCATCTCCAAGCTTCGGGAAAATACTCTTCAAACTTGTGTAGCCGTCTGTTGCGCTTGAAGGCGACGACGATAAAAGGCATGGCCGCCGCTAGAATGGCGATCGGCAACGAAAAGTAGAAATGAGATATGAAGTAACTGGCTATCAGGAATGATCCGATGAAGGAGACTCCGCTGATCAACAAAAGCTTTGCCGGTTTGACCGACATTCCCGACTGCAACACGTAATCCTGCAACCTGCTCGACCACGACCACTGCATCATCATGCGGTGGAGCCAGGGCACGCTGCTCATCATTTCGTCACGCACCAGCGTTAGTCCCAGGTTGACGTCGCCGCCGCGCTTTTCCGCTTTGTGCACTGCGCTCATGCGCTTGCGCACCTGCTCCTGCGTGCCTTCGCTGCTGGCGAACACAAATATTCCCAGAACCAGCACGACCACGACCAGGAATGTCAGGACGGCGATTAATGCACCCATGGTTAGGCCCCCTCAGCGCACCGGCTGCGCTTCGAACATGTTGGTCGGCAGATGGATTCCGGAAACCAGCAAACGCTCGGCAAACTTCGGCCGCACGCCGGTCGGCATAAATTCTCCGAGCACTTCTCCGTTTTCCTTGATTCCGCGCTTCCGAAAAACAAAGATGTCCTGCATGGTGATGACATTGCCTTCCATGCCGGTGATTTCCGCAATGCTGATGATCTTGCGGGTTCCGTCGCTATGCCGGCTGACCTGCACCACGACGTCAATGGCCGAAGAGATTTGGCGACGGATAGCGCTTTCCGGAATATTCAAGTTGGCCATGGCCACCATCGTTTCCAGGCGGCTCAGCGCGTCGCGCGGCGTGTTGGCGTGAATCGTCGTCAACGAACCGTCGTGACCGGTGTTCATGGCCTGCAGCATGTCCAGGGCTTCTTCGCCGCGCACCTCGCCGACGATGATGCGGTCGGGACGCATACGCAGACAGTTGATGACCAGCTGCCGCTGCGCAACCTGGCCCTTGCCTTCAATGTTCGGAGGCCGCGTCTCGAGACGAACCACATGTTCCTGGTTGAGCTGTAATTCCGCGGCGTCTTCGATGGTGACGATGCGTTCCTTGTTCGAAATATGCGAGGACAATACGTTCAGGAAGGTGGTCTTTCCGGCGCCAGTTCCACCCGAGATAAGCACGTTCAAGCGGGCCTTCACGCAGCCGCGCAGCAAATCCAGCATGGGTTGGGTCAGCGACCGGTTGTGGATCAAATCTTCCGCCGTCAAGCGCTCGCGTCCGAAACGCCGGATGGAAAGACACGGCCCGTCCACCGAAAGCGGCGGAATAATCGCGTTGACGCGCGAACCGTCCTTCAGGCGTGCATCCACCATCGGCGACGATTCGTCCACGCGCCGTCCGATCGCCGACACGATGCGGTCGATAATGGACATCAGGTGAACATCGTCGCGGAACTGCACGCTGGTCGATTCCAGCATGCCTTTCCGTTCCACATAGACCCGTTTGTAGGTGTTGACCAGAATATCGGAAACCGTCGGGTCCGCGAGCAGCGGCTCGAGCGGGCCTAGTCCAAAAACCTCGTCCAGCACCTCCTGCACCAGGCGTTCACGCTCCTGCAGGTTCATGGGAGCCGACTCGCCGTGCACAATTCCTTCCAGGATTTGGCTTACTTCCCGGCGCACATCCTCCCGGTTCACTTCGGTCAACTTGTCCAGATTCAGTTTTTGAATCAGCTTGCGATGAATCGCCGCTTTGACGGACGCGAAGTCCGTGCGCGGCGCATTCGTGACGATCGGCGACATGGACTACCTCATTTCTTCGACGGGAACGAGAACAAGCCGGACAGGGGGCTCTTCTTCTCGCTCACCGAGGTGTCAATTCCAACCAGCTGGCCCGCTATCTGGCGATAACGGCTACTCAAGATGTTGTTATGGTTTTCCAGGATGGGGGTTCCCAGATTTACCGCCTGGCTAGCCTTGCGAAAGTCATTCGGCAAGCTCGCAAAAATCGGCCGGCTGATGTCTTTCTGAATGCTCTTTAAAACCTCGTCGTCACCCTTGTGCCAACGATTGATAATGATGCGGGCGCGCTCTTGGGAAATTCCGAAGCCTTTTAACGCCAGAAGCCGACGTTCGAGCGTCCACAGGGACGGAACGTTGGCTTCCGCCACGATCAAAATCATCCGCGCCATGCGCAGAATCGGCGCCCAGTCGGTCGAGAACTGGGAACCGATATCGAGCAACACGATGTCGAAGGCATTCTGGGTGACATTGACTACGCGGTCGAGCACGTTCACATCGATCGACTGCCACTCTTCCGGTTGCGTGGTGCCGCCCAAGACCTCGAGCTTGGTCTTGTGCCGGGTCAAGAGTCCCGCCAGAAAATGGCTGTCGAGCCGATCGAGACTGTCGACTGCGTCACGAATTCCGAACTTCGGATGCAGGTCCAGCAAAAGATGGACGTTACCAAGCGGCCGCGCGAAGTCGAGCAGTACCGTTCGCTTGTTGGCAAACGAAGTCAGCTGTACGCCCAGGTTGACCGCCACCGTCGTGGTCCCGACGCCGCCTTTGGCCCCCATCACCACAATCAATTTGTCCTGAGACGGAAACTCCTTGGCGTTCAGATCCTGCGCCATCCGTATCAGCAGATCCTTCAGGGACTCGGGCTGGACCGGCTTGCCGAGAAAATCCTGTACACCGCTGCGCATCGCCTCGAGCAAAAGGCTCGGTTGCGGCGGCACAGCGGCGGAACAAGCGATGAGCTTGATGGTAGGTTTCATGCGCCGAAGCTGGTTGGCGAAGGCAAAAAAGGGCTCCGGTTCCCGCGCTAGATCCAGAAAAACCACGTCCGGCATCTGCTCGGATGCGTCCAGGGCCCGCTCCGTGGGGATCGTCCACTGCGTTACGGATGACACCAGTCCGGTCTGTTCCAACCCGGCTAGTAACTGCGCCGAAGTCGTCAGGTCACTACTGGCGATAGCTGCCGTCAACATTTCTCGAACGAACCGTCTTTCTGCAAACTTGCTTAAGCTTGACAGCTTTCAGTCTTCATTCCAACACGTCACTTGCTGCCCGGTACCGCGGGCTGCGCCGGTGCGGACTGATCCAGGAACGGGTACGGATAGGCCGGCCCGTGCGGAATCTGGTCGGGCGCCAACGGCTTCACGATGTGCGGCGTGACGATCACCAGCAGCTCGTTTTTGGTCTTGTTGAATGACTTGCTCTTAAAGAGGTTTCCGAGCACCGGAATGTCGCCGATCCCGGGAATCTTCGACCAAAGTTCGGTCACCCGGTTATCGACCAGCCCGGCAATCGCAAAGGTCTGTCCGTCCGCTAGGTTCATCTCCGATTCCACGCGCCGCGTGGACAGCGCCGGTAGGCTAAACCCGCTGATAATGACGCCGTTTGAAAAGTCCAGCGTGCTGACTTCCGGGCTCACTTTCAAATGGATCGTGCCGTCGGCCGTCAGAATCGGAATGAAGCTCAAACGGATCCCGAACTCCTTAAACTGGATGGTCACGGCGTTGCCACCGCCGCCCGATCCCACGCTCTGGACCGTCGGATACGGAAATTCACCGCCGGCGAGAAACTTCGCTTCCTTTCCCGATTCGGTCAGCAAATTCGGTTCGGCAAGAATCTGGAATACGTTCTTGTTCTGAAGTGCCTGGATGGCAGCTCCCAAGTGGATGTTGGGGTTCCATAGAAAAATATTCAGAGCGTTGGGGAACGTCTGGGTTGTCGTGCCTTGGACTGGCTGAACCCCTCCCGCGCGGATCGGAAAGGTGTCAGTGATGGCCGGCGCCGAAACGCCACCAAACTGACCGGTGGTGATCGAAAAAGGCGTTTTTCCGAGACCTGTGCCCAGAATATTGACACCGAGCTCCAAAAGAGCGGTGCGATCCACTTCCGCAAAGCGAACCTGCAGCAAAATCTCCCCGGTGGGTGGGGCCGGCACTTCCATCATGCTGGTAACCTTGGCGGAGCCCTTCACCACCTCCAGGATCTTGTCCGCCACCGCTGCAGAGGAAACCTTTCCACTCAGGATCACCACGTCCTTCGAGGTATCGATGTGAACGTTTTCCGACGGAAAGACTTCGTGAATTTTCTGGCTAAGTCCCAGAACATCGATGTCCACAGACACTTCAAACGCCTGGCTCTGATCGGTCTCGTCCCAGACCAGGAGCGACACACCTCCCGGCTTTCTGCCGTTCACCAGAACCTGTGTCGGACTCACCACCAGTGCCTCAGCAATCTCCGGATCGGCAAGCGACACGCGCTTGATGCGCGCCGGCGAAGTAATGACGAGTGAACGCCCCACCAGAAGGTGCAGCGTCTGTGGCTCGGAGGCTTCCTGGGCCTGATTACCTGCCGGAGCCGGCTCCTGCGCAGCAGGTGCTGCGGCCGCCGGTGCCTGCGCGGCAGGTGCCGGTTGAGCCTGCGCCAGCAGAGCCGGAGCCGCAAAGGTCACTGCCGCGAAGAGCATAGTTTGCGAAAAAAGCAGCATTTTTGTCACCTGTATTTTTTTGGACATGGCCGTCTCTTATGGCTTCTCGCCCGAGCCGGACGGATTCGGGAACGACTTGTTTTCCCGTTTGCTTCCGGTAATCACCTCGATCACGTACGGTGGCGGAGGCGCAGGGGCAGCCTTGCGCGCGCCGCCAGCGGGCCTCGGAGCAGGAGGTGTTGCAATCGCTCCCTGCGGTGAAAACAGCGCTGCCTGCACGATGGCTTTCGGTTCGTTCTTTTTGGTATCGATGGTGTTGCGCAGCGCCAGTTGGATCCTCCCGTCGGTTGCTCCCATGGTTAGCTGCGTCGCTTCGTCCGGAGTCACCAGCAGCGTGATGACCGCAACCGTTTGCGGCTTGCCCTCCCGGTCCTGCTCGATCTTTTGCCCCGCAGCGAGGACTCGAATGTTCTCAAGAATGGTGCGCGTGATATCACCTTGTCCGGCTGTTCCGCCTCCCATCGCTCGGCCGGTGACCAGCACATCCACCATCGTGCCCGGCGTCACGAAACCCGCAACGCCCACCACTTCATTTACCGCGACCGAAACGGCGCGCATCCCTTCGGGAATCGTCGCTGCGAGGCCTGCCCCGGACTCCTTGGGCGCCAGTTTGCTCTCGAGCACCGGCTCATTCGCAGCCAAGGGTGTGATTACCGCACGGTTGACGCACTCCTCAACTCGCGTGAACATTCCGGCCACTTGCTGGTTCGCGGGCCACTGAATGACCTTCAGATTCGAAGCGTCGAGCCGCGCGCCAAGCGCCAACGGCACGGATGCGACAACCAGCGGCTGCGTATCGGTCGGCTTCGCGATCGACGCCTTTTGAAAAGCCTTATAAACGAAGGAACTCAACAAGAAGGCCACGACCAGGGCAACCACCAACCCGACCAGCAGGCGATTTGTATTCATTTGCGGAATCTCCTAATTCACAATCAGGCCAGCGGCGTTACTGCCGGCTCAGCCCTTGTTCACAAAGTTCGCCGCGTAAAAGCACACCAGCGTGGCCGCGGCCACGGCGACGCCAAACGGCAGTTTCAGCAGCCGAGGGTTATCGAGTGAGATCTCGGGATTCTTTTTCAGTCCGAAGCTGAAGAATCCTCGCACCAAGGTAACCATGTTCCGCAGCGTTTCGGTTACTCGTCCCATACGCAAGACCTGGACCACCGCCATGATCCCCGACGCAAAAATGCTTCCCAGCAAAACAAACAAGAACATTACCGGTCCTACAAATGCGCCGACTGCTCCCATCAGCTTCCAGTCGCCGGCGCCCAGTGCCCTCATTATCACTAACGGCAAAAGAATCAAGAGCGCCAGGCCTGCTCCTTTAAGCGCGAATAGCGTCCCGTGCCAGCCCCCGATCAGAGCGTGGATCAAGACGCCGGAAAGCAGACCCGGCACCGTAAGCCAGTTCGGAATGCGCCGCGAACGCCAATCTAGCAAAGCCGCGAGGAAGGTCAGTGCCAAGGTAAGCGTCCAAATAAATTGCGTTCCGTGCATTATTGAACCTACCTAATCTTGTCCTTCTCTACTGCTATTAAGTGGTCAGATTGCTAGCGGCCGTGCTGAATACGCTATTGATCGCACTGGCCAGCGTACCCAACGTGCCAATAGCCGCCAGAGATAGCAGAACAAGCAGAAGGGCATATTCGGTGAGATCCTGGCCTTCCTGCTCCTTCCACAAACGAATCATCAGGCTCTTCATTTACCTTCCTCCTTAACCTTGCCGAGAATCGTGCTTACCGAAAGCAGCCGCTGACATGGATTTGGCAGCGGCTGCTTTACTGACAGGATTTCCAACGGTGTGCCGAATTTACGTGGTGAGGTTCGAGGCGGCCTTGCTGAACACGCTGTTGATCGCGCTGGCGAGCGTGCCCAAAGTGCCGATCGCAGCCAAGGACAACAGAACGAGCAGAAGAGCGTATTCCGTGAGGTCCTGGCCTTCCTCTTCCTTCCACAAACGAATCATCAGGTTCTTCATTAGTCTTTCCTCTCAGTCATTTGCAGTCTTTAAGCGGCGCAGGGAGGTACCGCTTTCCAGCTATGTAGAGCACCTGTATGCCCAATCCCGTCCACGGTCAAATCAGTCGCAACGTGCTGATTCCAAATAGCTTATGGTCACGGGACGCGACGCAGAATGGCGGGATTTGCCCACCCCGCACCAACCGTCACCTCCCGTGAGCGGGGGCCGGAACCAATCGGCGACTACCGAACATTTCCCCAGTTGGGGGGCTTCCTGGACGGGACAGCGGCGAAAAAGGGGCCGCCGGACAGTGTCTGTGGGCCCGGTTCGTGTCCGGGGTTCGAAGCCCCTGGTAAGGTCTTGGGCAGTTCGGTTTGGTCCACAAGGTGTTGAAAGCGGCTCGGAGCTACGACCGATGCATCGCAGATCGTAGATTCCGACGGTGGCGCCGGAACTCCGAAACAAGCTGGGCAGCGTGGCCTGCCAGTGGTGCAGGCGCATCCGTAAAGGCTCTTCGAAGGCACGCAGCTGAGTCTGGCTGTCGTGTGAGGTAATCAGCCAGAAGCTAGCCCTCGTGGCCACCGCGACGTCCGTCATATGGTCCAAATCGCTAGCCAGATGGTGGGGATCATAAACGTCGTAGGGCAGGAGCACGGTTGGGTTGATGAAGATCCGGTCCGTATACAGATACGCCAGGCCATCTTCCGTGGCCATGATCACATCTCCCTGACCTGCGTTGTTTCTCAGCCAATCGTAGGCCTGACGTTTCTCGGGTAATGACACTTCGCGCTGGAAGCGTGCTTCCGCCAGTGAGCGGCGGTCGAGCGCGACGTAATTCCAGGCGGTTGCGCCGGCCAGTGCTCCTCCCGCCAATAGAGCGATCCACAAAAGCGTCCGGCCGAGCCAATCGGTACCGGCCTGCCGGAGCCGAACCAAGCAACGCCAAGCGCTCGTCACCACCAGCACCGCCACCAACGGAAGAAAGGGCAGCAGGAAGCGGCCCCACTCCACGTAGTCCCAGCCAAGGAGGAGCAGCGCGTAACAAAGGAAAAGTGAGGCCGAGATGGACGGCTTCCAGCCTTTGAACTCTCGCAGCAGACCCAACAGGAGGAGCACCCCGAGAATCAGGCTTGCTACGAACCAGAAGGCGATATTCCGCTCTGACAGCGGCGAGACGAAATATCCTGCGAGAGCACTGACGAAGTACAGGATCTGGTTCACGAGCAGTGTTCCGGCTGCGTGGAGGTCCGGCGAATCGAGGTGACGGAATGACGTGTAGCTGGTGTAGTAGAACCAGGTCTGCTGCCAACCCGGAAGTGACGCTCGGAACGGAGCGGGCGGCGGAGCAGGGATTAGGAACCAGGTCTGATAGGCGAAATAGGCGAGGCCGGGCGCAGCGGACACCAGAAACAAGAGTGCGCTGCGCCACAGTTTGCGAGAAACGAAAGCCAGCAACGCTCCCGCCAGAAGCGCGACGCCGGCCAGGCGCATGGTGATCGAGAGCGAGCAGACAAGCCCCGCGAGCAAGGACCATCGGGGCGCGGAGCTGCGGACTGCAGCGCAGGCGAACAGCAGCAGGCACAAGGTAAGCGCAGCAAACGGAACATCGCTCATCAGGCGGGCGGAATAAAAGATGAATGTGGGATGGAGCGCCAGGAACCCAGTGACGGCGAGCGAGGAAAGGCGTGACAACCCGAGCGAACTGCGGCCGAAATGATAGGAAAGCAAAATCGTAGCCACCGAAAAGAGGTAGGTGAGCGTCACCCCCCAAAAAAGGTTGCCGGGAAAGTTTGCGTCTAGCCGCCAGATCCACGACAGTAGCCAAGGATAGAGGACGGGGTATTTGGTTGCGGCAGGACAGCCCGGCAGACTTGGCAGGACATATCCGCGGCCCTCAGCCAGCGCTTTGGCGGAGCTGAAATAGAGTGTGTCGTCTTGCAAAAGCCCGAAGAGGCTTGTCGGATTTAGAGCGAGAACGCCCGAAAGGTGAGCGGCGAGAATCGCGAGCAAAATAAGGCCCGCCGCGATGCGGTTCTGCTCGAGACGCCGGACGGCCTCCGCAACGGCGGTCGCCATCAGCTTACGGAGCGACGGAATCTAGAGTTGCAGCTTTTGCGGGCGAGGCATTCACCGCTGCAGCGGAGCGATGCACGAGAATGGCGCTGGTGCCGTCGTGGTAAATCTCCTCCCATTCGGGAGAGGCAAGAAGCGCGGTGACCAGCGCAGTGTCGTGCTGGAGAAGGCAGGCCTCGACGCCGTATCTCCGGATTACCTGCAAGCTGCCGGGCTTGAGATTGGCGAAGTGGACGAAGTCGCCGAGGATTCCGTTGCGTTCATACAAATCGCCGCGGCCGTCAATGAAGGTCTTTTCGCCGGACAAAACCAGGTAGCCGCCAAAGCCGTAGTCATTCAGCATTCGGCGCGAAACATCGTGCGTGCGCATGTACTCGAGAGCGCCGACGGGATAGTCTTTGGCGACTCTCTTGTCGAGGTCAGCGCGTGAAGGAAAATAATGGACCATGGCAACTAAAACGCCCGCCATGATGACGGCGTTGGCGAGAAACAAGTCTTTGTGGCGCTTATAGGCGGGGATAAAGCGGGCGAGCGACGTTGCCAGAACCGGCGCGAAGAACGGAACGAAGAGCAGCACGAAGCGGACGTGAATGCAGGCCATTACGGCGCCGCCTAGAGCGAGAACGAGTTCCTCGAGCCTCCAGGTGAATCGGAAGAACATTTGCAGCACGAAGAAGATCACAACGAAAGCCAAAAACATTTTGCCGCCCACGATGTCAAACGGCATGGGCTTCCACTCGCTGATATTGGCGACATTGATGGGCTGTGAAAACGCCATATCAAAGGGATAGACCGCCAGCTGCGTGCCATAGGGAGTGATGGGCAGAACGGCGACGCAGAGCAGCAGTGCAGTTTCAAGCTTGATGCGCTGCGAGCGGGTCCAGGCGATTGCTTCTACGCTTCCTTTGTGAAACGAGAAGAGCCCGGCCAGCAGGTACAGCACGATCACCCCGATGCCGATGATGAACGAGCCGTGCGTGTTCACCCACAGCAGAAACATAAACGGAAGCGTCCAGAGCGGCCAGCTGACGCCCTGACGGAATTTTTCCATCACCAGCAGCGTGAGGACCAGAAAGAAAAAACCGAACATCTGCGGCCGCAGCGAGAAATTGCCGAACGCCAGGGATGCCAGAAACAACGCGGAAACGAAGCCGGCCTTGGAGTTTGCCGATCGCGTGGCGGCAAGCCCATAGACTGCCAGCATGATCACGCTTGAGAAAACAATCAAGAAAAGATCGAGGGCCACGACTCCGCCGAGGCGGCCGCTGACGCTGTGCGCCAGATAGAGGGGGATTTCGCCAAGCCATTCATAGGCGATCCAGGGAGTACCGGCAGCCGTCCAGGAATAGGGATCGATGGTAGGCCAGTGATGGGTGCGGAAGATATCGCCGCCGACCTTGATATGCCACCACATGTCCGGATCGATATTGAAGCCGCGAGCTTCGTAAAAGATGCGGCCGACGAGCAACATGCCCAGCATAGCGGGGAAGGAGGCGGCCCACTTGAGGAGCTCGAGCCAAGTGAGGGAATTGGAGGCGGTTGGCGCATCGGTGCAAGTGGCGGTCGGTCCGGGCTGCTCGTTCGGGACGGCGATTGGCTCGGTCGCGACCGAGGGTTGGATTCCGCGCAGAGCTTTATTTTGTTCGCTCATACAGAGTGACGAGGGTTGAGGAGCATGTTGAACGCCAATCAACACTTCGACGACTTCCACGTATCTCACTGAATGTAGGAGAGTTACAAGAGGTCGCGGGACGGCCCACGGTGCTGAACCTAGGGGGAGGGTGGAGAAGGCGGTGTCCTTTTGTGGACGGATCGTTAGGAGGACGAGAGCCCATGGAAGGCCAGCCCCTTGGGGCCCCGTGTTCGCAAGCCATTGAAAATAAATGGCGAGCGAATATGGTAAAGCGAAGTCTCAAAAGAAAGAGCTTGTGGGTGCAATTCCGCAAGAGCGTCAAAACACGGAACTTGGAGTACAGGGATTTACAGAAACAAGGAAAATCGATCAGTGAGAGATGACCTGTTCCGAGGTGGTTGTAATGCACCAGCCGGGCTGCAGGCAAGGAGCCGTCGTAGTTGTCATAGTTGGGAGCAGGGGAAAGCTGAAATTGTAAGGATAGCTAATCGTTACAATCACCGTGCAGCCTGGATACTTTGCCTCCGGCCCGTACGACGCGCCCGTAGTGTCAGTGACAGCCTTGGTGCAAACGTCGGGACTCCCCGTCTGCGTGCCGAAACTTGCGTGGATGTAGGTTAGCGAAGAGGATGACACGACGCTTGCGGGCAGCCTTGCACGCACGTAAGCTTCGATATCGGTGGTGGAGGCAGGATCATTATTCATCCCGTTAGTGCCGTTGCAAGTGAGGTCTTGATTGCAGGTCGCGCCATTGACGGATGCCCAGCGCGTGCCTTCTTTCGCTGAATTGCTGATCGCGTGGTAGATATAAAGAAAATGACCAAAACCACTGATTCCGAACATCAAGCTCAGAACGAATAGCGCAACAAACGCGTACTCGACGAGTGTGGCACCATGTTGCGATTTGCGTTTTTGAGCTGGCGTTTGAGCAATCATGGTCTTTTCGCGACTCTAATGGACGCGGTTTGCGACAAAGTCAGCGAAGACGGAATACCCGGATAGTTGAATAGCCCACTGAAGGCGTTATGTGCCGTGACATGGATCGTCACTGTCCAGTTCCCAGCGCAAGGCGGCGGCGTCGTCGGGTCGCAATTTGCAGCAGTATCCGTGGCTATGGTGCCGCCAACATCACAGCCGCAGGTCCGGGAAGAATCAACGGTGAGGGTTGTCGGATCTAATCCGTTGGAAGCAAAGTCATTTCTCGCAGCTGTGGTGATGTCTGGATTGTTAACGATCGCCTTCGTAAAACCCTGTGCTCCGTACAAAGCGCCAGCCCGGGCAGCGTTGCCCACGAGAATGCTGATGTAAGCATATCGACCCAGTTCGATAACTCCGATCAGCAACACAAGCACTACGGGCAAAACAAAAGCAAGTTCAACCAGTGCTTGCCCGAATTGCAAGCGCTGACGGGAAAGTCGGGATTTCTTCCAAGCGTGCATGCGTTACTCCACGAGAATGGCGTATTTCAGAGCGCCGGTCAGAGGTCCGCTTGTCAAACCGCTAAAGTCAGAAGCGAGATTGACGTAAGCTCCGCCGGAAACCAGGAACTGGTCGGCTATGACCACCGTATACTTTGCGCCGCTATTGAAACTCGCGGTACCCGAGAAATCTACGTCAGCCGTGGGCGCGTATATGGCACCGTTGAAGAAAGAATTGTTCCCGCCATTGATTGTGAGTTGCTGAGTGTTTAGCGGGTCCTGATAGAACAAAAGCCCCTCGTATGTGCCTGAGTTCGGCGCGTACATCTGGACATTTGAGGCTCCGTTAACGGTGAGGTCGCCGCTGGCGATGAAGAATGTAGCGCCCCCCGTGGCTGTGCTGGTAAAAGCCGGGGCGCCTGTGAAATCCGTGGTTCCGCCTGCTACCACGTTCGCATTGGCGTTGATAGTCAATCCTCCGGTGATGTAGTAGAGCCCCGGGGTGAATATAGAATTCCCACTTACATGAAGGCTGTTATAGCTCCCCGGCGAATAAGTAGTGATGCCACCACTGGTAGAGGCAGTGCCAGCGGCGGGTACGCTGGGAACCGGATATTTTCCAGCAAATGGATCGCCGGAATACGGCATACCCTGTACGGGAGGTGGGCAAACGCCTGCGGGCGTAGCTTGGGTGCAGTCAGGAGTTGAATTGTTCGGCAGATTGATTCCACCGCCGACGCCGATTGACCCCATCTTAACGCTGACGTTACCATTGGCTACGAAGTTGCCGTTGTCAACAACGCCGCATGCGGGCCCGATGATGTAATTGGTGCCGGTGCTTCCAAAGCCAGCTTTGTTGAAGTTCAGCTGTTTGCTGGGTGCACCAAGAGAGTAAATGCAGCCGTTACCGCCAACCGGTCCGCCGCCGGTATTCGTCGCGACTGCGCGCGCCACCACGACCTGCCGATCCACACCAAAGATGGTCATGAAATAGGTGGGCTGAACCTTAGCCACCAGCGCCTCAACGTAGTCGGTATTGCCAGGATGAGAACCAGCCGAAATCGTCGCGCCATTGAACGACACATCCTGGGGACCATTATGGAGCTCAACACACGTCGTGCCGATATCCGCAGTGGGAAGGCAGTTACTCAGGGCCGCCCCGCCGCCATCCTGGAAGCCGTTTTGGGTGGCTGCGTTTTGTGCCGCGGTAGACCACCCGGTATAGCTAAGATTCGACGCTCCAGCGATTGCCGCCGCATCGGCGGCACTCTGCTGCAAGCGTTTCTGGAAACGCAAAGTTCCCATGTCAATGGCCAAGCCAGCGAATCCGGCAAGCACCACAAAGGCTGCGGCGATACCAATAAGTACCTGGCCGGATTGTTTTTGCATTCTCATGGCAACCTCCAGCTCGGAGAATCCGCGCAGTACGATTGGCGGAGCGACGGCGCACAGCGCGGGGCCGAGACTACGGCACGGGGACGACGTGCGCGGAAAGTGAAATTTCTGCAGAAATGCGCGGCCAGCACTGTACCGCCAGATAGCAGCATTTTCAACGATTTGTTGGTCAAAACCAAGCTAACTTTTGCTCCATGCGTACTGGTAGACAACGGGCAAGTCAGCGCTCGCTTGATTGGCCTTCCCCGCTCCGGAAGAGAGGTTAAGGGCTGGGCTGGCGCCGCGAGCATGGTCCGACCGGAGTAGCAACGCAAGTTGCGGCGCGTTCTCATTTGGAGACACCTCGAAAAGCTGAGGCTGCCTTGCCGAGAAATGAGGCAGGCCAGGGGCCAAACCGGAATCGCCAGGCAGCAATTTTCATTTCGTGCCGGTTTCGCGCAGCGCCCGGAATTCGGACACGACAGCAAACGGCGTACTGACGGAGGCGATGGGTTCGCCAAGCTGCTGGATTTTCGGCACTTCCAGGTGGCCGAGCATGGTTCCGGCACGATTGAGGTAGTCGATCTTTTCGGGGCGCAGACCCATCACGCGGCAGGCGGTCGAGTCGGTCGCGACGGGATCGTCTCCAAACAATAGCACCCCAGCCTGCTTGGGATTCCCTTGAATCGGCCCGTTCCCTTCCATTCCGAGGATGCCGTCCGCGATGACGAAATCGGGACGGGCTGCGGCGTTGATATCGAGAATCGAGCGGTCTATGCCAGCCCAGTGCAGGATGTTTTTCGGCCAGCCATAACAGCTACCGGGCACGATACCAAAGAGATTCTTCATCGAAAGCGTGACGCCGGCCCAGTGGTGGGTCTTGAGCTTGGGCATGGAGACGAAATAGTCCGCGCCCAGGACGGTCTTTGGCAGATACAGCTCCTTCAGCAGCGAAGCTCGCGTTTCGAGCAAGACCCGCTCGACGTCGTCGATATTCAGATCACAAAAATCGGCGCCGAGTTTTCCTGTGAACTCGGTGAGGCGCACGGATTCAAGAATGGCCTGCGTGTCGCGGTCAAGTGCCGGGCCATCGCCAATGAGGACGCGGGCGGCTCCGAGTTTGCGAAAAGCTTCGCGCGCTGCGGCGATGACGGCCGGGTGGGTGTTGATGAAGCCGCGCGGATCGTGGCCGACAAGATTGGCTTTGAGAAAGACCGTTTTGTCTTGCACGGGCAGTGCGAACTCGCGCAGGGATTCATAGAGGATGCCGAGGAGATCCTCTTCGTAGCGGGCCACTTTGCGAATGAGCACACGCGATGGCGGGCGCGAGAAGGACGGAATCAGCTGGCGGTTGCGGAGGTTCATGTCTGAGACTGGCGGGTTGTCGCTGACGACTGTGAAAACCTTGCCGGCCAGACACGCGACGGATTGAGGGCCAGGGCGGCCCAGGCGGCTACGTGAGTTCCCTGCCCTGCGAGATCGGCGAGAGAGAAATCGGCGAGCGGGCGCCGGGCAAGAGGCACCGGCAGGTTGTAACTTTCTAGCGTGATCTGCGCGACGGCAAGCGATCCCGGGCCGGCGATGGCGGCAAAGGATTTTTCAAGCCAGGCGAGACTCGCGGCGCGATTCGGATGATCGGGCGTATCGCCTAGTGCCAGCAAGGCCCAGCAGGAGGGGAGAATCAGCGAGTCGCCGTCGACGCCATAGACGCGGGGATTGCCGCAATTCCAGCCGCCTCCGGAGCACATGCGATCGTAGAGAAGGCCAATGGCCAGCGGACGGCGATCGGACATTTGTCTGGCGAGTTCGGGAGCGACGGGAAGCGCAGCCGGTCCGGAGGCAGAAAAGCCTGCCGAGGCTTCTGCTGGTTTCGCGCTTACCGCTGCGAATGCGAGGAGAGCGAAGGCGGTCGGCTCGACCCAACTCGAAGTGCGCGGAGTCCAGCCCCAACCGCGGAATTCGTCGTTATGAGCGGCGTGCTGCTTCCGAGCGCTGAGGCTTTTCAGCAATTTTTGCCAACGGCTCGAGTCGCGCGGGTAGTCGTCAGAAAGCCATTGGAGCGCGGCGTGAACGGATTTTTCGTTGGCGGGAAACTGCGCAAGAGTTAGCGCGCCCAGCGACGTGACCCATCCTCCCGCGGACATGCCGTTCGTGGTTGGCCAGGAGCCGTCCGGGAGTTGCTGGGACCTCAGGAAGTCAAGGCCGCCCGACATTCCGGGCTGCGCGAAGCCCGTATGGGCCAAGCCTAGCAAGGCCCAGCAGGTGGGTTCGACGCGGCTATGGCCGCCTTTCGCGAAGGCCCAGCCGCCATCGGAGTTTTGCGCATCTGCGAGGATGCCGAGGACGCCCGCTAGCGGCGAGCCAGCGGCTCGATTGGATAGGTGCGGGCTGACGGGACGATTCATTCTGACCGAGGTTAGAATCTTATCGAATGAGGCGAACGAAATGGAACGCGGAGAGTAAATCGTGTCTCAGGAACTACCGCGCGCTCCGAGCGCCCGATCATAGGATCGGGCTAGCGCTCCCGCTCCCAGGAACCTACATCACCGGACCGATCGCGGAATCGTCCGAGTCCTTCTCAACGGAATCGCCTTCTTCTTCCTGGATTTCGAGCTGGTGAATCAAGCGATGCAGGTAGCCGCGGGCCACGCCCAAGGCGCGCGCAGATTCCGCTTTCCGCCAGCCGTACTGGCGCAGCGTGCGCACAATGAGGCTGCGTTTGAAGCGGCGAATCTCGTCTTCGTAGGAAGTGATGGGAGTTTCGGGATCGCGCTCGGCGGGGGCGTCGGAGCTCTGAGCGGCGACCGGCTCTTCGACATGTGTGATGGCGCGCATAGCGACGGGCAGCTGAGCCACCTCGATGGTGGTGCCTTCGGACAGGACGACCGCGCGCTGGACCACGTTTTCAAGCTCCCTGACGTTGCCGGGCCAGGCGTAGTTTTCCAGCGCCTGCAGAACGGGCGCGGCGAAGCGGCGCGCCTTTTTGTGAAACGTTTCCGCCGAGCGCTGAAGAAAATGGTGCGCGAGAAGAGAGATGTCGTCGCGGCGTTCGCGCAGCGCAGGAAGATGGAGCTCGACGACGTTCAAGCGATAGTAAAGATCCTCGCGGAACTTTCCTTCCTTGACCATTTCCAGGAGGTTGCGGTTGGTGGCGGAGATGACGCGGACGTCGACGTTGATGGTCTTGTTGCTGCCGAGACGTTCGAAGCTGCGCTCCTGGAGAACGCGGAGAAACTTCGCCTGGAGCCCCAGGCCCAGGTCGCCGATTTCGTCAAGGAAGAGCGTGCCGTGGTTCGCGGCTTCGACGCGGCCCTGGCGGCTGGTAAAGGCACCGGTGAAGGCGCCCTTCTCGTGGCCGAAGAGTTCGTCTTCGACCAGAGTTTCGGGAAGGTTGGCGCAGGAGAAAGCGACCATGGGCCCGGTTCCGCGCATTCCCTTGTGGTGAATAGCGCGCGCGAGAAGCTCTTTGCCGGTGCCGGTTTCGCCGGTGATCAAAACGTTGACGTCGCAGGGAGCGATGCGTTCGGCGAGAGCGAACAGCTCCTGCATGGCCGGGGAACTGCCGAGAAGACCATGGAGACGGCGTCCGCCGTTTTCAAGCGCTCGGAGGTGGCGAAGCTCGCGTTCGGCTGCGGTGATGCGATAGGCGCGCCGGAAGAGCAGACGGAGCTCCATGATGTTCGGCGGATTGGCGACGGAGTCGGTTGCGCCTTTTTCGATAGTGCGGAGAAGCAGACTTCGGTCTTCGGCATCGCACAGAACGAGAACCGGAGGATGGGCCGGCTGGGCGTTGATGTCATCAAGAAGGCGGAGGCCGATTTCTTCCGTTTGCTCGTTCGAATGGCGCAGGTCGAGCAGGACTACGTCGGACCAGGCAAGGAGTTCCTGGAGCTGGTCGACCCGGCTGCTGCCGTTGGTGCGAAGAGCGAAACCGTCGCCAAGCGCCCGCGCGACCGCTTCTCCCAAACCGCTGTCATGACTGAGAAAGGAAACCTGAAGGAGCTCTTTATCCACTCTACGATCTCCCCACAAGACTCTCGGCTTGGCTCCTAGCAATGGGAGCCTGCTTCACGAAAGGGACCCCGCACCGTCGGAAAAATTCCCTAGAATTTAAGGACGCACGGGAACGCACCGCAGCCTGGGTTGGCGGTGTATGATTTTACCTCAGAAGGCGCCTTCCAGACAGTCGCCTACGTCGTAAGTGTCACCATTAGGAGCATGTACCCTGCCGTTTGCACGAAAGGTTACAGGCGTATAGGTGAAACCAAGTAGCTGAAAAGCAGGGATTTAACGGTTACACGGGAGCCCCAGGCAAGGACCCTGAGGAGGGTACTGGGACAATAGGTGAAAAACTTTTCCCTGTACGAGCGACACGGCTCCTGTTTAGGGTCATTCAGACCCGGCGCGACTTTCGCTTTATGGTAGCCGGAGCCCACCCGACGGCTCCTATCGGCCCGTTAAGGTTTCGCGGCCGCAGGTTTCGCCGGAGGATCCGAAGGCACTCCAACCAGAATGTCGATGCTGATGGGTTTTCCGCCGCGAACCGCAGGCTTAAATGTCCATTGGCCGAAAGCACGTTTAGCGGCTGCATCCATTTCGTCTGACAGGCCCTGATGAACGACCAGGTCAGCAACCTTGCCCTCTTCGCTGATGCGGCCTTTCAGAATCACGTATTTGTGCGCTTTTTCCAGCGGCAGCGGCGTGCGTTTGAAGTCAAAGCGCAGTTCGGGCTCTGGAGGCACAATGGCTTCTTCCATTCGAACCACGCTGGCATAGGTTTGCTTCGGGCGCGAAGCAGACTGGCCCTCGGCCGGTGTTTGGCAATACTGCAACGTCCAGTTCTTTCCCGCGGAAGGTAAGAAGATGGTGTAGATCTTGCCGCAGTGCAGAGCGCCGTAGATGCCCAAGCCGCCGCCGCCCATCGGGCCTGCGGCGACAAGCATGGTGCTCTTGCGCAGACCCGTTATTTTGGGTAGCGCGAAGACCAGGTGTTCGACCTCGAGATTGCCAAGACTCTTCGAATTTTCTCCGCCGTTTCCGGGGATGCTGATCAGATTTGCAGAGCCGTCGTTGCCCCCGCCGCCTGCTGCGCCAGAACCTACGCCGGTCGCCTCGCTCGTTCCGCCGGTTGCGCCGCCGCCCGTTCCGCCAGCCGGTGAGCCGTTTGGCTGGCCACCAGGCGCCCCAGTTCCGTTTCCACCGGGCGCAACGGAGAAGTCTCCGTAGCGATTGCCCGGAGGCAGTGCAACCATATCCGAAGATGTGCCGGGATTGGTGCCGAGGATGAGCAGCCCTTGCCCGGGAGTACCGTTGCCTTCGATCTCCGGCGCACCGACCTCAGTGGAGCTGCCTCGCGTGCTGGAAGGCATATTCGGTGCGGGCGCTGCGCCGATGGGGACGGCGAGCTTCGGCTGGCTCACGGTGGCCAAAAGCTGATCGGTCAAGGGCTGCTGAACGTTGGCCTGAGTGAGGCTCGGAGCGATGGTTACGACCTCGCGGCTGGCCTGCTGCAGCGGTTTTACCTCTTTCGGATTGAAGTGCAAAGGCACCTTCGGAGGCTGCGGTTTCGCGAGCAGCATGTTGGGCAATTTCATTTCAGCCTTGATGCGCAGCTCGGGCGGGCTGAGCGGTTGGATGATGGTTTGATGATCGTTGTCGGGAAGCTTCGGATGGGAAACCGCAAAGAGCATCTGCGAGGAAGTCGCGCCCTTGATCGGAGGCAGCTCGGGTTGCACTCCGCTGCCTGGAGCTGCCCCCGGTCCCGGAGCCACCATGCGCGCGGGCTGGCGAATCTCGGGATTCGCCAGATGATAGTAAATCACTTGCTGATCGCGGTCGGCGACGTTGGCGGCTTGCGTGACCTGGAAGGGCAGATATCTCATTACGAACGGCAAGAGCATGAAGGCGAAGCCGTGCAATATGACGGAAGCGCCCATCTGCTTGCCCGCAAATCGCCTCGGTAGCAGCGGTATATTGTGAAAATAGCTTCCCGCGATGAAGGTCAGGTGTGCGGGATAACGCGAAAGAAGCGTACCCAGGCGCGAGAACCAAGAGGTGCGAAAAAATTTGCGTGAGACCAAAAACTCCGGTTCGCGCGCGAGGGTGGATGGGACCAGGGCGCTAGGCTTGGCCTGGGAACGGACCACTGGCCGCAGCAGGCTTTTCGCCTCGAAGACGGTAGGCGCTGAGCTGTTGCGCTCGAAGATCACAGAGCCTTTCTTTTTCCGCGGACTATGGCAGCAAGGAACGCACGCGCGAACAATGCTTGGCGGTGAATACACCCCAAGTAGACCTTAGTTTCGGTGCACGAACAATTCCAAAAAAGCGGGGTTCATGCTAAAGGTAAATTCGGCTTTCCGAAGCCGGTGCGCTCGCAAAGGGATTTCCGAGTCACCGAATGAGTACTGATGCTCGCCCTGTTGTCTGATTTTGTGAACCCGGAGCGCGCCTAGAACCAGCTGGTTACACCGGTACTATTGCGGTAACCTATTGAAATAAAAGGCCAGCGGCTGGTCGGAATTCAGCGCTGGTTTGGTTGTGCTCATGCTTTCTATTCCGCGGCCATTCTGGCACCATAGGTCTCTTTTCAAGAGGAGATCCAACTTTGACACGGATCTATCCAAAGTCGACCGCGCTCGTCGCGATCATCGCCATGGCAGTCGTGGGCGCAACGTTCGCGGCCGGAGCGCGCGCGCAGGCGATTGCTGAAGCGGCGGGAACGACATCCGTTGCGGCGTCCGCAACGGCGGCGGCGAAGCCGGTCGTGATGCCCAACCTCCCGGGCGCTGCAGCCACTACCTCGCAGCATCTGATTGCATCGGGCGCCCCGCCCGCCCAGGAAACGAATGTTCGCGACTTGCAGGCGAAGGCTGGGAAGGACGCCGGGAAGGTGCTGCTTCGGGCCACGCCAGCAGCGTCGCAAATCTGGGTGAACGGAAAGATTGTCGGCAGGACACCGCTCTTGCTGGTGCTGGCTCCCGGGAAGTACCAGGTGGAAATGCGGGGGGCACGCGGTGAAACCGGGACGAGCACCATCGATCTTTTGCCACGCGAGACGCGCGAAGTGCAGCTGAAGCTGCAATCGCTCTATCCGGCGCGGGTAAGGTACCAGCAGTAGAACCAGCGCGGCGACGCGCGAATCAGGAGGCTTCATGGCGGGCATTGAGTTCGACCGGCAGGTTTTCGCACCGGCTGTGGAAGCCGAGAGCAAGGCGTCGCCCAAGATCTTTGGAACCATCGCGCTGGTCGTTGCGCTTGGACTCGCAGGTCTGGTCGGCTACAAGATCTTCACGCAGGTCAGCCAGCAACGCGCGCTGGCCGAAGCCAATGCGCAGATCGAACAGTTGCAGCTGCAGCTTGCCGATTCGCAGAAGCAGATGGAGGAATTGCAGAAGAAGCACAAGGCGGCTCCCAAAGTGGAAGCTCCCGCACCGGTGGTAACGCCGGTGGTGGCTGCAAAAACTCCTGCGCCGCACCGCACCTATCATGTGACCGCCGGCAGCGTTCTTCCTCCGCAGCCTGTGAAGCTTCAGTCCATTTCGCAGCCCTCGGCGGCACCGGCCGTGAATCCGGAAACCGCGGCGATGAAGAGCGAATTGGTAGCAAATCATGAGGCATGGCAGGCGACGACGGACCGTCTGGCGGATGTCGTTGGCGTAGTCGGCCAGCAGCAGAACGAAATCTCGGAAACCCGGGAGGCGGTGAACCAGCTGCTTTCGCAAACCAAGCGGCGCGCCATGTCGTTCGAATTGCAGCGCGGCAATTCACAGGTGCCCGTCGGGCCGGTCTCCCTGCAGCTGAAAAACTTGGACATGAAGGGCCAGCGATACTCGGTTTGCGTGTATTTCGAAGAGCGCTGCACCGAATTGAAGGATCGTTCGCTGAACGAGGTGGTGGTGTTTATCGTCTCGAAAGACCGAGGGCCGCTCGAACTGGTGGCGACCAAGATCCTGCACGACGAGCTGGTTGGATATCTGCAAGTCCCCGTGGAACAGCCAAAAGCGCAGTAGAGTATCTCCCCTTCTTCTTCCCTGACGCGGTTGTTGGCGTTATGCCGCGCCCGGGCGTAGAGGGGCCAGGCCAAGTCGCAAGTCGCTGGTGCGAATCGCTGGTTCATGCCAGCACGTCTCTAGAGGGAGGATTGGCCCGCCAAGTGCCTGTAATTCTGCTTGAAAGCTGCACGGATCTGTCCTGGTGTATCCCCCCGTGCACGCTTTGGATGGTCACCAGCCCATGACTGACTTCTTGACGGAAATGAATTCCGGCCCGCTGGTCGTGCCCCAGCGGATCGATCGCACCGGCATCCGCCGCGGCCTGCTTGAAGATCTGGCCCTCAAGGTTCTCTATCTCGGCGGCGAGATGACCCTGATCGAGCTAAGTGACCACCTTTGCCTGAGCCTGGGCGTGGTGGAAGAGATCTTCCAATTTTTCCGCAAAGAGCGGCTGGTCGAAGTCAAAGGCATGGTTGGCGGCACGCACCGTATCGCCACCAGCGCCGAGGGTAGGCAGCGTGCGGCCGATCTGCTGTCCCTAAACCAATACACCGGTCCGGCTCCCGTATCGCTCACCGACTACATCTCGAGGATTAAGCATCAGAGCGTACAATTGAGCGGAGTACGCCCCGAACACCTCGAATTTGCCTTCCAACAGCTGGTGCTAACCGACGACATGCTTCTGCGGGTAGGAACTGCGGTCGTTTCCGGGACCTCCATGTTCCTCTACGGCCCTCCCGGAACGGGCAAGACCAGCATCGCCAACCGCATCACGGAGATTTATAACGACTACGTCTGGGTGCCCTATGCGGTCGAAGTCGACAACCAGATCATTACGGTGTTCGATCCAGGCGTGCACCATCGGCGTCTCGAATCCGAGATTGAAGACTCCGATCGCCGCTGGGTGCTGTGTCATCGGCCGTGCGTGATCACGGGCGGCGAATTGACCGGTGAAATGCTGGAACTGCAGTTCAATCCGGTGGCGCGTTACTATTCGGCGCCGCTGCAGATGAAGGCCAACAACGGAATTTTCGTCCTCGACGACTTCGGACGCCAGCGTATGCGTCCGCAGGAATTGCTGAACCGGTGGATGACCGCGCTCGACCGTCGCGTCGAATTCCTCGCGCTGCCGGGCGGACGCAAATTCGAAATTCCCTTCGACACGCTGGTGGTTTTTTCGACCAATATCGAGCCGATGCAGTTGGGCGACGACGCGTTCCTGCGCCGCATCCCGAACAAGATCAAGGTGGACTTCGCGACCAAGGAACAGTTCATGAAGATTTTCCGCCGCGAAGCGGAGCAGGTTCGCGGCCTTCCGGTTCAGCAGGAAGTGCTGGACTTTCTGGTCCGACACCTTACCGAGGAGATCAGGGTTCCTCTTTCGCATTGCTACGCGCGCGACCTGCTCGACCAAATTTTCTGGGCAGCGCGCTACCTGCACGCCAAGCCGGAGTTCACGAAGGACCTTGCGAAGTGGGCCTGCAGCAACTACTTTTTCTCGGGCCTGAACAGAGTCAACGACGACGGGAGTGCCGCCAGGGACGAGCGCAAGGCGTCCTGGTAACCCTCGTTGCGCCCTTCTCGCCGCCCAATGCCATCAGGCGGCGCCTTTCAGACCAAGCCCGGAATACACTGTGACTAAATCACCGGGGCGGTTAATAGAGACCGGCCGCCCCTGATGGATCTGGACGCTTGCCGCACTCAGTGCGCGCAGGCAGACGGATCTGAGGCGCAGGCGCTCGCGACGTCGACGAGCGACTGGCCTCTGTCGATGAGCTCTTTGGCTTGCTGTTCGTTGATCGACAGGCCGCCGAACTGCGCGCCTCGAAGCAGGTCTTTGATTTCTGACGCAATGGTGTCGCGCTCGCTGGTCCACGCAGCGATTTTGCCTTCGAGAGTGTTGTAGACCGCGTCGCCATCGGAGGTGCTTTGGATGGCGAAGGTCGAGACGGTGAGCGCGCTTTGCGCAAGCGAGCCAAACGGCGCGTTGACCTGTTTGTAGATCTGGCCCAAGCGCAGCAGGGTTTCCGAGTGCGCATGCAAGCTGCTCGGAAGAATGTTGGGATCGACCATTTCGAGAATGGCCCGACCGTCATGCTGGTAATCATCCTTGAGGCCGAGCAGCAGCATGATGGTGGGCCGAACGTCGACGTGGTCGGTAAAGAAGTCCGCCGGCTCGGTGATGCCGAGATTGCGGACGCCGGGACCTACCATGGCGATGTAGGTGCGCGCGATTTGCGGCTGAATATCGCCGTGATTCCAGGCAAAGCCGGTGCCGACAACCGGCGTCGTGTTTCCTGTGCCGGTAAAGAAGAAATTGGGATTGCCGAAAAGGGTGAAGGTGGGCTCGCGGTTGGGATCGAACGACGACCTCATGTGCAGCAGCCGCTGTCCGACCTTGTCCACGAGCGCGCCCTGCAGGTCCGAGCCAAGGCCCGTGCCAAGTATGCTCTCCGTGAGGCCGGTATGCGGGTTGACCGCAGTGATGCCGCCCATGGTCTTTTCGAGTCGCCGAACTGCGGGCGAGCTTGGGTCGGGATTGCCTTGCACGTAGGCCGTAGCCGCGTCGTCGAAATGGTAGGTGAACGGCGTGGCGTTGCCGGCGGCAACGGTGACCAGGCTAAGGTCGAGTTGAACCTCACCTACGCCGTTAACACCGTAGGCGCAGGGAACATTGATGCCGTCGCAGCCCGCCGGGCTGGGGGCTCCGCCGACAAAATGATCGCCTTCGTCGGGAGTGAAGATGAAGAGCGTGTTCGATTCGTCGATGCCCGCGGCCTTCAGGTTGGCGAAAAAGGTGCCGAAGGCGGCGTTGTAGGCGGCGAGTTGCTTGACATAAGCGGCTTCGCCGGGCCCGAAGGTATGGGCGGGGCTGAGCGTTGCGCCTTCTTGGTTGTCGTGGGCGTCGGCAATGTAGGCAAAGACCACCGGGATGCCCTTCTTTAGCAAGGTTTCGACAACGGCAAGAGTCTGCGCCGGCGTGGGATCGAAGTTGAGCTGGCTGAAGCCGGTCAGCGGAACGCCGTTGTAGTCGGTGAGGCCGCCCAGAGCCGGAGCAACGTACTTCATGCCGAACAGAGCCTGGTAGCCGGAGTAACCGCCGGGTTCGCTTGGAAGAAGATCACCCACGGCGTTGTTTTGCGGGGAGCAGAGCGCGCTGCCCAAGGCGCAGTGGACGGCGACGCCGATGAAATCGTTGGTTTGATCCGCGCCTTTTTCGGCCGCCTGAGGGGAGTTGGCGCCGAAAACCTTGCGGACGTCGAAGGGCTGACGTTCGAGCACGATGTTGGCGGTAGAGAAAGCTCCTACATCGCAACCAGCGCGAGTGAACGGGACCCAGGGAGCCGGAACATTGGCGCCGGTAGGAGTCATGAGAGCGAAATTGGTGTCCTGCGTCGCAGGCGTGATGTCGGAAACCAGATCGGTCCAGTAAAAGAACGCCGACGGAAACAGGGCCTTGCCGTTGGGAGCGTAGTCGCCAAAGCTGTTGGCGATGAAGATGCCGGAGTTGTCGGAATAGAGGCCGGTTTGCGTGCTGAGGATGCCGTTGGCGGTGTGGGAGATAAGGACGGTGTGATCGCCGGTGTCGAGCGCGCCCTTCTGCTTGATAAAATTGAGTAGGATGGGCATTTGCTCGAAATCGGAGGGAACGTTGGGGTTATCGCGGGTGAAATGAACGTTGTCGAATTCGATGTAAACGACGTGCTTGATTTTTCCACCCGGCGAATTGAGCTGGCACTGAGCGCCGGCGGTTGAAGCAAAGACCAAAAACAGCAGTACGCCAACTGCGAGCGCCAGAGTAGGAAACGGTGAGCGATGCATCGGCAATTTTCCTCCTTAAGACTGGGGACGCCAAGGAATACGCGGAGAAAATGACAGCCGAATGAAGCTTTGTGGTTAGTTCGATAAACAAATCGAGGCGCGCTAGTGACAAGCCGGAGACGCCAAATCGACGTGAACGCGGCAAAGCGGTCGGCCGCTCTTCCCTGTGGTACGCTCTAGGCCGTGAAAGGCTGCGCGCTTCTTTTTTGCTGGATTTCATTGTCATCGGCCTCGCTCGCAAGTGACGGCGCGCCCGTTCCGGTTCCGCCGGCTCTGCCGCACGTCTACCTGATCACGATCGACACTCTGCGGAGCGACCACGTCCGCTGTTACGGCTATGAGCGGATCGAGACGCCAAGCCTCGATCAACTTGCAAAAGACGGTGTTCGCTTTGCCGAAGCCTTTACGCCCAGCCCCATTACCAACAGTTCCCACGCCAGCATCCTGACCGGCCTTCTGCCGTCGTCGCACGGCGTCAGCGACTTCGGCGTGCCTCTAGCAGGGGCGCATGTCACGCTGGCGGAGCTGCTCAGGAAGCAGGGCTACCTGACGGCGGCTTTTATTGGTGCCGTGATTCTGGACAGCAAATCTCTGGCCCCGGGTCTCGATCGGGGCTTCGACTATTACGACAACTTCCCGGAAAAGCCGGACGAAAAGTCGCGCTGGGGACGCGTCGAACGCCGCGGCATGGACGTCGTGCGCCGAGCGGAGGGCTGGCTCGACGCGCACCAGACCGATCCGCACTTTGTCTGGGTTCATCTTTACGATCCGCACGATCCCTACGAGCCTCCCCCGCCTTACGACGAAAGGTACAAAGAACGGCCCTATGACGGGGAGATCGCGTACGCGGATTCCGCGCTCGCCGATTTCCTTTCCTATCTCAAGAAGCAGAACTGGTACGAGGGAGCACTGATCATCGTGGTTGGAGATCACGGAGAGGGCCTTGGCGAGCACGGAGAAGACACGCATGGAATCTTTCTCTACGACTCGACGACGCACGTGCCGTTGATCCTGAAGCTTCCGCAAGCGAAACAAGCGGGGAAGGTGGTCGGCGAGCAGGTGCGAACGGTCGACATCCTGCCGACCGTGCTCGACTTGACCCAGACTTCCGCATCCCCCAAGTCCGACGGGACTTCCCTTCTGACGCTGGTCGCCGGCAACGAAGAGACGTCGAGAACCGCTTTCGGCGAGACCGACTACCCGCTGCGTTTCGGCTGGGCCCCTTTGCGGTCGATTCGGCAGAACGGATACAAGTTCATCGAAGCGCCGCGGCCGGAGCTCTATGACCTCGGAACCGATCCCGGCGAGACGCGTAACCGCTATGTGCCTTGGGACGCCACCACCGGGAAATTGCGCAAGGCGCTTTCCGAACAGCGTGGCAAAGCTCCTGCCACCGCGGAACGCTCTCCCGGCGCGGTTTCTTCCGGCACCGTCAGCGAGTTGCGCGCGCTCGGCTATCTCGATGCCTCCGATGCTCGTTCTGCAACCGATGTTCCGGAGCCGTCGCTATTGCCTGATCCCAAGGACAAGATTCTAGTGCAGAACCTGCTGCACACCGCCATGATGGCCCGGGAGGGCGGGCAGACAAAACAAGCGCGTTCGGCGCTTGAGAAGGCGCTCGGAGTTGACGGCGACTACCCGGTGGCGCTCCGGCAGCTGGGACAGCTCGAAATGGATTCCGGAAATTACAAAGATGCGCTTCCGTATCTGAAACGGCTTTGCGATTTGCGGCCGAACGATGCCGGCGCGGCGCTCGACTATGGCCGGGCATTGAGTCTCGGGGGCGATTTCGAGAGAGCGCGCGCCGTTTTGGCAAAAAGCCTGCGCCAAGAGGCGAACCAACCGGATGCGCGCCTGCTGCTGGGGCAGATGGCTCTCAAGGCGGCGCACTACAAATCTGCGGAGGACGAATTCGCGTCGACGCTGCTCTTACAACCCGCCAATGAGCAAGCACAGATTGGGTTGGCCAAGGCTTTACTGGGCCAGAGGAAATTCGCGGACGCGAGAAAGCTGCTCGAGACCAGTACCGCCTCGGGAACGCAAAACGCGGAATTGTTCGAACTGCTCGAGCAAGCGTATCGCGCCCTCGGCAGACCGGCGGATGCCAACCGAGCGCAGGAACGGGCACGCAGCATGAGGCAAGGAAAAACGAGAAACTAAGAACCCCAGCCGCGGGCTATGGCTTCGGGAAAGGAAGTCTCGGCGAATCAGTTTCCGGCCGTGGCCTTGGTCTCGCGCTTCTCGAAAATCTCGCTGAGCGCATGCCCGTGCATCTGCTTCGGCTGCTCGATCCCGTAAATGCGCAGGATGGTTGGCGCGATATCGTACACGCTGGCCGCAAGCCCCATCACCCGGAAGTCGCGCTTGATTCCCGGACCCATGACGAAGAACGATCCGGGAACGTCGTCGCCGTCGGCAAAATCGTGTTTGGCGATGACCGGTGTGGTCTTCTCGTGATCCATGTGCGCGTGCGGGTCCTTTTCCTCAAACTCGCGCAGCGGCTTGATGCCGTGATCGGAAACGATGAACAGATAGGTTTCATCATCGACGTGCTTCAAAATGGTGCCGAGCACCTTGTCGAAGGCGATGTACTGGTTCGGGAACGCTTCCGGACGTGCGCTGTTGACGCTGGCGTTGTAGCCAACATTGAACGGAGAGATCGGGTAGAGCCAGTGGCCGACGCGGTCTTCGCAAGACTGCACCATGAAGGTGAAATCCGTCGGATGATTGCTAAGCAGGTAGTCGAAAAGTTTGTTTTGCTGGTCGCGGATGGTCTGAACCTTGCTGAGCCAGGCGTCGATTACGGGAAGCTCGTGCCCCTTTAGGTCGGCTGCGGACGGCATGCGTTCGCAATCGATGTAGAAATCGCCGACGTTTTTCATCAGCTCGGCTTGCATGGACTTGGGATAGACGGCGTCGCCGCCCATCACTTCACTGAGCTTCGGCGCACAAAGAACCCCATCCTCGCAATTCTTTCCGCGCGTCAACATGCCGCTGATCATGTAGCCATTCACCGGCATGACCGGGAAAGTAGCGGGCACGTTCGCCATGCCGACCGTGACCTGGCCAGCCGACAGCAGCGACCAGATGGGCTCCTCTTTCAACATGTTGGTATTGGCGGTGATTCCGCCGACGAGAAATCCGGTGACGCCGTGTTCTTCCGGTGCCGTGCTGGTGAAAAGAGTCGAATAGACGCGAGGGCAGTTCGGCGCCGGCACTGTGCGCAGCTTTCCGTACGCGCCTCGGTTGACCACACTGGCCAAGTTCGGCAACTGTCCCTTGAGCAGAAGAGGACGGATGATGTCGAGTTCCATGCCGTTCACGCCGACGACGATTACCTTGGGTTTGGCCTTGGCGGGCTTGGCGTCTTGCGCTGCGGCGACGCCAGTCAGCAAAAATACCGACAGAATTAAGGGAGAAAAGATACGACGCAGCATGGGGCACCCCTCTGGATAGGGTCAATTATAGGAGCCTGCAATCAGGGTGTCCAGCTAAGTGGTAACTCCTCACTTTGGTTTTTCGCCTGCAGCCGGCCCCCTGAGCCGCTGCGCCTCGGCCCGCTCGCGCGCGGCTTCCGCGGCACGCCCGAGCTTTTCATACTCGTCCGCCAGGAAGGCGTGGGCCTCACTTGAATCTGCTTGTACCGCGGCGGCCTTTTCAAGGTAAGGCAGCGCGTCGGCCAGCGTGCCGTTTAGGAACAGCATCCGCCCGAGAAGCAGGTTCGCGCGGTAATGATCCGGCTCACTCTGAAGCACGATCAGCAGGTTTTTGGCCGCATCCTGGGGTCGCCCGGTACGGGCGTAAATGGAAGCCATCGAATAGCGGGCGTCGATCCAATCGGGCCGGTTTTCCACCAAGATCTCGAAGTGGGCGGCAGCGGTATTCAGATCGCCGGTTTCATAAAGGCAGATGGCCAGCTCATACTGCGCCATCAAGGCGTCCGGCCGCAGCTCGATGGCTTTCCGCAGAGGAGGAATCGCCTGGGCAAAGTTTCCCCTGCGGGAGTAAGCGATGCCAAGGTAATACTGCGCCGCCTGGATTTGCGGATCTTTGGCCACTACGTGCAGCAGCAGCGGGATGACGGTTTCTTCCTTGCCTTCCTCAATGGCCAAGCTGGCATCGTGCATATCGTTGGCAACGTCAATGCGGTCCTTAGGATCGATTCTTGAGACTGGACCGGCCTTGGCGGAGGCCACGTAGCCCAGCGCAGAGAGCTTCTCGCGGCTTTTTTCGTCGAGCCCGTCTTGCAGGGCCTGCGGCGCGCCCGTGCTGACCCGCTTTACCAGGCTGTCCAGTTGGATTGCGAAGCGCGCCGCCGCGGCGCGGCTCTGCGGATAGACGTTGGTCTTGGCTCCGGGGTCAGAAGCCAGATTGTAAAGCTCGGGCGACGGGGCTTGCACGTAGAGCTTGTTACCAACCCGCAAGGAAACCAGGGCGCTCCACCCGAAGGAACGCTCGGAGTGGTCGCCTGTAGCCATCGAAGGACGTTCTTCGGGATTCGGGTTGCCAATTTGCGGAAGGAGCGAATGGCCCTGCATCCCGGGTGGCGGAGCCTGTCCCAAACCTTCCAAAACGGTGGGCGCCAGATCCACCAGGCTGGCCGCGGCATGGACGCGCTGGCCGGCGAGACGATTGCCGGGCAGTTTGAAGACCAGGGGAACGTGGATGGTCGCGTCGTAAAGAAAGATACTGTGGGTCAGTTCCCCATGATCGCCCAACGATTCGCCGTGATCGGCCGCGACCGCGATCAACGCGTTGTCGTACAGGCCGTGGCTCCGTAGGTAGTCAAGCAGCTTGCCTACCGTGTCGTCCACGTAGGCGATGCCCGCGTTATAGGGGGCGTTCGGAAACCGGCTGCGGAACGGCTCGGGGGGATTGTAAGGGTCATGCGCGTCCCACAGGTGAAACCACAAGAAAAACGGGCCGCCCTGCTGCTGGCCGAGCCATTCTAGCGCATGCCCGAGAGTGACCTCGCCGCGCCGCTGCATGGATGCCTCGCGCTTCTCACCCGTCTTTTGCCGATGAAAACCGGCGTTGTACACGTCGAAGCCGCGCTCGAATCCCGAGGCAAAGCCATTTTTCGGGTCGAGGATGATGCTGCCAACGAAGGCCCCTGTGCGATAACCCTGGTTATGGAGAACTTCAGGAAGAAACGGAACGCTCGAAGGCAGGCGGTCGCCAAAGTTGCGGATGCCGTGGTACTGCGGGTAGGTACCGCTAAGGATGGTGGCATGAGAGACCGGCGTGATGGGCGCTTGAGAATAGGCACGCTCGAAGACCACACCTTGGCTTGCCAGCGCGTCCAGATGCGGCGTCAGGCCCTTCTTGGCGCCGAGAAAGCCCATCCGGTCGGCGCGCACCGTGTCGAGCGTGATGAGGATAACGTTGGGTTTGCCGGACGGCTGGTCGGCCGCGAACGAAGGCACCAGGGCCAGCAAAAACGTGGACAGAAAAAAAAGGCACTGGGTCGAAACACGCCGCATAAAGGAAAGGGAGTTTGCAGTGTAGCAAACTCCCTTTTCCGAGCCAAAGTTTGAGCAAGGTCAGAAAATGATCTTCGCCCCGATTTGCGCAGCACGCGGACCGCCTTGCGAAAGGAACGGGTTTCCGGAGGCGATATCCGGAGTCTGCGAATAATTGGAGAAACTGGTGTTCGGGAAGTTGTTGAGTCTGCTCTGTGAAACCGTCGCGCTGCTCGGGAACGGATTGAAGTTGGGATGATTCAACAAGTTGAAGATCTCGAAGCGAAGCTGAAGGCTCAGCTTTTCTGAGATTCTGGTGTTTTTGACGACGTTGAAATCCCACTGTCTGAATCCCGGACCGCGAAAAGCGTTTCGGCCGCAGGTGCCGATGGTGTTGGGCGCAGGAATCGTAAATACGTCGGGCATGTTCGTTATGGTGGGCACTCTCGGATCGCTGAACTGATAGATCGGCTTCACGCCGGTGCAGTCAGGCCGCTGGTAAACCCGGTCCTGCCCGGACTCGTCGGCGACCGAACTTAGCAACGCGGTCCAAGGACGCCCACTCATAACCGACACCACGGAACCCACTTGCCAACCCTGGCCTAGGCGTCCGAGAGCGTGCACGTTAGGAAAGTCGTAGACGACGCCGGTGTTGAAATTCCGCCGCACGTCCGTATCGCACGGCCCCTGGTTGCTCTTGGGGTTGTAGGGATTTTCCTCGATTGGCAGAGTCGAAGCGCCGCCACGGTTTATGGAGTTGGTATCGAGGCAATTGGACCAGGTGAAGTTGACCATGGTGTTGAGCCCATGCCAATCGCGCTGGCGATAGGTTACCTGCAAAGCGTTATAGCGAGAAAACCCATCGTTTGTCAGTTGGACGATGTAGTTGAAATTGGGCACGCCATTCAACTGGAACACGGAATCGAACGGTCGAGCGCAGGGCCCGGTGGTCAGCTGCGCGTCATTGACGGTATCCCAGCAGCCCACAGGCCGGTTATTCAGGCTTCGGTTCAGCAAGTTATCCGTTGAATGGGCGCCGAGATAGCTCACCGTGACCGCATTATTCCTGAACAGTTCGTGTTGCAGCGTGGCACTGTAATATTGGATTCTTGGCGTCTTCAGGTTCGGAACCGTTCCGAAGATGTTAAACGGCGGGGTGGCCGCAGGGTTGGCGCCAAAGGTCTGAATAGGCGAGTTCGGGTCCGGACTCCCAGCCTGCGGACCGAAACAGACAAAGTCCGGCGAAGCCGTGTTGATCGCGGGATTCCAGCATGTGTTGGGACCGAATGGCTGGAACAAGACCGGAAAGCTCGCATCCGAATTACCGGACGCGGTGACCGAGAACACTCCCAAGTCAGAGTTCGTAAACGCTCCGGCTCTGGCACCTTGGAACGTATAAGGCGCACTGATGGCGGCGAAATTGGCCACATCGTAGGCCATGGAATAGCCCAGTCGGAGAGCGGTCTTCCCGTTACCGAAGATATCCCAGGCCAGTCCGGCGCGGGGGCCGAAGTTTTTAAGGTCAATGTCATACAGCCGTGGGAATCCTTCCTGTACACGAACCAGCCCGTTCGGGAAGCCTTTGGGGGCACAGAAGGTAGGCTCTGGGTCATGGCAAGGGAAGAAGTTCGAAGCAATCTTGTCGGCGTCACCCAGCGCGCCGTTGATGTCCCAGCGCAAACCGTAGCTGACGGTCACTCGCGGAGTAACCTTCCACTCGTCCTGGAAGAACAATCCCATGGAAGGCTGGGAGAGATGGCGCGAGGTATCGCCAAAGGAACGGCCGGCTTGGTCGACGCGACCAAGAAGCAATTGGTCAATGAGCGTCTCAAAATCGGTCTGGAAGCTAATAAATCCTGTCCGCGCGCGATTCCGCAGACTGAATGTGGAAGCATACTGATAATTGCCCCCAAACTTGAAGGCATGTTTGCCCTTGATCCACGAAAGACGGGCCGATACATCGTAAGTTTGCGTAGGACGGGTGCTCAGCGGGTAGCCTTGAATGCCCCCGGGGTTGCCGTAAGTCACTGAACTGGCATAAACCGGAGGAACGCCAAAATCGGCGGGGTTGAGCGGGCCGGTATCGATGCCGAGGCTCAGAGGATCGACTTTATTATTGGGCGCAAGGATTTGCGCGTAACGCGACCAGTTGAACCGCACATCGAGAATCTTGTCGCTCGAAATGGAGTAGGTCCAGGTAACGCCAGCCAATTGCACCCGGGTGGGAGCGATGGAGTTAAATGCGTCAGGATTGAGGCCGCTGCCCGGCGCTGGCGGCAGGGTATATCCTCCAAGCGGCGCGGACTGGATGCTATCAGCGAACGTATAGCGGCCCGACAGCTGCATCTTGTCGTTCATCTTGTGGTCGATCCGGATGATGAAGCTGCTCATCTTGTCGGTGTTGGGGCTCGAAATGGTCTGGGTAAATCCACCCGTGTCCACCGCCGCGTTAGCTGCGGCGGGCGTGCATGAAACAACTCCACCATTGCCATCCGAACACGGGTAGAACTTCAGCATATTTAAACCTGCGCTGTTCAAGGGGAGGCCGCTAGGATTGACAACCGGACTGGCGAAATCCGCCAGGGACGCAGCCAGATCGCCTTGCGTGGGGATCAGCACGTCATACGGCTCGAGCGCTTTATTCCGCTGCCCTTCAAACGCGAAGAAGAAGAATGTACGGTCCTTAACAATTGGTCCGCCGATCGTGCCGCCATAATTGTGGTTGTGATAGGGCAGCGTTGTGGTCGAGAAGTAGTTCTTGGCGTTGAGCCAGTCGTAGTCGCCGAAATAGAAGCCCGTTCCGTGGAACTTGTTGGTGCCGCTCTTTAGAGTCACGTTGACAGCAGCCCCACCCTTAACTCCGTTTTCCGCCGTGGGTAGCTGCTGGACCGTGTACTCGGAGATGGAGTCGTTGCCGAGAACCGAAGCGGGCACTCCCAATACGCCGGGCTGCCCCACAACTTCGCTGCCGTAGAAACGATCGTTGTTCGGCATGCCATCGATCATGTAATTGTTGGAAGTGGTGCGCTGGCCGCTCACGCTGACGTCCAAGAACCCGCCTCCAGGCGAACGCTGAACTCCAGGAGTAAGCGCCAAAATGGACTTAAAGTCGCGACCCTCGGTCGGAAGATCCACGATGGATTTGGTGTCCACCTCGTTGTTCACGCCCGGAGAGTACTCGACCAGTGGAGTCGCTGCTTCGACTGTGACCGTTTCCGTGCGCTCGCCAAGCTGAAGCTGAAAATCGGCGGTGGTGATTTTGGCAACGCTGACCGTGACGTTGCGCACGGTGGTCTTGAATCCTTGCGCGGAAACGGTGACCTTGTAGACGCAAACGGCCATGTCCGTCATCCGATACTCGCCAGCGTCGCCGGAGGCTATGGAGCGAGTTTGGTTTGTATCGGGACAGACCGCGGAAACGCTCGCGCCGGCGACAGCGGCGCCGCTTTGATCCATCACCGTTCCGGTAATTTCACCGGTGATGTTTTGAGCGGACGCGGACGCGGCGCAAGCAAGAACTAGCAAAACGAATACACTATGACGGAAAAAAGACCAACCCTGCATGCCGACCCCCTCGAGGAACACTTTGGAGCCCGTCTTTACAACTATAAAGTGCAACAGTTTTAGGACAATTAATGCACAGAGTCAAGAAAAGTGTTTCTAAATTCGAGCCTTCGAGCGCCTCTATGAACGATCTGCAACGTCGCCAACCTATGAAAAATCGGATACGCCCGTGCCGCGCCCGACAAAAAGTTGACATTTACATCCCTGGGAGGAAGTTTTCATCACATTTGCAGAAATTTCGCTTATTTGCAGGTCAAGTCCCGCCCATCGGCTAGATTCTCGCCCAAAAAGCCAGCCAACCGGGTGCTACGTGCCGTCGAGGCGGTGGGGCGTTCCCGTTGATGGCTCCGAATGAAGCATCTTGATAGCTGTCGAAGGCGGGACCTATGTTCCTCTATGCCGGCTAAGGACTTAATTTCGCTCGCGGCATTCTGGGTGCTGTTTGCTGCGCCGGCCATCGCAGAACTGCCAGGGAGAGTGGAGAAATGTCTGCCATACCCTACGCGCGCCCAAGATATGGTTGAGATGTACCCGGAGCCGCCCGAGGTCAAAGTCAATGTGCGCGTGATCGGCGTCGAGGTCGACGCGGCAAGTGGCATTTCGTCCGAAGCTCAAGAAGAAATCTCGGGGAAGGTAGGGAGCCTTACGTTTGGCGGCGGCGCTGATGCTGACTACCTAACCGACTTTGCCAACCAAATTGCAGCAGTCAGAGTACGGGGATTTCTACAAGATCGCGGTTATTGCAGAGCGACAGCTCTGGCCAGACTTACGCTAGTGGAGCAGAGTGCGGCGGAGATTCGCGTCGCTGCGACCATCAGTGCTCAGCCAGGACCGCCATGCCAAACTGGGGATATTCGGATCGAGTTGGCGGATGGCAGTTCTCCGCTCGCTGTGTCGCAGGGGTTCTCGGTAGACTCATTTCACTCGAAAGAGGCGAATTGCTGAGCGTCGCAAGGCTTGGTGCCAGTCTGACAAGAATTATAGGAGCGTACGCGCGAGAAGGATGTAGACGCGACTATATCCTCCTGAAATTGATCGAAGGTTTCGCCACGCCCCAAGGATCAATCAGTATTTTGCAAGGAACGCCCGGTCCACGGAAACCGGCTCCCCGCGGAGAATATTCACATCCCCGACGATCACGCGAGTCATCGCTGGCCGACCTTGCACATGGCGTAGCAAACCCAGGCCCAA
>Ga0306920_100000950_pt1 | contig 35309 bp, 27 predicted proteins | sample flu12Cox44000170_FD_204666 | JGI IMG/M metagenome (GOLD analysis project Ga0306920, IMG submission 204666) | Lab enrichment of tropical soil microbial communities from Luquillo Experimental Forest, Puerto Rico - flux4day.12C.oxic.44.000.170 (v2)... | ecosystem: Environmental > Terrestrial >...
GCCGCAAAGAAGATTCTCGCGACTATCCCACCTTCATTCAGCTTGGCCTCAAGAGAGGCCTTTCCCTGCCGGCGGGATTGAATGCCGGTCACCAAATCAGCTTGTTGATTGACCGCGAACTGCTCGTCTACGCGGACCTGAAGTCGTTCGACGACCTGCCGATTCCCTACCGCTGCGTCGCCACTGATCTTGTCAGTGGAAAAGAAGTCGTTTTCAGCGACGGCAGCCTGCCGCAAGCGATGCGCGCCAGCATGTCGATTCCCGGCGTCTTCAGGCCGGTGCGCAAGGGCGACCAGGTCTTGGTCGATGGCGGCCTGGTCGGCAACCTGCCGACCGATGTTGTCCGGAAGATGGGTGCCGACATCGTCATCGCAGTTCATCTTGAGGTAGCTTCGGCCAAAGCGGACGAAATCCAATCCATTTTCAGCGTCCTCGGCCGCTCGATCGACGTGGTCATCCGCGAAAACGAGCTCCGCGGGCTCTCGGGCGCCGACCTGGTGGTCAAAGTCGACCTTCACGACCTTACGTCGATGGACTACGCAAAATCCGAGGTCATCATCGGCAAGGGCCTCGCCGCGACGGAAGAGAAACACAGCGTTTTACAGCCCTTTGCTTTGAGCGATAAGGACTGGCAGAGCTATATCGGCGCGCGCGACGCCCGAAAACGATCCGCTGTCCTGACCCCTCAATTCGTTCGCGTCGAAGGCACGAATCCCAATGCCGCAAGACACCTGGAAGATTTCTTGCGTCCGCTGGTGGGAAAGGCGATCGACGTAAAGATGCTCGACCAGATGCTGACTCGCCTCACCGGCATCGGCAAATTCGATTCCGCCAGCTACACGCAAATCCAGGAAAGCGACCGCACCGGCCTGCTGGTGACGGTGCACGAGAAAACCTACGCGCCACCGACTCTGCAGGTGGCTTCGGAAGTCGACGGTTCTGAACCGGTCGACGTCACGTTCACGCTCGCGACCCGCCTCACGCTCATGGATGTCGCAGGTTACCGCTCGGAATGGCGTACCGACGTTCTTTTCGGCAACACCTACGGCATCTCGAGCGAGCTTTACAAGCCGTTCACCGCGACCAGCAAATGGTTCATCGCGCCGCGCGCTTCACTAAGCAGCACGCAATTCAAGATCTTCCGGCGGGCGGATCCGGTCGTGATCTATCGCCTCGGCCATGCAAGCCTCGGCGCGGATATTGGCTACGGCTTTGACCGCTTCTCGGAAATCCGCTTCGGCTATGAAGTCGGCGACCTCGACGCTCGGGTGCGGCTTGGCCTGGCGGTATTCCCCAACGTCTCTGGGCGCACCGGGAACTTCAAAATGCATTTCCTCACCGATCATGCCGACGATCCCATCGTCCCGCGCCGCGGCTATACCGCCGAAACCACCTTTCGCTGGTTCGATACCAGCCCCGGCGCACTCGAAGGTTTTCCCACCATGGAAGCTCAGGTGCAGTATTTCCAGCCCATCACCCGGCCGGCGTCGATCTTCTTGGCAGCGGAAGGCGGCACGACGTTCGGGACGCGCGACACGGGACCGGTCCCGCAATTTTTCCTCGGCGGGCCGCTGCGCTTGAGTGCCTATGGCAGCAACGAACTGTACGGCAATCAGTACTACCTCTTGCACGCGGGATATCTGCACGATCTGTTCACCCTGCCGCCCTTCCTAGGCAAGAAAATCTACGCGATCGCCAGCTACGAAGTCGGCAAGATGTACGGCTTCCCGCAGCAAAGCGGTTTCCCGAACGATGTCGCAGGCGGTGTGCTTGCACAGACGTTTTTTGGACCGCTGGTTATCGGCGCAAGCTACGGCGACAGCGGCCACCGCAAGTGGTATTTCCAACTCGGCCGTGTGTTCTGACCCGGGTCAAGTTGCAAAGTTTCCAAACAGATTGTTGAGCGACTCGGCCAACGTGGGATGCGCGAACACGCCGTCCTTTAGCGCCGTGTACGGCAGCTTCCCCATCATCGCTATCTGCAGCTGCGACATGATTTCGCCGCCTTCGATTGCGAGGACCGCTGCGCCCAAAATGAGTCCGCTCTTTGCTTCCACCACGGCTTTCATGAACCCGCGGGTCTCGTCCAGTTCAAGAGCGCGTGCCACATAGTTCATCGGCATCTTTGCGACCTGTATCTGCAGGCCCGCCTGGCGCGCTTCTGTTTCGCTCATTCCGACACGACCGAGCTGCGGATCGATAAAAACCGTGTACGGCACGATGCGTCCTCGAATCGTTGCGCTGCCTTTCTCAATCAGATTGGTTCGAATGATCCGGAAATCGTCGTAGGAAATGTGTGTAAACGCCGGGCCGCCCTTGATATCGCCCAGCCCGTAGACGCCCTCGACGTTGGTCTCGAGTTTGTCGGTCGTTTGAAGGAAGCCCTGTGCATCGGTGGAAATCCCCGCCGCCCGCAGGTTCAAGCTATCCGAGTTCGGCACCCGCCCTGTCGCCACCAGCAGGTGGCTCCCCCGAATCTCCTGCTCGCCGCCTTCGCTCGCGACCTGGAGTTTCAGGTCCCCTGCTGGGCCACCCACTCGCCTTGCCTTCGCATTCAGCAGCACCTCAACTCCGTCCTCGCGCAGAATTTCGCGTACCGCTTCGGCCACATCTTGATCTTCCCGGCCGAGCAGCCGCGGACCGGACTGCACGAGGGTGACCTTGCTGCCAAATCGACGAAACATCTGGCCGAATTCCAGCCCGATATACCCACCGCCCAACACGATCAGGTGCTGCGGCACCCGGTCCAGTTCCATAATGCTGGTGCTATTCAAGAACGGTACGCCGCTCAATCCTTCCAGTTCCGGAACCGCCGGCCGGCATCCGGCGTTAATAAAGATCTTCTCGCCCACGAGCGAAACCTCTTCGCCATTCGCTTTCTGCACGCGCAACGAACGCCCCGAGGTGAACTGCGCCTGGCCGAAAATCAGGTCCAGGTTCCCGCTCTTCTCAATCCGTCTCTGGCTCCCGTCGCGAAAGCTGTCGACCATCGCGCGCTTTCTTTCACGTACTTTCGTCAGCTCGATTCCGATAGCCCCGGTTTGAACCCCGTAATCCGGCCCTCGCCTCGCCAGATACGCCACTCGCGCGCTTGCCACCATGGTTTTGGTCGGCGTGCACCCCTCATTCACGCACGTTCCACCCACGTGCTCCCGCTCGAGGAGCGACGTCCGCATCCCGGTTGCGGCCAATGCCTGCGCCAGGGGCACTCCGGCTTGCCCGGCTCCAACTACAATCGCGTCATACCGCGTGCTTTCCATCGAATCCTCGCTCACGGGGAAAAGCCGCAACCAACTGATGGACCTGGGCTCTACGGTGCTCTGCCTCTCTATCCCTTGTCAAGAAATCGTCACCTCATGAACGGGCCGCCACAGGTTATTCACAGCGCCGTAACCACGGTCTCGTATAAATTCCCGCACTCTACAGCGGTCCCCGACAAGAGGAGCCGAAAATGGCCACGGTCGCAGCATCGTCTTCCACCGCACTGCCGTCCGCATCTGCGGTTCATGAAAAGTTCGCAAGAGGTCCGGGCGCGACCGGCATGCTCATTTTCGGCATCGTGGCCATCGGCGCCGTGATCTACATCGGATGGAATCTTGCCCGCGATCTCGCTGAGATGCACACGGGTTCTGCCCTCCCCTACATCCTTCTGGGCCTCGCCCTTCTCGTGGCTCTCGCCTTTGAGTTTGTGAACGGCTTTCACGACACCGCCAACGCCGTCGCCACCGTGATCTAGACCCACTCCCTGGATCCCCACATCGCCGTTGTCTGGAGCGGTTTCTGGAACTTCTTAGGCGTCGTCACCTCCACCGGATCCGTGGCCTTCGGGATCGTGTCCCTGCTCCCGGTCGAGCTCATCCTTCAGGTCGGCAGCAGCGCCAGCTTCGCCATGGTCTTCGCGCTCCTTGTCGCCGCCAACTTGTGAAACCTCGGCACCTGGTATTTCGGCCTTCCGGCGTCAAGCTCGCACACCCTCATCGGCTCGATCATCGGCGTCGGCATCGCCAACCAAGTCATGGCGGCCCGAACCGGAACCAGCGGCGTCGACTGGGTGCAAGCCGCTAACATCGGCAAGTCCCTGCTGCTATCTCCGGTAGTCGGCTTTATCTGCGCGTCGTTGCTCCTGCTGCTGATGAAGGCGGTCGTCAAGCAAAAGAAGCTCTACGAAGCCCCGGAAGGCACCGAGCCGCCTCCTTTCTGGATTCGCGGCCTCCTCATGCTCACCTGCACCGGCGTCAGCTTTTTCCATGGTTCGAACGACGGCCAGAAGGGCATGGGTCTTATCATGCTCATCCTGATCGGCACCGTGCCCACAACCTATGCGCTCAACCACGCCGTCACGCCGCACCAGACGCAGGATTTCATCGCCGTCTCACAACAAGCGGCGCAGACGCTTGATAAGTATGTCGTCCCGGTGGCCGCCATCGGCGATCCCGCGACGACGTCACGGAATACTTCCGCACCAAGGAATTCAAGCCCAACACCATGCTGGCCATGCGTACGCTGGTGAACGGCATCGGCACGGAAATGGCTCTTTTCAAGGACCTGGCCAAGGTCCCCAACGATCAGGTCCGTAACTTCCGTAACGACATGTACCTCGCCAGCGAAGCGCTGCGCATCATGCAAAAGAGCGGAAAGCCGCAACTGGCCGCTGCCGACGTCGCGGTCCTCAAAAATTACAAAAACCACATCGATCGCGCGACGCGCTTCATACCGCTCTGGGTCAAGGTCGCTGTCGCACTCGCTCTTGGCCTCGGCACCATGGTCGGATGGAAGCGCATCGTCGTCACGGTCGGCGAGAAAATCGGCAAGAACCACCTGACCTATGCGCAGGGTGCCGCCGCCGAAATCACCGCGATGGCTACCATCGGCGCCGCGGACGCCTTCGGCCTCCCTGTCAGTACCACCCACGTTCTATCGTCCGGCGTGGCCGGAACCATGGCTGCCAACCACTCCGGCCTGCAGTGGGCACCGTTCGCAACCTGCTCATGGCCTGGGTACTCACGCTTCCCGCGGCCATGATGCTCTCGGGGTTCCTCTTCTGGACCTTCCGCAAGATTTTCTAGGCGGAAGTGCAGGGCCGCTAGGTAAGAATCGCACGCACCCGCTCTACGAGCGCAAGGCCCAATTTCCCGTGCTGGTCCGCATCGAGATGCACGCCGTCCACGCGGCTGCTGCTCGTAATCGTCTGGGCGTCAAAGAAGGAACAGCCGAGCCCGTCGGCCATCTGCCGGTACACGTCTGCCAGTCCCACACACCGCGTTTCCGCTCCCTTGAATTTCGGCGCGATCGGCCCCTTCGGCGAACGAATCAGCGGCGGTGCAATCACCAGAATCGGCGGAACCGGCATCCCCGGCTCAATCGGAGCCTTGCGTATCTCGTTCACCAGAGCCGCTACACCTTGCGCCGCCGCCCACGCATCGTTGTACGGGTGGCAAAACTGAAAATCGTTCGTCCCCAACATCAAAATCACCAGGGCCAGCGGCGAATGAATCTCAATCCGCTCGGCCAAACCCTCGAGCCCGTTACGCCCCGCTTGAACGGATCGCCCCAAACCGTCCGCCGCCCGTTCAGGCAGTCTTCGATCACTCTTACCTGCAAGCCCGCCGCGTTCAGCGCATTCTCGAGCACGCCCGGCCACCGTTCTTCAAATGGCAGCCGCAGCCGGGTGTCGGGAATGATTCCCCACGTCAACGAATCTGCGTAGACCAGTATCGGTTTCATCGGAGTCCGTTAAAGTAGCACAGCCACTCCTGACGGTGGCCCCAATTCAACCGGTTGTTAGTAGGAACGGTGCTGTGCTTCTGCCGGGAAAGCTCATGCGGCTTTCCGGAGTAGAGCCGCAAAAATTCTCTCTTGACACTTCGCTTTTTGTTCGCCTATACTCGCTGACGGTAGAGGAAACGGGAAGAACGGGTGGCTTAGGTCCCATTGCCGTACAGGCTCTCACGGTCCTTCGCCACCCGTTCATAGTTCCCGGGCAAAAGTCACCACAGCCACCCTTAAGCGCCCTTCTCGATACCAACCCCAATCACAGCTCACGCTTGCAAATTTTTCACATACTCGTAACTTACCTTAATCGCTTCAAGCGCTGTCATCTCGCTGAATGGCGGCTCTTGCTCCACAAACTGCGCGCGAATCTTGGCCTTTTTCGCCGCCGCGAAAACCCTTGCGTAGTCAATCGCGCCCCGGCCAAGTTCTGCCGCCTCGAGCGGCCCGTAGTCTTGGTCGCCGCGAATCGCAGTCCGCGGCGTGAAGCCCTTGTGAAAATCCTTGAGATGCAGCAGGTTGTAGCGTTCCAGATACTTCGTCAGATATTCAGCCGGATCCTTCCCTGCCACCACCGCCCAGCCGCAGTCGAGTTCGAGCTTCACCAGCGCGGGATCGGTCCGGCGCAAAAACTCGTCGTAAGCGACCAGGCCGTCATAGGTCCGCCACTCGAAATTGTGGTTGTGATAGGCCAGCTGCAGGCCTGCTTTTTTGATCTGCTCGCCGACTTTGTTGCACATGTCCGCGTTCCATTTCCAATCGTCCAGCGTAAGCCCGCGAATCACCGCCAGAAACAACGCCAACTGGACGCCCTGCGGATCCGTTTTGAACCGCGAGGGGTCCGCCACCCACGGGATCGTCACCACCATGAGCTCCTGCCCGAAAAGATGCGCCAGATCGATCATTTCCGGCAGTTTGCTCATCAGGTCCGGCAGCATGTAATGCCCGGAAGGATTTGCCAGCCCGTTGTCATCGAGCATGTGCTTCAGCTCTTTCGCTGGCGTCTTGCCTAGCGGCGAAAGTTCCACTTGTCGGTAGCCGGTTGCGGCTACAGCCCTGAGCGTCGCCGCCGGATCGGCATCCATCTCTTTGCCGACCGTATACAGCTGCAGTCCGATCGGCAAGCTCAAGGGATTCGCGTGCACAGGCGAAACCTCCAGCAGCGATCCCGCCGGTCCCGCAGCGGGGCCGTCAAGGTCGTTCCCCTACGCGATGTGTTTTTCATGGCTGTTTTCTGTCAATCCCCGGGTATTGTCTCTTCGCCGTAAACGCAGCGTCCGCCTTATATCAACTTTCCTGAGCGGATTCATCGGGAAAATCGTCCGCTGATCCGCAATTCAATTGACTTGCACTACGCCGAATCCTAGACTCATGCCAGCAGAGCTTCCTGCGCTCAGATACGCGCAGCAAACAGGACATGAGCCCTCGCACCCGCATCCTCGTCGAACTGGCTCTCCTATTTCTCCTCTTCACTCCGATTGTTTGCGCGCAAAAGCCGCCGAGTCCCACGCCTTCTCCGAATCCCGGGCCAGCACCTCCTCCATCTTCGCCTTCCTCGAATCCCGGACAGCCAACGAATCCCGCTTCGCCTTCCTTGCAACCCACGCGTCCCATGAGCGATCTAGTCATGTTCCTGCGTGGACGCGTGGCCACCAGCGATGGGACAAAGCTGCCGCACGACACCCTGGTCGAGCGCCTTTGCAACAATAACGTGCGCCAACAGGTGTACACCGCTCCCGACGGGTCTTTCAGCATGCAATTGGGTTCTCGGACCAATGTGACGTTGGACGCCAGCGCAGACGGGAACACGCGATATGGTTTGTCCGGCAACGCGCCTGCGGAAATGGGTATTCCAAGAACCGACTTGAGCAACTGCGAGCTGCGCGCTTCTCTCTCCGGGTTTCGTTCCGATGTCGTCACTCTGGTGGCCCGCGACACCTTCGCCGGCACCATCGACGTTGGCTCCATCGTCGTCGAGCGGATCGGCAAGGTCGAGGACATGACGATTAGCGCTACGCCGTACAAGGCGCCCAAGGACGCACGAAAGGCTTATGAAAAGGGACTCGCGGCGAAAAAGGCCAGCAATCTGCGCGTGGCCCACGAGTCGTTCGCAAAAGCCGTCGAGATCTACCCGAAATTTGCCGACGCATGGTTTCAGCTCGGCGGCGTTCTCGAGCAAGAAAATCAAATCACCGCGGCCCGGAACGCATACGTGCAGGCGTCGGCAGCGGACACAAAATTCCTGCCGCCTTACCTCGCGCTCTCGAATCTTGCCTTTCGCGATCAGGACTGGAATGAACTGCTCCAACTGACCAACCGCATCCTTGAACTTGATCCGCTGAACTACGCTCGGGTCAAGGGCTACATTCTCGATCTCGACTCTTTCGACTACGCCGAAGCCTACTTTTACAACTCCGTCGCCAACTTCAATCTCGACCGCATCGACGCTGCCGAAAAGAGCGCTCGCAAAGCCGCTAATCTCGACGTGCGGCCCCGTTTTCCGCAAATCCATCTCTTGCTGGCGGAAATTTACGCACGCAAAATGGACACGCCCAGCGCCATCACCGAATTCCGGATTTATCTCGATCAGGCTCCCAACGCCTCCAACGCTGCTCAGGTACGCGAGCGCCTCTTGAGCCTCCAGGCCTCCGGTGCAGGGCCGCTCGCGCCTCCGGACGCCAGCAAGAACTAGTGGCTGGCACGCCGTTCCTCGATAGGCCCATCGCAGGCTGAAGCGTTCTGCTACACCACTCGGCAGACACGCGCTACTTACGCGCGGGACTCGTTCCGTCGGTCGGCGCGATGCCCGTCTTCGCGGCCGTTCTCTTACCCACTCGCTCGTCCCCGCAACTCGCCCGAGAGCCGAAGCGAACCGGGCCAGCCCAGGCCGGAATGCAGAAAGAGTTGCACCGCGCCCGAGCGCATGGTGTATAGTGGGTTGTCGTCGTTGGCGTCTGGCCGGGAAAACGCAGCCAGCCGTTACCGCGTAGGGCTGTAGGGACGACAACTCTGCGCATCAGGTCCGCCCCTGGGTGCGCTTAAGCCGTATTTGAACTCCGACCTCTCAGATCGGGAGTTCGCAGGACGTTCGTTACAAACGCGAAGGATTGGGCCGGACTTTTCGTTCATGACTTCGTGTCAGACAGCCACTTGAGCTAGCCAGCCGCCCCGAGTCCACCCCCAACGCAGCATCGTTCCAAATTCACTTAACTGAACTCACCGAAATTCAGCACCGGGAGGATTCCATGGCGACGAATCTCATCCAGATTGCGAACGATTCGGAAATCAAGGCGCGTTTGGAGGCAGAACGTGCACGGTTGCGCAAAATCGCCGGTCTTGACCCGCCAAGACATTTTCACCGTCCCGTCGAACGTGCCTTTACCGCCGAAGAGCGCGGTCGCGTCACGATCCTGTTTGGCGGCTTCACCTGGAAGCATGAAGACCTGATCCGTGCCGTGTTCCACGGCTGTGGTTACCGCTGCGAGAAACTGCCGGTACCAGACGTGCCTGCTTTTCAAATCGGCAAAGAGTTCGGCAACAACGGCCAGTGCAATCCCACCTACTTTACCGTCGGAAACCTGGTCCAGTACCTGCAACTCCTGGAAAAACAAGGGCTCTCGCGCCCGGAGATTCTGAACAACTATGTGTTCTTCACAGCAGGCTCTTGCGGCCCCTGCCGTTTCGGCATGTACGAGGCCGAATACCGCTTCGCTCTGAAGAACGCAGGCTTCGACGGGTTCCGAGTGCTCTTATTCAAGGACAGCGACGGAATCAAGGCCGCCTCCGGTGAACCGGGGCTGAAGTTCACGGTGGATTTCGGCTTTGGCATGCTGAACGCCATGCACCTGGGCGATGTGATTAACGATCTGATCTATCAAATTCGCCCTTTCGAAGCAACCCTGGGGGCGACCGATCGCACCTTTCGCGAGACCGTGGACGGCTTGTGTGAGGACCTCAAGAATCGCAAGTCGTTCGAGATCGAGCGGCGCGCGCCAGACTGGGCGAAACCAAAGTTCAAGAACAACAAGATTTTACGCTACACCTTCAACGCGCTTGGCAAATGGCACGAACACATGTGGGGCAAGGATTACTTGAACGCTCTCGCCACTGCCCGTAGGAAACTGGACTCGATCGAAGTCGACCGCACCCGCGTAAAGCCGGTAGTCAAGATCACTGGCGAATTCTGGGCTCAGCTCACCGAAGGCGACGGCAACTTCCATATGTTTGAATTTCTCGAACGCGAAGGTGCGCAAGTTCTGGTCGAGCCCATTGCCACCTGGGTAGCCTATTTGATGTATCAGGCCAAGGCCAATACCAGAGCAAAGTGGCCAGTAAATCGACCCCATGCCAATCCCAAATGGCATGAAGCCAAAAAGCATTTCGCCAACTACATCGGCCTACGCAAGAAGCTGTGGGGAATCGGCGCGGGTGAAAGGATGTGGAATTTCTTCTACCATCGCACCATCAAGAGTCTGGGCGGAATCGGTCATCATCTGGTGCCTCAAACAGAGCTGGCCCTACTTGCGCATCCTTTCTATAACCAGTTCGCCCGCGGGGGAGAAGGACACCTCGAGGTCGGAAAGAACGTGTATTACACCGTCCACAAGCGCTGCCACATGGTGCTGGCGCTGAAGCCCTTCGGCTGTATGCCTTCCTCGCAGTCTGATGGCGTGCAGTCCGCCGTAATCAACAAATTCAGGGACATGATCTTCTTGCCGATCGAAACTTCGGGCGAAGGAGAAGTCAACGCCCACAGCCGCGTCCAAATGGCGCTCGGCGAAGCCAAGGTCAAGGCGAAAACCGAATTCGAGCACTGCCTCAAGTCCACCGGCAAGACGCTTCTGGAAATCCACGGCTACGTCGAGGAACATCCTGAACTGAAGCGACCCTTCTATCACGTGCCCCATCGCGAAGGGGTCGCGGGTACCGCCGCGCAGTTTGTCATGCATGTCAGCGATCGGATCAATCGCGACACCCGCTTCTGGAAGCGGACGCGGGTAGCCGGAGTGGCGATTCGAGCGGCCGCCGGCGACTGAGCAAGCATCACTCATGGCTCCTTGGAACCTCCGTTCCGGACAGACCATTCGCTTCTGCGAGGGCGCCGGAATCTGACTTTCTGGCAGCGAGGAAGCAATGCACGACCACCGAACTTCGCAGTTGGTTCAGATTCTTCCACTCCGGCCTCAGGTGCGGCAATTCCCTCACGCCGCGAAGCCCCATGGTCACGTCACGAAATTCCTGGTTGGACTGGACGTGGGCTCCACCACCGTCAAAGCGGTAGTCGTGGATCAATCCTCGGACCGCGTTTTGTGGCAGGACTACCAGCGGCACGAAACAAAACAGCCCGAGAAAGCGCTGGAATTCCTCAAACGCATGGAAGCCGAGGTGGGCATCAGTCGGCAGAATACCCGCATGTTCGTGACCGGCTCGGGCGGTGGCGCAATCGCTGACCAGGTCGGCGCGAAATTCGTGCAAGAGGTCACCGCCGTTTCCCTGGCCGTTGAAAAGCTCCATCCAGAGGTCTATTCGGTCATCGAACTCGGCGGCCAAGACGCCAAGATCATTGTCTTCAAGGACGATGACGAGACCGGGCGAAAGAAAAAAATTCCCTCCATGAACGACAAGTGCGCAGGAGGAACGGGCGCGGTCATCGACAAGATCAACGCCAAGTTGAAGATTCCTGTGGCTCAGCTGGCCGAACAGAAATACAAGGGAATCAAACTGCACAAGGTTGCCGGCAAGTGCGGGGTGTTTGCAGAAACCGATATCAACAGCCTGCAGAAAGTCGGTACGGCTCCAGATGAGCTGATGGCGTCCTTGTTTGAAGCCATCGTGTTGCAGAATCTGAGCGTGCTGACCCGAGGCCATACCTTGCGCCCGCACGTGCTGCTGCTTGGCGGCCCCAACAGCTTTATTCGCGGTATGCGCGAGGCTTGGCAGGCCAACATACCCCGCATGTGGCAGGAGCGCAAAGTCGCGATTCCAGGCGGTTCGCAGCCGGAGGACCTGATCAAGGTTCCCGAGAATGCTCAATACTTTGCCGCGTTGGGTGCGGTTCAATTCGGTCGCAGTGAAGACGAGTGCGTCGGCTGCTATCGCGGCTATGAGGCTCTGGTCCGCTATATCGAATTTGGCCGGCAGGAGGAAAAGGCCAAGGCCGGAGGCAGAGGCTTGGTTAGCGACGCTGCCGAGCTTGGCGCCTTCTGTGAAGCCTACCGCCAGAAGAAATTCACTCCGGCGACCTTTCCGCAAGGCAGCACGGTTGGCGGCTTCATCGGAATCGACGGTGGATCGACATCGACCAAGGCGGTTCTCCTCGATGAGCGGGGCGAAATACTGTGCAAGTCTTATCAGCTCTCGAACGGGAATCCGATCCAGGACACGATTGAGATGTTCGAGAACCTGCGCAGGCAGGTGGAAGCGCAAAAAGCCAAGCTGGAGGTGCTCGGAGTCGCGACCACCGGATATGCCAAAGACATTCTTAAGGACGTGCTCAAGGCCGACGTGGCGCTGGTAGAAACCGTAGCGCACACCGAGTCTGCCTTAAAGTTCTACGACGACCCGCACGTGATTGTGGATGTCGGAGGCCAGGACATCAAAATCATCGTTCTGCACAACGGGCGCGTAAAGGATTTCAAGCTCAATACGCAATGCTCGGCCGGCAACGGATACTTCCTGCAGTCCACCGCCGAAGGCTTCGGCTTCAGCGTAAACCAGTTCGCTGATTTGGCATTCGCCGCGCAAGCCATGCCGGTCTTCGGCTATGGCTGCGCGGTTTTCATGCAATCCGACATCGTGAATTTTCAGCGCCAGGGCTGGCAGGCAGAGGAGATTTTGGCCGGCCTTGCCGCCGTGCTGCCCAAGAACGTTTTCCTGTACGTCGCCAGCATACCCAACCTTGCCGCACTGGGTACGCGGTTTGTGTTGCAGGGCGGAACACAAAATAATTTGGCGGTCGTGAAGGCCGAAGTGGATTTCATCCGCAACAGTTTCCGGTCCGCAGGTAAACAGCCTGAAATCATCGTGCACGAGCACTGCGGAGAATCCGGAGCCATCGGTGCGGCGCAGGAGTCGCTGCGGCTATGGCGCAATGGCCTGAGCACCACCTTCATCGGCCTAGACGCCGTGCGCAAAATCGAGTACCGCACCACCCGGAACGAATCGACGCGCTGCAACTTCTGCAAGAACAACTGCTTGCGCACTTTTATCGATGTTCGGACTGAACCGGTGAAAAACCTGGTGCCCATCGAACGCATCACCAAGGTTCCTCTGATGCTGGGTGAGCAGCGGCTTATCATCGCCACCTGCGAAAAAGGGACGGTCGAAGACCTCCACCAAATGAAAGACATCAAGGCCGGGTTGGACCACATTCGGGAACAGCATCCGAACTTCGTCGATATCGCCGCCAAAGAGGTTTTCCGTCCGACGAACGCACACAACGTTGCCGACCCGATACCCACGCGCGCATGGACCAAAGCTGCCAAGCAGCGCGCCGCCCTGATGGAGAATCGCGGAAAAATCCGCATCGGAATTCCGCGCGTCCTGAACATTTACACCTATGCGCCGCTGTTCAACGCCTATTTTGAAAGCTTGGGCGTCGAGCCCGAGAACGTCATTTATTCCGACTACACCAGCTCGGAGCTTTACCGCGCCGGCGCCAGTCGCGGCGCCATTGATCCGTGCTTCCCGGCAAAGATCGGAATCTCGCACGTCTACAACCTGATCCAGGAGAAGCACCGCAAAAAGCCTCTCAACGTCATCTTTTTCCCCATGTATGACGTTCTGCATTCGCCTTTGCTGAAAATTGTCGGCGCGAATGCCTGCCCCACCGTGACCGCAACGCCGGAGACCGTAAAAGCCGCCTTTACCAAGGAAAACGATGTCTTCGCCGAAAATAATCTGAAATACATCAACCCGGTGCTCAACTTCACAAACCGCAAGCTCTTCGCCTACCAGATGCTGCAAGCTTGGCAGCCGGTCCTCGGTCTCTCTCCCGAGGAAAACGAGCGCGCCGTGGAGTCCGGCTTTGCCGCACTCAACGAATACGAGTCCAGCATCCGCCGGCGCGCGCGCCAGGTGCTCGACCGGCTGGAGCACGAGGACCGCATTGGCATCGTCATGCTGGCCCGGCCCTACCACCACGATCCCGGACTCAACCACGAGATCCTCGATGAATTCCAGAAGCTCGGCTACCCCATCTTTTCGCAGAACACCCTTCCGCTCGACGAAGACCTGCTGGAAAGGCTGTTCGGCGAGGAGGTCAGAGCCGGCGTCGTCAGCAGCCCGCTCGACATCACCGATGCCTGGAAGAATTCTTACTCCTGCAGCACCAACCACAAAGTGTGGGCCGCCAAGTTCACCGCACGGCATCCGAATCTGGTTGCCCTTGAGATCTCGAGCTTCAAATGCGGGCATGATGCGCCTATCTACGGTGTGATCGAAGGCATCATCGAGAGTTCCGGCACGCCTTACTTCTGCTTCAAGGACCTTGACGAAAACAAGCCGTCCGGCTCGATCAAGATTCGCGTGGAAACCATCGACTATTTCCTGCGCCGTTATCGGGAGGAGGTCATCAGCAAGCGCAAGGCCGAGCAGGATATTGAGGCTCAGCTGGCCGCGCTGGAAGCGCAGCTGAGGCACGAAAGCGGGCAGCTTAGAGCGGAACCAGTGTTCCTGGCGGAGGAAGGTTTGGGAAGGATAGCGCAGGGAGTGGCCGCGGATTGATGCATTCGCATCAAGGCACTGCCGATTCGCCTCCGATCTTTCGCACTTGGTTGGGCCCTTTGATTGTTAGCAAGAGCTAGAGCTCTAGGAAAAGGAGAAGAGTCATCGTGGCTACGGCGCCGAAGTTCCGCATTGACGTTGACATTCACAATCTGCTCATGCACTCCGCTCCCGGACCTGTGCGGGTCCCTGAGGGGAAAGGTGCGAAACTCCCGAATCCGGTATTCCCTCGCTTTCCCCAAAAGCTCTCTGACCCTGGGCCGAGCACTCTTCCGGAAAAGCGCGACTGGACTCTCCCGCAAGTGTATGGAGCCATGCGCGGCTGGCTCTTCCCGTATGTTCGCTCACGGGTCTTGCCGGGAGATTTTCATCCCATCACTGCCTATCTTTTCCTCGAGTACAAGTGCAATCTCGACTGCTGGTACTGCTGGGCCTACAACAACAAGGTCAAGGGCATGACCGAAGACGTTGCCCGCCGTTCGATTGATTGGCTGCATGACCACGGATGCCGAGTGCTGGCGCTCATGGGAGGCGAACCTTTGTTGCGCCCGGACTTTGCGCACAAGGTTGTGTACTACGCAGCGAAAAAAGGTTTTTGGATCTACATAGGCACGAACGGGCGCCTGCTGCGCCCGGACGTTGCCGACCGGCTGGGGGATGCGGGAGTCGGCGTCTTCAATTTCGCTCTGGATTCCTGGGATGAAAAGCCCAGCTTGCCCAAAGCCGTCGCGCCCGCGCGCAAGTACATCGAATATCTCTTGCGAAAGCAGTACGTCTACGGATACATGGTTTTCTTCAACCTCAACATCTGCCGGAACAACACCCACGATGTCCGGCAGATTACCGACTTTGCGCACGACAATCGTGTGGCCACCGACTACCACATCAATGAAACTCCCATGCTCGAGCAGGACGAACACTTCAAGCATCTCAGTGACAACCCCACTTACATTCGCCCGGAAGATTGGCCGGAAATCGATTCCCTGGTCGATTGGCTCATTGAAAAAAACAAGGCCGGCTATCAGATGGTCAACTCGGTGCAGCGGCTGCAGGAGATCAAGGCCTTCATACGCATGGCGAGCGGGACCGACTTGAAGCGTGTTGGCTGGAACGGTGACGGCACCAGGACCAATGGCGACGTCGCCCGCCAACTGGCCGGAACGCCCGGAATCGTGCAGGACTCCGGCGGCGAGCTGCACTTTGCCGAGTGGAATTGCCGGGCCGGCCAGAATAACGTCATCATCCGTACCGACGGCACCGTTGCTCCTTGCTTCCCCATGTATCCCTCAACCTACGATTGGGGAAGCATCGACGGTCACAAGTTTGAAGCCAAACAATTGGCGGGCATGAAGAAGACCTGTCAACAGCACTGCTTCTCCACTCTGAATCACAATCTCGCCTATTGCTACAACGACGCACGGGTGCTCAAGTTCGTGTGGACGAACCTGGTGAAAAATCGCATGAAGGGTGGTGCGAAAAGCTTCGAGGACTAGGCAAGTCACCGCAGCTGCAGCCTCACTACGCGAATTACTCCACCACACCGGTCTCTTCGGGAAGCCCGTTGATCGTGCCATACCTCTCGACCGCCAAGTCGTACCGGGACTTGCTGAGTTGGGCACGTGGCTCATCGCGTCCGATGAGAAGAAGAAATTTCGTAGAGAAGCGCTGGCTCGGCTAGGTAACGCTCGCATGCTGGATACTCCCGGTATCCTGATACTTGCCATCAAAGCCGGACTCTTGACGATTGAAGAGGCCGACAACGCCAAGACAATCCTGGAGCACCATCGCTTCACCATGAATTTCATCTCTTTCCATGACGTTCTTTCCTGAAATGCTTGAGACAAAAACCCGCGCTCACGCATAGACAGTTTGTGGCGCGCCGCTCACAATCGCTTAAAAGGCCGCGCCTCATGGTGCCACCCTTGAGGCTCTTTTCTTATTGCCGCCTTTTGCCGCCTCGCAGAATTGGTAACTCGCTCTCGGCAAGAAACATGGAAGGCATGGTCCGTTGGATCGAGACACCTACGTCCCCGAAATCCGGTCGTCACTCGTGCCGTTGAGAATTGCGCACGAACGGATCATCGGGGTTATCTGGCCCCTTTTTGCCCCCTCGCGATTTTGCTAAGTGCCTACCGATCAGTAGGATGATTGGTAGGGGCGGTGGGGATCGAATCCACCAGCATAATGGAAACAAAGGAGTTTTGCGGAGCACCCTGGCCTTCTAAGTAATTGAAAGGAATGGAGTGGAATTCTTAATGCCCCCTAATTGCCCCTGAATTCACTTCGTAATTGGCTTGAATTAAGTCCATTTCACACACCAACCGAGACACGCCGTAAGGGAGGAGGGACCCGCCTAGTCAATTGCTTTGCTGCGGCAATGTTCTAGGAAAACGGTTTTACGCCACAGGTTATGTCACAGTCATTCGCCTCTACTCATTGCCCGGTTAGCCTTTGAAATGGCCGCAAGTTTGCTTGGCCGTAAGAACCACATGATCTCATGGATGCCTTGCTCGCAGGCATCGATAGTAAGTCAAAAGGGAACGCCATTGCTCGATACAAGAACAGCCGCCTGTCCATTGGTCTCGACCCAGTCAAGCGTGACGCCTTTCCAGCAACACCTGGAGACAGCAGCTATAAACGTTGCTACATGCTTGCGACCAGTTACTGGGACTCCCGCCGCGCGCACAAGTCCACCGCCATCTGAATAAGAAACAACATCCTCGGCGAAGAGGCCTTCCAGCGCCGCCATGTCTCCCTTCTGTGCGGCAGCGACAAAGGCCTCCAAAAAGCGCCGCTGCTCATTCGAACTCACAGACGCGCGACGGCCATCTGCGATATGTTTGCGAGCACGCGACACGAGTTGTCGGACGTTGTCTTCTTCCATCTGGATGATTTCAGCGATCTGGGGATATTTGTAATCGAAAGCCTCGCGAAGAACATATGCGGCGCGCTCTGTGGGAGTGAGCTTCTCAAGAAGCAATAAGACTGCAAGCTTCAGAGCTTCGTCGCGCTCCGCACCCATTCCGGGGTCGGCGCTAGTGTCGACGGGCTCGGGAAGCCAGACGCCAGTGTAGGTTTCATGACGTGAGTGGGCAGACTGAGCTGCGTTTATGCACAGTCTTGTGGTTACGGTCGTCAGGTAAGCCGGTGGATTCTCAACCGTGCTCCGATTGATAGACGTCCAGCGCAGCCAGACGTCTTGCACAATATCTTCCGCTTCCGCCGCACTTCCGAGCATTCGATACGCAATCCCGAATAGTCGTGGACGCACACTGGCATATATTGAGAGCCCATCATCCGGTTCATGTGCGACCGGGTCGGAGCGGATCGAAGGTGGAGTCGGTGGCTGACCTGTAGCCACGGGTGTACCTTCCAGCTAAGTTGACGTTCAGCGGAAGATAACGAAAGCCTGACCTGAAGTCTAGCGCTTTCCAGCCCATGGCCTAAGTCGTGGATGTGTCTGTCGATCTGCTATTTTTGCCCGCATTTATATAGTCGCCGAATGATAGAACGTAAAAGATCCGCTCGCGTTCGTTCGTACGTGTGAAACGCTGTTACATCAGACTCCCAGCTGCCATCGGCTTGGCACTGTTCTTACCAAATAGCTTGTTGATGTCGGCGTATGGCACCAGGTCCGCCAGCCCAGCGAAGCTGCCATCGGACATCAGGGTCGTCGCGGCGCGAATGAAACCGGTCCACGCTGCCAACGCCAGCGCGCCGCCAACGCTGATCCGTCGCACGCCGAGAGCCGCGATTTCTTTGACATCCAACCCAATGTCGCGGAACACGAGTAAGTTGAGCGGCTTTGGTGCGACTGCCTCGACTAGTGTCTTAATTTCTGCGACGCTCTGGGCACCCGGGGCGAAGAGCACATCCGCCCCCGCGTCAGCGTATGCCTGCAGACGCCGAACCGATTCTTTGAGCGGATCGGCATGACCGACGTGGTAACACTCTGCTCTCGCGGTCAGCAGCACGTCATGGCCGGATTTGTCGATTGCCCCACGCGCCGCGCGAACGCGTTCGAGCGCGACAGGTAGATCATAGAGTGGTGACTGCGAATCACCTGTGGAATCCTCGATCGACAGGCCTGCAACACCCGTTGCAATGCAGCGAGCGACGCTATCAGCGACATCCTCTGGCGACCGCCCATATCCGGACATGAAATCTGCACTCACCGGAAGATCGACTGCAGTCGTGATTGCGGAAATATGCGCAAGACTCCGCTCGCAACTGACGACGAGATCATCGCTGGAGTCGGGAAGCCCCTGCGAGAACGCAAAGCCAGCGCTAGTCGTCGCGAGGGCCGGGAATCCTAGGCGCTGAAGATACCGCGCGGAACCCACATCCCAGGGATTCGGAATGACGAAACATCCTTTTTCATGGAGCGCTCGGAATGCTTTGCGCCGTGCGGCCAACGCGGTCAGGAATTGCGATCCAGGTGCGTCAACAACGTTGGGTATTGATGAAAATACTTGAGAACTGCTCATAGCTGCCTCCAATCGACCCAGCCTGCCTGTTACACACAAGACCGTGTAAGCCGCGGTTTTGTGACATTAGTCGTGACGGTGAATCTGCCGACGTTGCGGCTTGCTCGGCCTTCACACTCCAGCGTTGTGTTTCGTCTTCACAGATTGGCGCCGACTGGTGGGGCCGACGAGCTTTGACCTAACTCGGCCAGCACGCGATGGATGAACGAAATTGCGATCGATCCTTCACCGACCGCCGACGCCACGCGCTTGACGTTGCCACACCGGACATCGCCCACTGCGAATACACCCGGACGTGAAGTTTCAAGCAGGTACGGCAAGCGATCAAGAGGCCATTGCGCAGCGGCGAGATCGTCAGATGTCAAATCGGGTCCGGTCTTGATGAACCCTTTGGGGTCGAGGGTGATGTGGCCATTCAGCCAAGCAGTACTCGCCTCGGCCCCGGTCATGAGGAACACGTGCCTAATATTGTGACTTGTAACTGCGCCAGTACTGTCGCGCCAAAGCACGCGTTCCAGATGACCGGTTCCTTCGAGGGCTGCGATCTCGGTGTGCGTTCTGACTTGGATCGCCGGAGTTTCTTCAATCCGACGAACCAAGTATCGGGACATGCTCACAGAGAGACTCCCGGACCGGACAAGCAAGTGAACCCGTCTACCGGCGCGAGAGAGAAACACCGCCGCTTGACCGGCCGAATTAGCACCTCCGACAACGACGACCTCGTCACCGTCACCGAGTTGGGCTTCTTCCATAAACGTCGCGTTGTAGTAGACGCCGGCACCTTCGAACTCCGCAAGATTGGCGAGTGACGGTTTGCGGTATCGGGCTCCTGTGGCGATGATGACTGTGCGAGCGGAAATGGTCGCGCCATCGCTTAGCTTCACTCCGTGCCATTCCGGTTCGCAGGTGAGTCCCGCGGCACCTTTAGCGATCATGACGGAAGCGCCAAACTTCTGCGCTTGGGCATAGGCGCGTTCAGCCAATTCCTTGCCTGAAATCCCCGTGGGAAATCCGAGGTAGTTCTCGATTTTTGAGCTCGATCCTGCCTGTCCTCCAGGTGAACTGGCCTCGATGACCAACGCATCGAGTCCCTCGGATGCCGCATAGACCGCAGACGCAAGACCAGCCGGCCCGGCACCGACGATCACAACATCGCGCCGCTGAGCATGATCAATTCGCTGGTTAAAGCCGAGGCACTCTGCGATGTCTTGGTTGCCCGGGTGTTTCAGGACCGTCCCGCCCCGGCAGATCAGGACCGGCAATTCGCCACCATCTACCCCAAAGCGATTCAGCAAGTCCTGCACGTCCCCATCGCGGTCTGTGTTCAAGTACTTGAAGGGGTGACCATTGCGCGTGAGAAACTCCTTGATGCGGTACGTTGCCGTAGACTGGCCCGAGCCGATGAGTAAAACGTCGCCGATCCCCCGCTCCACCATCGCGATCCGTCGAGCGAGAAACGCCGTCATCAGCACCTCGCTCATCTCGGCGTCAGACTGAATGAGGGCATGCATCTGGTCGCGTGTCAGCTCGACGACCTCGCCCGACACCCGCACGCGAAGTCGCATCTGAGCAGGGCGACCAAGGATCATGCTGATATCACCAGTGAATTGATCTTGGCGAACAATCGCGATCAAAAGGCTGTCAAGAGCCGACGGTCGAATCACCTCGATCTCTCCCGCCTTCACAATAAAGAACGGCACGTTGTACTGGCCGCTTTCTATTAACACTTCACCGCGCGTGATTGGACGAAGCACTCCGTGGGCTGCAATTCGTTCGATCTGCTCCGCAGTCAGTTTCGGGAACATGAACGACTCGGTCGCGGAGTCTATGAGCGGTGTCGAACTAGTGGTCTCGGTCAATGTTTAGGCTCCTTGAACGGCTTGTGAGTGCGGAGCGTCGACGTGGGTTGCGGAGACTTCCTGTGTCGATATGTTACTCCCATTCTCTCGCCCTAAAACCATCGGCACGATGAATGGCGGCTCTACAGTGCGGATGTTCGATCTCTTAAGAGTGCAACACGCAAGGTTCCCCAGTTGTCTGCGATTCTCCTTCACCAGGAACAAGCTGGAGAAATCGCGAAAACCCAGCCCCCCTGCGTGTGCATGTCTCGGCCAAATTAGAACGCAAATCGCGGGAACCCCGGCGCTGGCCTACGCTGACGCTGCCTTGCGAACCCTTTGAATGGATTTAACAAACTCCAGCAAGTCCGCGTTGACCTGGTCTCCATACGTGGAGAACACGCCGTGTGGTCTAGCTGGATAGAAAATTGACTTTGCTCCTTTGATGAGCTGCAACGATTTTTTAGCGGAATCGTTGATCGGAACGATTTGGTCGTCCTCGCCGTGCAGAATCAGCGTCGGAACGTCGAACTTCTTTAGATCCTCGGTGAAATCGGTCTCGGAAAATGCCATGATGCAGTCGTAGGCATTCTTTAGCCCTGCCTGCATGGACTGGAGCCAAAACTGATCGAGTGTTCCCTCCGAGACTGTCGCACCTGGCCGGTTGGCGCCGAAAAACGGCAAAGCAAAGTCCTTGTAGAACTGGGAACGATCTTTGGCAAGACCGCTTCGCAATCCGTCAAACACCGCGATCGGAAGACCTTCCGGATTGGCGGCGGACTTCACCATGATCGGCGGCACTGCGCCGATGAGCACTGCCGCGGCAACGCGCCCGGTACCATAACGCCCGATGTATCGCGCAACCTCACCTCCCCCGGTAGAGTGGCCTACCATAGTGATGTCCTTGAGATCGAGAGTCTCAATCACGCTCGCCAGATCATCAGCGTAGGTGTTCATCTCATTGCCATCCCAAGGCTGGCTTGATCTGCCGTGGCCGCGGCGGTCGTGGGCCACGACTCGGAAGCCGTTTTGTGCGAAGAAAAGCAGCTGGTTGTCCCACGCGTCAGAATTCAGTGGCCAGCCATGGGAAAAGGTGATGACCGGCCCTTTGCCCCAATCCTTGTAATAAATTGTCGTACCGTCTTTCACTGTGATCGTGCTCATACGATTTCTCTCCTTAACTCTTTGTTTTAGTTCTTGTGATACCGAGGTGTTCGCAGTTCTGGTTTAGTTCGCCGGCAACACTGCGGGAACGCCTTTGTCTTTCACCAGGACCACTACGAATTTTGCCGGTTTGGTTTGGCTGGCATTCCGCCCAACAACGTGAACATCATCTGGACCTTCGTAGAAGGTCTGACCAGCTGTTAGGGTCACTTCCTGCCCTCCCCTCACCTGCATTACGATCGAGCCCTCAAGGACATAAACAAACGCATTTGCGTTGTGGCGATGGATTGGATCTGAACTGCCCGGCGGATATTCCACGAAGAGCATCAGACCTTCTTTCCCGGGAATGTTTGGTAGATCCTTCGACATGACCGGCGTTACCTTCGCCTCCACGGGAGTCCCTTTCGGCGCCTCTTTGGATTCCATTGCAAACGACATCAGACACACCAACAGCAAAGCCAGTTTTGTAACTGTCATAAACAATCCTTTCGATTGAACTAAATCACTACGATTCCACCCGTTGTATGCACTATGGCTTGCAGCTACGCGTAGTGGCGAACGAGTTGCTGTTCAGCACGTAGCCAATCCTCAATGTGGTAGCCATCCTGCCGGCCACCCAATTCGTACAGATAGTAGGCGAGTTGCGCAATCTCTTCGTGGGTAGGAGCCAGGCGACCGCCGGTGTATCTTCCCGTGCCCTCGCCTGCGGCCTGAGAAGCGACAAAACCCGCAGCTTCTGTCACAACTGTCCTGCTTACACTCCAACCATCAACGATCAAGCCGTCTGATACCTCGCTAACGCGAATTTCATTGTCTGCCATGATCTCAGGCTCGATTCGTCGCTGTAGCGGCCGCGGGAGATTGCAACTTTGCACTCGGTGGTTGCGACGCGGGGCTCTTAAGCCAGTCTGTAAAATGCGTGACGCCAAGCCGGGCATCTTTGCCGGGAACGAGCGTTCGGTCGTCGACCAGTGCACCGGAGTATCGGGCATTCGGGTCAGGGACCACTTCGCGAGGATCATTGAGCCCAGCCAACCGTCGTCGCACCAATTCATCCATGCGGAATTGTTCAGGTCCCCCAATCTCTACGGTCCCGTTGACCGGCTGGGCGACAGCCACCTTTTCTACCCCGCTTGCGACATCTTCGGCTGCCATTGGCTGGAACAGCACGGGTGGCACGTGCGCCTTGCCGCCTTCCATCGAAAGGTCGGCAATGCCCTTCACAAACTCAAAGAACTGCGTCGCTTGGACGATGGTGTAAGGAATCGACGAGCTCTTGATCAATTTCTCCTGTGCGATTTTGGCGCGGAAATAGCCGCTCTCGGCCAGACGATCTGTTCCAACGACCGATAACGCCACAAGATGCTTCACGCCTGCATCCCCTCCATACTTAAGTAGGTTGCGTGTCGACGTTTCGAAGAAATTCAGCACTGCCGAATCTTCCCAAGAAGGAGAATTCGATACGTCGACGACCACCGACGCGCCTTTCAGAACTTCGGCCAGTCCCTCTCCTGTCAGTGTGTTAACGCCGGAATTGGGAGAGGCGGCAATTGCTTCATGCCCGTGCTCGCGTAACTTCGGCACAAGTTTTGACCCGATTAGTCCACTCCCGCCAATCACTACGATTTTCATGATGTTCACCTCTGTTATTTTCTACCTGGTTCCATCAATAACTAGCCGCTCTACTTGCTAAGACCGACCATACTCTCGTTTTGTGACAGGTGCAGGTGATTTGTCTGGTCGAGCTGAGGTGCACGAAGTGCTATCTCAGAATCGCCTAGGAAAGTTACGGTCTCGTTGAGCGCGGCGCGGCCCGTTCGGACGTAACTCACCGTGGGGTCCTCGTACCCGATCGACATGCCGCAGAAGAGGATGAGCCTGTCCGGGGGCGAAAGGAACTCAGCGACTGTCTCTCGAACCTGCGACCACGCCATCTGTGGGCAACTGTGCAGTCCCTCGGCACGGAGCAGCAGCATGACGGTCTGAAGATACATGCCGACATCGGCCCATTGGGGCCGACCCAAGTCGCGGTCGATGTAGCAGAACAGAGCGGCTGGCGCGCCGAAGCAGTTCCAGTTCGCGATGGCCGCCCGCTGGCGCGCCTCCCAGTCCTCGCGCGCAATGCCGAGCGCGCTGTAACGATCCTTGCCGAACGCGGCTCGGCGTTCCCCGTAAGGAGACTTCAGCGCGGTCGGGTACATCTCGTACTGCCGCTCGTCCCAAGGGTCACCGTGGGCCACGCGCTCGACAGCGTGCGTCTTGAGCGCGACCAGCGGTGCGCCGGTCAGCACATAGATGTTCCACGGCTGGATGTTCGATCCGGACGGTGACCAAGCCGCGGCAGACAGCACGCGCTCGAGCACCTCCCTGGAGACAGGCTCGTCTTTGAATCCGCGTACTGCCCGTCGACTCTTGACTGCCTCATATACGTCCATGATCGTCGCCTCCGCCGTCCATCCGTTTCCTTCAACGCGTCAGTAGTTCCAGAACGCCGGTACGCAACGGAAGGCATTGCCAGCGACGGCAACGTGGCAGACGGACGGGAACGACAGGTGTGTTGCCACCAGCGCCTCGCGGTTCGCCGCCAACTCGCGCAGAAGATTGATGCGCACGCGGGCTGCCTCAATGGGGTCGTGTTCGAACCCGTTGTACCAGTCGGGATGTTCGAACCCAACTTCGAATACGGCATCGCCAGCGAACGTCAGCCTCTCACCGCCAGAAGCCAGTCGAACCACGCTGTGCCCCGGGGTGTGGCCGCCGGTGCGCTGGATCAGTACGCCCGGCGCCACCTCATATTCCGACTCGAACGGCCGCAAATGACTGCCGAACTCATTCAGGAACCGCTTCGCTGTCTGCCGAAGCGCGTCCGGGAATCCCGGCGGCATGGAGACACGGGAGAAATCAGGCGACACCCAAAACTCGGCTTCGGCGGACGCTAGATGGATTTGCAGGTCCTGACGCAGCTGGTCCCTCACCCCGTCAGCCAGCAGCCCTCCGATGTGGTCCATGTGCAGGTGGGTCAGCACAACATCGGTCACAGCTCCAAGATCGATCCCGGCGGCCTGCAGTCGCTGCACCAACCGTCCAGCTCGCGGCAAGTTCAAGTTCGGGTCCGCCCCTAGGCCGGCATCGATGAGTATCGTCCTGCCGCCGCTCTTTACCACGACCGCGTTCAGCGCCCAATCGAGCTCGTCCGACGGCTGGAACATGTCCTTCAGCCAGGCCGCCCGGACCGCCGGGTCGGCGTTGTGGCCCAACATCGCGCCCGGCAGCGAGAGCACCCCATCACTGACCACCATTGCGTCAATCTTGCCGACCTTCACTGCGTAGCGCGACGGAACCAACTCGTCGAGCCCCGGTCTGCCGGGATGCGAGTTGTCCATGCTTAGGTCTGTCTTCTGCTGTCCGGATTTCGCGGGTGAAGCTGCAGTTGCTTGCTGCGAATTCTGCATAAACCTTTCCTTTCAATTCTTGATCGAGGTGAGTGATGACTGTGTGCCCACTCGAACGCTCGCCTTGTATGACAGGTCAAGCCTCCTGGTTGTGACAAGAAACCATTCACAAATAAATCTGGGCGCTCACCGTCACAAATTGGGCCTCTGATTTGTCTTTATTCGTTGGTGGCGGTGTCGGCATCAACCCAGAAACTGTTCACACAGTCCTTAACGTTTTCGGCGGATGCCTACGAGGAGACGGACGAAAAATGCTGAATCTTCAATCCGGTGATCGAGTAATTCTTTTTCGAAGAAGGGCCCACAAGCACAATCTGCGCAACTGTCGACCGTTTATTGACTGATCGGGATGAGGGTATGGGTGTCGAGGTTGAAGAGTACATTGCTCGTTGGATTGAGATAACAGTGGATGAGCCAAGCGGCATGGACCCCAAACAGGTTTTGTTGTTTGGAACGGATCTTCAGTATCGGCTAAACGGCCGTCCGGTAACTCTTCGCCTGAAGGATGCCTGAGGCGATTGCAAAACGAATCACACATACTCGTGTCGCAGCCGCATCAATAGCTAACGCTTGCGCCTGATTTGCCAGGAGATAGACTACGGGAATGACCGAAGAGCGGTCCCATTCCCATCCTCTTGGCCCCGACGCCGTTGAATACGACGGCGGTCTCTCTGCTTTCTTTCAGGCTCGTCCGCGTTTGTTCGGCATCGCCTACCGTATGCTCGGAAGCGTGGCTGAGGCCGAAGATATCGTCCAAGACGTCTGGTTGCGGTGGCAGACCGCGAATCGAAGCGTGGTCGAGAACCCGACAGCATTTTTGACAACTACGACTACCCGGCTATGCATTAACGCCGCACAGTCCGCCCACTCGCGCCGCGAAACCTATGTCGGGCCCTGGCTTCCCGAACCGGTCGACACTTCTTCTGATCCGACTTTGGGCGCGGAGCGCGGCGAAGCATTGACTCTCGCTGTTCTCCTTCTTCTCGAGAAACTATCCGCCACAGAACGCGCCGCATATGTTCTGCGAGAGGCGTTCGACTACGAGTATGCGCAGATTGCCGACATTCTCCAATTGGAAGAAGCCAACGTCCGCCAACTGGTATCCCGCGCCCGTAAACATATCGCCGATGGTCGGCGCGCTCCCGTCAGCTCTGCAGAGCAGCGTCGCCTTCTCGCCGCTTTTATCGACGCCGCACAGAAGGGAAATATGGCTGCATTGGAGAACCTGTTCGCCGAAGATGTGGCGTCCTACTCGGACGGCGGTGGACTTGTGCGCGCGGTTGGAAAACCGGTTGCCGGTCGCCACAGCGTTGCAAAACTAATTGCTGCATTCTCTTCGCACTACTGGGCTGGCTTAACCCTCGAATGGACTGAGGTAAATGGACGGTGGTCCGTCCTATTGTTGCGCGACGGCAGGGTAGCTGCCCTTGCGACGATTGACGCCTCAGTCCAAGGTATCGATCAGATCCTCTGGCTCATGAGACCGAGCAAACTTGCTGCGGTTTCACGGTCAGGCCAAAAAGTCGGCGAGCCTTACTCCGTAGGACACACGGTCAGCTGATCAATGTCCGCACTTCGGTTGCAAACTGCACGTCGGCACCTTGTCGAGTAGCCGGCTATTCGGTGAAGTGGGCACGATCGTTCTGTATCCGCTTCGCGCGACTATTCGAACCAGTATTTGAGTCAGACGACACTTTCCTTGCTATTCGCTAAGGAGGCGGTGGGCAGGTTTCCCACTTCCCCCTCGATAACTCGCTGACCGCATTCTAGATAGACGAATTCAACCTTTAGATTCCCTCTTAATGTCCGCGCGTAGAATCGCTAACTTATTACGAACGAAAGAGATAGTTGGTAGGGGCGGTGGGGATCGAACTTGTAGGACAATCACTAAGTCTTGCTGAATCCACTGCACTTACACCGCTCCGTACCGGTAAAAGCCCATTTGAACGATCGATTTTGGCCACTAGTTGGCCACGTGTTTTTTTGCTGAATGAACGCCGGTGGCACAAAGGAATCGTCACGTCGCCTTCACCTTTAAGGTTGCGGCATGACAGCGCAGGCCGGCATCCAACCAACCTGTAATTAATTACCGTGAAGTCTGTTCAAGCAGACATCTTTCAGCACGGTTTTTGGAACCCCGAGAAATTATTTGACGCAAGGCAGCTGACAAGAATCGCTGAGTGTGCGCCTTTGACCCAAGCACGAAAGAGAGAGAATTAGGAGTGACCGCCGCCGATGACTACCTGCGGATCGTCAACTTTTTGTCCGTTGATCCATATATCATAATCGTAAACATCCACGTCCTGATCCGTGTGTTTGGCACCTTTTGACGTATGTTTATTGGTGTCGAAATCCTGGTCCCCGTCGGAGAATGGAGATCTATTTTTCCTAAATTTGATTTTGAAGTTGTTGCCGTTCGGGTCCCACGTAAGCTTATAACCCTCGCACAGATAGACGGCCTTTGGAATGGTCCCAACTTCATTCCCAGCTTGGTCTTTTAACTGGACTGTCACAGTCTGGTCCTTGCAGGCAAAAGAAGTTTTGGGGTTCGAAGGTTTTTCACAGCTGGTGGCACTGAAGAGCAAGAAGAACACGACCGCGAATCGGATTATACGGCTGTACGGCGAGCGAGAAGAGTACATGTGAACCTCCGTCATTTGTTTTGGTGCGTCTGCAGCAGGCTGACAAACCGTGGATTGTCCCGTAAAGCATCGAAATTCGGAGTATCGCGCAAAAGCTCGGGGGAAACCCCAAGAGAAACAGCCTTTTCGAGAGCATCCAGAGCATGTTTGGAGTCACCAACCTGTTGATAGATGATCCCGGCGTTAATGAGCAGATCCGGGCTTTTCGGCTGAAGACGGAGAGAGGCATCGAGGTTGTCGAGAGCGGACTTTTTCTCGCCGCGCATGGCGTGATACATGGCGAGACTGCTAAGCAGTTGGCCATCATGGGAATTGAGATGAAGTTTTTCTTCGCCAACCTCGATGGCTTGTTGGTACGCGGCGGCAGCTTCGGCACGCCGGCCGGGCGCCCAGTAGTACGAGTCACCGAGATTTCCCCAGAAGATGTAGTTCTTGGGGTCCAGCTGAACGGCTTGCTCGAACTCGGCGGCCGAATCGGCGTACCGACGCATCTGAAAATAGGCGGCGCCCAAGTTGCAACGTGCATCCGCGGTGGAACGGATGCTCAGAGACTTCTGGAGAATAGGAACGGCTTCGGCATAGCGACCTTGCATGATGCGAACAGCCCCCAGATTGTAGTAACCAGTGAAGCTGTCCGGCGCCAGCGAAACCACTTGGGAATACATGGCGGCGGCTTCTTCGTAGCGCGCGTGCGCCATGTAGAAGATTCCGAGCCAATTGTAGGTCGCCCAGTAGGCAGGACGCGCCGAGATCGCCTGCTTGTATAACTTCTCGGCCTCTTCGAATCGACCAAGTCGTGCATAAGCGTCGGCGAGGCCAGCGTACGCGTCGTCGCTGGTGGGCTCGAGTTCGAGCGTGCGCCGGTATTGGCCAGCAGCCTTCTCGTATTCGCCTTGAGCCAAAAAGACCTGGCCTAGGCAGGAGTGTGCAGCAGCGAGGTCTGGGCCGTGTGCAGCGGCCTTCTGGCAGGTTTCAACGGCGGCGGTAGCCCACTTCTGGTCATGGGTGAGCTGATATTTTCGCCAGTAGGCTTCACCGAGGCCGGCGGTAGCCGCAGCGTAGGTAGGATCTTTGTCGAGCGCACGTTGGAAGAGAGTGACCGCACTTTCCACCTTTTCCGGCACGACGAAGTCCCGCAAATAGCCGCGACCCTGAACGTAATAATCATAGGAGGCTGGCTGAGTCGTGACTTGGGAAGCGGGAGGATGCTTGTCTTGAGGCGTAAGTTGGAGTTCCATGGCGGACGCAATGCTTTCGAAGACGCGGTCCTGCAGGGCAAACGGGTCCGCGGCCGCCGCGGTGACGGTGCCACCCCGCACTTGCTGGTGAGAACGAGCATCAACTAGGGAATAATTGACCCGGACATTGTCGGCGGAGCGTTGAACGTTCAGAGCAAGGACAAGGTTAACGCCAAATTGCTGGCGGGCCGCATCGACTGTGGTGACCTGCTTGGCGAGAGTCTCACTAATGGGAATGACCGAAAAGGAGTGACGGGCGCTTAGCTCGCTCAGGCGAGAATTTAGAGTGTCTGCGAGACCGTCATTGAAGGCGGACTGCGAGGCGTCACTGCCGGGAGCCGGCGGGAGAACACCAAGCAGAACGTGCTGCGGGATGACACTGGAACTGAGGGTCCTAAAACGATCGCGGAATTTGTATGCGCCGAGAGCGGCCAGCAAGAGCAGGAGCGAAGCGGCGAAGAGCAAGCGGGTTGCAGTTCGAGGTGCAGACGCGGGTGCCGGAATGACATTTTCCTGCGAAGGCGTCAAGGCTTCTAGAGCTGCTCGGACCTCACCCGCGCGCTGATACCGCCGCCCAGGTTCCTTCTCGAGGCAACGGGAGATGACGGTCGAGAGACCAGCCGGAACTTTGGGCGGAAAGGACCGCGGCGGATCGTGAAGAATCGAATTGCAAAGCAGATAGAGGTTCTCGCCGTAGAACGGGCGTGAGCCGGTGGTCATTTCGTAGAGCACGACACCAAGAGACCAGAGATCGGTTTGCTGGGAGGTAGCGGCACCCTCAATCTGCTCCGGAGCCATGTAAGGAAGGGTCCCACCGAGGCCAGGTCGGTTCTCTGCTGAAATAGTTTCGAGGGTTTGGCGGTCGAATTCGGCGGCATTGTTGCGACGGGCTAAGCCGAAATCGAGAATCTTGGCGTCGCCATGTGGCGCAATGATGATATTGGAAGGCTTAAGGTCCCCGTGTACCACGCCGCGATCGTGGGCGTGAGAGAGAGCGGCGGCGAGTTGACGACCGTAGCGCAGGATGGTTTCTACGGGCAGACCATCGTCGTGGAGGGATTCGGAAAGCGTCCGACCATCCACGTATTCCATGGCGATGAAAACTTGGCCAGAGTCCTCCCCGACTTCGTAAATGGTGCAGATATTCGGATGGTTGAGCGAAGAAGCCATGCGGGCTTCAAGGCGCAACCGTTCATTGACCGCCAGATTGCCGGCCAGATGTTCGGGGAGAAATTTGAGTGCGACCATGCGGCGTAGGCTCGTGTCTTCCGCGCGATACACGACCCCCATCCCGCCGCTGCCGAGCGGACCGAGCACACGATAGTGGGATACAAACTGGGTCGGCAAGGGTAAGCACTCCGAGACGCGAGGCCAAACGCGGAAGGCAGATCACGACGTTACGGTTATGCACACCAATTGGTGTGGGCATCTTACTTGCGTGGGCCGGAAAGTCAAGTCAACAAAGGCAACACAGGATTATCAACTTCATCGACGATGTGAAACGTTTCCTCATCGGTCCTCACTACCCACAGAGGGCCTGCCGTCGTTCTTGGTTGTTGTATCGCTTGACGTCCTTACAGTAAGGGTATAGTTTTTGCTGTTAATCACTGTTTCGTTATCCAGAAATAGACTTTGGCACTCTTGGAATTGGGAGCGCGTTCATGTCTCACCGTGGCCGCTGGCTTCTCCTTTGCCTCCTCGCCCTGTTGGTTGCTCCGGCCGGATTCTCTCAGGCGCGCCAACCGGCGACGAAAGGACCCCCGGATTGTTCCCCGACTGTGGCAGATGGAGTCGGACTGAGAACTGCCAAGGCCAAGCTCTACTACGCGGTGGTTGGCCGAGCAATCGCCGACGGTTACAACAAACAATCGGGCCGCGATGCTCCCAAACTGCAAGCAGTTTGCAGCCAGGGATCTTCCGAAAACGTTCAGAAACTGAGCGAGGACTGGAAGAACGTGCCCTTCGCAATTGTCCAGAGCGATGTCGCACACGCTGCATGGTATGCGCACCCGCGTCAGGAGAAGTGCCCGGAGCGTGACCATCCCCCCGTTTCAGAATCGACCGAACTTCTCGTCTGCTCTCCTTCCAACGGACGGTGCGCACGGCCTGCCCTGATCACGCCGCTATACGTGGAAGCCATACATGTTCTGATTCGGCCCCACCTGAACATTTCGGGTCTTCAAGATCTGAAAGATAGGAGAGTCTGGGCCGGCAACCTCGGAAGTGGCGCGCGTTTCTCCGCCGAGCGAATTCTCTCCGCCGCGGGCGTGAAGTACTGCCAAGTTACGTTCGCCGAGAAGAATCCAGAACGAAGCGACGAGGAGATTTCGCAGAGCGAAGCTTTCGATTTGCTTGGCAAGATGAAGATCGATGCAATGATCTTTTCCGGACCGGTGCCGACGCATCCGCTGGAAGACGCACTCGATAAGTTCCCGGAGATCCACTTCTACAGCTTTCCCTATGAACTCGTCCAGAAGCTTACCGGAGACGAGAGCTATACGGAGGCGCTGATCCGCGCGGAGGATTACGGCAAATCGGAGCCTACCTTGACTGTCGGTGTCGAGGCGCTCTTGCTGACGAATGATAGGGCTGCTCCGGCGCAGGTGCTGTCACTTGCGGACTACATTCACAGTAATGGATCGGACCTGCGCGCCACCTTGCGGGACCTGCTTGAAACCCAAAAAGCGAAAGAACACGATGACGAAATTGAACGGTTGACGCAGGATCCCCAGACATTTCTGCGCCGGCTCGATAGGTGGCATGACTTCAAGTCCAAAAGCTCAATCCAGGCTAAGGTGCAAAAAGCAGCCACTACTGGTTCGGCGGGCGAGAAACTCTACCTCACCTACGACGAAAAAGAAGCCCTTAAAGACTATATGGAGTATGAGGAGGCAAATGACGGAGTCGCGCGGCTGCCGCTTCTCGACTTGCCCACCCCGGACGCTCTCGTTCCGGACTTCTATGCCGGAGACCCAGCCATTGGAAGATACTTCTCGCGTCAACGAAGCACGCTATGGAAGCGGCAACTGATAACCGTTCTGACTTCTTGCTTCCTCGTCCTGGTGAGCCTCTTTGTCTGGATGCGAAGGAAACTCCATCGCATTCTCGTTCGGCATTCTGATGTTGTTCTCGCGACTATCGCGACGTTCCTGGCCTGGGCGCTTGGCTCTTTCTTGCTCTACCATTACGAAGCCTTCGTCAATCAAGATTTTAGTCCGTGGTGGAAGTCCTTCGGAACAATCGTCTTGTACTTCATCCCGTTCGTTGGCAGGACAGCGCTCACACCGAACGGCCAGACTACAATTCTGGTTCTGAAATGGCTTGGCGTGTTCCTGGTGGGGGGATTCCTTTCGCCACTGATCCGCAGGCTGCTCGCCGCGGACGTCGTCGCACCCTTTATTTCGTGGCTCCAGGGGAGGCCGCTTATGCAAAAAGACATTGCGGGACATATTGTCATCATCAACTGGGATGAACGGGGACGCGAAATCGTGCACCGGTTGATGGCCATCCCTGGAAATGCAGACCGGGGCGTCGTAGTGGTCACGCCTGGTCGGGTGGATTTTACAGACGACGATCTCATGAGAGAAGTCATTAGCGTGGTTTGCGATACCACGCAGTTACAATGCCTCGAGAAAGCTCGCATTTCTTTCGCTCGTTCCGTTACCATCCTTTCCGCGTGGAAGCCGTCGGACCCCAACGATCGCCGCCGGTCCGTGGATCGAGATGTTGCCGACACAAAGACGATACAGTTACTCCGAGGCATTCGTGACCTGTGCGCAGCACAAGAGCCCCCAGCCCACCCCTCCGTCACCGCGGAAATTCGCTCCGCCTCGAACCGTCGGGAAGCCGAACATGTTGGTCGTGATGTAATCCAGTTGGAGGTCGTGTGCGTGGACGCGCTCGGCGACGACGTCCTCATCCAGTCTGTCTTGAATCCAGGAGTGGCCACGCTTTTTGCCCACCTCATCGGCTCGACGGGAAACGGCGTCCCCAACGTTACGGAGATGTCTCGCATCCAGGTACCCCGCGAGTTCTTAGGCAAGTCGTTTGCCGAAATGCTGGGCTACTTCTCCAGCCTGTCCCGCAGCCATTGCCCGCCGAGCATTCCAATCGGAGTCTGCCGAGCATCTCAGGTCTTCGTGAATCCCTCCGATGAAAAGGTCGGCCGAATACAGGAGGGAGATATGCTCTTTGTGATTACTGAGCGCAGGACAACAGGAAACTCACCTGCGCCGCTCGCTGCGGGCGCTAGCGGGGCATAGTTGGAGTGCGTCGGTTTGCCAAGCTTAGGGTACTTGCGCATGAATTGGCCCACCACGATTCTGTGTCGAGCAAGGTACGCTGCGGTTTTTTCGGTGAGTCCACCGGTGACTCTGGCAGTTGCGCCCGGATTACAGACCTCGTTATGACATCACTCGTCAACGTACGAGGATCCCGGCGGGCAATCGTGTTCATTGAGATCGCCAAACGCCGGCCAAAAAAGAGCATTGCCTCCGTTCTTCGCCGGCTGCGAGATACCCCCAAAAGGTTCCGCAAACTTTCATCGCCGTGGCTCTTAAGCGATTGGGAGTTTGCCCACCAACTATTAAACGTCTGGTCTGGCCACGGGCGAGGGTAGCCTGTCTTCAGGGCAATCCTTTGTTCTCAAGCGTCTGGACTAGAGTCCGACTCAACTCAAGGCTCAAGGGCCTGGACATAACGGTGCTGCGACCGAAAACACTCGACGTTGCCGTGTAGACAGCCTGCCAATGGAGAAGGAAGTGTTTACACAGGGCTGTTGACAAGAGTCGGCCAGGAAATCTTGTAAATACCTGAAAAATCGTTGGTTACCTTCCTTGAACTAAGCGGACCGTCAATCCACCCTGGCTTGATGAGATCTTGGCGCGGCTCTCGAAGAAGTCGGATACCGTCATGGCCTCAGGGGGCGCCTCGCCCTCAAGCACCGGCCATCGAAACAATTTGACACAAGGAGCTTGCCGCCGACCACGCCGGGAAGTGAACAACTTATCTAAAATCAGCCGGTTGCGGTAAGCATCGATAAAAACTGCAAAGAAAGGAAACGAGCATTCGCAACTGCCCATAAGTTAGGACGGTAATTTCAAAGTCTCAAAGTCTCGACAATTGAGCGAGCCTTTTGCGGGCATCAGCGGTTTGAAATCCGCCGGAATCGCCCGCCCTCCACAGATTGAGAAACTTTTGAAATAAGGAAACCGCCTCTGCGCGGTGTCCTAATCTTTCTTCACTGATCCCAATGTAATAGAAGGTCAGTGGCCATGCCACGACTGAGAGATCGCTCTGCGTCAGTATCCGTCCCTTTGCTCCTTGTACGTATTTCATTGAATCCATCGCTTGTTCCCACTTCCCAGTCGCCCAGCGCGATCGGAAAATGAATGAGCACGACGTGTTGTGCGTGCTTTGCTAAGAAAATCGTGCGCCAATCGAAAGCATTCACCATATTTAAACCCGCGGCAAACAAGCGATCGAGCGTCTAACTACCGGGGACACGCAATTCCTAATGGCTCCGGTTCACGTCGAAGTCGCTTACCCGCGGCCGCCGATCTCGCCCTTCTTCCTTCTTCAGGCATTGAATCACCAGCCGCGAGCGGACTTTTGTCTCGATCAAGATCTGCACGGCATTCCGTCGTCGCATCACTGAACGATCAACTTACCTTCCATGTTGGGGTGGAATGTACAGGTGTAGTTATACGTGCCTTTGGTCCGAACGACGTAGCGCCACGCCGCTCCCATTTGGATGGCGCCGGAATCGAATGCGGGCTTTTGGGCGTTGTTGTCCTCAGTTGCGGTATGGGGCACGGTGTCGTCGTTCTTCCACTCCACGGTGTCGCCCTGATTAACGACCACGGTCTCTGGCTCAAACTTGAACCCGCGGATCTCAACCGTAACTGTCTTTGGTGAATTCGCTGGCCGGCTTGTGCTGGCCCGCGACGGGAATCCCGCCGCTGCCATCAGCGCAGCCGTGGCCAGCAGAGCAAGC
>Ga0306920_100000951_pt1 | contig 35301 bp, 26 predicted proteins | sample flu12Cox44000170_FD_204666 | JGI IMG/M metagenome (GOLD analysis project Ga0306920, IMG submission 204666) | Lab enrichment of tropical soil microbial communities from Luquillo Experimental Forest, Puerto Rico - flux4day.12C.oxic.44.000.170 (v2)... | ecosystem: Environmental > Terrestrial >...
TGCACCCCTATCCCGATGCACGCTTCTACGCCACCCATCCTTCGTAAGAGCCGTATGCGTAGACGCGCTCGTACGGCTCTGTGCGGGGGGCGATCAGCGATGGTCGTCCCTACCGCGACAGTTAGTGCCCGGTAAATCCGGAAGTCGGTGAGCTTCGTACCAGCCAGAGGCATTCACTTATGGAGATAGGGCGAGGAAAACGAAAGGAACCGCGTGCGCGCGCCCAGAAACAACTGAGTCTGTTGAAAAATCAGACCAACGTCAAAAGTTAGTCTGGAGGCAGGTATGGCTTCAGCGCTTCTTAATCCTTCCGCGAGTCTTACACTGCCGCAAAACCATTCCGTACCGAAGCTCTCACAGCATGCAAAGCTCTGGTGATTGTTTTTGAGCAAGATGCCGCGTCAGCCTCTTCAGATTTTGCGCTGTGGCTGCCAGGTAGAACTGCTCAGCGACATTCCATAGTCGTCGCAATCGTACCTTGCGCAGCTTAATCTGTTGCTTGAGTTCGGCGAACAAAGCTTCCACCTTGTAACGCTCTCGTTGGGAACGTTTGTAATCCGGCGTACCGGCCAATGCGCGGACTGTTTGTCGCGCTGGCTCCTCCCAATGAACAAATAGTCTCCGAGTGAGACCTGGGGTGCAAAGCTTCTTCTGTGGACACCCGGAGCATTGCACTTCCGTCGAACAATAGAGATTGCCCCGACTGCCCAGTGACCGACCGCGATAGTGCAGTGCTTTTCCTTCGGGGCAGTAGTAGACATTCTCTTTTGGCTCAGTGACGGTGATCGATAACCGGGATGTGCGGTTGAATGTTTCGCGCCAGAAGCCAAGCCAGAAACTCTCCACTTCCATAGGCCTTATCGGCTGCCAGCTTCTGTGGCTGAATTCCGAATTGACCAACATGCTCAAGCATACGCCGCGCGGCCAATGTTTCTTGGCTGAACAAGGCCGGCGTTGCATCGACCGACAAAATGACTCGGCTTGTCGTGTCGACCAGATAGTTGTCGTAGTAACCCAGCACCGCTGGTCCACTTTTGATAGCCCAGGTAGCATCTGGATCGGTCGTCGACACTTTTTCTTGAAGCTTCGTGCACCTTTCTGAATCTGCGACAGGGTTCGATCGCTCCAGTTCGGCCAGATACTCCTGAACCGTTCGGGAGAGTTTCGCTGCCTCCACTAAGCTCTCCCGGGGAACGCGGCTTTGTTGGCTGGCATTGGCGCCCACAAGTGTCCCATCTACCGCCACATTACGTCCCTCGACGAAACCCGCCTCTAAACATCGGCGCACGATCTCCTCAAATACTTTCCGAAATCCACCGGACTGCCGAAATCGACCGTGGCGATTCTTAGAGAACGTCGAGTGGTCGGGAATTTCTTGGTCAAAACCGAGGCGACTGAACCAACGATAGGCCAGATGCATGCGCACCTCATCCATCAGACGCCGTTCGCTGGTGATCCCATAGAGATAGCCAATCAACAGCAGTCGCAATAGAACTTCGGGGTCGATCGAGGGTCGGCCTGTAGGACTGTAAAAATCCTTCAGCTGCTCTCGCACGAAACTGAAATCGACGTGGCCGTCAATTATTCGCAGCAAGTGATCGGTAGGGATTTGCTCTTCCAAACGGAAATAATAAAACAACGACTCCGTTCGGTTCTGGTGACCCATCATCGGCGTTGTTCCTCCCTGCTGTACCCAGTAGCACAACAGGGGATAGTCTCGGCAAATAAAATCTGCTCCGAAATCTATTCCGAGTCGACTTTTTCAACAGACTCATTTTCTTGTGGAGTTTCTCCGGTCCTCAGCACTTCTCCGGATCGACCAGTAGTCCCAACCTGACCCCTGGGTCTTTTCCGGTCGCGGCTGGCATTCTTGGCAGCTCGTTCACTTGCTTCCTGGTATCTAGTCCAGATAACCGATGTATGGAAGTCTACCCTTTAGCCAGCGGTACGATTACGACGGCGGAGCCACGCACACTCACGCTGCTTAGTGCAGCCCTGCTTCTGCTCGCTGCTCCTAAAAAATGGCTGCTTGGCTAGCGAGCGGCGCCGGAACGGTTTTTCAATTGTCGGCGCGCGCCGACAATTGTGCAGAATTCCCTAGTTTTCTTGCAGATTTTGCTTTTGGGCGAGTTTCTAGGACGCCAGCTCTGCCGCTGCTTCCGCGAAGATCTTCGTGTGCAGATCGATGTCCGCTGGTGTCGTGTCCGGGCACATCAGCGCCATGTTGTGGAACGGCGTCAGCAGCACGCCACGATTCAGGGCATGCAGGTGCAGGAAGCGCTCCAACTCGAAATCGGAAGCGGCCGCGGATTCGCCGCCATTGCGCGGCGGCTTCTGGCAGAACGTGTACTCGGCGCGGCAACCGAGCCGCTGCACGTTCCACGGCAACCCATGCTTCTTGACCTGCGCCGAGACGCCGTCATTGAAACGCACAGCAAGAGGAATCATTTTCTCGAACGCTTTCGCGGTCAGCACATGCTCCAATGTCACGCGCATCGCCGCCAGCGACAATGCGTTTCCCGCCAGCGTTCCGCCGATTCCGCCGACGTCACAATCTTCCAGATGCATCCGCGCCGAAATCCTCTGCGCCACTTCTTCGGAACATCCATATGTCCCGCCCGGAATCCCGCTGCCGATGGCTTTGCCGAATACCAGCATATCCGGATCGAGCTTCCACTCCGCGGTGCAGCCGCCCGGTCCCGCGCAGATTGTGTGCGTTTCATCGGCAATGAGGAGCGCGCCGTAGCGCCGCGCCAGTTCCCGCGCCTGCTTCCAATAGCGTTCCTCGGGCAGAATGATGCCAACGTTGGTCATCGCCGGTTCGGCGAGAATGCACGCCACATCGTGATGCTTCAGCGCTTGTTCCAGGGCGTTGAGGTCGTTGAACTCCACGACGCGCGTCGTTTCCCCCGGATTCACCGGCGGCCCAATATTGCCGCGCCGCGGACGGACAAGGCCGTCGTGCAGCGAGGCAAACGTCTCATCCACTGTGCCGTGATAGCAGTAATGGAAGACGAGAATCTTGGGCCGTTGCGTGATCTCTCTGGCAATGCGGACCGAGAAGCGATTCGCATCCGTCGCCGCCAGCGTAAATTGCCAGTAGGGCAAGCCAAACCGCTTCTTGAGATCTTGCCCCACGAACAGCGCATCCTCCGTCGGCAGCATCAGCGTGATGCCTCCGCGCACACGCTTCGCCACCGCCTCCGCTACGACATCCGGCGAATGCCCGGTCATCGCGCCCGTATCACCCAGGCACAGATCCACGTACTCACGCCCGTCCGCGTCCGTGAAATGCGCGCCCTTTGCCTTCGTCACGAATACGGGAAACTCGCCGGCCCACTTCTTCATCCAGTTCATCGGCACGCCGCCGAGCAGCGAGTCTTGCGCACGCTTGTATAGCTCCGCCGACTGCGGATGTTCCGCGACGAATCGTTTCGCCTCCCGTTCCTGCAGTTTCTTCAGTTTGTTCCGGTCGATGGTAGTCATCTATGCATGCTCAAGTTTCGACGTCATCCTGAGCGTCCCGATTCCTATCAGACGCGAAGGATCTCAGCCATCAGTGCAATCCAAGCCTTCGCAAAGAGCTATCTCCGTTCCTTGGATGGAAAGCTGTCTCTCACCGCAACTCGTGAATGATTTCCTTGGCTGCGTTCGCGCCGGATGCGCCGGTCAAGCCGTTGCCGGGATGCGTTCCCGAACCGCAAAGGAACAATCCGCGCACAGGCGTCTGGTAACGTGCCCAATCGAGTACCGGCCGCATGGTGAAGAGTTGATCGAGTGCCAGTTCGCCGTGATAAATGTGCCCGCCAGTAAAGCCGTAGGTCGCCTCGAGATCCTGCGGCGTAATCACGTGCGCCGCTTCCACGAGATTGGCGAGATTCGGAGCATAGGCGGACAGCGTCTTGATCACCGTGTTCACCAGTTCTCCGCGACGGTCTTGCCAGTTCCCTTCCCGCAACTTGTACGGGGCGTATTGGAAGTACGCGCTCAGCACGTGCTTGCCTTCCGGCGCCAGCGACGAATCGAGCAGCGAAGGAATCGTTATGTCGAGATGCGGGGCGGAGGCGATTTCGCCGTACTTCGACGCATCGAAGGCCTTCTCCAGATAATCAATGTCCGGGCCGATGTGAATGCGCCCGGACATCGCCTGGCGAATACCATCCGGTCCCACGGCATCCGCGAGCGACGGGAAATTCGGCAAATCGGCGAGGGCGAGATGCACCTTCGCGACATTGCCCACAGAACGGTAATTTTTCATACGCATGGCGAAAACGGGATCGAGATTCGCCGGATCGAGCAGCTTGAAAAATGTCCGCTTCGGATCTACGCCAGAAACCACGGCTTCGGACGCAATCTCCTCGCCGTCAGCCAGCACCACGCCGGAAACGTGACCGTCTTTCGTGCGTATCTGCTGCACTTCCGCGCCGGTACGAATCTCCGTGCCGGCCTTCTTGGCGGCGTCTCCAAGCGCGCGGGCGAATTCGCCCAGGCCGCCCCGAGGAAATGCCGACGAACCGATGGGATGTGCATCGGCCGCCGCGCGCAGCAACAAAACCGCTGTTGATCCCGCCGACCACGGTCCCAGATTCGTTCCGAAAATACTGCGGGCCGCAATCGCCGCGCGCAGCAACTCCGTCTCGAAAAACTCGGCCACAAAATCCGCCACGGCCATCGGCCCCCAGCGCAGCAGATCGAACATACCAGTTTTTCCGAGGCTGCGAATGCCGCGGCCCGTTTGCAAAAGATTCCAGAGATCTCCGGGTGTGGGCTTGTCAATCGACGGCGGAGTGATGGATGCCAGTTGATGGAAGACGCCGGACATTTCATCGAGCGCCTCGGCAAATTCGGTATACCGCGTGCCGTCCTTCGCGGAAATGCGCGCGATGCCGCCGGCAGTTTTCGCAGCGTCGTTGTAGAAGACGATTGCCTTGCCTTCCAGCGAAGGCGCGAAGAGGCGCGGGTCCGGCCGGAAGATTTCCAACTTGAAGCGCTCCAGTTTCAGGTCGTGCGCGAGGCCGGCATGCAACGGCCCCAGCGTGTGCGCCAGCGTCGAAACTCGGAATCCAGGGTGAAATTCCTCGGTGACTGCGCCGCCGCCAACCACTTCCCGGCGCTCCACCACCAGCGGCTTGAAGCCGCCCTTTGCCAGATAAAATGCGGTGATTAACGCGTTGTGACCACCACCGATGAGGACTACTTTCTGTCCGATGGGCATGGTCAGATCGCCGCCTTCTTCCATTCCTTCAGGATCGCCTGGCTGGCGATTCGTCCGTTGGCGGCCATGATGCCGCCGCCGGGATGTGTCGCCGAGCCGCACATGTAGAGGTTATCCACCGGCGTGCGGTAGTAGGCCCATCCCGGAACCGGGCGCAAGAAGAACAACTGCTCGAGAGAAAGTTCGCCCTGAAAAATATTTCCCTGCGTCAAGCCGAATTCGCGCTCGAGGTCGAGCGGCGTCAGGAATTGTTTGCCGATGATGATGTCCTTGATGTTGGGGGCGTGCTCGGCGATGGTGTTGATCACGTTGTTGCCAAAAGCTTCGCGATGATCGTCCCAGCTGCCTTCGGCCAGTTTGTATGGCGCGTATTGCACGAAGCAGGACATCACGTGCTTTCCCGGCGGCGCGACGGAAGGATCGGTCAAGCTCGGGATCACCATGTCCACATAGGGCTTTTTCGAGTAGTGGCCATACTTTGCGTCGTCGTAGGCGCGCTCCATGTATTCCATTTTTGGCGAGATGGAAATGGCTCCGCGCAAGTGCACTCCGTCGCCAGGGAGGCATTTGAAATTCGGCAGTGCATCCAGCGCGAGATTCACCTTGCCGGAAGACCCGCGGAATTTGTAACGGCTGACGCTCGTCAGGAAGTCAGGTGGAAGCTCGTGCGGCTCCATGAACACTTCAAACGTGAGGTGGGGATCGACGCTGGAGGAGACCACGTTGCAGCGGATCTCTTCGCCGGATTTCAGCACCACGCCGCAAGCCCGGTTATTTTTCACGAGAATTTTGGAAACAGGCGCCTGGGTACGGATTTCGACGCCGAGTTCACGTGCAGCCGAACCGATAGCGTTAGAAATCGCTCCGGTGCCACCGCGGCTGAAACCCCAGGAACGGAACGCGCCGTCAATTTCTCCCATGTAGTGGTGCAATAGCACATACGCGGTTCCCGGCGAGCGGATCCCGAGGAACGTGCCGATGATGCCGGAAGCCGACATCGTCGCTTTCAGCACATCCGTCTCGAACCACTGATCGAGGAAGTCCGCGGCGCTCATGGTCATAAGTTGCACGAGCGTATAGCGTTCGTCGGAAGAGAGTTCGCGGAAGCGCTGCATCAGGAAATTAAGTTGCTTGAGGTCCTTCGGGTTCAGCGTCGTGGGATCCGGCGGAATCATGGAAAGCAGTGGCTTCACGAACCGGCACATCGGCGTCATCATCTTGGAGAATTCGTCGTAGGCCTCGGCGTCCAGCCGCGAGTGGCGGCGAATTTCCCGCTGCGTCTTGGCATGATCGTTAACGCGCCAGAGATAATCGCCGTTGAGCATCGGCGAGAACGTGCCGTCCAGCGGCAGAATTTCGAGGCCATGCCGGGGCAAGTCGAGCTCACGGATAATTTCCGGGCGGAGCAGGGAGACCACGTAGGAACATTCGGAGAAAAGGAATCCAGGAATGATTTCTTCAGTGACGGCGGCGCCTCCAAGAACTCCACGGCGCTCCAGCACGACAACTTTCTTTCCCGCTTTCGCCAGATAGGCAGCATTGGTCAGACCGTTGTGACCGCCGCCGATGACCACGGCATCGTAAAACTGAGGCATTCGTTATGACTCCAGTAGGAAGAGAGGGTCTGTATGAATCAAGGAACAAAATATTCTACTGACACCAGGCCCGGCATACAAGTGAACGTGGCTGCAGTCTTTGTATGAGGAAGAGCGCGCGAATTTGATGGATCGCGTGATGAGGGGAAGAAGAAATGGAAGAGATTTCCTGCTGGGTCACCCGGCTGTCGCAGCCCTTTTACGGAGTTGCCGTCGAACTCATTGCCACTGGCGCGGCTTTGCCGATCGCATCTCCGTTGACCACCAGCTCAACGCGGCGATTCCTCTGGCGGCCTTCCGGTGTATCATTCGAGGCAACCGGCTGAGTCTTGCCGAACCCTTGCGCTGACGTGGAACTCACGGGCACGCCTTCCTCGGCAAGAAAATTCCGCACAGAATCCGACCGGCGCTCCGATAACTGTTGGTTGAAATCATCGCCTCCCACGCTGTCCGTGTGTCCTTCGATCTGTAACGTGAGCCTACGGCGTGCCAAAAGGATGCCCGAGATTTTGGCGAGTTTCTCCCGCGCTCCCGGCTTGAGCGTGGAGCTTCTTGTGTCGAATAGAACGTCCGACATGTTCACGATCAAGCCTCGCGCCGAATCGCGTGTTTGTAAGATGGAATTCAATTGTTCGAGAAGTTGCGCCCGCAAGTGCGCTTTTTCGTTCTCGGCCTGCGCGGCTACCTGCAAGGCCTTCTGTGTCCGCGCTTCCGCGGCTCGCTGTTGAGACAGGGCCGCCTGGCGAGCTTGTTCCGCTTCTTCCTTTTGCCGGGCGGCTTCTTGCGCGGCCAGCTCGGCTTCGTGTTTCATGCGTTCGGGTTCTGCCTTCGCTTGTTCCGCTTGCATGCGGGCTTGCTCCGCGTCCTGCCGGCGTTTTGCTTCGACGTCGGCGGCCGCGAGCTGCTGCTCAGTCTTGGCCAGGGTTGAGGCCGCGTATTGATTCGCGCCGGCGTTGCGCGCAATGCGCACCGAGTTGCGAACATAGGTGAAATATTCGAGGCCGAACTTCGTCGCATCCTCCACGCCCGTGAACTTGACCTCGATCTCCATACGATTGTTCTTGCTCTCAACTTTAGCCTCGGCAGAGGCACCCTGCATCAACTCTGTGCCTTTAAGATCGGTCTTCATGGATCCATTAGCCCGGCGGTAATTCGCCGCCTTGGCGGTACGCGCAACGCTGCCAGGGCTGCTGCTCCAATTCACCTGCGATGTTGTTCGGCCGACCGCGGGAATTATCACCATCCCGCAAGCCATTGCAATGACGAAACTTATGTCAGTTGATCTCACGTTGAATCCTTTCGATCCCGTCACCAATATTTCCGCTCTACCTGCGGCGGGAGCATTATCTAACAAGGTTCTATCCGCTTTCTGTATATATTCAAGCTGACAAACGTGGGGGGCAGCAAAGCATCGAGGATCTGTTTCCCTCAGAATGAAGCACCGTACGGTTGGGCAGTGGGCGCTTCTGAGTATTCACGTCCTTTGCGTCGGAACGACCCTTCACTGCAAGCTGGTGAGGGGATGCGCTTGCGGGTGTGATGAATTCAAAACTATAATTCCGTATCACTGTGGCCCAGTCGGCCAAGGCCTCGTTTTTTTCATACGATCCAAGTCGGAGGGAATGTGCCCGTTGGAACCGCGTTTCACGAGAGAACGCTCGCGCTCTGCGAAAGCCTGAACTACAAGGAATGGTCGGGCTACTACACCGTCAGCGTTTACGAAATGACGCACGAGCACGAGTACAACGCCATCCGCAATTCCTCTGCACTGATTGATATCACGCCACTTTTCAAGTATCGCCTCACCGGCCGCGACGCGACCAAACTGGTGAATCGCGTCATCACGCGCGACATCCATAAAGTGGCCGTGGACCAGGTGATTTATTGCTGCTGGTGCGATCCGCAGGGCAAGGTCATTGATGACGGCACTATCACGCGGCTCGGCGAAAACGATTATCGCTGGACCGCGGCCGATCCGAGCCTGCGCTGGTTTCGACAGAACGCGCTCGGCCTGGACGTGGAGATCGAAGATATTTCCGAAAAGGTGGCGGCTCTGGCGCTGCAAGGGCCGACGTCAGGAAAACTGTTGCATTCAGTGGCAGATGCCGACATCGCGAAGCTGAAATATTTCCGCGCGACGCACGGAAAGATTGCCGGCGTGGCGGTGGACATTTCCCGCACCGGCTATACCGGTGACCTGGGCTACGAGATCTGGGTGCCCTGGAACAATGCGGTGAAGGTCTTCGATGAATTGATGGCCAAGGGTAAACCGTTCGACATTCACGCGGCCGGCATGGTGGCCCTGGACATCGCGCGCATCGAGGCGGGGCTGATCCTGATCGAAGTGGATTACAACTCCAGCAAGCGGGCGCTGATTGACGAGCAGAAATATTCGCCGGGGGAGATCGGGCTTGGAAAGCTCGTTGATCTGAAGAAGGAAAACTTTGTGGGGCGCGAGGCGCTGGCGCAGGAAGCGAAGAGAGGCGGGCCGGCTCGATCGTTGGTGGGGCTGGAGATCAACTGGACAGACGTGGAAGTGCTTTACGAGAAAATCGGCATGGCGCCGCAAGTACCGAGCACGGCTTCGCGTGTGGCCGTTCCGGTGTATCGCGGAGGGCGGCAAGTGGGCAAGGCGACTTCGACGACGTGGTCACCCACGTTAAAGAGAATGATTGCGCTGGCTTCGGTTAGTCGGGAGAGCGCGACGGTCGGCTCGACGCTCAGCATGGAATTGACAGTGGAAGCAGCGCGAAAAACGGTTTCGGCGAAGGTGGTGAATCTCCCGTTCTTCAATCCGCCGAGGAAGACGGCAGCGCTGGCCTTTTAGGGTTCGAGCTCAGTGTGCGGCGGCGAAGTGCTCGGCTTTGAGAAGAAGGGCGTCCAACTCGCCGCGATCCAGAACCTTTCCATTCAAAATCACGGCATGAATTTTTTCAGTGCTGCGGATGTCATCCAGTGGATTCGCGTCCAGGAGGACGAGGTCCGCGCGCTTGCCAGGGGTGATGGTGCCTTGCTCCGCGCTACGGCCGAGGAATTCCGCGGGGTTCGAGGTGGCGGCTTGCAGTGCTTGCGTGGGCGTTAATCTTGCCTGGACCATGTAGAACAAGTCCTCGTGCAGACCAAAACCGGGGAAGACGTTGGGCGCCGTGGAATCAGTTCCTGTCATCAGCTTCACGCCCAACTGTCGCATTTCTTTCACGGCGGCAAGTGAACTCTGTATGAGTTTTCTTCGAATCAAAAAATCCGCTTCGGTCTGATCGGAGAGACCCTCTCGGCGGCCCAGTTCCCAATTGTGCCGCAGGTCCGTGGGGATATATTTCATGCGCGGATCGTTGGGCCGGTCGGATTCCGCCGTGAGTAAGCAAGATCGATCAACAGCGGGAGCGTCGGAATCTGCCAGGTGTGATTCGCCGCAAATTTTCGAAAAAGGCGATCCGCCTTTCCGGCGGAGTAAGACGCCAGGAGATCGCGATTCCAGACGCGGTCGCGTTCGAGAGACTGGCTGAAGTTCTCGCCGCGCGGCAAGGCTTTCAGCCGCCGCTGACGCAATTCCTCTTCCTTCGTGGAACAGCCGAGAAGCACGCCCGTCAAATGCTCGATGCTAGCTTGGCCCGCTTCGGAAGCTTGGGCGGCGGTAACCGAATCTGGCACGTGGCCGACAAAACGGATGTCGTCCTTTTGGGCTTCCTGGGCGATCGCGAAGTAGGCTTGTGGCTGTAGCCGCGACTGCACCTTGATGAAATCCACGCCCTCAGACTTAAGCTGCCGGACTGCATTCTGCGCTTCGGTCGCGTTCTGCACCACGATGGAGGGTTGGAAAGAAGCCGGATTGCCGTCGAGATAAGGACCGGTGAAGAAAAGTTGGGGGCCCAGGCGCTCGCCGGAATCGATTTCGTGACGCAATTGCTTCAGAAGGTCCACGCGGCCACCCATGTCTCGCGGCTGCCCACAGGTTCACCCGCACCGGTAAGGTGGACGTGCATGTCGGCCAGTCCGGGGATCAGGAATTTTCCATGGCCATCGATGATTTTCGCACCGCGAGGAATGTTCATCGAGGAGGAAGGACCGACAGCGGTAATGCGCTGACCGGAAAGCAAGACCGTGGAGTCGGGCTGCGAAGGCCCGCCGGTGACCTCGATGACCGTGACATGGGTGATGGCGATGACGCCCGATTGTGGAGGAGAACACGAGGAAACAAGAACAAGCAATCCAACGGGAAGCATGAAAAAGAGAGATGACCGCCGCGGCGAAGAGAGCACATTGGAATTGTAACAGGGCAACGAAAAAAGATGGCCGTATCGGAAATACGAACCCTGTCGCTGCAAGGTGGCCAGGATTACGGATTGAGTCGTTTGTATTTCTTAAGAACAGCCTTGAGTTGGTCGTGGGGGGGGCCGTTACGTGGTGATCGTCAATGCCGGTCATGGATTCCGCGGCAATCATGCCGTTGATGATGGCTTCTTCGGTAGCTTGCACGACAGCGGCAAACATAGGATCGAGCGACTCGTTGGGGAGCATTTTTACCTCCACAGGGCTCGTGGCGGAAGCTGCTCCAGGATTTGCGGTTGAAAAAGCGATGAAAATGTCACCGGAGCCATTTCCGGAAATGCTGCCATCGCGGCCGAGGCCGAGTGTGGCGCGGCGCGCGAGACGCTTGAGTTGCGTCGGGAGCAGCGGCGCGTTCGTGGCAACGACGATGATGATCGAACCTTGTTCGGAAACTTCCGAACGCTGGTAGGCGTAAGGATCCTCCGAAGAAATTTCGCGGCCGACGGGAATGCCGGCAACCCGGAAATTCTGCCGCGAGCCGTAATTGCATTGCACCAGAACACCAACAAGGTAGCCACCATCCTTGGCAGGAAGCTGGCGTGAAGAAGTGCCGATGCCTCCCTTGAAGCCGTTGCAAATCATGCCGGTCCCGCCGCCGACGTTGCCTTCTTCCACCGGCCCCCCGTGCGATGAATCCATGGCGTGAAAAGCGTGCTCGGGTTTGACGTGAAAGCCGTTGATATCGTTGAGCCAGCCATCCCAAGTTTCCGCGACCACGGGAAGCGACCACCAGTAGCCGCTAGCGTCCGGTTGGCCATGATTGACGCGCCATTGGATGACCGCATCGCGAACCACGCCGACGCTGTGCGTGTTGGTGATCATGACCGGACCTTCGAGGAAGCCCGATTCCTCGACCCACGTTGTGCCGGTCATTTCACCGTTGCCGTTCTGGGAGAACCATCCAGCGAAAACCGGATTCATCATGGAGTCTTTGCCGCGCGGCAGAACCGCAGTGACGCCCGTGCGAACCGGCCCCTTGCCGACCACCAGCTTTCCTTCACCGGAGATCAGCGTAGTGTGGCCCACCGCAACGCCGGGAACGTCCGTGATGGCGTTCAGAGAGCCGGGTATGCCATCGAAGGGCACACCCAGGTCGCGCGCACGTGGCTTCGCCGCGCTTTTCTCCTGGGCAAACCCTGGAGTTGCGAAAAGAAGGATTGTGGAAAGCAGGGCGAGAATGAGCGAAATGCAGCGCATGAAAAATTTCTCCCGGGAGTATAAATCGTTATAAAGAGTGACGCGTTCTTTCTTAAAGCAGTCGAGGCGTGCAATCAAGAGGAAAAGACCTTGGCAAGCGCGTATTGCAAAGCACTGGCGATAAGCCCGCACTCTTCGGGCGTGATGATGAACGGCGGCGCAAGAAGGATATGATCCCCGCGAGAGCCGTCCACGCAGCCCTGTGTCGGATAGGTAAGCGCGTTTTTCTCCAAAGCGGCCTGGCGGATTTTCTCCGCGATCCCTGCTTCCTTCGCAAAGGGCTCACGCGTCGCTTTGTCCTTCACGAATTCCACGGTCTGCAGCAAACCGAGTCCGCGGATCTGGCCGACGTGCGGGTGGCTTTCGATAACGGAGAGGGCTTTACGCAGAGTCTCGCCCGCAGGGGCGACGCGATCGAAAAGCTTGTGTGCCTCGAGATAATCGAAAACAGCGTTGCCTACCGTCGTAGCGACGGGATGCGACTGGTACGTGAAACCGTGCATGAACGCGGCCGTGCCTTTTCCGAATGCTTCGACCACCCACGGCGCAACCAAAACGGCGCCGAGCGGTGCGTAACCGCTGGCGATTCCCTTCCCAGCAAGAATAATGTCCGGCTCAAGGCCCCAATGTTGGGAGGCGAAGGGTTTACCGGTGCGGCCCATACCACTCATCACTTCATCCGCAATGACCAGGATGCCGTGCTTTCGGCAAATCTCCGCGATGCGCGCTGTATAACCATCCACAGCCGCCGCGGCCCCGAGGGTGGCGCCCACGACCGGTTCAAAAATGAAGGCGGCGACAGAAGAGGAATCGTTGGACTTGAGAAAGGTGTCGAGGTCGTCGGCGCAGGCGATGTTGCATTCGGGAAAAGCCTTGCCGAAGGGGCAGTGGTAGCAGAAACAGGGCGCCACATGGCCCCATTCGGGGATCATGGGAGCATACGGCGCACGGCGAGCAACGTTGCCGCTGACGGCCATAGCGCCGAGTGTGCTTCCGTGATAGCTCTGTTGGCGCGAAACGATGCGGTAGCGGCCGGTCTGTTTCGTCTCCAGAAAATATTGTCGAACCAGTTTGATGGCGGTTTCCGTGGCTTCGGAACCACCGGACGTAAAGTAGACGCGGCCGCCATTTTGAAAATTGCGAGGAGCGATGCCGAGAACCCGCGCAGCCAGCTTTTCAGCGGGCTCGGAGTGGAATTGTGTGGTGTGAGCGAAAGCGATTTGGTTGGACTGCTCGGCCATGGCGCGGCCGATCTCCGGAACTCCGTGGCCAATGCTGACGACAGCGGCCTGGCCGGAAGCATCGAGAAAGCGGCGGCCGTCGGCGGCGATAATCCAGCTTCCTTCGCCGCGTACTGCGACCGGATAGTCCTTTTTCAGATTGCGCGAGAACAGTGAGGAGGCATGCGTTGCCGTGCTCATACGGAAATTGTAGCAGAAGGCCCGGAAGATGCAGTTGCTGCACTGGCAAAGAGGCAAGCCAACTTGGCCGGGTTCATCGCGGGTGTGTGATACTCTTTCGCGGGTTTGGAGGTTGCGACTTGATCACGCATTCCTGCACGAAATTACTTTTCTGGGCCGGCCTGACGCTGGTGTTGGGCGTGAAGACAAGTCCGGCGCAAACCGTGCAGTGGCCGCTGCCCGTCGTGGCTAAGAATTCAGCTGTTGAGGTGGAAGAAGCGGTGCTGCTTTCCGTGGACTTGCGAGACGCTCCCAAACATATCTTTCACGCGAAAATGACCATTCCCGCAAAGCCTGGGCCTCTGACGCTCCTTTATCCAAAATGGATTCAGGGCGAACACTCGCCGACGGGGCCAATCATGAATCTGACAGGTTTGAAAATGACCTCCGCGGGGAAAGAAGTGGCCTGGCGACGGGACAATGAGGACATGTATGCGTTTCACCTCGATGTGCCCGCAGGAGCGATGGCTGTGGATGTGTCGCTGGACTACTTAACGCCAGCGGAATCCGCAGGAAGAGAGCACCCCTCGGCGACGGCGCAACTAGCCGTCTTGAATTGGTATACCGTGACTCTCTATCCGCAAGGCCCGAAAACGGATGATCTGAAATATGTCGCAACTTTGCGGCTCCCAGCGAGCTGGAAATACGGAACGGCTTTGCCGGTGGCGGATGAATCTGCCGGAGAAATTGCATTTGCTCCATCATCGCTGACAACCTTGATCGATTCGCCGGTCCTCGCCGGCACCTACATGCGAACCATTGATTTGTCTCCCGGCCAGAAGCCGGAACATTTCCTTCATATCGCGGCGGACGGACCTGCGGCGCTCGCGGCCACCCCTAGCCAGATTCAACACCTGCGGCAACTGGTCGCGGAAACCGGCGCGCTTTTCGGCGCGCGGCATTACCGCCGCTACGATTTCCTGCTGACACTGAGTGACCACATGCCGACGGATGGGGTTGAGCATCACGAATCGAGCGACAACCGGACGCCGGAAGAACTCTTCCTCGACCCGGAGGTGATGGAAACGCAGACGGATCTCCTGCCGCACGAGTTCACTCATTCGTGGAATGGAAAATACCGGCGACCGGCGGGCCTGGTCGCGCAGAATTACCAGACGCCGCTGAAGGGCGATCTCCTTTGGGTTTATGAAGGGCTCACGCAATACTATGGAGTGATACTGGCGGCGCGCTCCGGCTTCTGGACCCCAGGGAAATTTCACGAGTACCTGGCGTCAACGGCAGCCTATCTGAACGGCGAGCCGGGGCGAACGTGGCGGGACTTGCAAGACACGGCAATTGCCGCACAGTTACTCTACGGCTCTCCCACAGCGGGGTCCTCCTGGCGACGAGGCGTGGACTATTACGACGAGAGCACTCTGATCTGGATGGAAGCGGACACCACTATCCGGCGAGAAACCAAAGGCAAGAAATCGCTGGATGACTTTTGCCGGAAGTTTCACGGCGGCAAAAATACCGGGCCGATCGTGGTGCCCTACAACTTTGAGGATGTGATCGCGGGAATGAATGAGATTGTGGCTTACGATTGGCGGGCATTTTTTACCACACGACTGCAATCGCATGGGCCGGGTGCACCGCTCGAGGGCCTAGAGAACAGCGGGTGGAAGCTGGTGTTCACGGAAACGATGAACGAGCGCCAGCGCTCCGAGGAGCTCGTGAACCAGGATGTGGACGTACAGTTCTCGCTGGGCTTTCAGGTCCATGCACCCGGCGGCGAGCAGAGTGACAAAATCCTCGACGTGGTTCCGGGATCGCCGGCGGACCGGGCCGGACTCGCACCCGGAATGCTGTTGGTGGCGGTGAACGGACGCAAATGGACGCCGGAGCTTTTGCGGAGCGCCATTCAACAAGCGAAAACTAGCAAAGCTCCCATTGAATTGCTGGCGGAAAGCGGGGATTTTTTTCAGGCCTACCAGATCGACTACCACGGCGGAGAAAAATATCCGCATCTCGAAGCCATGAGCGGGAAGACCGATACCCTCGGGGAAATTGCCCGCATGAAAGCCCCCGCGGTGGCAGCTTCGTCAAAAGAATAGATCGGCGCGAGAGGAGACGGTTCAGGCGTGACGCAGAGCTCTGAAGAGTTGGTGCGCACGATCGGCCGTTGGAGCCTGACGGCGCTGATGATGAATTCGATCCTCGGCGTGAGCATTTTTCGCTTACCCGCGGACTTGGCGGGGAAGCTCGGTGGGTACAGCCCGTTGAGTTGCGTAGTTGCTGGGGCGGGAATGCTGATCGTCGCGGGATGCATCGCAGAGGTTTCTTCCTACTACGACGAGACCGGCGGTCTATATTTATATGCGCGCGACGCGCTTGGGCGATTTGCCGGGCTCCTGGTGGCATGGCTGACCTTGCTGACGCGCATTGCGGCGCCCGCCGCGGCGGCGAATCTTTTTTGCTCTTACGCCGCCAGATTCGTTCCCTCACTGGGAACGCGCGCGGGAAAGTTGCTGGTTCTCCTCGCGCTGCTCGGTCACCTGGCCCTGCTGAATTACATCGGCGTGAAGACCGGGAAGCGAGTGAGCAATTTCTTTACCGCGATCAAAGTGAGCTTCCTCCTGTTGTTCGTGCTGGCGGCGCTTGTGGCACTGGCCATAAAACCGGAAATTCGCGTGCCACTTTCGTTTCCTGCGACCAGCGCAAAGGGCTGGTTTGATGCCTTCTTGCTGCTTGTTTACGCTTACGGCGGCTTCGAAGGTGCGTTGTTCGTGGGCGGTGAAACGACTAACCCAAAACGCGACACGCCCATTGCGCTTCTAACAGCACTGGCCGTGGTTGGGGTGATCTATACGGCAGCGCAATTTGTTACTCTGGCGACCCTGCCGAATGCCGGAGCAACCACGCGGCCGCTCGCGGATGCGGCGCAACGATTCCTGGGACCCGCCAGCGGCACCGTGATTGCTCTCGCTGCGTTGATTTCCGCATACGGCTATCTCAGCGCGAATTTGTTGCACGCGCCGCGGCTCACGTTTGCTATGGCTGAGCGCCGCGAATTTCCGGCCTTTCTCGCGGCGGTGCACCCGAAGTTTCGCACGCCTTATCTTTCCATTCTCGTTTACGGTGTGTTGGTCTTTGTGTTTGCGGCTTTGGGGAACTTCGAGTGGAATGCGATCTTATCGGCGGTCTCACGGTTGGCGGTATACGGTGCGATGGCCTTGGCGGTGCCGTTGCTGCGGGCAAGAAAAGGAGCACAAGCGGAGTTCCGTTTACCCGCGTTTTATTTCTTTGCAGGATTCGGAATGCTCTTCGCAATCGTGCTTCTGTTGCAGATGGGCAAAAGTGAATTTGTTGTGGTGGGCGGTACGTGCGCCATTGCTTTGGTGCATTGGCTGGTGGTGCGGAGGTAGGTTCATGACCATGAAGCGAAAGGGCGAGGCATTTCTGCCGGCCTACGAATATGGCAAGGCGCTGCCAAAATTTTCCGTGAATCTTCTGGTGAGAAGCGTCTCGAAATCACTTGGATTCTATCGCGACGTGCTTCAGGCCTCGGTGCGTTATGCGGACGATGATTTCGCGGCCCTGCAGATTCAGGGCGTTGATTTCATGCTGCACGCGGACCACACCTACGATCAGCACCCGATGCATAAGCGGCTGATGACGGCTGGACTAAGGGGTACTGGAGTTGAGATTCGCGTGTTTGGCATTGATCCCGACGTTCTGGAAGAGCGAGCGAAGAAAGCGGGCGCCGAGATACTGCAGCCATCTAGAGATTTTCCGCATGGGTGGCGAGACGTGATGGTCGTGGATCCGGACGGATACATTTGGGCAGTGGGAGTGCCGCTGAAGTGATAAGCGCGCCATGGTGGGACCGGCGCATTGGATTCGCGACGGCAGTTCGTGGCATCATGCAATGTTTTGAAAGCGGCCTTGCGGCCGAGGAGCGGAATATGCAGCGTAACTGGATGCGGAGTGGACTCGTTGCGATGGCTCTTGGCGCTGGTCTATGCGCACAAATTCGTGGGCAAGCCCCAGCGGCGAAGCACCCGTTGACCTTTGACGATCTCCTCAAGATGCATCGGGTCTCCTCACCGGAGGTTTCCTCTGACGGCAAATGGGTGGCTTACGCGGTTTCCACACCGGATATGGAAGCGAATCGCGGGGCGAGCAATATCTGGATCGTGAGCACCGAAGGCGGCGATCCTGTACAGGTGACGCAAAGCGGTCGAGATACCGCGCCGTCGTGGTCACCCGACGGAAAGACGCTGGCGTTTCTTTCCACACGGGACGGCAGCTCGCAGGTGTACTTGCTTTCCATGGAAGGGGGAGAGGCGAAGAAACTGACGCAACTCTCCACGGGCGCGGATCTCTTCAAGTGGTCGCCAGATGGCAAGAACATTGTGTTCACTTCCAGCGTGTATGTGGATTGCAAGGATGACGCATGCAACGGCGCGAGGGATGCAGAGAAGGACAAGAGCAAAGTGAAGGCGAGAATTTACGATCACCTTCTTTACCGGCATTGGGATCACTGGTCGGATGGCAAGCGCAGCCACCTCTTTGTCATACCCGTGGATGGCGGTACAACGGCGCGGGACCTGACTCCGGGGACGGATTACGATATTCCCCCCGATGAGCGCGGCAGTCAGGCGGACATCAACTTTTCGCCAGATGGGAAAGAAATCTGCTTCACGGCCGTGACGGACAAAATGGAAGCGATCAGCACGAATGGTGACCTGTTCATCGTGCCAGTCGCGGGCGGCGAAGCCAAACACATCACGACGAATCCAGGCTTCGACGGAAATCCGGTGTACTCGTCGGATGGACGCTCGATTGCGTACCACGCGCAACTCATCGCAGGGTATGAGGCCGACCGCTGGCGCGTGATGTTATATGACCGGCAAACGGGGAAGAGCGAAAATCTTTCGGAAGGATTCGATCGCAGCGCGAGTGATCTGGCGTGGTCCCCGGATAGTAAAACGATTTACTTCACCGCCGAAAATGAGACGCTGCAGCCGGTCTATGCGATGGAAGCCCGCGTGGGTACTCAGCCGAAGAAAATTCTGGACGGTTTCAATGCCGCGTTTTCCTTCAGCCGCGACGGAAAAATACTGGTGACGGAGCGGACCAGCCTCACCCTACCCGCGGAGCTATTTGTGTCCATGGGGGACGGCAGCGGGCTGAAGCAACTAACCCATCACAACACTCCGATCCTCGCTCAAATTGAAATGAACGCCCCGGAATCGTTCTGGTTCGAGAGCGCGGACGGAACGAAAGTCGAGGCAATGCTGCTGCGGCCACCGCAAACCGTCGCTAGCAAGAAATATCCCATGCTGGTGCTGCTGCATGGCGGGCCGCAGACGATGTGGTCCAACGCCTGGGGGTATCGCTGGAACCCGCAAGTCTTTTCCGGCGCGGGTTACGTAACGTTGATGATCAACCGCCGGGGCTCGACCGGCTTCGGACAGAAATTCACCGACGAAATCACCAACGATTGGGGCGGGCGCGCCTACCAGGATGTGATGAAAGGGATCGACGCGGCGATCGCCAAGTACCCGTTCATTGACAAGAACCAGCTCGCTGCGGCCGGCGGCTCCTACGGCGGCTACATGGCCGATTGGATGGCGACGCACACGGACCGCTTCAAGGCAATCGTGAGCCACGCCGGGGTTTACGACAAATTCTCGATGTACGCGACGGAAGAACTGTGGTTTGAAGAGCGCGAAATGCAAGGACCGCCCTGGGCTTCTGTGGAGAATTACAAGAAGTGGTCGCCATCCACATATGCCGCGGGGTTGGGGAAATACAAGACTCCCACGCTGGTCGTTGCAGGGGAAAGGGACTATCGCGTCCCGTACACGCAATCGCTGGAGTTTTTCAGCGCGCTGCAACGGCAAGGAGTGCCATCGAAATTGCTGATCTTTCCGGATGAGGGGCACTGGGTGCTCAAACCGCAGAATAGCCAACTATGGTACAAGACGTTTCTGGATTGGCTCTCAACCTACGTGAAGTAAGAGCGAAGACTAGGTTTCCGCGAGTTTCTGCAACGCGCGGCGAAGTAAGTGGAACAGGTGGTAGAGCAGGAAGAGTGACACGCAGAAGAGCACGGCTACGACGACGACCGCGATCGTCGGATGCGTCATAGCGAACCAGGTCAGCCACACGGCGAGCGCATCTTCGCCAAAACTGAGCGCCCAATTGCTGAACGGTTCCGGCGACATGTTCGCGGCAGCACGCGCGCTGGCCTTTGTACCGTGCGAAGTCAGCGCAATCCCGCCCGCAAGCAATGCCGCTCCCCAACGCCAGGTCTCCGGTGCCGCCGCCGTGGCGCTGAACGCCAGGATGGCGGCGGCTGGCGGCCGGATGAACGTGTGGACCGCCTGCCAGACGGAATCGATATAAGGGATCTTGTCCGCGAGAAACTCCAACAGATAAAGAGCAGCAGCGATGGCAAGAACAAAGGGATTGGACAGCGCCTGCAAGTGCTCCGGCAGATGGATGACCCCAAAGCGCTGCAAAAGGCCGAGCGTCGCCACGGTCGCGTAGAGATTCAAACCGGAGGCGAAACCGGCGCCAAGAACCAGGCTGAGAGTTTGGATGGGATTCACGGTCTCGCCGCCAGGTCAAATTCAAATTGAGTCATCTTTTCCAAGGTACCACGAAAGATGGAACGAGGTCTTAGGGACAAGACCTACAAAAAGCAAACGCCCCGGCCAGAGACCGGGGCGTTCGGAAGGGGTAAGGGTTCAGAATTTACTGATAGCGACCCGGGATCAGGAGCCTGGTCCAACCCGTCGTGTTGACGTCGCGGAAGAGCGGGGTGCGTGGCGGCAACAAGCTGGGCGTCAGGAAGTTGATGTCGAAGTTGTAGCCGCGGGTCGGTGGGCTGTATACCGTGTTGCAGCACTTGAAGGTGCCGTTGGCTTGGCGGCTGTAGAACAGGTTGACGATGGAACCCTGATAGTTAAGCGTTCCGCCCCAGTTTTCAATGTAGCGAAGGAAGTTGTGCACACCACCGTCGGTGCCGTAGTCTTGCCCCGTGCCCGAAGGGTTGGGAAAAGAAACGCTCTTGCCGCCGATGATGGCCACCCGATACCAGGTGGTGTTGCCGTTGCGGGCTCCCAAGTCATAGGGGCTGGAGAATGAGTTCTCGTCATTCCATTGGTTGGACAAGAGAGTGACGGCATCGCCGGCCACCGACGTTGCAATGGAAGGATCGCTCCAGTTGTTCCCGCCGGAGTTGGCGTTGAAGTCGCCTTGGATGTACACCGGGTTTTCGGAAGCGATCGCAAGTCCGCAGGTCAGGCTGTTCGGGCAGGGGCCCACAGCATCCAGGCGGTTGCCGTTGACGATCTTCACCGCGCGACGGAAGAAGAGCGGGGGATTCTCTCGCGCCACGCTGCCGTTGTAAGCAACCATCATGGGCCAGATGCCGTCCGTGGCGTAGGTAGGCAGGGTTGGGCAATTTGCGTTCGCGCCCACGGCAATGGCGGTCAATCCGCCAAAGATGCCGTACTGCCCGTTCGCCAACGTCGTGACCGGCGCTACCCCGGCACCGTGAACGACAGACTGGCTCGCGCCATACGTATAGAGTACGTTCAGACCGTCGGCGTCTTCTCCGCTGTCCAAAAGGTTGTTCGGGCAGCCGGTTGTCGGATTCTGGGGGCTATTCACCATATCCGTCCAACCGTATTCACCGGTTTCCCGCGTGGAATATGATACTGGCGGCCAGCCGCCCGCAATGGTAGAGGGTTGCACATAGTTTCCGCGGCGGTCGGAAATGTAAAAGAGGAAGTTGTTCGGCGCAACCGCGGGATCCTTGGTGCCTTGGCCTGACGTGGTCAAAGAGCCCAGCGGAGTGGTGATTTTTCCGCCAAACCAGCCGGCCAGATTTTTGCCGTCGACTTCAACGTAATGCATGACTCCGTTGAGAGTCGGACGAGCGGGGTTCACCAGGTTCATCGGGGTATCGCGAAGCGTACCCTCGCGGGTATCAAAGAGGTTGTTTGGCCAGAAGTCATAGACGGTCGGAGTCCATCCGGCAACGAGCTTGTTGGTAGCCGGATCCACGCCGCAGACAGCTGCCACCGTGGCTTTCTTCGGTAGATTGGTTGCGGGCGTCCCCAGTACCCCTGCAGCAACAAAGCCAAGCTGTTGCAAAGAGGTTGGATTGTCGCGGATGCGCTCGAGGCGGATTACCGCGTAGGGATGGGGATCTGAGCAGGTTCCCGTCGGTGAAGCAAGAGTGTTGAGCGCCGTCATCGTTCCGGCTGCCAGTGTGGGGCCATTCTGGAAAGCGAGTTCGATCGGCTGGGGCGTTGCACCGGTCGTCATCGGAACATACGGCCATGAGGGGGCTTGCCCGGCGCTCATGTCCACGGTTGGATTCGCATCCCACTGTGGATTCAGGGTTGCGCCGTCCAGGGACTGCGGAACCGGATCGATATTCCGGCCTACATACCCGTAACTCAGGATTTCGACGGTGACGTCTTTCCAGGTTCCGCAAGGGCTCCCATAGGCGGTCTGTTCTTCGATCTTTAGAAAGCCTTTGATAATTGGGTAGCCGTTCGGCTGGAAGTAGCCGTCGGAGGGCCACCAGGTAGCCTGAGTGGCACCGGAGGCAGCCAGAGGAAGAGGTGTGACTCCATTGGCCGTCATCGCGTTCCATAGTGTCTTTGCAGGCGCGTAGTACCCCGCGGTCGTCCAGGGAGCGCCACTAACAGGATTCGGCGCAACGGCAAGTTTGCTCAGGTCGAATGGCTGCGTGCCGCCGTCGATACAGGGCAAGTTCATCAGATCGCTTGGATCATCGGAGAGAAGCACGCGAAGACTGGCCTGCGCGTAATAGCGTTCCCCGGTGACATTCGTAGCTTCGCCACTGTTCGAACGGCGGATCAGGTCAATGGATTGCGTTGTTCCGTTACCGACGGTGACGATACCAAGGTTCAGTTGCTTTGCTCCCGTTGAATATTGGGGAGCGGAACTGCCATTGCCGTTCAGCAAGTTGCCGTTGTAGTTCGTGGAACCGAGGGAAATGTTCGGCCAGTTCGCGTTACCAGAGGAGCCGAGTGTGCCCGTCAGACTTCCTTCACTTGTTCCCAAAGCGCGGTAGCTCGTTCCACCAGGAGAAATCGTGATTTGCACAGTTCCCGTGTAGCCAGTGCTGGTGGGCCAACCGTTCGAAAGATTGGTGCGGATGACGTCCTTATAAGCGTCTACCTTGTCCGATAGAGTCAGGGTGCTGCCGGCGGCAAGGAACAGATTGCCGTTCGTGTGCGTGCGGCCGCCAAAGTTAAAGTTGGGACCCGGGAAGAAGCTGAGGTCGGCGTCGGACCAGATGCCGAACTGGAACATGGGGATACCGACGGTTTGCGTGGTGCGCTGCAAGGTTACTTCTCTTCCCGCCGTGGTTCGCGCATTGACCATCAAGATGTATTCCGTGGCCAAAGCGGTCATGCCTTGATAAGTACCCGACTTGATAGTTGTGATCGTCGGGGCCGGGTTACCGGCGACATCTGTTGGAGCGCCCGGGGGAAGTGAGATCGAGTAACCGGAGGTGCCGTTGCCGGTCAGGAACTGAATTCCGGGAATCGTGGGTGGTGGCGGCGTGGTCATCAGGTTATTGACCTGACCAATGCTCGGCGAATACGTTTGGCTGAAAAGATTTCCCAGGTTGGCAGTCAGCTGCTCCATGCCGGCTTCCGCTGCGTAGAAGGCATGGACCTGATCGTTGTTGGAGCCGGCGAGCTTCTGGTTCGAAGCTAGAAGGATCGAAAAGCCCACCAAGAGGCTGGACATCAGGAACAGCAGCAGCAAGGTGGTGAGGAGAGCGACACCTGCGTCCCGACGAATCCATTTTGATTTTTTGAAGAGTTTCATGTTCATTGCATAGTCCCTTTATTGATACTTATTGTGGTAAGCCATACTGCGCAGGCTCACCTGGGTCATCAGATTGTTTCTTGCGAAAGTAGGCTGGCTGTTGCCCATTTTCAGCTGGTAACTGGAACGTGCCCCGAGGAAAACGTTCACGGAACGAATCTGTGCTTCCGAGTTGCCGTTGGGGACGTTGGGCTGGTTCGAGGGATTAGTAACGCCGTCCACGAAGTTGTAGGTGAACTGCATGTTTTCCAGGGTCTCGCCTACCGGAGTGGGGCTATTGAAGTTGACGCGGCGAATCAGCCGAATGAACGGTGGGCTGGTCAAATTGTCCAGGTAGTAGGAAACCATCCACACGCGCGTTACCAGGGTTGGAGGGAAAACACCGGCCGATTGCATTTGCGTAATCGTACCGCTGGTATCAGTGCGTGCGTTCAAGTTGAAAGCATCGCCGGAGGCAAAGTTCAGTGTCTGCCCATTCACGGAAGTGACAGTCATGAGCGTGCTGCCCAGGGAATTGGAAAACATGATGAGATCACCACCCTGTAGTGGGGTGCCGGCTTGGGAAAGATCGACGCAAGCGGCGTCAAAAGTGACTTTCAGTGTCGTGCCGGTGATTACCAGAGTTCCGTTGCATGCGGCGCTCGCCGGAGGCCCGGGCGTTGCGGGCTTGTTCACCGGCTGTTTTTCAAGCCCAGCGGTATTGTCCGCGTAAAGGAGGGTAACTTCATCGGTGTAACTGCCGGGGTTCGAAGGATTCCCGGCAATCGCGTCCGGAGCGGTGATGAGCGGGCCCATGGCCTGCCCGGGTTCAATGGAAGGCATGACCGCGCTGCATGCCGGGAAAGTGGCTGTACCCGTAAGAACCGGCCGGTTGGGTGGGGCGGTCGTACCACAGGGGGCGGTCGTCGAGCCATTGGACGTGTACGGGATAGGAATACCGCCAATGGGAATTCCTTCGCCAGCCTGCTGAAGATCCAATTGGATGAGGTTCAGCCCCGCGCGCAAATTGTCCGTCATGTCGGCAGCTTGCGTAACCGCGGCGTTCGACTGGGAAGCATTCTTGAAAGCGGTGATCGCAGCGTAAAGAAGGATCATCGTGACCGCCATGGCGATCATTAATTCGACAAGCGTGAATCCCGCGATTTTACGTCTTGGCTGAGAGTTCATCGTAGGTCCTCACGCGTAATTCGAGATGTAGCAAACGAGTTGAAATTGCCCGGTCTGGCCCTCATACAGGTAAGAGATGGTTACCGTAACCTGGTTGAGATTAGGGGTACCGTTCACGGGTGTAATCGCGATCGTGCGCGTCATCCAGGGGTTGAGATTGATGGTGACGTCGTCGCTAGTGCCGAGGATCTGATCGGGCCCAGGAGCGATCACAATGGCGTTTGGATTGGCCGCATCGTCATCCGCCGTGCCGACCAGACCGTCCGGCCCAGGGGCAAGCAAAGGCTGCGGCCCGTCGAGAAAGACTCCGCCCTGGCTAACATTGTTGATTTGGGCCCATGACAGCATGTGCGTGTCGCGCGCGGTAAAGATCGTCTCCATCGCTTCCTGAGCTTTTTGTTGGGCGATGAATTGGATTTGGTTGGTGTAGGAGGACCGCAAGCCCTGCGTATAAAGCCCAACCATGGACAAAATCCCAAAAGCCATGATCGCCATAGCAATCATCGTCTCGATAAGGGTGAAACCTTTTTGACGTCGAACTTTGTGTTTGTTAGGCATGAAGCAACTCCCTATTCAACCCAATATTGCGAAGATGAAGAACCTACGCCGATCCAGCGATAAGGGCGAACCCGACCCGTGCCACCCATGATCGTCACCGCCCGTGCTGTGGCGACCTTGTTGGGCATACCAATGAAAATGGTTCCGTTCTGGACGTTGTAGTCGGTACCGTCGGTAAACTGGCCGGTCGAAGTAAAGTGCATGATGGCCGGGCCACCGCCCACGCCACCAATGCAGATGGGGGAGGCGCCGCTGCAGGTTCCAAAGGCCATCGGAGTATCCGGAACGCCACTTTCGACTACGAATTGCGTTTGGTTGGGCAGCCGCATGGTCACAACCGGCCCATTCACTTCCGTGGTGCCCACAGTTGTCGGAGCAAGCACTTGGTAGCTAACGGTCTGGTTTGTCGTATCAAAAGTGAGAGCCACGTCGCGGCGTTGACTGATGGCCAATCCGCGCGCGATGCGCAATTGGCTGGAAATGACGTCCAGCGCGGCATTGGATTTGTATTCCTGGACTGTTCCCGTGGTCTTCAAAAAGGCGAAGCCCGCCATAATCATCATGATTCCGATCACGATGAGGGATTCCAAGAGAGAGAAGCCGTCCTCTCGATTCCGTTTGCGATTCATTGGCAACTTCCCTTCCTTCATCCAATCGCTCAAAAAACCGCGATGGGCGGAATGCTTGATGTCTCCCGTTGGCTGCTGGAAGCGTCCGTTGCCCTTGAGCTCAGGGGCTGGCAGCAAGCAGTTCGGCACCGGGTACACCCGCTCCACCGAAACTTGTTCCTTGTAATTGGTATCGCACTGATCTGTCAGGCAACAACTGGCCAATGGGACGGGTTCGGAGCGGTGGGGTCGAGCCCGTCCTTGGTTCCTAGTTGGACAGTTACCAAGGTTTAGAGGCGAATTTACTCAGATGGTGACAAGGAATAGATGAGAACTGATGGGTAAGTTCTTACTCCTGGGACAGATACGCGGTTTTCAAAGCAGCTTGTACGCGTAAAAGTGATCAACAGCTAGCTGCACATAGCGTGTATGTTCGCGCGAAGTCCTACGGCGCGGTAGTACTTCTGCTGTTGGCAGTTCGACACCAAGATGGGCTGAATTCGTCGGCGGGTGGACTTCGCGAAGCTTAGGCAAAGATCTGCACCAGGCAACGAGTTCCATTAAGATAGCTGCTCTCGGCTTGGTGCTAGCCAATGAACTCAAAGACTATCCTCTTCCCAGAGAACACCGTCGAGTTTCGCGACGTTTCCTATTCCATCCCTGCCGGGGCGGACCGCGAAATCGTCTCCGGCATCACTCTGAAAGTGGCCCACGGCGAGACCGTGGTCCTTCTTGGACGCAGCGGTGGGGGTAAGACCACGCTACTCAAGCTGATCAACGGGATACTGCTTCCCTCGCTAGGAGAAATTCTGGTTCAGCGCCGTTCCACAACCGAGTGGGACCCCATCCGCCTCCGGCGCAGCATCGGTTATGTCATCCAGGAGGCAGGGCTGTTTCCGCACTTCACGGTAGCGGAAAATGTCGGCCTCGTGCCCACTCTCGAAAAATGGCCAAGCGCTCGCGTCGTCGCGCGCGTCGAGGAGATGCTACACCTAGTTGGTCTTAATCCGCAGGAATTTGCGAAACGTCGGCCTCGCGAACTTTCCGGCGGCCAGCGACAGCGGGTCGGCGTCGCCCGCGCGCTCGCCGCCGATCCCCCGATTCTTCTGATGGATGAGCCTTTTGGAGCCCTTGATCCCGTCACGCGCGCGGAGCTGCAGCGTGAGTTCCGTGCCTTGGCCCACCGGCTGGGAAAGACCATCGTTTTCGTCACGCATGATCTTCGCGAAGCGCTGCTCCTGGCTTCGCGCATCATCCTGCTGGAAGCCGGCCGCCTGGTCGCCAGCGGATCGCCCGCGGAATTCCTCGGCATTGATCATCCAGAAGTCCGTGCTTTTGCGGCATCCTTGACGGTTGCCCCCGGAGCGCCGGCATGAGCCCCTGGACTTTTTTCCTGGAGCACCGCGCGGAGATTTTTGGCGCCACGCTGGATCATCTTGAGCTTGTTCTCATCGCCATGGCCATTGCGATCCTTATTGGCGTGCCTCTCGGGATGTTGATTGTTCACCGGCAAGCATTGCGCACGGTCGCGCTCGGCGTCGCCAGCGTCTTACAGACGATTCCGAGCCTCGCACTCTTCGGGTTCCTGATTCCCATACCCTTCATCGGGGGGATTGGGAAGCGGACCGCCATCGTGGCCCTGGCGCTTTATGCGCTCCTCCCCATTCTCCGGAATACTTATGTCGGTCTTACCGGTATTGATCCGGCCGTTCTCGAATCGGCCGAAGCCATGGGCATGACCCGGGCGCAAATCCTTTTTCGTGTGCGCTTTCCCCTGGCCCTTGCCGTCATTCTCGCGGGCGTTCGCACCGCGACGATTATTACCATCGGCGTCGCAACCATTGCGGCAGCCATCGGGGCAGGGGGTCTGGGCACTTTCATTTTTCGTGGCGTTGCCCTCGTCAATGATGCTCTGATCCTCGCGGGAGCCATTCCCGCCGCTTTGCTCGCGATCCTCGCTGACTTCCTTCTCGGGCTTCTGGAACGACGTTTGCGTGTTTCTTGATCAAGCTCACCTGATTCTCTATGCTAAACTCTCCTGCCCGGCGATGAGACTTTGACCTGACATGCGCCAAATCTTACGCAGGACCTTTTATGTTCTTCTTCTCCTCAATGTCTTTTATTTTGTTGTTGCTTGCCACAAGCCTCGATCCTCCAAGATTGTCATCGGCTCAAAGTTCTTCACCGAACAGGTGATCCTTGCGGAACTCCTTGCCCAGCACATCGAAGCCCGCACCGGCATTCCAGTCGAGCGCAAGACGAACTTGGGAGGCACGCTCCTGGTGCACAAAGCACTGCTTGCCGGCGAGCTCGATCTCTACGTCGAATACACCGGAACCGCTCTGACCGCGGTCCTAAATGAATCGCCCGATGCATCGAACTCTACAGCGGAACGGAATAGTTTCTCGAGCTCCGTCTACCAGCGGGTCAAGCAGCTCTACGCCGAGCGCTTCCATCTTGAAGTCACTGAGCCCCTCGGATTCGAAAACACGTTTGCGATGGTAATTCGTGGCGAGGACGCGAAGGCTCTTCACCTGCGCACCATTTCCGATATCGTGCCCGTCGCCCCCAAGTGGCGCGCGGGTGTCGGCTACGAATTTCTTGAGCGCCCGGACGGCTTCCGCGGCTGGACGGATCGCTACCAGCTTCATTTTGCCGGCCAGCCCCGCGTGATGGACCTCGGCCTGATCTACCGCGCACTTGTTGATCATCAAGTGGACCTGGTTGCCGGCAATTCCACGGATGGGCTCCTCGAATCGCTTGGCCTGGTCGCCCTCGAAGACGACCGGCACTACTTTCCGCCGTACGACGCTGTGCCCATCGTTCGTCAAGCGACTCTCGCGCGGTTTCCCCAGATTCGCGCGGCGCTTGCGGAACTCGGTGGCAAGGTGTCCGCTTCCGACATCCGCAAAATGAATTATGTCGTTGATGCCGCACACCAGGACCCCGTCGTCGTCGTGCGCCAGTTTCGCTCTTTAAAAGGGTTGTAATGATTTCCTACGAACGCACGGCCAGGGTTGGCGGGTTAATTAGTTTAACATCCTCCATGAGGAAAAAGAATCCCTCGGCCAACGTGGGATGAATAAATACAGCGCTTTTCATCAACGTGTACGGCAGATCCCCAAGTATTAACGCGTACAGAATCTGCACCAGTTCGCCGGCGTCGGTGGATAGGATGGTTGCGCCGAGGATTCGGTCGTTTTTTGCATCAACGATGAGCTTCATCATTCCGGCTGTTTCGTCGCGCTCGATGGCGCGAGCTACGCGAGACATCGGGACTCTTCCAATCTTCAGGGCAAATCCCTTGGCCCGCGCTTCTTTCTCGGTCAGGCCCACTCCGCCGAGCTGAGGATCGGTGAACACGCAATAAGGGACGATGCGGTTTTTGATCGAGAGGTTTTTGCCTTCGATCAGGTTCGCGAACACGATCTGGTAGTCGTTGTAGGAAATGTGCGTGAATGCCGGGCCCCCTTTCACGTCCCCGAGCGCCCAGATTCCTTCCACAACGGTTTCCAGCTTATCGTTTACGGGTATGTAGCCGTTCTTGTCCGTTTGAATGCCCGTCTTGCCGAGATCGAGATTCTCGGTATTCGGCCGGCGACCCGTAGCAACGAGCAGGCGGGATCCTTCCACACGGAGGGATCGCTTCTCGCTTCCCGACTCCACATCCACACTGACGCCAGCCTCATTTTGTGAAACCCGTTTCGTGTTCGCGCTGAGGAGAAATTGAATGCCTTCCGCCTCCAGTGCCCTTTGCAATTCCGCTGCGACTTCCGGATCTTCTCGCGGCACGATCTGTTTGTTGCTCTGGATGATGGTGACTTCACTGCCAAACCGCGCAAACATCTGACCAAACTCCAACCCGATATACCCGCCGCCGATCACGATCAACTTCTTCGGCAGCACGGTGACATTCAGCATCGATTCATTCGTCAAATAAGGAACCGAATCGAGTCCAGGAATCGCAGGAACCGAAGGGCGTGCGCCGGAATTGATGAAGATTCTTCGGCTGCTCAAACTCTCCGCGCCCACTTTTACTTCATGTGGCCCAACGAATCTTGCGGACTCTCGATACAAATGCAAATTGGGGAGTCGATCCACCGCCTTCCGGCGCCCCTCGCGCCACGCATCAACTACGGCATCCTTTTGGCTCACAATTTTGGCGAGATCAATGCTTACGTCCCGTGTCGTGACTCCCCATCGCGCGGCGTTCCTCGCATAGTGGGCAACATCCGCTCGGTGAATCATCGTCTTTGTGGGAGTGCAGCCGGTGTTGATGCACGTCCCTCCCAGATTGCCCTTTTCAACGAAGGCAACCCGCCAGCCGTGACCGGCTAAATCGATGGCCAGCGGAGTCCCCGCTTGCCCCGAACCGATGATGATCGCGTCAAATTCCATGTTCGATCACCTTTCCATCGCGAGTTCTCACAGGATCAGCTTGCCGGAAGTTCCCTTCCGGCCTTTCAGTGGATACATGATGCCAGCTTTACACTACTCTGCAATCCACAGATTTTCCGCGAAGGGCCATTCGTGATCCACCCACTGCCCCTGCCAGCGAAAGCCGGCCACCCGAGCCATGGAGAGTAATTCTTCTTGGGAATACTTGTGGCTCGTTTCGGTCCAGATGGTTTCGCCTCGAAGAAACGCAATGCTCAAGCTCGCTTTGACGATCGTCACCGTTTGTTCGCGCCGCGACCGCAGATGCATTTCCACGCTGCGGGTCTGGTCATTGAAAATCGCCAGATGCTCAAACTGGTCCAGATCAAAGTCCGCATCCAATTCGCGATTGATTCGCGCCAGCAGATTGCGATTGAACGCTGCCGTTACGCCCAAAACGTCATCATAAGCCGCCACCAGCGTCTCGACGGGCTTCTCCAGATCCGCACCAAGAAGCAAAGAATCCCCGTCCCAGAGGATTTCGCGGAGGCGGCGAAGAAACTCCGTGCTTGCGGTTCCATCGAAATTGCCGATGGTGCTGCCTAGAAAAAGCACCATCAAGTGCTGTCCTTCTTCTCTCCTTGCGGCCACTTCCAAAAGCCCGTCTAGATACTCGCGTTCGAAACCGACGATGCTGATGCAGTGAATGTCCCGCAATTCGCGCCTGCACATGGCCAACGCCGTGGGTGAAATTTCGATTGGATAATACGAAGTAAGCTGTTTGCGGGGGAGCGCCTCCAGGATCGCGCGAGTTTTTTTCCCCGTGCCGCTGCCCAGCTCCGCCACGATTTCAGGAGAAGGAAGTTTCCCGACAATCTCAGCCGCATGCAGACTTAAAATGCGCTCTTCCGCGCGCGTCACGCCGTATTCCGGAAGGAGAGAAATCACTTCAAACAGCGCGGACCCAACGGAATCATACAAGTACTTGGAGGGCAGTTCTTTCTGCCCCTGCTTCGTTAGGCCGGAACACACTTCCACAGCCAGTTCATTTCGCGTGGGGCCTTTGACCAATTGGGTCAGCATGAGACGCTCCTGTCTTCCGCCGACACGCAGCGAAAACCCGCATAGACGTATTGGTAGTGCGGCTGAAACCAATTGCGAAATGAACGCCTCAGCATGGAGGCAGCGGTTCGCGCGGAACCCCCCTTGATGACGTAGTGTTTTCCGTCAAAAAAATCCGCCGAATAACCGGGATAGAAGGAAAAAGGCTGAAAACCCTCGAAGGGCCGGAAAAGACTGGAAGTCCATTCCCAGCCATTTCCCAGTTGGCCCTCGACTCCAAGTGCGCTTTGGTTATCTGGAAAAGCGTTCACCGGCACAGGGTCCCATCGGGAAAAGTCAAAATTCCCGAGGTTGGCAGCAGGAAAATCACTTCCCCACGGGAAAATCCGCTCGGTTGCTTCCGGTGTTCCGTAAGCAGCGCGATGCCATTGCGCCTCCGTCGGCAGCGATTTGTTTGCCCAACGAGCGTAGGCGATGGCTTCGGCGTGGCTAACATACACGGGCCAACTCAGGGGCAGCGGCATCTCTTCAAACATGCCGCGGTAGTGCCATTCGCCGTCAGCGGATCTCCAGAAGGCCGGATGGCGAATGTTCTGTTGTTCCTTCCAACTCCAGTCCGCGTCGGACCAGACCTTGCGATTGTTGTAGCCGCCGGAGTGAAGAAACTCGAGGAATTCACCGTTGGTGACCATGTACCAATCGATCTGGAAGGCAGGAACTTCTACATCGTGTGCTTCAAATTCATTGTCCCAGCCAAATTCCCGCGCATCGTTGGGGAGAAAGCCCAACGTGGCGCGCCCCTCGGGGATCTCGACCATCCCCGCGCGGATGGCTCTTTCGCTCGGCATGGGCTGCGCTTGCCGGTGTTTTCGCTCAAACGCCAGGCGGTGAAACATATACGTCAGCGTTTCGGCGTGCATCAGCCGGTGCTCAATGGCTACGTGGAGCAGTGTCAGGAGCGACGGCCGGCCAGAAGCGCTCTCCTCGGGAAAGTCTCCGGCCTGCATCGCCGCGTCCAGCGAATCGCGCACGCTTTTCTGGTAAGCCGTAATGCGCGCGAGCGCGGGCCAATCCTCCGCGCGGTCGGTCGGCAGCCCGCCGCCGACTGGGTCAATGCCAAAAGCGAAGAGTTTGTCGAATTCCGGCGCGAAGGATTTCAGTGCCGGAATGTACTGGCGGAAGAGGTTCCAATCGAACGCTTCCAGGTGGCCAAGATAAAAAGCGATGCGATGCCTTTCCGGGATCGGGCGCTCGTAAAGAGAATCCTCCCGCACGATCTTGAACAACGCGTCGGTATTGTTTCGTGCTTCTTTCAGACGATCGAGCAGAACCTGCTGGTTGGTGGCTCTTCTTTGAGTGGCTAGCATGGACACCTCAATCAGGCCGGCGTGCAAATTCCCTCTAGCTCAGATGCGCCAAAGGGTGGCAGGTTGCAGGAGCATAGCCAATCACGGAATAGCCTGTCTATCAACTATTTCCTTTAGTCTGAATCAGTTCCTCCCTGTCTTTAACTTGGGAGCAGCATGCTGGTTGACGAAAAATGGGTCCTCGTACGAAACTTTGACACGGGTGGCAGGATGGCTCTCGGGCGGCGAAACAGTACGTACTTAAGCGTCAAATGTCTTAGAATCGAGATAACCAACGCGCCCGTAGCTCACAGGGTGGGCACAAAAGTGGGCACAGCTGCTTAAGCGGCACTTTTACCTAATACGGCGCCGGAATCACTCGAAACGTTGTAACTGGCTCCCTGAGTTAAATTGTACCGCAAGCGAAGGATGTAGGCGTCCTTTCCTTCGATAGCGATCCTTGTCTTTGAATTCACTTGTCCGGAACTCTCTTGGGGCAGATCAACTGGCTAAAAATCCCATCAGGCATTTTCGATCTAACAATTACGAAGGTCGAAGATTAGTTGGGGTTCGTTAATTGTTTGCCGGAGCACTGACTTAACGGTTTGGCGGAGCAGAGTGAGTGCGGAGCGTCGATTAAGTAGATTGAATTTTCCCTTGAAGTCCGGTTCACTTCCATGAGCCAGAGCACTGCGATAGCCGTACATCTGAGACCAAATTGATTCGGGTGCAGCTCCCTTGAACGTTGCGTAGTCAAGACGGGGCTGCCAACGATTATCTAGCAGGATGAGCTTCCGTTTGACCTGCCTTGTAATGGAATCGATCGTGTCGGTTGGATTTGGCGCATGGGTCAGCAACGATTCTAGGATTGCAAAATACCCTAGGAAAAGGAGGGGAGAGTCGTAAGGTAGCGCATCGAGACCCAGCATCTCTTCTAACAATCTCTCGACACTTACTAATTGGCGGCCATGGGTTTGCAAAGCTTGGTGCATAGTCAGAATGTCTGAGGCAATTGCCGCTGTTATTTCGACGAACGGTAAATCTTCACTGCGGGTTCGTTTTACTTGCGAAAAAAGCTGCCCCGGATCAAATATCAACGTTGGGGTCTTTGTCTTTCGTCCTTCGAATAGGCTTCGCAGGAGAATGAATCCTAACTTAAATTCGACTGGCGCTATGGAGAGGATCTGCTCTAGTGCTGAAATAGGTGGATTTGAGCCCTCAAAACCGACTACGAAATACTTCCATTGATCTTCAGGCAGCAGGGGGAGCGACCACTCGTTAGCAGCTTTTCTTACCTTGGAGTTTTGCCATGGCGTATAAGTGTCATTGCCCGCTTGTTTCTCACAAGGGCCTGGAACGGTTCGCAAACGCCGATGAATCACCGGAACGGTATCAGGCGCTCGCAAAGGGTTTCCCTTCGTTCTGGCCCCTCCCGCTTGAGGATGCCAAAGGCAACGACCTTTCATGGCAATCGGCTCTTCTTGTTCTTCAGGGATTCACTCCGGGATCTCTGGATACGCAACCCCGCAACGATTAAGGAGGGAATTCAGGTTCCCCTCTTGTTCGGGATCGTACAGCAGTCCCATTTGGCGGACCTTCTATCTGGCAAGGCGCTGTCAAGTGTGACTCTCGATGCCGCGCTTTCGCCACTGAGGAACTTGCATCCGGGGGTGCGATTGCCCGGTTCTTCACCTCTTGCCTTCTTCTGGCCAGACTGGACAAGCGGGAGGGTTGAGTATGTTTCGCGAACTGACTTTCAAAGATCATTGTGGCTTTTGTGGCCCGAGTCGTGGCGTGCAAAGGTGTGTCTGAGATGCTCAACGTATTTCTTGGCGCAAAAGCCTGCGCAACTGTACTGCAGTGTCAGTTGCAGTAGTGCCGCTCACCGGGCCATTTCTCTCAATTGGTGGAAGCAAAAAGGATCGCGAAGGCGTGCTCCGCGCAAACAAGCGGAGCACGATGGAGGGAAAAATCAATGATCTACAAACGGGGCAAGACTTACTGGTACAAGTTCATGTGGCAAGGCCGCCTCCTGCGGGAGTCCACAAAGCAGGGCAACGATAGAGTGGCCCGGCAGATGGAATCAGCTCATCGCACGTCACTGGCGAAAGGCGAAGTGGGAATCCGCGAGCCAAAAGCTGTGCCTTCGCTTGCGGAATTTTGTAGCGGGCGTGTCGAGGTGTGGGCAAAAGCGACGTTCGAGAAGGCCTGCTGCAAGAATTGGACATGGTATCGCACGGGAATCCGCTCCCTGGCAAAGTACAAGCCGCTGGCGGGAACGCCCCTCGATAAAATCACCGGCGAGCTAGCCTCTGAATTCTCAGCTAACCGGCTCCGCGAAGGTATGCAGATCGCCACGGCCAACAATTCGCTGCGCGTGCTTCGGCACATTCTCATCGCCCCTAGCTGATGTGTTGCGAATAATCTCGGTCAAGCGTACAGTCCTACGGTGCCTAAAAATCCAGAAAGCAAATTCAATGTCGTTAATGACTTTTTGAAGCAACACCATTGCTGGAAATGGTTTGAATGTGCATGGTCCAGCAGCAGAATTCTTCC
>Ga0306920_100000952_pt1 | contig 35301 bp, 31 predicted proteins | sample flu12Cox44000170_FD_204666 | JGI IMG/M metagenome (GOLD analysis project Ga0306920, IMG submission 204666) | Lab enrichment of tropical soil microbial communities from Luquillo Experimental Forest, Puerto Rico - flux4day.12C.oxic.44.000.170 (v2)... | ecosystem: Environmental > Terrestrial >...
GAGCTTTCCCGCCTGCTTTAGATGCATGAGAGCGCGATCGAGCTGGTAGGGGCGTATGCCACGGTCCTCGAGAACAAGAATCGAGCCATCGGTGTCCAGTGCCCAAGGCGTGCCCAGGGTGGTCTGGAGGAGAGTGAGGCAGCCACCGAGGAGACGTCCCTCCGCTTCACCGGTTACAAGCGCAGTTCCGCGCAAATTGATTTCCCAATTGCCGGCCACGTTGGTGACGGCCTGAAGAAAAGAGTGCTCGTCATAGCCGTGGGAGTCGTCGGCTCCGCGATTCAGTCCGGCGGCGACCATCGGCCCGTGAAAGGTGATCCAGCCAGCCATTTGCCAGAGATAGATCTGCAAGGAGGTAAGATCGCTAAAGCCGATGACGCACTTGGGATCGTCGAGTTGCGCGGACAGATCGGCTTCCAGCAGATAGGTAGCGCCGTAACCGCCGCGAAGTGCGACAAGACCATCAATCTGGCGGTCGCGTGCGGCCTTTAGAAACGCGTCCAAGCGTTCGCCGGCGGACGCCGCGAAATAGCCTTCCGAACCGGGCAGTTGAACTGGGGCGAACTCGAAGCCCAAGCGACGGAGTTCTGCGATGCCGGCGGTAACATCAAGTTGATCAGCGGGCGACGCGGGAGCGAACACGGCGACTTTCGAGCCGTTGCGAAGGGCTTTGGGTTTGCGGGGAATGGAGGCAACCAGACTCATGCGTGGCCTTCGTAGGGGACAACCTCGGTGACCACGCCCTCGCGATTCAACTGCGCGATGATTTGTTCTTCCTGGTGGTTGCTGACATCGGCTTCAAACTCGACGACGGAATTGTGACCGGTGACCGAGACGCGGAACTGGCGCACGGGGACTTTCATGCCGGCGAGAAGACTGTGAACCTCAATGGCGACGCTGTGCGCGTGGGCGGTGATGAAGCGAAAGAACATGGGGCGGCGCTTGAAACTCAATTTCTCGGCCGCCCAACCGAGAATGGCAAGGGCAAAGAGCACGATGCCTGTAGTCGCAGCGGCGATGGCATAGAAGCCGCCTCCGGTAGCCATGCCGATGGCTGCTTCGACGAAGATGGTGGCGGCCGTCGTCAGGCCAACAAGCCCGGCGCTGTCTTTAAGAATGGCGCCGGCGCCGAGAAAACCGATGCCCTGAACGATGTTGGAGGCGATGCGGGTGGGGCCGGTGTCGCTCCACAAGTGTGACAATTCCTGGGACATGATGGTGAAGAGGGCCGTTGCAAGGCAGACGAACATGCTGGTGCGAATCCCGGCGGGCCGACGGCGCAGTTCACGCTCGACGCCAATGAGAGCGCCCATGGCGGCCGCGAAGAGCAGGCGTAGCAAAACTTCGGGAAAAGGAATCATCCGCTGCGCTGACCACGTCCGCCGAAACCGCCGGCAGACAAACTCGAGAACCGCAAAGAAAAGAGAGACTCCTCACTCCGCAGACCCCGTTCGGAGTGACGGTGTGAGGCTTTTCCGCAAGCTGCGCGATTCGCCCTCCTTCGCGACTCGCAAGAGACCGCGCGCTTCAGATTCTACTGAAACTAGAGTTTGAATTGCGTGAGTTTTGCAAAATGGCGTGCTCTGGCGTGTATCTCACCCTTTTTGAGGGATAAGAGCCGCTCAAGCCCGAAGCGTTCGACCGCAAAGCTGCCTAGAACGGAGCCATATACCATAGCGCGGCGGAGGGCGGCGTCACTCTTGCTGCCAACTCCGGCAAGGTAACCCATGAAACCGCCGGCAAAACTGTCGCCCGCGCCGGTGGGATCGTGCGGCTCTTCGAGAGGAAACGCCGGGATGCAAAAGACGCCGCTTTTGTCGACGAGCATTGCACCGTATTCGCCGCGCTTGACGACCAAAGTGGAGGGTCCCATCTTGAAAATATGGCGAGCGGCCCGAAGAAGGTTGTGCTCGTTCGAAAGCTGACGGGTTTCGGAATCGTTGATCATGAGAATGTCAACGTGCTTGAGGGTCTCACGGAGTTCAGAGTTGGTGCGCTCGATCCAGTAGTTCATGGTGTCCATGGCGGCGATCTTTGGGGTGCCGTTGACCTGGTGGAGAACGTCGCGCTGAAGACCGGGAGCAATGTTGGCTAGGAAAACGTATTTGGAGTCGCGGTATTTTTCCGGAAGCCGAGGTTTGAATTCGGCGAACACATTCAAATCCGTAGCCAGGGTAACTCGTTCGTTGAGATTTTCGGAGTATCGTCCGGCCCAGAAGAAGCATTTACCGTTGGCGCGCTCGAGACCCTCGATGTCAATCGAACGTTTGCGGAAAATGGCTTCGTCTTCGGGGTGAAAGTCGTCGCCGACGATAGCGACAAGATTCACGTGAGTGAAAAAGGCAGCGGCAACCGAGAAGTAGGTGGCAGCACCACCGAGCGTGCGTTCGACCTTCCCGTACGGGCTTTCCAGTGCATCATAGGCAACCGAACCGACCACTAATAGGGGCACGAACCCTCCTGATTAAGCTTGGCTCCAGTGAAAAACCGATTCGCCCTAGGAGACGGAAGACCACATCCAGCCGGTCGGGATGACAATTGGTTGCTCTCGCGCGTCATGAAGTGCCTAGGAAAGGTACGGACCAAGAATAGCGGCAAGGTTCTTTTTTGCTTTCGCGGGGATCACGGCCGGATCAGTGATGATAGCGTGTTTCAGTGCTGAGCCGCATTTGCACTTGCGCTCGGCGGGCATGGTTTTGACGGCTTCGCGAACCGCGTTTTGGGCGTTGGCGGCGTTCTGATTGAGTGTGGCGATGATTGTGGAGACGGTAACGGATTCGTGCTCGGGGTGCCAGCAGTCGTAGTCGGTAATCATGGCGATGGTGGCGTAGCAAACCTCGGCTTCGCGAGCGAGCTTCGCTTCGGTGACATTGGTCATTCCGATGACGTCAAACTTCATGGCACGATGAAAATTTGCTTCGGCGAGAGTGGAAAATTGCGGGCCTTCCATGCAGACGTAGGTGCCCTTGCGGTGAACCGGCACAGCGGAAGAGACGCAAGCGTCGGCGAGAACACCGGAGAGTTGGGCGCAGGTGGGCTTGTCGAAAGTAACGTGGGCGACGATGCCGTTGCCGAAGAAGGTTGAGACGCGGCCCTTGGTGCGGTCGAAGAACTGATCGACAACGAGAAACTCGCCCGGACGCAGATTTTCCTGAAGGGAACCGACGGCGCTGACGGAAATGATGCGTTCGACGCCGAGAAGCTTCATGGCGTAGATGTTCGCGCGGAAGTTGAGCTCGTTAGGCATGAAGCGATGACCGCGGCCATGGCGGGCAAGGAAAGCGACGCGCTTCCCTTCCAGCGTGCCAATGACGAAAGCGTCAGAAGGGTCGCCGAAGGGGGTTTTAACGCGCAATTCGCGGGTATCGGTGAGACCGCTCATCGAATAGAGACCGCTGCCGCCGATTACGCCGATGTTGGCAACAGGGGCTCTCGTTGGCGCACTCTTTACCTTCCCTTTTCTTGCACCAGCCATTCACGACTCTCCCAGGATTCCGCGATTCAAGTCCACAGGCTCGATTTCAATTTTCCCGCCGCGTTCGTGAAGAGTTGCCGCGGCAGCGTCGGGATCGTGTCCAAAAACGACGATCCAGCCGCCTTCGACGATGCGCGGAAGCCAGTGACGCTTGGTTTCCAGCGTTTGGAGCGGATACAAGTCGTAAGCCATGATCCAAGGCAACTGAATATGGTGCCGTGTCGGAAACAAATCTGCAACAAAAGCGAGAGTTTTGCTGCCCCCCGAGATTTTGACGGCCTGGATATCCGCGTTGTGACCGGGGATTCGTTCAACGGATATACCGGGAAGAATCTCGTGGTTGCCCTCGACCAGCTGCCATAACCCTTCTCTCGAAATGGCCTGAAGATGCTCGGGGAAATAGCTGGCGCGGTCACGTTCGGTGGGACTCATGGCGTGCGCTAGTTCACCGCGCTGAACGATGTAGCGAGCGTTGGGGAAGGTGGGAATAATGCGGCCGTTGAGGAGGCGCGTGTCGCCTCCAGCATGGTCGAAGTGCAGATGCGTATTGATGACCAGGTCGACTTGGTCGGGTCGAAGGGCGGCTTTCGCGAGGGAACCGATCAGGGGATCACCGTCTTGGATGGCATAAATCGCGCGCAGTTTAGGGTCCCATTGCGTGCCATTGCCCGTTTCGACGATGATGATTTTCCCTGCGCTACGGACGAGAAGCGAGTTGGCGCGCATTCGGATGCGGTTCTTTTCGTCGGGCGGAGATTTCTTTTCCCAGAGAACTTTCGGAACGACACCGAACATCGCTCCGCCGTCGAGGGCGAAGGCGCCGCCGTCAAGGTAGAGGACCTCAATTTCGCCAAGATGCATCCTTCATGTCCTCAGGCGCTTAGACCGCTGCTCTGCAGGAGTTCACTTACAGCAGAGAAAGGGTCCTTCTTTCGCGCGGCAACGGCTGCGGCTAATTCCTGGAGCTTCGCCTCACCGTTCCTGCCGCTCAGAACTCTTTCAAGCAAGCGCGACTCGAGCATCTCGACAAGGCGATTTTTCCAGTGCTCGACGTGTTTCCTGTTGCGCTCGCCACTGGATTCGAAATGCTGGCGAAATTTCTCGACGGCCGCGGCGAGTTCGTCGATCCCACGATTTTCGGTGGCGACCGTACGAACGACAGGTGGGTGCCAGCCGTCACGAGGCATGACAAGAGAGAGCATGGCGTGAAGCTGCTCTTCGAGGCGGTCCGCGCCTTCGCGATCGGCCTTGTTGAGAACAAAAACGTCGCCAATTTCCATCAGCCCGGCTTTCATGTTCTGGATGTCGTCGCCGAGGCCGGGAACCAGCACGACCAGGACACAATCGGCCAAGCGCACGATGTCAATTTCGTCCTGGCCGACACCCACCGTTTCGATGAGGATCTGATGCTTGCCTGCGGCGTCGAGAAGTAGAGCGACTTCGGCGGTTGAACGGGCGAGCCCGCCAAGGAAGCCGCGGGTGGCCATCGAACGAATGAAAATGCCGCTGTCGCCAGCATGACCTTGCATACGAATGCGGTCACCGAGAATCGCCCCGCCAGAGTAAGGGCTTGTCGGGTCAACGGCGATCACGCCAACGCGCTCTTTGCGCTTGCGATAGTGTGCGGCGAGACGATCAACCAGCGTGCTCTTGCCTGTCCCTGGCGCGCCAGTAACACCGGTGAGATAGGCCTGTCCGGTATCCGGAAACAGGTGCTTGAGCAAGGATTCCGATTCCGGTGCGTGATTTTCAATGGCGGTGATTGCGCGAGAAATGGCACGCACATCGCCATCAAGGACCTTGGAGGCCCAATCGTCAACGGCCAGGGTCATCGCGCAGCAAGTCCTTGCGAGCAGGAACAGGCTAGCTTCTGCATCCCTCTATTATTTCTTGCTCACCGATAGCAAGCAACCGGCCGGCTGCCCCCGCGCAAGTCGGCGCGAACTACTTCCCCTTCCCGATGAATTCCTTGCGATGCTTCGCGCAGGCCTCAGCGAGTGACTGCGGTCCTCGCGTTGCATGCGTTCCCAACAACAGTCTACCGTGGCTGTTGTCATGCACCTCGCAGGCCCAGATCGCGTCCTTCGTCTTGGCATCGATCAGCACAATGCTGGCTCGAGCCACGCGTCGACGTACCCGCGCCGTGCGCCCCCACCAAATCGACAAACCCCGCCCGTAATTCTGAGCATTGAACAGGTCCCCGCACCCCATTTCCAGTAACCTGACATTACTGGCCAATCATGATGCCCGCACCGAAGTCAGATCTTTCCAAATCTATAACTTTAAGGGGCGTGCGCAGATTGGGACCAGTAATGTCGAAAATTAGCGGCCAAACTCTCTGATTCATTCAAACTCTCTGATTCATCTATATTTGCGCTACTTTGCGGTGTCAGACAGTTTGGCCGCTAATTTTTAACTTCCCGGGACTTGCGAATCCGTCATATCAAAGTTGTTTGAAAATTTTAGTCGCAGCATGCCCTCGAGACAGGGCAATCAGTTAGAAAGGAGTGGCAAGAATGGCTACGATACGAACCACGCAGAAGTGTGTCTGGCTTGTGCTATCGCTGTTGAGCTGCTCGGCGATTTCGGCTCAGAAGCAAGAGCACGGCATTCGGAACATCGCCTTGGTTCACGGTGCTTGGGCTGATGGCTCCGGTTGGAAAGGCGTCTACGACCTTCTGACCCAGGACGGCTATAACGTAAACATTGTGCAGGAGCCCGAAACGTCTTTTGCGGACGATGTCGCTGCTACAAAACGCTCTCTTGCTCTTCTGGACGGTCCGTGTATCCTCGTCGCTCACAGCTACGGCGGAGCAGTGATTACGGAGGCTGGCACAGATCCTTCCGTCGTCGGCCTGGTCTACGTTGCCGCGCACATGCCGGATTCCGGTGAAAAGGAGTCAGACGGCGGCAAACGCTTCCCCAGCGACCTTGCCAAATCAGGCGCAATCAAGAAACTGCCGGACGGATTCACTTATGTTGACCCGGCTCGATTCCACGAATTGTTTGCCGCCGACCTTCCAGCCGATCTGGCCGCTTTCATGGCGCGTTCCCAGGTGTTGAACTTTGCAGACAACTTCTCCGCCACAATCACCGCCGCCGCTTGGCGCAGCAAGCCGAGTTGGATGTTGGTTGCGGGCGCCGACAGGACCATTAGTCCAGACCTCGAACGCTGGTACGCGGCGCGCGCAAAGAGCCACACCGTCGAAATCTCGGGTGCGAGTCACGTGGTGTACATCTCCCGACCGAAAGAGGTGGCCGCCCTCATTGAAGACGCCGCCTTGCACGCTCGCTAAGGCATTGTGGCCACGCCTACCGTGCACCCCAATTCCTAGCCCTCACTTTCTGCCGAGGAGTTGGCGGGCAATCACCAGCTTCTGGATTTCGCTAGTGCCCTCGCCGATGGTGCAGAGCTTCGCGTCGCGGTAATACTTTTCGGCGGGGTAGTCCTTGATGAAGCCGTAGCCGCCGTGAATCTGGACGCACTCGTCGGCGACACGAACGGCGACCTCGCCGGCGAAGTATTTGGCCATACTGGATTCGCGGGTGAAGCGAAGGTCTTTCTGATCGGCGAGCCAAGCAGCCTGATACACGAGAAGGCGCGCGGCTTCCACGTCGGTGGCCATGTCAGCCAGCTTGAACTGAATGGCCTGGAAGTCGGCGATGGGTTGGTTGAATTGTTTGCGCTGCTTGGCGTAGCGCGTGGCGGCTTCGAGGGCGCCTTGTGCCATGCCAAGGCCGAGGGCTGCGATGGAAATGCGGCCCCCGTCGAGGATTTTCAGACTGCTGATGAAGCCTTCACCCTCGGGGCCGAGCAGATTGCCCGCGGGGATGTGGCAATCGGTGAAGATAACCTCAGAAGTGTCGCTAGCACGCATACCCAGCTTGTTTTCCTTCTTGCCTGGGCGAAAACCCGGAGTGCCCTTTTCGAGGATGAACGCGCTGATGCCGTGCGAGTCTTTGGATTTGTCGGTGACGGCCATGGCCACACAAATGTCGGCGTAGGTACCGTTGGTCGTGAAGGTTTTGGAGCCGTTAAGGGTCCAGCCGCTGGCAGTGCGGGCGGCGGTAGTGCGGGTGCCACCGGCGTCGGAACCAGCTTCGGGTTCGGTAAGAGACCAGGCGCCGAGCTTTTTGCCTTGCGCGAGAGGGACGAGGTGCTTTCGCTTTTGCTCTTCGCTTCCGAACTTGTAGATGTGATTGGAGCAGAGTGAATTGTGAGCGGCAACGAAGAGGCCGACAGAGCCGTCGACACGCGCCAGTTCTTCAATGACCGTAGCGTATTCGACGTAGCCGAGGCCAGCTCCGCCGTATTCCTCCGGAAAAATCACGCCCATCAGGCCCATTTCCGCGAGTTTCGGGAGAATTTCCGCCGGGAAATGCGAGGACTCGTCCCACTCCATCACGTGGGGGGCAATTTCGCCTTCGGCGAATTCGCGGACGGATTTTCGGAGATGCTTCTGTTCGTCGGTGAAAGTGAAATCCACGAAGCCTCACTTTGCGTTGCGAGTAGCAATAAAAGTTTAGCTTATGGGGGGTGTTTCTGCATGCGCGAGTGGTCCTTCCCGCAATACGTCCGTGTGACTGACCGCTCGCCTTACGCGGGAGGACAGCAAGCATCAGGCGGTGCGGGTGGCTTTTTTGCCGGCGGCGGAGGCCAATTCAGCCAGAGCGCGATCGATGCCAGCGCGGTCGACATTCCAGTGAGTAACCATGCGCACCGAAAAAGGAGCGGTGTCCTGTGCCCAAACACCTTTGGAATACAAGGCGTCGCAAATCTCGACGGCATTGAGGCCGCTGGCCGAGCAGTCGAAAATCACAATATTGCTGCGAACCGCAGCTGGATCGATTTTCAAGCCAGGAATATCGGCGATTCCCTGCGCGAGGCGCTGTGCGTTTTGGTGGTCTTGGTGGAGACGCGACGGCGATTTTTCAAGCGCGATTAATCCCGCCGCGGCAAGTACCCCGACCTGGCGCATGCCGCCGCCAAACATTTTGCGATAGACACGAGCGCGCGCTATGAAATCTTTCGAACCGACGATCATCGAGCCGACTGGCGCGCCGAGTCCCTTGGAGAGGCAGAACATCACGGAATCGACGTGTCTGGTCATGCGAGCAACACTTTCTTTTAGAGCAGTGGCGGCGTTGAAGATGCGTGCACCGTCCAGATGAACCTTCAGGCCGAGGAAGTGGGCTTTCTCGCAAATCTCGTCAACGCAGTCGGTGGGATAGACCGTGCCGCCTGCCATATTGCTGGTGTTCTCGAGGCAGACGAGGGCGGTCTGGGAGTCGTAGTAGATTTTGGGACGAATCGCGGCATGGACGTGGTTCCAGGTCATGATGCCATCGTCGCCGGCCCGGACGACACGTGGCATGCAGCCGGCAATCGCCGACATCGAAGCGAGCTCGTAGAGGTTGACGTGGCTGCGCTCTTCGCAGATCACTTCGTTTCCGTGGTGGGTCCAGAGTTTTACGGCAATGAGATTGCCCATGCAGCCAGTGGGGACGAAAAGAGCCGCTTCTTTATCGAAGATTTCGGCAGCGCGCTTTTGGAGATTGTTGACGGTGGGGTCCTCGCCGTAAACGTCGTCACCAACTTCAGCGGCGGCCATGGCGCGGCGCATTTCTTCGCTGGGACGTGTGACGGTGTCGCTGCGCAAGTCAACGATGTTATCGACCGGGGCGACGTGGTCGGGATCGATCAACTGATTGCCTTTTGCGACCGTATAGGTCATGGAGTCCTCCACTCTCGGGTAGTCCGAATCGGCCACGGCTGAGCAACAAGAAAAGAGAGATTCCTCACTTCGCACACTCCCTTCGGAATGACGGCTGAAACTCTCGAGCAAGCGCTGAAGCCGCGCGTCCACCGCCTGACGCATCGGATTACCGAAGTAGTTCAACGATAATCTCGTTCGATACGCTCAGCTTGTCTGCGGGAAGCCGGAGCATATTCCCTTCCCGTTCTATCATCCCACTGGAGGCCAGGCGGAAGAGTTTCTCTTCGAGGTCGACGCCATATTGGCGCCTGATACGGCTCAGATCGATACCTGCCAACTTGCGCAGGCCGAGGAACAATTCCTCTTCGAGAGCAAGTTCGGGGGTGACGAGATCGACGCATTGCACGGCGGTTTTTCCAGCGGAGATAGCGGCCACGTATGATGCCGCGTCGTGCAGATTGGCCCAGCGGTGAGTGCCGGAAAAGGAGTGAGACCCGGCCCCAAAGCCAAGATAGGGCTCGCGGCGCCAGTATTTCAGATTGTGCTGCGAAGTGAAACCCGCCTTGGCCCAGTTGGAGATTTCGTATTGTTCGTAACCGGCAGATTTGAGTTCGCGCTGCGCGAGTTCATAGAAGCTGGCCATCGATTCTTCAGAGGGCAGATCCCGCGCGCTATAGCGAGAGCCTCCCTGTAACACTTCGAGACCAAGCCGGCTGCCTTCATCGATTTCCATGATGTAGATGGAGGCGTGTTCTGGAGACAGAGCGATCAGATCGTCGAGGGAGCGACGCCAGGAGAGAGCGGTCTGCTTGGGGAGGCCAGCGATCAGGTCGAAGCTGAGATTCTTGAAACCCAGATTGCGCAGGATGGGAACCGCTCTATAGATATCGGCGGCGCGATGCAAGCGTCCCGCGGCCTTCAATTCGTCATCGATGAAAGATTGCACGCCGAAGCTGATGCGATTGATGCCTGAGGCCGCCCAGAGAGCGGCCTTTTCGGGTTCTATGGTTTCGGGGTCCGCCTCGAGGGTGACCTCCTGGAGCGCGCAGGCAAAGGAATCGCGGACGGCTCGAAGAATTTCAGCGAGTAAGCCGGGCGCAAGGAGGCTGGGGGTGCCTCCGCCGATGTAGACGCTGTCAACCAGAAAGTCTGTGGCGCAAGAAACACCAGCCAGCTCGAGCAAGGAGAGGTGATCACGAACTTCGCGGCAAACAGCTTCGGCATAAGGCGCGAAGCGGCTTTCGGACACCACGCCGGTATGGAAGTTGCAGTACGTGCACTTCGTCTGGCAAAAGGGCACCTGGATGTACACGCCTAATCTTTGCATCGCTGAAAACTTTAGCATACAGAGGCCTAAGAGGGCCGCTGAGGAATTCGAACGGAAACGGCTGAGATGCGCGTGCCGAGACGAGGCGGAGCGGGGTACTGCACCTAGGAAGAGCCGCCGCAAGGGATGTTGCTAGACGCGGTCGGGGAGGACCTTGAGGTAGACCTTGCGCTCACGCGGGCCGTCGAATTCGGCGAAGAAGATGCCCTGCCAGCGGCCCAGAGCGAGTTTGCCTTCGTCGACAAACACGAATTGGCTGACGCCGACGAGCATCGTTTTCACGTGGGAATCGGAGTTGCCTTCGGCGTGGCGGTAGGGACCGGCGCTTGGGACGAGCCGATCGAGAGCGCCCTCCGCATCGGAAGCGACGTCGGGATCGGCGTGTTCATTGATAAGAATGGCAGCGGTGGTATGCGGGACATAAAGGAAGCAAGTGCCCGTGCGGATACCCAGAGCGGTAACCACGCGTTGCACTTCGTTGGTGATGTCGAGCATCTGGGTACGGCGAACAGTTTTCACGCGGATCGCTTGCATTCATTTCTCCGTTAGTACGACTAGAGTGCGCCGCCGATTACATTCTGCCAAAAATCAGGGGATGGGAACGATGTAGTGCAAGCCGGGCTTCTTGAGGCTGACGAGTTTGCGGAGTTCGTCGAGTCCGCCACGTCCCCAACGAGCGAGGAAGGGAAGAAAACAGAGATCGCGGGACTGGAGGCCCTTTTGGGGACAGAGCAGGTTTTCAAGGAATTGCTGGTGCTGTTCGATGATTTTCTCGTGGCGGTCGAGGGAGGAGCCGGTCTTGTGACGCAGTTTTTCGACCTGGTAGTTGATGCGCTTCTCGGCGCGAGCGATGGTGCCCTGAATGGTGGGGTCAATTTTGGCGATAGCTTTGTGTAATCGCTTGATGTTCTTCTCAATGTGCCGAAGGTTAAGGTCGAATTCGCGGGCAAGCTCTTGAGGCACATTGGAGTTGTACATGCGGTTGCGCAGGCATTGCGAGCCGCACCAGACGTGTTCCACTTTCAGTTTATATTTTTTGAGAAGGCGAACGGCCTTGGGGTCGACAAGGGTGAAGTCCGCGCGGGGAAGCAGGACCGGCATGTAGCCAAGAAGTTTCTGGTAGAGCACCTGAGATTGCGCGAAATAGGCGATCTCTGCGGGCCCTCCGAAGTATGCAACAGTGGGCAGAAGATAGTCTTGCATGACGGGACGAAGCAGCGCATTGGGACTGAAGAGTTCGGGCTGGGCGTCGACGCGATCAAACCATTCATCCCGAGGTGCAGTGCGCGAACCACAGGAGAAGCCGCCGTTGGCGGCGGTGATGACTTCGCGCCTGCCTTGCTCCATCGAAAAGAGCAGCGTGCTGCGCGAGGTGACGTTAACCTGAGGCTCGTAGCCGGCCTGGTCGAGATCCTTGCCACGGCTCAGCAGGGATTCGTTGAGCGAATCGCGCTCGGCGAGGGCAGCGGTTAGAACTGGAGCGGCAATGCGATGGAGCCGCTCGTCGAGGGGATCGAGCAGAATGAGGCCGTAGTCCGCAAAGATGCTGGAAAAGAGGCGGGCAAAGGCACTGCTATAGGTGGCGACCGGTGTGTAGCCTTCGCTCAGAACTTGCGCGAAGTTCGCGCCATCCGGTCCGGCGAGCCTTGAGGTCGCCTCGCGGACAAGATCGTCGACTGCGTTGCCCAGCCGAATGCGGCCAACAGGCTGGGAATCCTCTGCAGCCTTCGGCAACGCAAGGCTGAGGAGCTGGCCATCAGCGAACCATGTGGTATGGCGGACCTCATCGACATCGTGATCCTCGGTGGCCATCCAAAAAATCGCTACTGCGGGAATTCCTTTGCCGGAGAGTTTGCGAGCGCCCTCAATCGCGCTTAAAGCTTTGTAGAAAGCGTAGGAAGGGCCTCCGAAGAGGCCGACCTGCTGGCCGCTTACGACGGCAACGGCGCCCTGTTCGAGGCGCTTAAGGTTTTCCTCCGCAGCTTCGCCGCTGCCGTACAGGAGATTCTGTGCGCGCAAAATCGAGGCAACTTCCTGGCGACGGTCCTCGGGGAATTCCAACCTGCGCGCGTAGGAGAGAACGGACTTGAGCGTGGGCGTGTGCTCGTAGAATGGTTCCAACCTGGAGAAATTCTCGACGTAGTCGCGAAAGAGCTTCGACGTGTGCGGCAGCTGGTGAGGTAACAGAGCCCGACAGTCCATGAGCGCTTAGATGTTAAACGCGGCAAAAAGTGACGGCAAGGACTTGCTCCATGAGCCCATCAAAAGCGGATTCGCCTCTCCATGGCCGCTCGGGACTTCTCGCTCCGCCTGCGTGCCGCAGGCAGGCCGAAATGAGACCAGTTTGGACAAGCGAGTCCCCCTGAGCGTGCTCATGCAGTCGCACCCGCCGTTTTAGCTCGACAGGCCTTTAGACGCGGGCGGCGACAGGATGGATTTGCGAAATCACAGCAGCGATTGACTGCTTCTTGTCGTCGGTAAGGGGCAACAGTGGCAAGCGCGGCAGGCCGCCATAGTAGCCGCGAAGGTCCATAGCGTATTTTACGCCAGCAATACCTTGCTCGGAGACAATCCGCTGGGAGGCGACCGCCAACTCGAGTTGCAAGGCCTTGGCCTGCTCGTGTCGGCCGGATTGAAAAAGAAGGAGGACTTCGGCGCATTTCTCGGGCAAGGCGGCGGCCAAAGCCAAAATGGCACCTCGCGCACCAACGGAAAGGGCCGGGTAGATGACGGCTGCTCCTCCGGTGAGCACCTGAAAGTCTGGAGGCGCGCCCGCAACAATTTCGGCGACGCGCTGGATGTTGCCGGAGCTGTCCTTGATTCCGACGATGTTGGGGTGCGAGGCGAGAGTAAGGATCTCGGGAGTCTCGAGTGTAATGCCCGTGAACTGTGGGACGGAATAAAGGAGTACCGGGATGGGCGAGACGTCAGCGACCGCGCGGTAGTGGCGGATGTAGGTTTCGGCTTTGTAGACGGGTTTGTAGTAATAGGGCGTTTTGACGAGGGCCGCGGCGTAACCCATTTGGGCGGCTCGTTTGGTGCGGGCGATGGTTTCGGCCGTGGATTCGGCACCAGTGCCGGCAATCAGAAGCTTAGTCGAGGCGGCCACTTCTTTCGCGGCGGCAAGGACGGAGTCCGCCTCGTCCGACGAGAGCATGACCGACTCGCCGGTCGAGCCAAGAACGACGTAGCCAGCGATGGAGGTCTGGTTGTAGCGGCGGATGTTTTCCTTTACAGCATTGAGCGAAACGCTCCCGTTGGAGTCAAAGGGAGTGACGAGTGCGGGGAAGATGCCATTAACGGCCATGGTCTAGTCTCCAGCAGCGGAGCTACCGGAAGCGGTGACGCCATTCCGGTGCAGGTCCTGAAGGCAGTTCACTTCGCGCTGTAGTTCGATCAGCGCGTGGATACCACGGACGGCGGCGTGGGCCGCCGAGAGTGTGGTGATGCAGGGAATGTTGTAGCGGATGGCAGCCCGGCGAATCGACTTTTCGTCGTAGAAGGACTCGCGGCCGAGCGGCGTATTGATAACGAGATGAATTTTGCCGGTCTTAATGAGATCGACAATGTTCGGCCGGCCTTCGTTGACCTTGAAAACTTCATCGCAGGACACGCCGGAAGCATGGAAGGCGGCGGAGGTGCCGCGAGTAGCGACGAGTTTGAAGCCGAGGGCGACCAATTCCTTGCCGAGAGGGCCGATGCTGCGTTTGTCGCGATCGTTGACGCTGATGAATACGGTGCCAGAACTGGGAAGTTTCTGACCAGCAGCAAGCTGCGCTTTGGCGAACGCTTGGCCATAGGAGGTCGAAATGCCCATGACCTCGCCGGTCGACCGCATTTCGGGGCCGAGGATCGTGTCTACGCCGCGGAATTTGTTGAAAGGGAAAACGGGCGATTTGACGGAGTAAAACTCGCGCACGGCAATTTCCGCCACACCGTTGTGATGAATGACGGGAAGACTCATGTCGGCGAGACGGCGGCCGACCATGAGACGCGCGGCTACTTTCGCTAGCGGCACGCCGGTGGCCTTGCTTACGTAGGGAACGGTGCGCGATGCGCGGGGATTCACTTCGAGGACGTAGACCGTGTCGCGCTGGATCGCGTACTGAACGTTCATCAGCCCTACGACCTTGAGGGCGATGGCGAGGCGCTTTGTATACTCGCGAATGGTGTTCAGGACCGTGTCGGACAGGCTCACCGGTGGCAAGACGCAAGATGAATCGCCCGAGTGCACGCCGGCTTCCTCGATGTGCTCCATGATGCCGCCGATGACAACGTCCTTCCCGTCGGCGAGTGCGTCGACGTCGACTTCTGTCGCTTCTTCGAGGAACTGATCGATCAGGACGGGGCGGGCGGGGCCCATCATTGCGGCCTGGGCGACGTATTCCTGAACAGTGTTCGCGTCGTAGGCGATCACCATAGCGCGGCCGCCGAGGACGTAGCTCGGACGGACGAGGACGGGCAGTCCGATTTCGCCGGCAACGCGGGCCGCCTCCTCGGGAACGAGCGCCGTACCGTTGCGCGGTTGTGGAATACGCAATTCTTCGAGCAGGCGGCCAAAGCGACGGCGGTCTTCGGCGAGATCGATCGATTCTGGGGCGGTGCCAACGATGGGAACGCCATTGCGCTTGAGCTCGAGTGCAAGATTCAGGGGTGTCTGGCCACCGAATTGGACGATGACGCCCTGAGGCTTTTCCCGTTCGACGATCGCGAGAACGTCTTCGAGAGTCAGAGGCTCGAAGTACAGGCGGTCGGAGGTGTCGTAATCGGTGGAAACAGTTTCGGGATTGCAGTTAACCATGATGGATTCGAAACCGTCTTCGCGGAGAGCGAACGACGCGTGGCAGCAACAGTAGTCGAATTCAATTCCCTGCCCGATGCGGTTGGGACCGCTGCCGAGGATCATAATTTTCTGTTTGTGCGTGGCTTCGGACTCGTCTTCGTCCTCGTAGCTCGAATACATATAGGGGGTGAAGGATTCGAACTCGGCGGCGCAAGTATCGACCCGTTTGAAGACCGGGCCGACGCCGTAGCGGGCGCGCTGAAGACGGACCGCAGCGGGAGTGGTCTTCCAGATTTGCGCGAGGTGTTCGTCGCTGGTGCCTATGCGCTTCATTTCACGAAGAAGGTCTTTCGAAGCCGTTTCGACGGTAACGGCGGCAGCACGGCGATCGGCGGCAATGATTTCGTCGATCTGGTGAATGAACCACGGATCGATTTTCGTGAGGTCGCAAATCTCTTCGGCGGGAAGGCCGCGCTCGGCGGCCGTGAGAATCCAGTGGATGCGATTGGGCCGCGGCGTGGCAAGCTTTTCGCGAAGCAGCGAATCGGGTGTTTCGGCGGGCGCGCGCCAGGGCGTGCTGGGTTCGAGGGAGCGGATGCCCTTTTGCAGCGCTTCTTTGAACGTGCGGCCGATCGACATGACTTCGCCGACCGACTTCATTTGTGTGCCGAGAGTACTGTCTGCACCGGGAAACTTCTCAAACTGCCACTTCGGAATTTTCACGACGACATAGTCGATTGTTGGCTCGAAGGAAGCGGGGGTCTTTTTCGTGATGTCGTTGGGGATTTCGTCGAGCGACATGCCGACAGCGAGACGAGCAGCGATCTTGGCGATCGGGAAACCGGTGGCCTTGCTGGCCAGTGCCGAACTACGCGAGACGCGCGGATTCATCTCGATAACAACCATGCGGCCGTTTTCGGGATTGACGGCGAACTGGACGTTGGAGCCGCCGGTTTCGACCCCCACTTCGCGAATAATGGCCGCAGCGGCATCGCGCATGCGCTGGTACTCCTTGTCGGTGAGGGTTTGCGCTGGAGCGACGGTGATGGAGTCACCGGTGTGGACGCCCATGGGATCGAAATTCTCGATCGAGCAGATGACCACGAAATTGTCGCGAAAATCGCGCATTACTTCGAGTTCGTATTCTTTCCAGCCGAGGACGGACTCTTCGACGAGCGCTTCGTGGACGGGGCTCATATCGAGGGCATGGGAAATCGCTTCGGCGAATTCTTCCTTGTTGTAGGCGATGGAGCCACCAGTGCCGCCCAGGGTGAAGGACGGGCGAATGACAAGCGGAAAACCAAGCTGGTCGCACAGGCGCAGGGCGTCCTGAGCGCTATTAACCAGAGCGGAGGCAGGAACCTCGAGGCCGATCTTGCGGCAGGCGTCCTTGAACCACAGTCGGTCTTCGGCGACTTTGATGGCACGAAGGGACGCACCGATCATCTCGACTTTGTGCTTTTCGAGGAGGCCGGATTCGGAGAGTTCGACGGCGAGGTTGAGAGCGGTCTGGCCTCCGACGGTGGGGAGGAGCGCGTCGGGACGCTCTTTGATGATAATCGCCTCAAGATACTCCTTGCTAAGCGGTTCGATGTAGGTGCGGTGCGCGAGTTCCGGGTCGGTCATGATCGTGGCGGGATTGGAGTTGACCAGAACAACCTCGTAGCCCTCGCTGCGAAGCGCCTTGCAGGCTTGCGCGCCGGAATAGTCAAACTCGCAGGCCTGGCCAATGATGATGGGGCCGGAGCCGATGATCAGGATTTTGTGAATGTCTTTGCGTTTAGCCATAGGTTTCGTCAGGATGCGTGTTTATAGTCAGTTTCCCCACTGTCTCGCGAAAAGCACATCCCTCGCTGCGCTCCGAATAACACACCGGCATTTGGCTGGCTCAACGGCTGAAACCGCACCTGCTGCCTTAGCGTAATGGCACCTCTTCATCCGCGGGAGCTCCCCGGTTGAGCGAATTCCGTCATCATGTCTGTGAACTGGGTGAACAGGTAGTGGGAATCGTGCGGGCCCGGCGAGGCTTCGGGATGGTATTGCACGCTGAAGAGCGGCAGACTCTTGTGGCGCAGGCCCTCGTTAGTGTGGTCATTCAAATTCAGATGCGTGATTTCGACGTCGCTCGACGGGAGTGAGTCCGGATCGACGCAAAAACCATGATTCTGCGCGGTAATTTCGACCTGGTTGGTCAGCAAGTTTTTCACGGGATGATTCGAGCCGTGGTGGCCGAATTTCAGCTTGAAGGTTTTGCCGCCCAGGGCAAGCCCGCAAAGCTGGTGGCCAAGACAGATGCCGAAGACGGGGACTCGGCCCATGAGCTTACGGATATTCTCGATCGCGTAGGTGATGGGTTCGGGGTCGCCGGGACCGTTCGAAAGAAAGACGCCGTCGGGCCGCAACGAGAGGACATCCTCGGCCGAAGTTGGTGCTGGAACGACGGTAACCTCACACTGGTGATCGACCAGGAGGCGAAGGATGTTCTGCTTGATGCCATAGTCGTAAGCGACGACCTTGAACTTGCGGGTATCGGGGCTTGTGCCGGCTTCGCCCATTTCCTCGTCCCAAGGAGAAATGGCCAGCTCGATCGAGCCCTTCTGCCATTCGTAGGGCCGGCGGCAAGTGACGCGTCCGGCGAGTTCCTGGCCTGCCATAAGAGGGAGCTGTTTTGCCTCGAAGATCAATTGGTCAGCGGGGCTCCCGTCAGTCGAAACCATCCCGCGGAGAGCGCCGACCTTACGGATGTGGAGCACCAGGGCACGCGTGTCGATGTCCCAGATGACGGGAATCTTGTGGCGATTGAGATAAAGCTGAGCGCTCTCAGCGGAACGCCAGTTGGAAGAAACCTGGGAGAATTCACGGACGATCAGCGATTCGATATAGGGATGGGAGGCCTCTTCATCATCGAGATTGGCGCCAACGTTTCCGATGTGGGGATAGGTGAGGCAAACAATCTGTCCGGCATAGCTCGGATCGGTGAAAACTTCCTGGTAACCGGTAAGGCTGGTATTAAAAACAACTTCGCCGCCCCGGCGAGCGATGGCGCCGGCCGCGCGGCCGTTAAATACGCGCCCGTCTTCGAGCGCGAGAATGGCGGGTCTGTGAAGAACTTCCGTCAGTGTATCCTCCGTGCGACTTCATTTTTCGTTGGCCTCAGTGGTCGACAAAGAACCGAAGTGGTCGACCGGCCAGTAGGCGAAGACAGCGCGACCGTAAATGTATTGACTGGAGACAGCGCCGAAAACGCGAGAATCGTTGGAACTGATACGATGGTCGCCCATCACGAAATAACTGCCGCGAGCCACGGTGAGAGGGCCGAAATCAGAAACGTCGGCGTACTGCGGGGGCACGTAGGGCTCGGGAATCTGGCCTCCATTTACATAGAGAACACCGTGTCGAATCTCGACGGTCTCTCCAGGAAGGCCCACAACCCGCTTGATGAAAGACTTCGAGCGGTCCAGAGGATACCAGAAGACGACCACGTCGCCGCGGCTGATGGGTTCGAACCGGTAGACGAATTTGTTGATGAAGATGCGCTCCTGGTCGGAGAGCAGTGGGGCCATGCTGGTGCCTTCGACCTTGACCGGCTGGTAAAGGAACACGATGATGACGAGCGCAAGACCGATGGCGATGAGGAGGTCACGAGTCCAGACCTTGATTTCATGGCGCAACATACTGTGCGAAGAAACAAAGCTCTCGGAGGAAGGCGTTCCAGCCGAAGTAGGCGAGGAAAAAGGAGAGCTCTGGGCGTGGGGGCGATCGCCCGGTAGAGGAGAGACGTTGTTCTCGTCCGGTTTCAGCATCTCGTGCTGCCTTTCATTTATACCATGAAAGTTGCGGTCGCTGCGACCATCGTAAGCGCAAAACTCGAATGGGCCTTACACACATTTTGGATTCGAGCGAAGCCACGGCTGTTGTACGCAAGCGGCCGGAGCGGGAGCGGCTGCCGATCCTTGCTTGTTGGAGGGCGTGCAGGCGGTTTCGGCATGGTAATCGGGAATTTCGATTAATCGGAAGAAAGAGCGAAGTTTAGAGTCGCGAGGGAAGCGATGACGGCTGTCTCTGTTCGAAGAATCAGCTTGCCGAGGGAGGCTTCCTGAAAACCGGCGGCGCGAGCGGCGACGAATTCGTCATCGGTCCAACCGCCTTCGGGGCCAACTGCAAGACAGGCGGAAGGACCTTGCTTGGCGCTCAGGAGCTCGCGAAGCGGCATGGCATCGGGGGATTCGGAAAGCAAGAGACAGAGGCTCTGCTTGTTGGTTTGAAACGCGGCTTGGGCTTTGGCAAGAGGCTCGAGGTGCGGAACCTGGAGACGGCGGGATTGCTGAGACGCCTCGAGGAGGATTTTCTTCCAGCGTTCGGCGCGCTTCGGAGCGGCCGAGAGAAGGGTTTTTTCGCTGCGCGAAGCGGCGAGAGGGACGACGCGGCTGACGCCGAGCTCGGTGGCTTTTTCGAGGGCCCATTCGAAGACGTCGAATTTCACGATAGCGAGCAAAAGTGTGGTTTCGAGCGAGGGTGCCTTGCAGGGCAGCTTTTCGATCAGAGCGAACTCGATGCGATCGCGCGTAACGGTTTCAATGCGTCCGAGCCAGGCATTCGAGCCGTCGCTCAATTCGTAGAGCTGGCCAGGCTGGGCACGAAGGACGCGGCCTAAATGATGTGCCGGCTCGCCCTCCATCGTGGCGCGTGCTTGATCGAATTTTTCAACAAAGAAGCGGCGGCGCATGAGAGTTCAAAGTCGACAGTCTACAGTCAACCGTTTCGGAGGAAAAGGCCGAGAGCCCACATGAGCATCCTCTGGGGCCAGCAGTCCATGCTGGCCCTGGGGTCGGGATTACGATGCCCGCCCGCACAAGCGCACAGGGATTCATCGCGCGAACTGCGCGCGATGGGAAAGCGGTTCGATTAGCCGAAGATGTCTTTGACCTTGTCGAAGATGGACGAGCCGCGCTCCGCGGGCTTGTTGTCTACCTTCAGGGTGGCGTCGAGCTGTTCCATGAGCTTGCGCTGCTCCTTGGTGAGCTTTGTGGGTGTGAGCACGCGGACATGGTAGTACAGGTCGCCGCGGCCGCCGCCGTGCGGGTCCGGCAAGCCTTTACCTTTGACTCGGAAGACGGCGCCGCTCTGCGTCCCTTCGGGGATCTTCAGCCGTTCCTCGGCGCTGAGGCCGGGGACCTGGAGTTCCGTACCGAGGGCGGCCTGGGCCATGCTGAGAGGAATGGTGCAGTAGAGGTCAGCGCCACGGCGCTCAAAGAAAGTGTGTTCTTTCACCTCGAGGACGACATACAAGTCGCCAGCGACCCCGCCGTTGGGTCCCGGCTCGCCTTCGCCCTGAACGCGCAGGCGCGTACCAGTGTCTACGCCAGGGGGAATGCGCAGCTCAATGGTGCGCTCGCGATTCACGCGGCCCTGACCGCGGCACTCGGTGCAACGCTCCTTGACGATCTGGCCGGCGCCCTGGCAGGCCGGACAGGTCCGATTGATTGTGAAAAAGCCCTGCTGATAGACCAGTTGTCCGCGGCCGCCGCAAGTCTGGCAGGCGACGACGCCGGTTCCCTTCTTGGCGCCCGTACCGTTGCAGGCCTCGCAGTATTCCTGACGAGGAACACGGATCTTTGTGCTGACGCCGTTGGCGGCCTCTTCGAAGCTGAGGGTCATGTCATACCGAAGGTCGGCACCACGCTGAACGCGGTTCCGGCCACGGCGACCGCTGGCACCACCGAAGAGATCCTCGAAACCGAAGAAATCGCCGAAAATGTCGTGGAAATCCTGGAAGATGGTGCTGTTGAAGTCCGAGGAAGCGCCGACACCGGCCAGTCCGGCGTGGCCATAGGTGTCGTAGATCTGGCGCTTTTGCGAATCGCTCAGAACGCTATAAGCCTCGGTACATTCGCGAAAGCGAACCTCGGCTTCTTCCTTGTTCTCCGGATTGCGGTCAGGGTGCCATTTCAAGGCGGACTTCCGATAGGCGCTCTTGATTTCTTCAACCGAGGCGGTTTTCGCGATTCCAAGGATTTCGTAATAGTCTTTTTGCGATTGTTTGGGCATGTTTCAGCGGTGGTCCTCTTTCAACGGTTTAGACGGCTCAAGAGCCGGTAGAAAAAACAGGATAAAAAGAAAAGTTTGTCCAAGAATCGATGATCGCACGAAGCAGGGCAAAACGGCCAACAAAAGCCAGGTCAAGCTGCGATCAATTCACAACGATATTCGATGCAGCCTTGGGATGCACGGCTACGCGCACCATGGCGGGGCGCAAAACGCGTCCGTGGTAGACGTAACCCGGCTGATAGACCTCCAGAATCGTGCCATCGGCACGCTCGGTGGTTTCGGCGCGATCCATAGCCTGGTGCAAGTGCGGATCGAAAGGCTGGCCGAGGGGCTCAACGCGCTCCACACCGAGGCGCCCGAGGTTATCGAGCAACTGCTTGTAGATGAGCTCGAAACCCTTGCGATAGCTTTCGTATTCGGCCTCGTGATGTGCGGCGAGCGCATGCTCGAAGCCATCGAGAACGGGGATCAAGGCTTCGGCGACACGCGCGGTGGCACGCCTGCCTGCTTCGGTATTTTCTTTTTCGGCGCGCTTGCGGTAATTGGCGAAGTCTGCCTGATGACGAACCAGGGTCTGGCGCAGGTCCTCGAGATCGGCGGCAAGTTTCTTCACTTCGGAGTCTTCCCGCGTGACGTCTTCGGCAAGCGCGTTGGCCTCAGGACCGGGAACAACGTCTGGGCTACCAGGAGCGTGAGATTTGGTCTTTTCGTCTTTCATGGGTCCTATCCTTTGGTTTCTGAGACTATTCGATCTTACTGAGCGCCTCGCTGAACAGCTGCGCTACATAGGCGACGGCAGTCATGGCACGCTCGTAATGCATGCGGGTGGGGCCAAGCACGCCAAGAGAACCCTGCACGAGGTCGTTGCGCGAGTAGCGCGCGCTGATGAGGGCGAGGTTTTCACCAGCCTGCGGAATTTCCTTGACGCCGATCTGAACGAAAACCGGTTCGGGCGTATCGATGCAAGCGTTCAGCACGGTGACGAGCCGGTGTTTTTCTTCAATCGCCGCGAGCAAGTCGCGCAATTGAGACTGATCGGCAAACTCCGGAGCAGTGACAATCCGCGAGGTACCCTCGACGTAGATCTCCTGGCCGGGAGATTCGCCGAGCACGGCAGGGTCGCAGAGAGTGAGGGCGCTGCGAGCGATTGTGTCGTAGCGCTCGCGCTCGCTGACAAGTTTTTGCAGCAAGTCGGCGCGGATGGCTTCCAGGATCCAGCCGGAGTAGTTGCGGTTCAAAAAATCGGCAGTCGCGTCGAGTTCGGGCTGGGTAAAGGGACGTAAAGGGCGAAGAACTTTGTCGCGGGTGTCGCCGCCGGGAGAGATGAGGACAACGACGACGCGGCCATCGGGCAGAAGCCACATGCGCGCATGCTCAAGAACGGTTTTGCGGAGGGGTGGAGCGACAATGATGCCGACTCCTTTGGAAACCTCGGCGAGAATGTGACCGGCGCGCTCGGTGAGTTCCGCGGGCGTGGTGCCACCACTCATTTGGGAGCGAATCCACTCGCGATCTTCGACGCTGAGCGTGGCTTGAGAACCAATCTCCTGGGCAAAGAAGCGGTAAGCTTCCGCGGTAGGGACGCGTCCAGCGGAGGTATGGGGCTGGTAGAGATAGCCCCCGTCCTCCAAGTCGGCCATGACGCTGCGGATGGTGGCGGTGCTCAAGGACTCCTCGAAGCGCTTGGAGATGGCCCGGGAAGAGACAGGCTCCCCCGTTTCGATGTAGGTGCGAACTATGTCGGCCAGAATCTGTCGGTTCCGGCGTTCCTGGAGAGCAGGGTTACGCATAGCAGCGCTCAGAAAAGTGCGCCAACTACTATTGTAGAAACCCTGTCAAGCGGGGTCAAAGCACATCGTGAGCCGGAAGGCGGCGCGAGCAGTGCCTCATTCTAGTTGTTGTCGATTTGGGCGCGCTGAAGCTTGTCGGAGTAGTCGATGTAGACCGATTTCCACTCGGTGAAGAAGTCGATTGCGGCCACAGCAGCTTCCCGGTGACCATTGCCGGTTTGCTTGGTGCCGCCGAAGGGGAGATGGGTTTCGGCGCCGATGGTGGGGGCATTCACGTAGACAATGCCGGTATACAAATCCTGAATGGCGGAGAAAGTACCGTTGACATTCCGGGTGTAAATGGAAGCGGAGAGGCCATATGGCACATCGTTGGCGACTTCAATTCCCTGCTCGAGGCTGTCGATAGGAATCACGGAGACAACGGGGCCAAAAATTTCTTCCTGAGCAATACGCATCCTAGGATCGCAGTCTCCGAAGACGGTGGGCTCATGGAACCAACCCTTGGCGTGATCGCCTGAGCTAAGGCGGCGTCCACCCGTGAGCAGCTTCGCGCCTTCTTTTTTGCCGATTTCGACGTAGGACATGACGGTGTTCAGCTGCGGCTCGCTTATGACGGGGCCCATGTCGACGGTTGGGTCGAGGCCGTTGCCGACCTTCAGTTTCTGAGCGCGTTCAACAAGACGGGCGACGAATTCCTTGTAGACGGTTTTGTGGACACCGAGGCGGCTGGCGGCGGTGCAGCGCTGTCCGGTCGTGCCGAAGCCACCCCAGATCGCGCCATCAATCGCAAGATCGAGATTCGCATCCTCCATCACGAGGATGATGTTTTTGCCGCCCATCTCGAGGCTGCAATGTTTAAAGGCGGGGGCGCAGGTTTCGGCAATGATGCGGCCGGTTGAAGTGGAGCCGGTGAAACTGACGACCCGGACGTCTTGATGCCTCGTGAGAGGCGAACCTGCGTGCGGTCCGTCGCCGCTGACCAGATTCACGACGCCAGGCGGCAAACCCGCTTCCACGAGTGTTTCGACGAGATTGTAGGACGAAAGCGGCGTGTCTTCGGCAGGCTTGAGTACAACCGTATTTCCGCAGACGAGGGCGGGCATCATCTTCCACGACGGGATGGCCATGGGAAAATTCCATGGCGTAATCATGCCGCAGACGCCGATGGGTTGGCGCACACTCATGGCGAATTTGTTGGGCAGTTCCGAAGGCGTGGTCTGTCCAAAAAGGCGGCGCCCCTCGCCCGCCATGTAGTAGGTCATATCGATGGCTTCCTGGACGTCGCCGCGAGTCTCCGCAAGGACTTTACCCATCTCGCGGGTCATGTCGTGGGAGAATTCCTCTTTGCGCTTAACCAGAAGTTCGGCGGCGCGGAACAGGATTTCCGCGCGTTTCGGAGCAGGCACAAGTCGCCACTTCGAGTAGGCTGCACGAGCAGCGGCAACGGCTTGGTCGATGTCTGCTTCTGAGGAAAGGGGAAACTCGCCGATGATTTCGTCGGTGCGGGCAGGATTGCGGTTTTCGTGGATTTTGCCGCCGTTGGGCGCGACCCACTCCCCATTGATGAAGTTCCTGAAGACCCCAGGCGATGCAGCCGCTTTCATGATCCCCCCCGCAGAAAATGAGTCTAGCGACGAGCGAAGAGCGGCGTCAAACCGCGAACGGGTAATAGACAACGGTACCTGTTGTGACCCCACCTTCGTGCTTATGGAATCGCCGCCTTCCATGACTGTTTTTTTTCATAGTAGCGGTTGCTGCAAAATGGTGCAGTCAAAAAAAGAATTGTAAGTGGCGAGGTTTGCGTCGACTTGCGTCGACAAAGACCTGCGGTCATCCTCTACTTGCTAGTGCGTGCGGCGGAATTGAGGCGGCGTGGGTGCTGTGGGGCTTCAGCTTCAGAGGAGAGATTCGCGATTGTTTCGCGTCAGTGCGCCTTCGGCCCTACGCGTTCGTCGGTCTTTGGTGGGTGGACTGCCTCGAAGAGCAGGGACGTCTTGTCTTCATAAGCCAAGCGAAAACGCGGGTCACTGCGCAGCAGCACTGTCAGTGGCCACCAGTGATTGCTCAGAATCAGGTTAGCATCCTGGAGTTCCTTACGATTCTGCCAGCCAGGCTCTCCATTCCACAAAGGTAACGCCCGCAGAATTTCATCCTGAGTGTGGACATTAGTTCGTCCGTCCATCGACGGTGGGATTTCTGGCACGGCGTAGATCAGGAACCCACCCCAGGACATTTCATTCAGTAGCGGGCCTTGGAGATGGTTCCGATGGATGTAACTCACCGCCCCAACTGGATACGTCTCGGCCACCTGATTCAGCAGTCTTTTCGACGACAAATTCCATGCACGTGCTCCCGTCAATAAGGCGACCAACAGCGTGGCAGCCACCACCAGGCGCATCGTCATGGGAATACGCGCATTCTCTCCGGAAGCTGGCCCTTCCTCGCTGCGGTATCCGCTTACGATGACCGCACTCAGAATTGCCACCAGCCACACTTCGCGCAGAGACCGAAAACCCATCCATGCGGACCAGGCGAGGAGTACGCCCCAAACGGGTCGAAACGGGCGCGATCTCCCTAGGGCGAAGCAGGCCAGCATCACCAGCGCCAAAACGGCCCAATCATTGATGGTGCGAAAACGCATCGCGTAGAACTCGACGATGACGTCATAGACCTTGGTGTCGCCGGCATAATGAAGGACGGTGCCAAACAGCTTCGGCCCATAGGGATTGACGAGCGTCCCTAGAAACGAGGCGAAGCAAACAAACGAAAGCTGCGGCTGGTAGACGTCCAGCGGAGTTCGCCGACCGCGGCGCGTTCCAACCAATTTGTCCAAGAAGGGTTCCAGGCAGCACACTCCCAAAACGAATAGACCCGTAACAAACTCAATGTGCACATTGGCCCACACAGCAAACAGCAGCGGCAGAAGCCACAGCCATCGCGCATCGGATTTGCGTTGCGCCAGGACAAGTACGTGCAGCTCTAACACGAGAAACAATACGGAAAAAGCCCCGGGCCTCGGCGGCAAGGTCCACGCCATCGCAGTCACGGCAACCAGGGTTATCGCGATAGCTTTCCACAATCCCGGCGTTAGGCTTCGTACCAGGCTGAACAGCACAGCGGTTAAGGCAAGCCGCATCACGGTCTGAAACCAGATGATACCTACGAGGTCAAAGTGCTGCACCAGCCAGTACGATGCCACATCGAACAGCCAACAGTAGTCGACCCATGCCCTACCCGTTGTAGCCGCGGAAAGCATGTCCACATGGGGAATCCGGTGGTTCTGAACGATCCATTCGCCGGCACGCATGTGCCACCAGATGTCCGGATCGTTCAGCAGTGCATGCTTGAGAAAGAACAACGGTAGCACGGCGAACAGAAAGGTCAGACCGAGCCAGATTACCAACTGCGAGGAAGCAACCGCCTGAGGGGCACCCTGCCAGGAAGACAAACCGCGAGTAGGACGAGCGTTCTTTAGTTGCTCCGCGTCAACCAGGTCAACCTGCATGAGTCGCCTTCACTTTCCGCTCCGTTGCTCTCCGACTCCGCTCCGTGATCGTTCGCATGTTCGCTTGACGCGAAACCTGTATGGATGCCAACTAGGCAAAACTTCACTGTTTTCGACGCTTTTCGAAGCTTACACTTGAAGGTTACGCGCGACTCATTCGATGTCAATTTGCAATTCGATCAGAGGTGTCCTTTGCTTTAACGACCTTACCTATGTCTCCGGGCCGGACCCAGGAAGGATTGGAGGCGCGAGGCGGAATCGAACCGCCGATGCGGGTTTTGCAGACCCGTGCCTTGCCACTTGGCGACCGCGCCTCGGTTCCGAACGCTAGAAGAGCGGACAAAAACAGGTCCCTCCTTCGCCCGGCGTGAAAAACATCACAAGCTTCCCGTCGACGGTTTGCAGGGAAGCCTTGACGCCGTCCCTGCCTCCACGGCGCGAAGCAACCCTAAACGCTCTGACACGTGGCCGCGGCCTGCGTGCTGCTCGCGTTCAGGTTCACGATTGGCGCTCCCACGAGGTTGCCCCACTCGGTCCACGAGCCGTCGTAATTGCGCACGTTTTCGTAGCCGAGCAAGTACTTCAGGACAAACCAGGTGTGCGAACTACGCTCGCCGATGCGGCAATAGGCAATGGTCTCATCCGTACCGAGAATGCCCTTAGACTCGTAAAGAGTCTTCAGTTCCTCGTATGACTTGAAGGTGCCGTCGTCATTGGCGGCTTGCACCCAAGGGATGTTAACGGCTCCGGGGATGTGGCCAGCGCGGAGGGCGGTTTCGGCAAGTCCGGGAGGCGCAAGAATCTCCCCGGTGAACTCCTCGACCGAGCGCACATCGACAAGTTGTGCGCGGCGACGTTTCTCCTGAATGTCCTGGATCTGCTCCTTGCGCGCACGAATGCTCTCGTCGGGGCCAGTGGCGCGGTAGCTCGTAGATTCGACAGGAACGACGCCGGTGGTGAGAGGAAGCCCGTTGTTGATCCATTTCTTGCGCCCCCCGTTGACCAGCTTCACATCTTTGTGACCGTAGTATTTCAACTGCCAGAAGGCGTAAGCAGCGAACCAGTTGTTGTTGTCGCCATAGAGAAGGATGGCGGTGTCTTGCGAAATTCCTGATTGTCCGAGAAGACGTTCGAGTTCAGACTTTTCGATGAGGTCACGGCGGATAGGGTCCTGGAGCTGGGTTTGCCAGTTCCAAGCGACGGCGCCGGGAATGTGCCCCTTGTCGTAAGCGGTGGTGTCGACGTCAACCTCCACCAGGCGCTGGCGCGGACGATCGAGATTCTGGGCAACCCAATCGGTCGTAACCAGAACTTCGGGATGCTTGTATGCAGACATTGTCTTTCTCCTTTGCAAGGCTTTCGAGTTCGGTCAAAAAACGAAAAACCCATCGACCAGGTTCTCTGGCGATGGGTTCGAATCTCCGATCAGGCTAAAGTAGGCTGGCTAGCCGGTTCGCCTCCCCACACCAGAAGACACTGCGCCGCAACACATGCAGCAACAACAAGTACGCGAGGTCTTTACTGGATTGGCGAACATAAAAGCAGGGTACCGCCCCCCAGGAGGAGAGGCAAGTGGAAATTTCGAATCCCGAGGATTCAAAAAACGAACCCTGAGAGTGCGCGGATGGACGCCACGAGGATCACTCACGCGGCTCCGAGGGAGGCTCCGGAGGGGAAGAAGTGTTGTTGAGCAGGCGGTTGGCGGAATTGGGAGGAGGCGTGGGAGCGCCCAAGCCGGTAGTTTCCGAGCCGAGTCCGAGCTTTTGTAATGTAGGGGCGTCAAGCCTGCCCGAGGGATTCAGGCCGTTGGAAGCTTGAAACTTTCTCATCGCCTCCACAGTGTCGTCGTCCCATTTGCCGGTTGGAGTCCCGGCGAAAGGGCCCTTCCTCGCCAGCGCTTCCTGGATCTCGCTGATGCGTTCGGGAGTCGGTGCGGCCTGGCCCTTCACGCGCTTGCTCTTTTTCTTGTTGGAAGACTTGGAAGTACCAATCTTGGTGGATCTTGCCGCCGGAGCTTTGCTTGAGGTGTGTGTGGCCGAGGAATGAGAGGCCAAACTACTCGAACTCTTGTGTGACGGTGCTGACTTTTTGCGCGGAGCGGTTGAGCCATTCGGACCGGCGGTTTGCGCGGCAGCGGCGGACACACAACAACTACCCGCCGCCATCGCCGCGAGAAGAAGGCCACCGAGGCTTCTCATACACAGCAAGTTACACGCTGCCTGATTTAGACCTTGCTATTTGCCGTCGGCCGGCACAACACCAGCGAGGAACACCGTCATGACGCGGTCCGTTGGGCTGTGCCGCAGGACTTTGAACACGACGTTTTCACCGGCCTTCAGCTTGGAAACAGCCTTGCGATAGTCGTCGACCGAAGCAACGGGCTGGCCGTTTACTTCGGAGATAACGTCGCCAGGGGCGAACTGAATGTCGTCGGCAAAGCTGGTAGGCTCGACTTCGCTAACGAGCACGCCTTTTTGGCCTTCCACGCCCACGCGCTGGGCTTTCTCGGGAGTAAGACCCTCGACGTGAAGCCCGAATTCCGCCGGCGCGGTTTCGTCGGGAGCGTTGCTTACACGACCCGCCGTATTCGGGAAAACGTGAGTGCGGTCCTCGACCGTAGCCGTGGCCTCTTTTTCCTGTTTATCGCGGTAGTAGGTGATTTTCACCTTACTGCCAATGGGAGCGGACGCAATGGGATTGACGAGGTCGTTACCGTTCTTGACCGGAGCGCCATTAACGGCGGTGATTACATCGCCGCCCTTGAGACCGGCTTTTTCAGCGGGACTTCCGGGCTCAACGGCTTCAATCACAACACCGTAGGGTGCGCCAAGAGACTTTAGCGTGATTTGGTTAGTCCCGAGTTCTTCCTGGAAGCTCACACCGATCGAGCCGCGGGTGACGCGGCCACTTTTCACAATCTGGTCATACACGCTAATGGCGCTGTTGGAAGGCATGGCAAAGCCAACGCCCTCGTAACCACGGCCCCCTGTGAGGATCGCCGTATTGATGCCGATGACTTGGCCGGCCATATCGACGAGCGGTCCGCCGGAATTGCCTGGGTTAATGGCGGCGTCGGTCTGCAAGAAGCGCTGGAATTGACGGCCCATACCGCCCCGATCCTTGGCACTGATAATTCCGGCAGTGACGGTAGCGTTCAAGCCGAAGGGACTGCCGATTGCGAGAACCCAATCACCGACTTGAACACCGTCGGAATTGCCGAGCTTGGCGAAATGGAGCTCTTTGCCAGCGTCAATTTTAATAACCGCGAGGTCGGTGTCTTCATCGACGCCGATGACCTTGGCGGTGTACTTCGTAGTATCGCCACTGATTTGGACCTGAATCTTGGAAGCTTGATCGACAACATGATTGTTGGTCAAGATGTAGCCGGACTTGTCGAGAATAACGCCCGAGCCGAGACTGCGTTCGGCTTGAGGCTGGGCGGGGCCCCCGGGCCTGCCGTCGAAAAAGTGGAAGAAGAAGTCTTCGCTGGGGTCGTCCGGATCCAACGGGGAGGAACGGCGGTGCCTGGACTTGCGATCGATAACCTGAGTCGTGGCGATATTCACGACGGCCGGCTCAACGCGATTCACGATGCTGTTGAAGGAATTTGACGACGGGATCGGATCCGGCAGAGCCAGCGCCGCCGCATTCGTTCCCGAAAACGAGAAACTTCTCATCGCGGAGACCCGGTCGGAAACCAGCGTGCCAATCATGATTCCGACGGTGAGCGTTGCCGCGATCAAACCAGCGGCAACCATTTTACGGCGCCGCGTCCAATCCACCATTCCGTTTCGTCCTTCGTCCATCTCTGACTCCTGTTTATTCCGTGGCCCAGTCTACCAGCGGAAAGTATAACACTCCAGCGGGTCTGAAGTTCCTCTCCCTAAGCGATGCGCCGGGAGGCTAAACTGGCCATCCGGCCGGGTCCGGGTAAAAGTCGATTTACACCTATTGATTTGACGCAGAGGACCCCCAATATGTTGTCAGCAAGAGGCGAGGTAACTTTCGCCTTGACAATCACTTTAAGTTCTAGGATAAAAGGAGGCAGCCGTAAGCACGGCGTAACGTGGCGATTTAGGGCGACTTGCTCCACGTAAAAAACTGCTAAAGAGCTGGTAGAGTTCACAGAGAAAGAAGTTCTGAGACCCTCCAAGCTTTTTGGCACGGAGGGTTTTCATTTCCCCTCCGCGCTGCCCTCAGTCAATGTCACGTCATTTCCCACAAGGGCCCCAGTCGAGGCCCAGTGCCTGGCAGGAGCCTAAGGCGAGGTGACTTATGAAGGAACTCTATTTTCTGCGATGTAGGGAATGCGGGAAGAAGTACGGCAACACCCCGCAATCGTTCTGCGAAGAGTGTTTCTCACCCCTTGAAGTGAGCTACGACTATGAAACGCTGAGCCAGACCGCCAGGCGCGAAGCGCTGACTCACCGAGCGTTCAATATGTGGCGCTACGCCGAGTTGCTGCCCTTGCCTGCGGGATTTACACCGACGCATGCAATCGGAGGAACGCCGCTCGTTAAATCGAGGAAGCTCGGAGCAAGGTGGGGCGTGAAGAATCTGTATTTTAAGAATGACGCGGTGTGCTTCCCGAGCTTGTCGTTCAAGGACCGCGTGGTGGCAACGGCGCTCGCGGCGGCGCGCAAGTTCGGATTCAAGACAGTGGGCTGCTCTTCGACGGGGAATCTGGCGAACGCGGTGGCCGCCCAGGGCGCGCAACAAGGGTTCGATACAACCGTATTCATTCCGGCGGACCTGGAACCCGCAAAAGTGTTGAACACCGCGGTGTACGGAGCCCGCGTGATTCGCATTGACGGCAACTACGATCACGTGAGCCGGCTATGTACTCAGATTGCCGACCGCTTCCGGTGGGGTCTTGTGAATGTGAATTTGCGGCCGTATTACGCAGAAGGCTCGAAGACGCACGGCTACGAGATCGCGGAGCAGCTTGGCTGGGAACTTCCGGACAATGTGGTCGTGCCCATGGCCGGGGGTTCGCTGATCGGCAAAATCGCGAAGGGGTTCTGCGAGTTGGCGCACCTCGGATGGGTGGAGCCGAAGCAGGTGAAGTTTTTTGGTGCGCAGGCAAGCGGCTGTTCGCCGATCGCGGACGCGGTGAAGCGCGGGTTGAACCGCTTTGAACCGCAGAAGCCCAATACCATTGCCCGCTCGCTGGCGATCGGGAATCCGGCCGATGGGCCTTTTGCCCTTCGGCTCATCCGTGAGTCTGGCGGGTGGTCCGAGGATATATCTGACCCTGAGATTATCGATGCGATCAAGCTGCTGGCCGAAAGCGAAGGCATTTTCGCCGAAACCGCGGGTGGAGTGACGGCTGGAGTTGCCGGGAAACTGATCGAGCAAGGGCGAATCAAGCCGGACGAGACTACCGTGGTTTGCATTACGGGCAACGGTTTGAAGACCACGGACGCGATTGCGGCGGACTTCCCCGCTTCAAAAGCAATCGCACCTCGAATTGAAGCATTTGAGGCACTTGTGCAGCAGCAACTGTACGCGACAGCAAAGGCACAGTAGGTTGCCAGGTACAAAACGGCGGTCCGAAAGGCATCAGAAATTGAGAAATCACGAAACTGGAGAAAGAGGCTATGGCAATTACCATTGAGATTCCCACGGCGTTTCGCCGCTTCACCGAAGGGGCGCCGCGGGTGGACAGCGGTGCCACGACCGTTGGCGAAGCGTTGCATGAACTTACGACGCGATTCCCTGCCCTATCGAGGCACGTACGGGACGAACAGGGGCAGATCCGCCAATTCCTGAATGTTTATCTGAACGAAGAAGATATTCGTTTCCTCGGCGGTGAAGCTTCAGCGCTGAAGGATGGCGACCGCGTGCTGCTCGTGCCGTCGATCGCCGGCGGCTGATTTTCTGTTCGGCAAGTACCCTCGAAGCGTCTAGTCGGCCGCGCTGCGGATAAGCTGGGCGTAGTACTGAACAGCCTTCGCGAAATTGTGCACGCCTATCCGCTCGTTGGTTCCGTGAATGCGTTCGAGGTCTGCCGTGTCTGCCAGGATGGGCAGGAAGCGGTAAACATCCCTTGTGATCGACGCATAGTGCTTGGTGTCTGACGCGGCGATATAGACAAACGGAACCGAGACGGCGTCCGGATAGATCTGGGTCAGAGTGCGTTGCAAACGCTTGAAGTTCGGCGACTCGGGGCTGCTTTGCTTTGACGGTTCGGTGGGCGGCTCGCCGCTGATCGGCTTGAGCTTGACGCGAGGATCGCGCACGACTTCGCGGACATGCTCAGTCACACTGGCAATGGTATCCCCAGGCAGTATGCGGAAATTTACGACCGCTTCGGCGCGACTGGGCATGATGTTGTCTTTCTCTCCGGCGCGGAAGATCGTGGGGGCCGCGGTCGTGCGAAGCAGAGCGTTGGTGTCCGGTGAACTTGCGAGCACTCGTTGCACGAGGGGAGCGAAGAGCCACATATTCTTGAACACAGCGTTCAAGGGAAATGATGCGCTGCCGGCGGCGTAGTCGAGAAATTGACTGACCGGCCCACGAATGTGCGGCGGCATGGGATGCGTTTCGATGCGATGGACGGCTTCGCTGAGAATGCCGATGCTCGATGCTTTTGGCGGCATCGAGGAATGGCCGCCCTCCGTATCCACGCTCAGAACTAGGCTTAGATAGCCTTTCTCGGAAGTGCCAATGACGGCGACCGGTGCGCTTACGCCGGGAACCATCCCTTTTGTGATCAAGCCGCCCTCATCCTGAAGAAACTCAATTTCGACGCCGCGTGACTTCAGCAGTTGTCCGATAAGCTCCGCCCCTTGGAGGCCGCCGATCTCTTCGTCCTGGCCGAAGGCGAGGTAGACGGTACGCTGTGGCTGAAAATTTTCGGCGAGCAGAGCGTCTACGGCTTCCAGAACGCCGACAACCGTGACTTTATCGTCCATGGTGCCGCGTCCCCAGATCATGTCTTCGGCGATAGCACCGGAAAACGGAGGATGGGTCCACTTCGGCTCGGTGCCTGCTTCAATGGGGACGACGTCCTGGTGGCCCATCAGGAGCATGGGCTTGAGCGAGGAATTGCTGCCTTGCCAAGTGAAGAGAAGATTGTACGCGCCGACGGTTTCGTGCTGGAGTTTTGCGTAGACTGGCGGAAACGTCTTTTCAAGATAAGAGTGGAATCCGGCGAAGGCCTCTTGCGTGGCTTTCTTTTGCTCGGGCGTGCCGCCCTGCTCCCAAGAGATCGTCTGGAAGGGGATGGCACCGGAGAGATCGCGCGTGGCCTTTGCTGAGTCGATTTTTCCGGCGGAGGGTGGCAAGGGTGCGACCTGCTTCGAGGAAACCAGAAAAGTGCGGGCGATCACGATGCTGGCAAGCACCAGCAGCAGTAACCCGATGAGTTTGAGCAGACGCTTCACGATAGCTCTTTTGGGCGGAGGACCGTAGCAATGTAAGCGAGAGCGTAGCCTAACACGCTTTGCGGCTGAGCGCCTGCGTGCGAAGCGGTTGAGCAGGGCGCAGTTCGCGGCAACCTTGCGATGCCTCAACGACTCGAACATCGTGATAGGCTAATTGCAATTAGCCCGGTCCTCGGCAGGGAGGATGAAATGGGCTACTACGCCCTCTTTTATGAAGTCGTGGACGATTTTGGCGAACGGCGGGCGCCTTTTCGTGACGAACATTTGACGCTGGCGCGCGAGGCTCACCGGAACGGCGAAATCGTTTTGGCAGGAGCGTTGGCCGAACCCGCCGACGGTGCGCTGCTCATCTTTCGAGGGGAATCTCCGGACGTCGCCGCTTCTTTCGCCCAGCGCGATCCGTATGTGCGCCATGGCCTGGTGAAGAACTGGGAGGTACGGCCGTGGACGGTCGTCATAGGGGGCGATACCGCGAGTTCGACGAATCGCGCGTCAGGAGGAGTTTGAGATGGTCGTGCGCTTCTGGTCCGCGCGAACCACGCAAGTACGCTTCCCGGAATATCTGCGCCATTTCGACCAAAAAGTTTTGCCGCACCTGCGTGAGGTAGATGGCTTTCTGGAAGCGCGGGTGTTGTCGCAGTCCGATGGCGTGGTGGTCGCCTTCATCGTAGAAACGTTGTGGTCTTCGATGGAGGCGATCGACCGGTTTGCGGGACCAGACCGAGAAGCAGCGGTTGTCGCCGTAGAAGCCCTGCACTTGCTCACCTCGTACGACCGTCGCGTCCGACACTTCGAGCTGGATGTGCGCGAGGCGAGGCAGGCACTGCCGGCAGCGCACGAGTAGCGCGTCTCAGGCGAGCGACCGTTATTGCGTCACCCGCTCGCACGCTATCGTTCCATGACGAAATACACGGCCAAAATGGCCGCAGCAGCCAGGGGTTCCGCAACCGTTCGCGTTCTAATCATTTAAAAGATTGGACAGTCTGATCTTTTGGTGCGAGTCTGCCATGCGGGCAAATTCGCATTCGATTCTTTGCCTTGACTTGGTAGATCATCTGAGATAATGTATTTGTATCAGACATGGATGCCCATTTGAACCGCACCCAGCTTACTGCCACCGAGCGAAATTTCCGCTCTCGTGTTGTGCAGCTCGCTTCTAGCTCTCGGTTACTTCGGGGTAGCTTGTCATTGCGTAGCCGAAAATGCGGAAAGCCGAACTGCCGCTGTGCCGCGGGGGAGCTGCATTCCTCTCTTTATCTCGTGCACAG
>Ga0306920_100000953_pt1 | contig 35263 bp, 29 predicted proteins | sample flu12Cox44000170_FD_204666 | JGI IMG/M metagenome (GOLD analysis project Ga0306920, IMG submission 204666) | Lab enrichment of tropical soil microbial communities from Luquillo Experimental Forest, Puerto Rico - flux4day.12C.oxic.44.000.170 (v2)... | ecosystem: Environmental > Terrestrial >...
GTGGTCCACACCGCTTTGCCGTCATGCATCACCTTGAGCGTGAAATCAGGCTGGTTGACCTCCACATGCGCGGCGCCGAGATCGCGCGGATACCAGCGCCAGCGCTCCATGTTCACGATGACGGTCTGGATCTGCCGCTCGCGGCTCAGAGCCCCGGCTTCGCGGGGAGTGCCCTCGCTCGCGCGCCGACGCGGGCGCTCGCCGGCTGTGGCTGGCGCCTCGGCAGGCTTTCTCCTTGCGGCCGCAGGCATCGCGCGCAGCTGCGCCAGCATCGCCTTGAGCCTGCGGTAGGGCTCCTGCGGCGGGCTGAACTCGTCGAGCGCCTTGCCGACATCCGCCGCCGCAGCAACCTTGGCGAGGACCTCGGCGGGATCGGGCGGAGCCTGCACGAGCTCGATGTTGCGGCTGATGCTGCTATAGGGGAAACGGCCGGCCTGCACCTGGCGGGCATAGGTGAGCACGGCATGCGTGAGCCTAAGCTCGGCTTCGGCCAGCGCATCGGCACCGGAAGCGGCAAGGCTTGAAGTGACAAGGCTCGGCGTTCTGTAGTCGGCGGGATCAAGTCCGTCGCTATCGGCGATCTTCAAGCGCGCAACGGCGGACGTCGCGCGCGCATTCTCGATGCCTTTGTCGAGCCACAGCGGGGCCATGTTGCGGCTCTGATAGAAGGATTCGACCGCCTGTCGCTCCTTGCGCGCCGGGAAAATCCTGTCTCCCTTGGCCGCCAGCAGATCGCGCATCTTTTCCGCAATCACGCGGTCGGCGGGATCAAGTGCGGCGAGCGGATCCTCGGGCCCGTGCAGGCGGAGAACGGGCGCGTCGCCGGTGGGGCCCGCGTGCTCGGCAGATGGCGCGGTCGTAACCTTGCTTGTCTCGGCATCCTGTGCGGCAGCGCCGCAAGGCACACCGAGCATCAACGCGAGCACGATTCTTGCCGCGGCCCAGGTGTCAGAGCCGCGGGCGATATGCTGGGCGATCATACCAGCCGTCCCTGCGCATCCCCGGGATCGTCCGCAAGCCCAAGCGAATCGAGCTTGCGGTAGAGCGTCGAGCGTCCGATGCGCAGCCGCCGCGCGACTTCCGACATCTGGCCGCGGTAGTGGGTGATGGCAAAGCGAATCGCCTCGGCTTCGATGTCCTCGAGCGGCCGCACGTCGCCGTTGCTGTCGAGCAGGTCGAGCGCCCCCGGCGCCGTGCCCATGGACGCAACAACTGCACCCGGGGAGACTGTGGGGCTCGCAAGCTCGACGGATTCGCCCGTGATCTCGGGTAACTCGTCGGCGCACACTTCCGGACCGGTTTGCATCGTCGGGACGCGGTCCGACATGTGTGCCGAAATCTGCGGCAGCTCGCTGGTGCCGATCGTGTCGCCGTCGGCGAGCACGACCGCGCGAAAGATCGCGTTTTCCAGCTGACGCACGTTTCCTGGCCAATGATAGCCGCACAGGAGCGAGACCGCCTCGCTGGTCAGCCCGCGCGTGCGCTTTCCCTCCTCGGCCGCGAAACGCACCAGGAAATGGCGCGCAAGGTCGGGAATATCCTGCGCGTGCTCCCGCAATGGCGGCACCGAGATGGGAAAGACGTGCAGGCGATAGAACAAATCCTCGCGAAAGCGGCCTGACTTGACGTCGGCAATGAGATCACGGTTGGTCGCGGAGATGAGCCGCACATCGACCTTGACCGGCTTGCGCGCGCCGATCGGCTCAATCTCCTCCTCCTGGATCGCGCGCAGGAGCTTCACCTGGGCAGCGGGCGGCAGCTCGCCAACTTCGTCCAGGAACAGCGTGCCGCCCGAAGCCTCCACGAATTTTCCCGTGTGCCGCTCGGTCGCGCCGGTAAAGGCCCCCTTCTCGTGCCCGAACAGCAGCGATTCGACGAGATTGTCGGGAATGGCACCGCAATTCACCGCGACAAAGGCTTTGCTGCGCCGCGTTCCCGATCCGTGAATTGCCCGCGCGATCAATTCCTTGCCGACGCCGGATTGGCCTTCGATCAGCACGGGGATGGCCGAGCGCGCGGCCTTCTCCGCCATGCGCAGAACCGACTGCATGCGCGGGCTTCTGGTGATGATATCCTTGAAGCCGAGCGTGCCCGCGCGGCTTCGCTTCATGCGCGCGAGCTCGCCTTCGAGCGCGCTGGCTGCGAGCGCGTTGCGCAACGAGACCTGCAACCGCTCGACGCCGACCGGCTTGACCACGAAATCGGTTGCGCCTGCGCGCATGGCCGTGACCACGTTGTCGATGCCGCCGTGGGCGGTCTGAACGATGATCGGGATCGCAAGCCCCGCCTCGCGCACCTTGGCGAGAACGCCGAGCCCGTCGAGATCGGGCATCACGAGGTCGAGCACGACCGCATCGATCTGGCCGCCCTCCTCACCCGTGAGTAGGGCAACCGCGGCATCGCCGCCTTCGGCAGCGAGCGGCTCGTAGCCGGTCCGGCGCAGCATGTTGTCCAGGAGTCGCCGCTGCACGGGATCGTCGTCGACGATCAGAACACGCTCACTCATGACGCTACCTCACAACGCACGACCCGTGTGCCGAATTGGGGCACTGTGACTGAGTTGGGTTAATGCTTGGATAAGTGCATAAGCTCACGGGCGTGAGCATCTTGCAGGGCGCGCAGGGCGGGTTTGAAACCGTTACCTGCCCGTAAGAAGCAAGCGGCACCAGTTTCGAGCCGAGAAGCACGCGATCGCGTGTAAGCAGGGGAATCTTGTGCACAACGCTGGTCGCGGCGATGACCTCATCCACCGGATCTGCATGAACGTCGAACCGCATGTTGCTGGGTGAGCCAAGGCTGGCTGGGCGCAACGCAATTCGATAAGACTGCGACGGTACGCACCCGCCCCCTTTGCCTCGAACGCCACGAGCAACGATGACCGCAAAACGTCGCACGGCCCGCCCCGCCAAGCCACGTGCCGCAGGGGCTCTCGGCCGGTTGCCGGAATGGAACCTGGCCGATCTCTATGTTGGGCTGGACGATCCACAGGTCAGCCGGGATCTCGACCGTGCCATGTCCGAGAGCGCGGCATTCGAGCAGGAGTACAAGGGCAAGCTTGGCTCGCTTGCCGATGCGCCGCAGGGCGGCACGGCACTGGCCGAGGCGATCCGTCGCTACGAGGCGCTTGATGATCTTCTCGGACGGCTGGTCTCGTATGCGGGTCTCCTTCATTCCGGCGATACCGTGGATCCCGTTCGCGCGAAATTCTATGGCGACGTACAGGAGCGCGTGACCGCGGCCTCGACGCATCTTCTGTTCTTCGCCCTCGAGCTCAACCGGCTCGACGATGCGCGGCTCGACAGCGCGATGCAGGTCCCCGCGCTGGCCCACTATCGTCCGTGGATCGACGACCTACGCAGGGAGCGGCCCTATCAGCTCGAGGACCGCATCGAGCAGCTCTTTCACGAAAAGTCCATGACGGCGTATTCGGCCTGGAACCGGCTGTTCGATGAAACCATCGCAAGCCTGCGGTTCAAGGTCGGCGTGAAGTCGCTCCCAATCGAGCCGACCCTCAATCTGCTGCACGACCCCAGCGAGTCGGTGCGCAAAGCGGCCTCGCAGGCGATTGCCAAAACGTTCAAGGCGAATCTACGCACCTTCGTCCTGATCACCAATGTTCTTGCCAAGGACAAGGAGATTTCCGACCGCTGGCGCGGGTTTTCCGATGTCGCGGGTGCGCGGCATCTCTCGAACCGGGTCGAACCGGAAGTGGTGGCAGCGCTGGTCGATGCAGCTCGCGCCGCATACCCCAGGCTGTCACATCGCTACTATGCACTGAAGGCGCGCTGGCTCGGAAAAAAGCGGCTCGCCAATTGGGACCGCGCGGCGCCCTTGCCGAAGGTGGCCAATCGCACCATCGGTTGGAACGAGGCGAAGGCTACCGTGCTCACCGCCTACGGCGCCTTCTCGCCGGAGATGGCGGCGATTGCGCAAAGGTTCTTCGACAATAACTGGATTGATGCGCCGGTGCGTCCGGGAAAGGCGCCTGGCGCGTTCTCGCATCCCACTGTGCCGTCTGCGCACCCTTATGTGCTGCTCAACTACCAGGGCAAGGCGCGCGATGTCATGACGCTCGCCCACGAGCTCGGCCATGGCGTGCACCAGGTGCTGGCCGCGCCCAACGGTCCGCTGATGGCACCGACCCCGCTCACGCTCGCCGAGACGGCGAGCGTGTTTGGCGAGATGCTGACTTTCAGGAAGATGCTGGCGAACGCGGGCAGGAAAGAGCGCAAGGCCATGCTCGCGGCCAAGGTCGAGGATATGATCAACACCGTCGTGCGCCAGATTGCGTTCTATACCTTCGAGCGCAACCTGCACACGGAGCGGCACAACGGCGAGCTCACGGCCGAGCGGCTTAATTCGCTGTGGCTCGATGTACAGCATGAGAGCCTCGGCCCCGCGGTCGAGCTCAAGTCCGGATACGAGGTGTTCTGGGCCTATATTCCGCATTTCGTGCATTCACCGTTCTATGTCTATGCCTACGCGTTCGGCGACTGCCTCGTGAACTCGCTCTATGCGGTGTACGAGCAGGCAAACGAAGGGTTTGCGCAGCGCTATCTCGAAATGCTGGCGGCGGGGGGCACCAAGCATCATTCCGAGCTGTTGGCCCCGTTCGGGCTCGACGCGCGCGACCCAGGCTTCTGGCAGGGGGGCCTAAGCGTGATCGAGCGCATGATCACCGAGCTGGAGCAGCTGGGGTAGTTTCACTCGTAAGTTCAATGCGCTGTCCTGTAAAACAACTGTTGAACCGCTCTGCGGACTGTCATACATTCCGTATGACGAAGGAGGTCCGTGATGACCGTTCATAAGAAGGTGGAAGCCGATCCCCAAGGCCACGTCATTGCAACCGTCGAGCTGAAGAAAATCGGCAATTCGGCCGGCATCATCCTGTCAAAAGAGGTAATGGCGCGTCTCAATCTCAGTGTTGGCGACAAGTTCTACGCGACGCTCACGCCTGAAGGAGGCATTCGCTTCTCGCCTCATGACCCAAGCTTTCAGAAAGCAATGGAGGTCGCCCGCCGAGGCATGAAGACATACCGGAACGCTCTCGCCGAGCTCGCCAAGTGAGCGAGCCGATCTGGCTCTCCGTCGCAATGGTGGTTGCCATACGTGATGAACAACTAGCGATCCATGGCGGCTTGCCTGGCATCCGCGATCCAGGCCTGCTGGCTTCGGCCCTCGATCGACCGCGCAACAAATGGGCGTACAGCTCAGCGGGGCTCGCCGAGCTTGCGGCCGGGTACGGCTACGGAATTGCGCGAAATTATCCCTTCGTGGATGGTAACAAGCGTACTTCGTTGCTCGCTATCTATACATTCCTTGGGATGAACGACATCGAGTTCGTGGTGCCGGAAGCCGAGTTCGCGGCCATGATTCTTGCACTCGCGGCGGGCGAGGTCAGCGAAGAGAATCTCACGCGCTGGATTCGAGACAATTGGCCGAATGCATAGACAGACTTCTGCCTGAGATCATGCTTGTCCGGTTTGAATTGACCGGCAAGAGCATCGTGCCCGATGAACGATCGTGAAGCGAACCGATTCTCCGCCCGCGCCGCGCGTTACGCGCGCGTGGGCGCGAACATGAGCGGAGTAGCCGCCCGCATCGCCGGAGCGCGTTTGCTCGGCCTTTCCCTCGACCGCGGCCGAAACGCAGCCGAGCTGTCGGCAGCGTTGGGGGGCCTCAAGGGGCCGATCATGAAGGTGGCCCAGCTCATGGCCACCATCCCCGATGCGCTGCCGGCGGAATATGCCAGCGAGCTGATGAAGCTCCAGAGCGACGCGCCGCCCATGGGCTGGGCCTTCGTCAAACGGCGCATGGCAGCCGAGCTCGGCCCCGACTGGGGGGCCAAGTTCGCAATGTTCGAGCACCACCCGGCGGCCGCCGCCTCGCTCGGGCAGGTGCATCGCGCGCGCGCCCATGACGGGACGCCGCTGGCGTGCAAGCTGCAGTATCCCGACATGCAGTCGGCGGTCGAGGCGGACCTGCGCCAGCTGCGGCTCATCTTCGCCATCCATCGGCGCATGGACCCGGTGATCGACACGACCGAGATCGCCAAGGAGATCAGCGCGCGCATCCGCGAGGAGCTCGACTACCGCCGGGAGGCCAAGCACGTTGAGCTCTATCGCGCGATGCTCGCCGACATCGAGCAGATTCGGGTGCCGCGGGTGTGGGCTGAGCTCTCGACCGGTCGCCTGCTGACGCTCGATTGGCTCCAAGGCGACCGCCTGCTCGCGCACAAAAACGACGATCTCCCGATCCGCAATCTCCTCGGCACGGCGATGTTCAATGCATGGTGGTGGTCGTTCAGCCGCTATGGCGTGATCCACGGGGATCCGCATCTCGGCAATTACTCCGTATTCGAGGACGACGGCCGTCCGGCCGGGATCAATCTCCTAGACTATGGCTGCATCCGCATCTTTGCGCCCAAATTCGTGGGCGGGGTGGTCGATCTTTATCACGGGCTCCTCAGAAGGAACGATGACCTGATCGTGCATGCGTATGAGACCTGGGGCTTCAGGCGGCTGAGCCGTGAGCTGATCGAGGCGCTCAATATCTGGGCGCGATTCATCTATGGCCCGCTTCTGGATGACCGCGTACGCAGCCTCGCCGACGGGGTGAAGCCTTCGGACTACGGCCGGCGCGAAGCTTTCCGCGTGCATCAGGCGCTGAAAGCGCGAGGTCCGGTAACGGTGCCGCGCGAGTTCGTGTTCATGGACCGCGCGGCGATCGGGCTGGGCGCCGTGTTCTTGCACCTGCGCGCCGAGCTCAATTTCTACCGGCTGTTCAACGCGGCGATCGAGAATTTCACGCTCGCGCGTGTCGCGCGCCGGCAGGAGGTGGCGCTTTCGGCTGCCGCGCTTGAAAAGGTGGCGTGAGGGCCTTCCCACCCCGCAAGCGCCGTTGCTCTCCTTCAACAATTGGGCTAATCCGGCCGTGTTGGGCGACATCGGGAGGATGTAATGGCCGATCACGGACACGTCGAATATGGGACGGCGCAAGGGCACGACCTGCCGGCGCACGAGGCAATGTATGAGCGCTTCGTTCATCTTGTTTTCGTCGGCTGCGCGCACGTCATCAACATCGTGCTTGGGCTTGCCATCGGCGCGGTGACAGGGCACTGGGTGGTTGCGTTCGCCATCTTTGTGATCGCGACCATTGTCGCCGTGCACGGGTTCTTGACCGGAGCACGCGTCTCCAGCCTCATCATGGTGGGGGTTTCTCTGGTGGCGCTTGCGCTCACCGCGGGCGCCGGCGCTCATTAGCCCACGAGGGGACGAGCGCATGCGCATTGCGGTGGCGCGCGAGATCGATCCCGAGGAGAGCCGGGTCGCCGCAACCGCGGAAACCGTGAAGAAGATGAAAGCTCTCGGCGCCGAGGTCTCGGTCGAGGCGGGCGCGGGCATCAAGTCGGGCATTCCGGATGGCGAGCTTGCTGCGGCCGGCGCGATCGTATCCGCCGATGCATGCAGGGAAGCTGAGGTCGTTCTGAAGGTTCGCCGCCCCACGGCCTCGGAGCTGGCCGGCTACAGGAAAGGCGCCATCGTCATTGCGCTGATGGATCCGTACGGGCAGGAGGCGGCTCTCAGGGACATGGCGAATGCGGGCATCACCGCGTTTGCAATGGAATTCCTGCCGCGCATTACGCGCGCGCAGTCCATGGACGTGCTGTCGAGCCAGGCCAACCTGGCCGGCTACCGCGCGGTGATTGACGCTGCCGCGCAATACGGACGCAGCCTCCCCATGATGATGACGGCGGCGGGTACCGTGCCCGCGGCCCGGGTATTTGTTATGGGCGCAGGTGTGGCAGGCCTGCAGGCGATCGCGACCGCGCGCCGGCTGGGCGCCATCGTGACCGGTACCGACGTTCGTCCGGCGGCGAAGGAGCAGGTGGAAAGCCTGGGCGCCAAGTTCATCGCGGTCGAGGACGAGGAGTTCAAGCAGGCCGAAACTGCGGCGGGCTATGCCAAAGAGATGTCGAAGGAGTACCAGGCCAAGCAGGCCGCACTCGTCGCCGAACACATCAAGAAGCAGGACATCGTCATCACGACCGCGCTGATTCCCGGCCGGCCGGCGCCGCGGCTGATCAGCAGCGAGATGGTCGCATCGATGCGCCCGGGATCGGTGATCGTCGACCTTGCGGTCGAGCGCGGCGGCAATTGCGAGCTCGCCAAGCCGGGCGAGGTTGTGAGCGTGAACGACGTCAAGGTTGTCGGCTATCTCAACGTACCCGGCCGCATCGCCGCATCCGCGTCGAGCCTCTACGCCAGAAATCTCTTCGCCTTCCTTGAGACCCTGGTCGACAAGAAAGAGAAGACGCTCGCCGTGAACTGGGATGATGAGATCGTCAAGGCGACCGCGCTCACGCGCAACGGCGCGGTCGTTCATCCAAGCTTCGCTTCCAAGACAGCGGCCTGAGCGGGGACGCCGCAGGGGCGGGCGGTGCAGAGGAGAGATCGAATGCCCAGCTTCAGCCGTCGGGCGGCTTTGCAATGCTGACCGCGCCTGTTCCCGCCGGCAGTGGCCCCGATGTCGTGCTGGCGCAGCTTGACATCCTCTCCGTGGCGAGCGGCGGAACGATCCATGCCGTGAGTGGCGGCACGGTCGATCCGCTTGTCGTCCGCTTCTCGATCTTCGTGCTGGCAGTGTTCGTCGGCTATTTCGTGGTGTGGTCGGTGACGCCGGCCTTGCACACGCCTTTGATGTCGGTGACCAATGCCATCTCGTCCGTGATCGTTGTTGGAGCGCTGCTCGCAGTAGGAGTTCCGCTCGCGGCAAACGACAGCGGACCCGTCTGGGCGCGCATCCTGGGGTTCATTGCGCTGATCCTCGCCTCGGTAAACATTTTCGGGGGCTTTCTCGTCACGCAGCGCATGCTTGGCATGTACCGGAAGAAGGCGGGTAGGGGCGAGCGATGAGCGCCGATCTTGCGGCCCTGCTCTACCTGGCGGCAGCCGTATTGTTCATCCTGGCACTGCGCGGCCTCTCAGGCCCCGAGACCAGCCGGCGCGGAAATCTGTTTGGCATGCTGGGCATGGTCATTGCCGTGCTCACCACCCTGGCCGCGCACCCTGCGGGTGGAATCGGCGGCTGGATCCTGGTGCTCGTCGGCATTGCCATCGGCGGCGGCGCCGGCGCGGTGATCGCGCGCCGGGTGCCGATGACGGCCATGCCGGAGCTGGTTGCCGCGTTTCATTCACTGGTCGGCATGGCGGCGGTGCTGGTGGCGGCCGCCGCGCTCTACGCGCCCGCCTCATTCGACATAGGTGCGGTGGGGGCCATCCACAAGGCAAGCCTCATCGAGATGTCGCTCGGGCTCGCTATCGGCGCCATCACGTTTACCGGCTCGGTGATCGCGTTTCTCAAGTTGTCCGGCCGCATGAGCGGGGCGCCTATCATCCTGCCCGCGCGCCATGCCATCAACATTGCGCTCGCGCTCGCAATCGTCTTGTTGATCATCTGGCTCGTGCGCGCGGAAAGCCATGCCGCCTTCTGGCTTCTGGCGCTGGCGGCCTTCGCGTTCGGCGTGCTCATCATCATCCCGATCGGTGGCGCCGACATGCCGGTCGTGATTTCCATGCTCAACTCGTACTCCGGTTGGGCAGCGGCCGGCATCGGTTTCACGCTTGGAAACCCGGCACTCATCGTCACCGGCGCACTGGTCGGCTCCTCCGGCGCGATCCTGTCCTACATCATGTGCCGGGGGATGAATCGCAGCTTCATCTCCGTGATCCTCGGCGGGTTCGGCGGCGAGGTGGCGGTCCATGCGAGCGCCGAGAAAAGGCCGGTCAAGCAGGGTTCAGCCGAGGATGCCGCCTTCATTCTCAAGAATGCCGGCAAGGTCATCATCGTGCCGGGCTACGGCATGGCGGTGGCACAGGCGCAGCACGCGCTGCGCGAGATGGCTGACCGGCTCAAGAAGGAAGGCGTCGATGTGAAATACGCCATTCACCCCGTAGCCGGCCGCATGCCGGGGCATATGAATGTGCTGCTCGCCGAAGCGAACGTGCCGTACGACGAGGTGTTCGAGCTCGAGGACATCAACTCGGAATTTCCTCAGGCCGATGTCGCCTTTGTCATCGGGGCAAACGACGTCACGAATCCTGCAGCGGAGGAGGATCCCTCCTCGCCGATCTACGGCATGCCGGTGCTGGAGGTCTGGAAAGCGGGCACCGTGATGTTCAGCAAGCGCTCGCTTTCATCGGGCTATGCGGGCATCGACAATACCTTGTTCTATCGTGACAACACCATGATGCTGTTTGGCGATGCCAAGAAGATGACCGAGGAGATCGGCAAGTCGCTGTAGGCGACGAGGTTGTGGGCGGATTAGCGTTAGCGTAATTCGCCATCCCGCGACGGCCGGCGGATTACGGCGCGTAAGAGTCGCGCCTAAGCTAATCCGCCCTACATACGATCGCGATTTCTTTGCGCGCCATTGGTGACGGACCGCCTTGACCACCCTGAAATGGCTCCTGCTTGCTCTGCTCGTCGGCTATGGCGGACTGCTCGCTCTCGTCTATGTGGGGCAGCGCGCGCTGCAATACTTTCCCGAGCGCATGCGTACGCCGCCCGCCGCGGCCGGCCTCCCGGAGGCCGAGGAAATCGTGCTCGACACGGCCGATGGCGAGCGCGTGATCGCCTGGCATGTTGCTCCGCACGAGGGCAAGCCGGTGCTGCTCTATTTCCATGGCAACGGCGGCTCGCTCGCCTGGCGCGCCGAGCGGCTGCGCTCGCTTACTGCTGACGGCACGGGGCTGCTCGCGCTGAGCTATCGCGGCTACGGCGGATCGAGCGGGAGCCCGACGGAGAAGGGTCTCATCGAGGATGCATTGGCCGCCTATGCGTGGGCCGTGGCGCGCTATGGCGCTGCGCGCATTGCGCTCTGGGGCGAATCGCTCGGCAGCGGCGTGGCCGTGGCATTGGCGTCCGAAAGGCCCGTGGCCTGCGTCGTGCTCGAATCACCGTTCACTTCGATCGCCGATATCGGCGCGAAGCACTACTGGTTTCTGCCGGTGCGCTGGCTGATCAAGGATCCATTCCGCTCCGATCTGCGCATCGGCAAGGTGGCGGCCCCGGTGCTGGTGCTGCATGGCGAGCGCGACAACGTCGTTCCCATTGCATTCGGCGAGCAGCTCTACGCTCTGATCAAGGCGCCCAAGCGCTTCGTGCGCTTTCCGGCGGCAGGGCACAACGATCTTGGCGCGCACGGGGCACTTGATGTGGCACGGCAGTTCCTTGCAGCGCCGCCGTCATAGACGCTGCGGGCCTGCGGAATGCGCTTTCCTTCGAGCGCACAGAATCGTAATCTCCTACAGCAGCAAGGAGGAAGGCCATGCGACGCAGTGCCCGGTTGCCGGCATGCACGCTCGCATTGTTGCTCCCCACATGCATTGACGCCGCTGTTGCGCAGCCCGCGCAGGACGGCCGCGTTCTCGATGAGAGGCAGCTCCTGGGCATGCGGCTGTTCAACCAGTCGTGCCGCGTTTGCCACACCAAGCCGCAGCTGACGAGCCCGCTCTATGGTCCCGAGCTGTCGCAAGGCTCTGCCGGCGGCAGTGAGACGGCGATGCGCGAGGTCATTTCCAACGGAACTCCGCGCATGCCGGGATTCAAATATCATTTCGAGCCGGCGCAGATCGACGCAATCGTCGCGTATCTGAGGACGATCCCGGCACCGGCAGCATCCGCCCCGAGCGCGCCGCGCTGATGCGCGCCAAACAACGGAGCAACATCATGCGCACCGCATTTGCCGGACTGCTCGGCGCCCTCGCCGCAATGATCGCATGCGCCGCTGCTGCGCCTGCCAGCGAGGCAGTCCTGAGCGGCTCCGTCACGTCCGCTGCCGGCGAAAAGCTTGCCGGCGTGACCGTCTCTGCCAAGCCGACCGGCGGCACCGTCACGACCTCGGTGTTTACCGATGAGGCCGGTGAGTATTTCTTTCCGCCGTTGCCGCCCGGAAAATACCGGATCTGGGCGCAGGCCCTGACCTTCAAGACCGCAAGCGCAGAGCTGGAGGTGCCCGCAGCCGGCAAGCAGAGCCTGGTGCTGCAGCCACTTTCGGATTTCGTGCGGCAGCTGCCGGGAAACATCATGCTTTCCGCGCTGCCCGAGGAGACCGACCAGGACAAGCGCATGAAGCGGCTGGTCCGCAACAGCTGCACCGGATGCCACACCGCAAGCTTCATTCTCCAGCACCGCTTCGACGAGGCCGGCTGGAACGCGATCATCGAGCTGATGAAGAATGCCAATGTCTATGGCACTTATGTCGGCAAGGAGCGCAAGCCCGCAGGCATCCTCGACTTCCATCAGAAGGAGCTCGCGGCCTACCTCGCGCGCGCGCGTGGTCCGGGCGAAAGCAGCATGCGCTTTAACCTTGATCCGCGGCCCTCGGGCGAGGCGGCGCGCGTGGTGTTCAAGGAATACGACGTGCCGCTGGATGCGGATGCAGGACTACCGGCCAACTTCCGGCAGAACGACGGCAGCGACTGGTCGCTCGGGACCCCGTCGGTGCTCATCCCGGGCTGGGGGGTGCACGACGCCTGGCTCGATCTGGATGGCGTGCTCTGGTTCACCTGCAACATCCCGAACCGGCGCACCACCATCGGCCGGATCGATCCCGCGACCGGGGCGGTCAAGCTGTTGAAGCTGCCGGCCGCCAACGGGCTTGCCGCGCAGACGCATGGCATGACGCGGGACGAGAAAGGCACCATCTGGTTCAATGTCAACAATGGACGCGGTGGTCTCGGCCGTCTCGATCCGAAGAGCGAGCGGATCGACGTCTATATGCCGCCGCAGGGCATGTCGCCCACCGGCGGCGCCACCACCGTCGACCATGACGGATTGGGAAAGATCTGGTCCTCGGCTCCCGATGGCGCATTGCGCTTTGATCCCGAGACCGAGACGTTCACGGAATTCAAGTCGGTCACCTACAAGACACCGAACGGGACCGGGGTCACCTATGGGGCAGCCGGCGACCGCTACGGCAATGGCTGGTGGGCGGAGATGACGCTCGACATTATTGGAAAAGGGGAGCGGGGAACCGGCAAGTCACAGGAGATCAGGCTTGCTCCGATCAAGCCGGAGATGGATCGGCTGAGCGCGCAGGAGCGCACATTCTATGAGACCTACAACCAGCCCGACTTCAACAATCCGATGCCGTGGGCGCAGGGGCCGCGCCGCATGGGCACCGACAAGAGGGGCGACATCCTTTGGGTGGGAGACTCCTGGGGTGCCAATCTCGCGCGCATCGATGTGCGCACGCATGAGACGAGCTATGTGCCGCTGCCTGGCGAGCAGCAGCCCTATCACGTGACCGTCGACACTCGCCACAACGCCTGGACCAACGTCTGGGGTGCGGATCGCGTGCTGCGCTACAATCCGGCGGCATCGACCTGGACCGCATTCGATCTTCCCACGCGCGGCGCCGAGCCCCGCTACGTGTCGCTGCTCGAGCGCGAGGGCGCGCCCATGCAGGTGGTGCTGCCCTATTTCCGGGCGAGGAAGATCGCGGTCATGACGCTGCGCAGCGAAGCCGACTTGGCGGCGCTGAAGGCGGCAGCATCGCGCTAGTTAAACTAAGCAGGGCGCTCAGTGCGCGCCCTGCGTTTCGCCGCGGCCGGTCGTCTCGGCAGCAATCGGCGGCGCCGGTTGACCCGTTGTTGTCTGCGGGCGAGGCGGCGGAATTCCGGAAGCGGGGGCGGGGACCGCGATGACGGCCGGAGGATTGGCCACCTTATGGCCGTTGCGGCTGGCATCGATCCCATAGAACGCGAGCCCAAGGCCGAGGACGATCGCAACGACCGCCACCAGGCTCCAGCGCGCCTGACGCGGGCTGGTCCCCACGCTCTGCCGAGGGGCGCTCTGCACGTCGCCCTTGCGATCACGATACTCCATGACGCTTCTCCAGAAAGTTTGCCCGGAGATTAACCCTTGATCGGGCGCACAAGTTCCTGTCGGCGGCGCGCGTTGCGCTGACGTTGATACGAGTGTGCTGCTTGCGATGCTATGGCTGCCAGTTTGGCTATAAGGGCAAGCCTGTCGCCGTCACGGGCTCGCTTGCTGCGACGCGGCTGAAGGAGGTTGCGTGATTGCTGAGGGCGCCGGAGACGCGCGTTTCTGGCCCATCAGCTCCTTGATCGCGCGATCGAGCGCCGATCCTTCCTCGTCGGCCTGCGCCGCCCTGATCAGATCGGCCACGCGCGCACCCGCATTGTCGAGCGTGCGCAGCTGCGGCAGCGTGGCCGTGATGCTGGCGAATTTGGCTCGGCCGCGTTCGAGCGTCTCGCCATAGCCCTTTATCAAGCCGCGTGCGCGCGCGATCTCCACGGCCAGCGCGTAATCCACAGCCGCCGTCTCGGCCACAAGATCGAGCCACTCTGCGAGCGCCGCCTGCTCGCCGGCGAAACGCAGCGAACGCCGGCGCAGCGGCTTGAGCCTCGCCAGCAGATAGAGGAGCAGGAAACCACTCACAGACGTGGTCTTGACGATCTTGCCCTTCCGCAGGAGCCGCTCGGCAATGCGGCGAGCCCATCCCGTGCGCAGGAGCCAGCGCCCGGCGGGCGCGGGGAGCGTATCCGCGATCTCCTGCACGCGCGGATGGAAGAACTCCGCAATCTCCAGGATCTGATCGGGCGCAATCTGCGCCTCCTCGCGCACGCGCGCGAAGCGGCCGGGGCGGATCTTGAGCTCCGCCACCCGAATGGTGTCCTCGTACGCCATGCCGAGAGCGAGCTGGCGTGCCACTTCGCAAAGCAAGCGGCTGGAGCCGTCGCCATGGCGCAGCTCCAATGATCGAAACCGCTCCATCCGCCCCACAAAATCCTTGGCGTAGTCAATGTCCTGATAGTCAGTGAGGCGTTCGAGCGCGGCCGTAATGATCTCGCCGGCCGGACGCGGATAGCCTGGCACGATCTGACGCGCCAATGCGCTGGTCGCAAGCACGGCACCACCATCGATCAAATCGGCGGGGGGCTTGGCAGCCGATATGGCTGCTTCCCCCATACGCGCTGTCTCGAACCCGGCTGCGAAGGCGGCCAGACTCTGCTTGACCCCCACCTGCCCGCGTCGGATGGCAGCCTCGAACGCGCCGCGCGCCATCGGCAGCACGCCCGCGCCCGCAAGCGCCCCGAACAGCACCGCGCTGAGCACACTGCCAGTCGCGTCGGCGAGCGCTGCCATGTCGAAGGCGACGAGCTCCCGAGCGGCCTGCCGGCAGGCTGAGAAGAGCGCCGCCGCATCTACCCTTCCATCGGCAAGCGCGATCCGCTCGGTCATCGAGAAGACGCGATGGGTGGAGGCGATGAGCAGCGTACGCTCCGGTGTGACGAAGCCGCGCTCGACCGCGCGCGCGGCCTCCATCAACTCGGAGGCAAGCACGACGTCGACATCGCCGGGCATGGGCAACAGGCCGAGCACGGGCTCGCGCCCGGCGGCTTGCGCGGCCGTTTTCGGAAACAACTCGACATAATAGATCGTTGCGCCGGTGCGCTGGGCGACACCGGGCACCGAGGTTGCCTGCGCGAGGTAGCCGCCATGCTCGGCGAGATCGACGATCCAGTCGGCGAGCACGCCGCCGCCTTCGCCGCCCAGCGCGACGATCGCGATCGTGATCGGCCTTGCCCCGATGACCTGAGCGTCCATTGCCTGATGCTCACGTGGCGGCGAGGCGCCTGTCGTGTGCGCGCATCAGGGTGCCGATCACTGTGTTGCGGACCTTGTGCTTGAGCAGGTCCCAGCGGGTCGGATTGGCGATGATCGAGGCGCGATAGAATGAAGGGCACAGCACGGCGGCGTGCGCGACCTCCCCGCACAAGCCGCAGCCGACGCAGGAATTGATCACCCTCGTCACCGGATCGCGTCGCAGCGGATCGGGATTCGGAGCAAGCGTGAGCGAAGGGCAGCCTGAGAGCCGGATACAGGAATGGTCGCCGGTGCAGGTGTCGGGATCGACACCGAAACGCTCGCGCACGACGCGCGCACCTTCCTCCATGCGCTTCCGCAGGCGCGGGCGCTCGCGCCGCTGCTTGTTGAGCATGCATTCGGACTGCGCGATGATCACCTTCGGCCCCTTAATAGGCGTGGTGAGCGCCTCTTTGAGAACGTCGCGCATCCTCGCCACATCATAGGTGCGCCGGATGGTCTCTACCCAGCGCACGCCGACGCCGCGCACCGCCTTCTCGATCGGATTTCTGGTCGCGCGCAGCGCATTGTCGGCGGCGGAGGAGGGCACATCCTGCCCCCCGGTGGCGGCCGCATAGCCGTTATCCACCACGATCATGACGTTGTCGCTCTTGTTGAAGACGGCATTGCCGAAGCTCGAGGCAAGGCCGTTGTGCCAGAAGCCGCCGTCGCCGACGAGCGCAATGGCGCGCCGGCCCTCGACCGCATTGAAGGCGGCAGCCCCGGCGCCGCCGAGGCCGTAGCCCATGGTCGAGTTGCCGATGTTGAATGGCGGCAGGACCGAAAACAGGTGGCAGCCGATGTCGCCGCTCACGTGATGGGGGCCGAGCTCGCGCTCGACGAGCTTCATGGCGGCGAAGATCGGACGCTCCGGGCAGCCGGTGCAGAAGGAGGGCGGCCGTGCATGCACCTTGCCGGCGATCGCCTCCCTTGCACTCACGAGCCGGCCAGGGGGGGCCGGGGAAGCATCGCCTGCAGGGAGCAGGTCGGGCCGATAGCGCGCGACGAACCTGGCCATGCCCTGCTTCATCACGGCGCCGATATATTCCCCGGCCATGGGCAGCATGCTCTTTCCTTCGACGCGGGTGGCGATATCCGCTCGCCGCAAAATCGTGTTCACGGCCTGCTCGATGAATTCCGGCTGGCCTTCCTCGATGACCAGGATCGCTTTCTTGCCGGAGCAGAAGCCAACGAATTCGGCGTCGATCAGAGGATAGGTGACGTTGAGCACGTAGAGCGGGATGCGGCTTTCACCATAAATGTCGGCAAGCCCCAGCACTTCGAGCGCGCGCAGCGCGGTATTGTACATGCCACCCTGCATGACAATGCCGATGTCCGTTGCGTCGCCATCGAAGAGCTCGTTGAGCCGATGCTCCTCGATGAAGCGCACGGCGGCGGGCCAGCGCCGCTCGATCTTGTCTTTCTCCTGCGCGTAGCTTGCCGGCGGCAGCACGACGCGATTGGTATCGCGCACCGGCTTGTCGAGCGCATCCTTGAGCGTAAATGCCGGCCGCACGTTGTCGCGCGCGGTAAATCGCCCATAGACGTGGCAGGCGCGGATGCGCAATTCCAGCATGACCGGGGTGTTCGACGCCTCGGAGAGCTCGAAGCCCTTCTCCACCGCATGCACGATCGAGGGGAGGTTGGGGCGCGGATCGAGGAGCCAGATCTGCGATTTCATGGCGAAGGCGTGACTGCGCTCCTGCATGATGGAGGAGCCTTCGCCATAGTCCTCGCCGACAATGATGAGGGCCCCGCCGGTCACGCCGCTGGAGGCAAGATTGGCGAGCGCGTCGGAGGCGACGTTGGTGCCCACCGTCGCCTTGAAGGTCGCCGCCCCGCGCAAGGGATAGTTGATCGAGGCGGCGAGCGCGGCGGCGGCCGCCGCCTCATTGGCGCTCGCCTCGAACCGGATGCCGAGCTCCTGCAGCACGTCATCGGCGTCCGCAAGCACGTCAACGAGGTGCGAGATCGGGGCTCCCTGGTAGCCGGAGACATACGAGACGCCCGACTGAAGCAGCGCCTTGGTGACGGCAAGGATGCCCTCGCCATGGAATTCCTCCCCGGCACCGAGCCGAAGCTTCTTGACCTCCTGCTTGAATGAACGTTCCGCCATGGTCGGTGTGGTCCTTTGCCGCCGCGCGCCGGTGCCGTTTCGCCCTTGACCGCATCCGCCTTTACAGCCGTAATTATAGTCATCAGCAATGACCGCCGACAGGTCGTCGCCTGGATTATTGTCCGCGCAGCAGGAGGTGATCCATGCGCTGCACTTGCCTTGCCGCTCTTGCCGTGCTCCTGGGTCAGGCCCCGGCGGCGGCGCAGGAGGTCACGCTGCGCGCAGTCTCGGCATTCGCGGAAGGGACGGAATTTTCCAGGAACTTCGAGCGCTTCATCGAGAAGGTGAACAGCGAAGGCAAAGGCAGCATCCGGATCAATTATATCGGCGGTCCGCGTGCGGTGCCCCCGTTCGAGGTCGGCAGCGCGGTACGCACCCGAGTCGTCGATATGGCGAACGTCACGGGTGCCTTCTACACCAATCTGATGCCGGAGGCCGACGGCTTCAAGCTCATGGGCAAGCCGATGAGCGAGCAACGCAGCAATGGGTCCTGGGAATTCATCAACCAGCTTCACAACCAGAAGCTCAATTCGCAGTATCTCGCGCGCCAGTTCCACAACGTTCCGTTCCACATCTATCTCAACAAAAGGATCGAGCGGATCGATTTCTCCGGATTGAAGATCCGGGTCACCCCGGTCTATCGCGACGTGGTTGAGGCGCTCGGCGGCACTCCCATCACTACCCCGCCGGGGGAGGTCTATACCGCGCTCGAGCGCGGGGTGGTCGACGGTTATGGCTGGCCGATCACGGGCATCTTCGATCTCGGATGGGAGAAGGTGACGAAATTCCGCATGGAGCCGCCGTTCTACAGCGTCGAGGTCAACGTGCTGATCAATCTCGATACTTGGCGGAGTCTCAACGACGCACAACGCCGGCTGCTCGATGGCGCGGCGCTGTGGCTCGAAGGGCTCGACAGCGAGAAGGAGGCCGCGATCAAGGCTGAGCGCGAGCGCCAGTCTGCTGCGGGCATCACAGCCCTCGACTTCGGTCCGGCGGCCGCAAAGGCATTTCTCGACCGCGCCTATGATGTGGCTTGGCAATCCGTAATCAAGCGGGCGCCTGAGACCGGCCCAAAACTGCGCCAGCTTGCCGGGAATTGACGCCGGAGAGGCTTAAATTGTTCTCTCAAGGCGCATCCGCTTCCGTGTGCGTCACACCTTATTCAAGTTTGTAGCGTCATGGCGCGCGCGTCCGCCGCGTTTGGCCGGCTCCTCGATGCGCTTGCAGCCATCGCAGGGCTGATCCTGCTTGCCATGGTTGCGATGGTCACCGCAGACATCCTGCTGCGCAATCTCGTCGGCGCCTCGTTTGCGTGGGCGAACGAGGTCTCGGAATATGCGCTCTATCTCATGACGCTCCTGACCGCGCCCTGGCTGCTGCGGCGCGGGCAGCACGTCCGTCTGGACATCATCCTCACCATCGTTGCCCCGCGCGTGGCTTGGCTCATGGAGGCCATAAGCGATGTGCTCGGCTTTGCGGTGTCAATCGTGCTCGTCCGCTACGGGCTCGCCGTAACGCTCGACAGCGCGCGGCTTGGCGCGGTCACAATCAAGAACCTCGTCTTTGCGGAATGGTGGCTGCTTGCGCCGCTGCCTGTCGCGTTCGCGCTGCTCGCTATCGAGTTCGTGTTTCGCTTCCAGCGGCTGATGGGGAGCGACCGCACGCGCCGCCTCGAGGCGACGTCGGTGAGTTGACGCGAGGTCCGCCCAACGTCGCGGAGCAGCGGCTACAGCCCGGCAAGATAACGCGCGATGGCCTCCCGCTGGCTTACGCTCAGCGTCTTCATGAATCCGGGCATGTCGAGGTTATTGGTGCGTTCGCCGCTGGCAAAACTGTTCATCGACGCGAGCAGGTACTCGTAGCTCAACCCTGCGAGCCGAGGCCCCGACGCGACGCCCTCATAATTCTGGCCGTGACAAGCCCGGCAATTGGTCATGCCTTCGGGCGCCGCCGCCGCGGCAGCAGGGCTGGCTTTTACCGGCCAGTTCTTGGCGGCGAAGTAACGCGCAAGCTCCCGCAGCTCCGCGAACGTAAGGTCCTTGACGAACGGCGACATGACGGCATTGTCGCGCGCGCCGCTATGGTAGTCGTGCATCTCCTTGTAAAGGTAGTTTGACTGCTGTCCCCAGATGATCGGAGTGATGGGGCTGGTCGGTACCCCATTCTGGCCATGACAGGCGGCGCAGGGCTGTGCTTTGCTCTCGATATCATCGGCGGCGCTCACGGGTTCCGCGGCGAGGGCAATCAACGCCGTGACACAGGACACGATTAAACAAATGCGCTTTGGCATGTTTCCAACCCTCGTATTGGCAGCTGCTTCCGCAACGCGCAGGACTTATCGATGACATAGTCGTGCCGGTGATTGCAAAAAATCACAAGCCTGCTGCCTCAGGGCAATACGGCGGTCGCCTCGATCTCGACCCGCGCCAGCGGCTCGAGCAGGCCGCCGACCTCCACGACGGCCATGGCCGGAAAATGCCGGCCCATCACCTCCCGGTAGGCGCCGGCAAGCGCGGGACGCGCGGCGCGGTATTCGTCCATGTCCACGACATACCAGGTGAGGCGGGCGATGTGTCGCGGTGTTGCGCCGGCCTCCGCCAGCACTGCCGCGATATTGACGAGCGCCTGGCGCGTCTGCGCCACGAACCCCTCGGCCAGCCGCCCGGCGCTGTCCGTTCCGATCATCCCGCCCACGAACACCGTCTCACCGCGCGCCAGTATCCCGTTGGCGTAGCCCTTCGGCCGCGGCCAGCCCGCGGGCTGCAGCACGGTCAGCGTATTTCCGTCCTCGCTCGACACCCTTGATCTCCTCGCCAATCTACGACGCAAGCTTGTGCGACGGGCTCTCGCCCGCCATGCGGCGAAGCTCGAAGCGCTGCAGCTTGCCGGTTTGCGTGCGCGGCAGCGCTGTTACGTACTCGATCGCGCGCGGATACTTGAAAGGCGCAATCGTCGCCTTCACGAAATCCTGGAGCGCCCGGGTGAGGGCTGCGTCTCCATTATGGCCGTGCCGCAGCACGATATACGCCTTGACGATCTGGCCGCGCTCGTCGTGCGGGGCGCCGACCACCCCGCATTCGGCGACAGCAGGGTGCGCAAGCAGCGCCGCTTCCACTTCGGGACCGGCGATGTTGTAGCCCGCGGACACGATCATGTCGTCGGAGCGCGCCTGATACCAGAAATAGCCGTCGTCGTCCTGCAGATACGTGTCGCCGGTGATGTTCCAGCCGTTCTGCACGTATTTGAGCTGGCGCTGATCAGCGAGATAGCGGCATCCCGTCGGCCCGCGCACCGCGAGCCGCCCGATGGTGTTGGGGGGCACCGGCACGCCCTGCTCGTCCACCACGCGCGCCTCATAGCCCGGCACCGGCTTGCCGGTCGAGCCCGGGCGGATCTCGGTCTCGGGCGAGCCGATGAAGATGTGCAGCATCTCGGTTGCGCCGATGCCGTCAAGGATCCTGATGCCGGTTGCCGAGAGCCAGGCCTCGAAGGTGGCTTTCGGCAGGGCTTCGCCGGCGGAGACGCACTTGCGCAGCGACGAGACGTCGTGCGCGGCGAGCTTGCCCAGCATGGCGCGATAGGCGGTGGGCGCGGTGAAGACGACGGTTGCTCGGAAATTGCCGATGGCGCTCAGAAGGTCGTCGGGCGTGGTCTTCTCCAGGAGGATGGTCGCAGCCCCGACGCGCAACGGGAAAAGCACCAGCCCGCCCAGGCCGAACGTGAACGCAAGCGGCGGCGAGCCGATGAAGCGGTCGGATGCCTCTGCGCACAGCACGTGCCTCCCGTAGCTGTCACAGGTCGCAAGCATGTCGCAATGGAAATGCATGGTGCCCTTGGGCTCGCCGGTTGTGCCCGAGGTAAACGCGATCAGGCACACATCGTCACTCGCGGTCTCGCAGGCGGTGAAGGCGTCGTAGCCTGGTGCGCTCATGCGGTTTTCCAGCCCCTCGCGCTCATTCGTGCCCCAATAGACGACGCGCTTGAGGTCGGGCGCCAGCACGCGCGCCTTCTCCATCTCATCGGCGAGATGGATGTCGCAGAGCGCGAGTGCGATCTTCGCCTTGTTGAGCGGATAGCCGATCTCCTTGGCGCGCAGGAGCGGCATGGTCGCGACAACAACGCCGCCCGCCTTCACCACGGCAAGCCAGGCGGCGACCATCATCGGACTGTTGGGGCCGCGCAGCAGCACGCGATTGCCGCTCACGAGGCCAAGCTCCCGCGTAAGCACATTGGCGATGCGGTTCACCTGCTCTGCGAGCTGCGCATAGGTCAGCGACTGCGCCGGCGCGATCAGGCACGGTCGGTCGCCGTGGCCGCGCTCCACCCAGCGGTCGAGCAGCTCCACGGCGCAGTTCATGCGCTCGGGATACCTGAGCTCCGGCAGGGGAAACAGGAAATCGGGCCATTGCGCGCGTGGCGGCAGGTTCTCACGCGCAAAACCATCGATATGCGCCGACGTAGTCAGACCCAAGGCAGCCTCCAATTATTCCGCGGCAAGCGAGGACGGCTTTGCCTGGCGCTTCAAGAGCTCGCGCGCGATGACGATCTTCTGCACCTCGGTCGCGCCCTCATAAATACGCAGGGCCCGGATCTCGCGGTAGAGCTTCTCCACAGCCACGCCTTTCGTCACCCCAAGCCCGCCATGGAGTTGCACGGCGCGATCGATCACGCGCTGCGCCGCCTCGGTCGCGAACATCTTTGCCATTGCCGCCTCCCGCGTTGCGCGCGCGTCGCCCTGATCCTTGACCCAGGCGGCCCGGTAGACGAGCAGTGCCGAGGCATCGACCTCGCTTCCGCTCTCGGCAAGGGCGGCCTGCGTCATTTGCAGCTCGGCGAGCGGCGCGCCGAACAGCTTGCGCGTTGCCGCGCGCTCGATGCTCTCGTGCAGCGCGCGGCGGGCAAAGCCGAGCGCGGCCGCCCCCACGGTCGAGCGAAAGATGTCGAGCGTGGCCATTGCCACCTTGAAGCCTTCGCCGGGCGCCCCCAGCCGATTGGTTGCAGGCACCCGCACGCGTTCGAAGCGCAACGTTGCGAGCGGATGCGGCGCGATGACCTCGATGCGCTCGGTGACGGTGAGCCCCGCCGCATCGGCATCGACCACGAAGGCGGACAGGCCTCGCGCGCCGCTGCTTTCGCCGGTGCGGGCAAAGACGACGTAGTGATCGGCAATCCCGCCATTCGAAATCCACGTCTTGGTGCCGTCGATGATATAACCCGTCCGCCCGTCCGGGGTTGCGGTTGTCGCCAGCGCCGCCACGTCGGAGCCGGCCTCGGGCTCGGAGAGCGCGAACGCTGCAATCGCCTTGCCGTCGCGCACCGGCGGCAGGTAGCGCGCCTTGAGCGCCGGCGAGCCGAACAGGGAGATCGAGGCGCTGCCCAGCCCTTGCATGGCGAAGGCGAAATCCGCGAGCGCATCGCGCGCGGCGAGAATCTCGCGCGCGAGGCACAGCGTACGCACGTCGAGCCGCGGATGGAGCCCGCCGTGATCGGCCGGGACCGCCGCCTTGAGGAATTCGGCCTCGCCCAGCGCTTTGACCCGCGCCCGGCAGGCGGCGTCGACGCCGGCGTCCTCGTCCCGGGGCAGCGATGCAACCGCCGCATCGGCCCAGCGCGCAAGCGCTGCCGCGAAACGGCGATGGCCGTCATCGAAGAAAGGCCACCTCACGGTGTCGGAGAGGTCCATAGCCTAACCGCCTCCGATCGCCCGGCGCGCCGAGGCTTTCGTCCTCCCGAGCAGGCGCAGGAGCGTTTCGATATCGGTTTGCGAGAGCTCGGCGAGCATCTCGCCGATCCAACCGCCGTTGGCCCGCGCCATGGCGCGGAAGAAGCGTCGCCCTTCGGCAGTCAAGGTGACGATCTGCGCGCGGCGGTCCTTCTCCGACGGGCGCCGATCGATAAGGCCCTGCTCGACGAGGCGCTCGACGAGCCCCGTGACATTGCCGTTCGACACCATCATGCGCTGGGAGAGCTCGCCCAAGGTCATGCCTTTCGGAGCGCGGTCGAGCTGCGCCATCAAGTCGAATCGCGGCAGCGTGACATCGAAGCTCGCGCGCAGGCGCCGGCGCACCTCGCTTTCGATCAGCTCCTTGCAGGTGAACAGCCGCAGCCACAGCCGTAGCTCGTCCTTGTGGTCGTGCGGACGCTCCGCGACCTTGGTTTCGGCATCAAGCGGAATGATTGCCTGGTCCATCGGTTACCTTCAAAGCTCGCCGCCCGCGATCGCAAGCGTCGTGCCGGTGACCGCGGCGGCCTCGGCGCTGCAGAGATAGAGCACGGCGGCGGCGACCTCCTGTGGTGCTATCAGGCGGCCGATCGGGACATCGCGAAGATACTGCGCGAGCACGTCGGCTTGCGGCCGCCCGCTCTTGGCTGCCACGCGCTCGATGCTCTCGCGCGCGAGATCGGTATCGGTATAGCCGGGGCACACGGCGTTGATCGTCACCCCGCGCGCGACCGTTTCGAGCGCAAGCGCGCGGGTAAGCCCGACCAGCGCGTGCTTGGCGGCGCAATAGGCCGAGACATAGGCATATCCTTTGAGCCCTGCAGTCGATGCGATGTTCACGATACGGCCGAAGCCGCGCTCAATCATGCCCGGCAGCACGGCGCGCGTCGTGTGCACCGCGCCCATGACGTGCACCTTCCACATGCGGGCGAATACGGCAGCGTCGAGCTTGCCGAACGGCCCGCTCTCGACCGAGCCGGCATTGTTGATGAGAATGTCGATTGGACCGCGCGCCGCTTCGGCCGCGCCGAGCTCCCGCTGCATCATCTCCGCATCGGTGACATCCGCGACCGCGCAGCCCGCGGCATCCCCGGCCGCCACGGCCTCGCGCAGCGGACCTTCGCTGCGGCCGAGCACCGTCACACGGGCGCCAGCGGCAGCAAGCGCGGCAGCCACGGCGCGACCGATTCCGCGGCCGCCACCGGTAACGAGCGCGTGCCTGCCGTCGAGCGCCATGGGCCGATCCTTTCGCCGCCCGCACGGGGGGTGGTTCCGGAGATATTTTAAGCTTAAAATTTTTAAACTTCAAGCTTGCCAGGGTATATATTTCATGGATATATTTTAAGCCTAAAATAATTCCCTCACCCTCGGAAGGCGGCGGCCCATGAAAGTCCACATCGTCGGCGGCGGTCCGGCCGGGCTTTATTTCGCGAGCCTGATGAAGAAGGCCTGGCCGCATTCGAGCATCACCGTGTTCGAGCGCACCCGGCCGGACGACACCTTCGGCTTCGGCGTAGTGTTCTCGGACGAGACGCTCGCCACCTTCGAGAGCTACGACCGTGAGAGCTACCGCGCCATCATCGGTCATTTCGCCTACTGGGACGACATCGAGATTCATTTCCGTGGCACCACCCATCGCGTCGGCGGCAACGGGTTCTGCGGCTGCGCACGCACGACGCTGTTGAAGATCCTGGCGCGGCGCGCCCGCTCGCTCGGGGTCGAGGTCAAATATCAATCCGAGGTTTCCCCGCTCGATCCTGCCATCCTCGATGCCGATCTCGTGGTCGCCGCCGATGGCATCAACTCGCGGATACGCGAGGCGCGCGCCGGCGCATTTGGCCCGAGCGTCGATCTGCGGCCGAACTTCTTCTCCTGGATGGGCTCGACACGGCCGTTCGATGCCTTCACGTTCTTCTTCCGCGAGACCGAGCACGGCATCTTCATCGCGCACTGCTACCAGTACGAGCCGCAAGGCTCGACTTGGATCATCGAGACCGATCCCGCTACCTTCGCGCGCACGGGGCTTGACCCGTTCGACGAGGCGGCCTCGGCGCGCTTCGCCGAGCACCTGTTCGCCGACGAGCTCGGTGGCCACCGCATCATCACCAACCGCTCGATCTGGCGCAATTTTCCCAGCATCCGCTGCCAGCGCTGGGTCGACGGCAACGTCGTGCTGATCGGCGATGCCAAGGCGACCGCGCATTTCTCCATCGGCTCCGGCACCAAGCTCGCCATGGAGGATGCGATTGCACTCTACGAGGCGTTCCGCGCGACCGGTGGGCGCGATGTGGAAAAGGCGCTTTCGCATTTCGAGACGGCACGGCGCGACGAGGTCGAGAAGACGCAGCACTCGGCCGACGTCTCGCTCGTCTGGTTCGAGCATGTCGATCGCTTCTGGAACATGGACCCGACCCGCTTTGCCTTCGGTCTGATGACGCGCTCCAAGGCGATCACCTACGACAATCTTGCATTGCGCGCGCCTGACTTCGTCAAGGCGGCGGACCGGGCGATGGCGCGCGAGGTGAGCGCGCTCGGCTTTCCCGCCGATGTCGCAGCGCCGATCGCGCCCATGTTTCAGCCGTTTCGCCTGCGCTCGCTCACGCTTGCAAACCGCGTCGTGGTCTCGCCAATGTGCCAGTATTCGTCGCAGGACGGCATGCCCAACGATTGGCACCTCGTACATTACGGCTCGCGCGCCATCGGCGGTGCCGGCCTCATGTTCACCGAGATGACCGACGTCTCGGCGCTGGCGCGCATCTCGCCCGGCTGTGCGGGCATGTACAGCGACGCGCACGAGGCGGCCTGGAAGCGCATCGTCGATTTTGTGCATGCGCAGTCCGCCACCAAATTCTGCCTGCAGCTCGGTCACGCCGGGCGCAAGGGTGCAACCAGGTTGATGTGGGAAGGCATCGACGAGCCGCTTGCTGAGGGCGCATGGCCGATCATCTCGGCCTCGCCGCTTCCTTATTTTCCCCACAGCGCGGTGCCGCGCCAGATGACGCGTGCCGACATGGATGAGGTCGTCGCCGATTACGTCGCTGCGACGAGGCGCGCGGAGCGCGCTGGTTTCGATATGCTCGAGCTGCACGCCGCGCACGGCTACCTGCTGGCATGCTTCATCTCGCCGCTGACCAACCGTCGCAGCGACGAGTACGGTGGCGCGCTGGAGAACCGCATGCGTTTCCCGCTCGAAGTGTTCCGCTCGATGCGCGCCGTGTGGCCGGACGAGAAGCCGATGTCGGTGCGCCTGTCGGCGACCGACTGGGCGGATGGCGGGCTCACCGGTGACGATGCGGTCGAGGTCGCGCGCCTGTTCGCCGAGGCCGGCTGCGACCTCATCGACGTGTCGAGCGGCCAGACCGTGCCGGAGGCGCAGCCGGTCTACGGGCGCATGTTTCAGACGCCGTTCTCCGACCAGATCAGGAACGAGGCGGGACTTGCGACCATGTGCGTCGGCGCCATCACCTCTGCCGACCAGGTCAACACCATCCTCGCCGCCGGACGCGCCGATCTCGTGGCGCTGGCGCGCCCGCATCTGATCGATCCCTATTTCACCATGAAGGCAGCCGGCTGGTATGACGCGCCCGCTGTCCATTGCCCGCCGCAGTATCTTGCCGGCAAGGAGCAGCTGTTCCGCAACTCAGCGCGCGAGCGCGAGGAATGGACCGAGCTGCGCCGCAAGGCCAAGCCCAAGAGCCATCTCACCATTTGGGAGGAGGCGGCGGAGTAGGCCATTATCTCGTCCCGGCCAAGCAACCGGCGGGGTCGCCTCATGGGCCCGCGGGCTCGATCTGTCCGCCGTCGTACCCGCATGCAATGCGGCCGAGCCGGGCGCGAAAGGCTTCCGAGCCGAGTGACTGCAAGGCGAGATCGGCGGTGGTCGCATCCGAGCTGCGGCCGCGAGCAATGATCTCAGCAAGCAATCGCTCATCAAGGTGAGGCAATAGCGACCAGAAACCGCGGACGAGCACCTGCGCGAGAGCATGCTCGGGATGATCGCGATTTTCCGGCGCGCGGCCGATCTCGTACATGTGCCGGACCGCCCCCCAGGGCGCGCGCTCGGCGGGAAAGCGCGCCATGAGCTGCGGGTGCTCTTTGGCTACATAGAAGCGGTTGAGAGTGTCGAACAAGACGAGCTGATAGCCCTGGGCTAGCAAGAACGGTTCCCATTCCTGCCACGACGGCTCGCCCGAAACCGGAGCGATCGCCTCCACGACCACCGCCTTGGGCCGGCAACGATCCCAGTCGCCGCTCTTGAGGACATCGGCTTCGCTGCCCTCGACGTCGATCTTCAGGAAGTCGATGCTGGTCACGCCATGTTGCCTGCACAGCTCTGCAAGGCTGAGCATGGGCACCCGGATGGTCCGATATGGCGCGCCCAGCGAGCTTGCGGCATCGGCATGTTTTTTGCTGCTCGTTGACAATCCATGCAAAACATCGAAGACGTGGAAGTCCGTCAAGCCGGAGCCGGTTCCGATCAGCGCACACATAGCGGTGTCGCGCGGCCGCAGGCGGTTGTGCAGATCGATGAGATTGCGCTGGGGCTCGACGACAACGCCTTGCCACCCCCGCTCATAGAAGAAGAATGACACATTGTCCGCGACGGGATGGCCGCTGCCGATGTCGATATAGGTGCCGCCTGGCTGCCCGGCGAAGGCCAGCCACAGGTGGTAGTCTTCCATGTTCTGGGTGTACGAAAGCTCCATCATTGGCTCCGCGCTGCGAGCAAGTCATGCCGCTCGGGCGGCGGCAGCGGCAAGATGATTCTCGTTCGCGTTATGGGGCCGCTCAGCCCTTCACCCGCACATAGCTGCCGGGCGCGTCCTCGATCGGCTTGAGCTTGCCGGCACCGATCGCCCGCGCCGGGACCTGCTCGCTGTCGAGCCCCTCGATCCAGGATTTCCAGTCCGGCCACCAGGAGCCCGGATGCTCCTGGGCGGATTTGATCCAGTCATCGAACTCGCCCGAGGGCTGCTCGCCGGTCCAGTGCTGATAGCGCAGCTTCGGTCCGGGCGGGTTGATGACGCCTGCGATATGACCCGAGCCGGCGAGCACGAAGCGCACCTCTCCGCCGAACAGCCGCGCGCCGGTGAACACCGAGCGCGCCGGCGCGATATGGTCCTCACGGGCGGCGAGATCGTAGACGGGAACGTCGATGTGGTGCAGGTCAATGCGCTCGCGGCCGATCTCCATGAGGCCCTCGGCAAGGTCGTTCTGCAGATAGCAGTGGCGGAGATAGAAGCTGTGGTTGGCGGCCGGCATGCGGGTGGCATCCGCGTTCCAGTACAGGAGATCGAACGGCAGCGGCTCCTTACCCTTCTGGTAGACGTTGACGATGTAGGGCCAGATCAGGTCGTTCGAGCGTAAGAGATTGAACACGGCGGCCATCTTGCCGGACTCGAGATAGCCCTTGGCCTCCATCTCGCGCTCGATCTCGCGGATCTGCGCCTCGTCCGAGAACACCACCCGCAGGTCGCCGGCGTTCTTGAAATCGACCTGCGTGGTCAGGAAGCTTGCGCTGCGGATGCGGCGATCACCGGCCCCGGCCATGGCCGCCAGCGCCACCGCCAGCATGGTGCCGCCCACGCAGTAGCCGAGCGCATTGACATTCTCCTCGCCGGTCGCCTCGCAGACACGGTTGAGCGCCTCGACCACGCCCTGGCGCATGTAATCCTCAAAGCTCTTGTCGGCGAGCCTCTCGTCCGGGTTGACCCAGGAGATGACGAACACCGTATGTCCCTGGCTCACCACCCAGCGGATGAAGGATTTCTCGGGATTGAGATCGAGGATGTAGAACTTGTTGATCCAGGGCGGGACCATCAGGAGCGGGCGCCTGAACACCTGCTCCGTTGACGGCGCATACTGGATGAGCTGAAACAGCTCGTTCTGAAACACGACCTTGCCGGGTGTGACCGCGAGATTGCGCCCGACCTCGAACTTGCTGAAATCGGTCTGCCGGATCTGCAGCTCGCCGCCGCCACGCCTGATGTCCTCGGCGAGGAGATGCATGCCGCGAACGAGGTTCTCGCCATCGGAGGCGAAGGTCTCGCGCAGCAGCTCCGGATTGGTGAACACCCAGTTCGACGGGGCGAGCGCGTTGATCAGCTGCTTCATGTAGAAGGACGCTTTCTGCCGCGTCTGCGGCTCGAGGTTCTCCGCGTCCTCGACCAGATGCTCGGCCCATCGCGAGTTGATGAGATAGGCCTGTTTCATAAAATCGAAATACTGGTTCTGCGACCAGGCAGGATCCTTGAAGCGGGCATCCTTGGGGTCGGGCGCCGCCACCGGCTTGGCGCTGCTGGCGCCGGGGATCGCCGCCCGCAGCATGGAGAACCACAGGTCCAGGTAGTGTTGCCACAGGTCGAGCTGCGCCGCGAACAGCCGCTGCGGCTGGAAGAGCCAGGCCTGCTGGACGGGAGTGAGCGCATGCACGATCTTTGTGAGGTCATCGGGCACTTGTGCGTGGCCGGGATCACTGACGCGCGGCTCGACGAAGGCGGCGACCGCCTTGCCGGTCTCCTCGACCAGGCGCGCCATGTTGTGCGCAAACTTCTGCGGGTCATGGACCTCGAAGCCGAATCCCTGAGGCGCGGCCGTGCTGTCCGGCGCTGTTGCCTGCGACATCGTTTCCTCCCTTTCTTTTCTGTTCACAACGGCAGCGGCTGGGCAATGGCTGCGGGGTCGATCTCCCGGTCGAGAACCTTGCGCAGCTTGTCCTCGTCGAGCGCGTTCTCCCATTTGGCGATGACAATGGTGGCGACACCGTTGCCGATTAGGTTGGTCGGCGTCAGGCCCTCCGAGAGCAGCCGGTGCACGCCGAGGATCAGCGCGACGCTCTCGACCGGAATCGACCCGACCGAAGCGAGCGTCGCCGCAAGCACGACAAAGGCGGCGCCGGCCACGCCGGCTGCGCCTTTCGATGCCAGCAGCAGCACGGCCAAGAGCCCGAGCTGCTGCTCGATCGAGAGCGCCGTGTTGGTCGCCTGCGCCAGGAATATCGCGGCGGTTGCGAGGTAGAGGCAGGTGCCGTCGAGATTGAACGAGTAGCCGGTGGGGATCACCAGACCGACCACGCTCTCCTCGCATCCTGCATCCTCGAGCTTGGCCATCATGCGCGGCAGCACGGTTTCCGACGAGGTCGTTGCGAATACGATCAGGAGCTCCTCCCAGATGTAGCGGATGAATTTCAGCAAGCTGAAGCCTGTCCAGTGCGCGATCGGCCACAGCACCCCGAAGATGAAGATCAGGCAGGTCAGGTAGAAGCTGATCAGGAGCTCGCCCAGGGAGAACAGCGAGGCGGTGCCGAACCGGCCGACGGTGAAGGCGATGGCTCCGAACGCCCCGAGCGGCGCCGCCCACATGACCACGGCCACGATCCGGAACAGCATCTGCGAGCTTGCCTCGATCAGCTTGTTGATCGGCTCTCCGGCCTTGCCCATTGCACTCAGCGCGAAGCCGCACAGCACCGCGACGTAAAGCACCTGCAGCACGTTACCTTCCGCAAAGGCGCCCACGAACGTATCGGGAATGATGTGGAGCAGGAACTGCTCGGTTGTCTGCTTGCGGGTCTGCTCGATATAGGTGGCCACGCTCGTCGTATCGACGTGCGACAGATCGACGTTCATCCCGGCGCCGGGCTTGAACAGGTTGACCGCGACCAGCCCGATGACGAGGGCAATGGTGGTCAGCACTTCGAAATAGATCAGCGCTTTCAGCGCAACGCGCCCGACCTTCGCCATATTGGCCATGCTGGCGATGCCGTGCACGACCGTGCAGAAGATGATCGGCGCGATCAGCACGCGGATCGCCTTGATGAAGCCATCCCCGAGCGGCTGCATTTTGGCGCCGAGCTGCGGGTAGAAGTGGCCGAGCGCGATGCCCAGCACCATTGCGACCAGCACCTGGAACCAGAGCTGGAGGTACCAGGGCTGAGCTTTCCTGCTTGTGCCGGCGCTGACGGTCGTATCTCTTTGCATCCTTTGATCCGCTCAGAAGGGGAGCGTCGGCCGCTGTCGGCGGCGGCTCTCTATCAGGATAGCCCACCTGACGGGGAGCGCCAGCCAGTCGCTCGCGATGGCGAACGAGCTTGATGAGTCAAGTTTCCAAATGAGAAGCGCATGCCGTTGACCGGCCGGTCCCTGCTCGCCGCCATGTGTGTCGGCCAGATCGGAAATCTTCTGCCGCACGTCACGGTTCCCGCCATCATGGCGCAAAGCCTGATGCCGCTGTGGGGGCTCAGCGCGAGCGAGGCAGGGATCATGGCGAGTGCGTTTGCGTTCGGCTACATGGTCGCCGTCCCGGTCCTTACCACGTTGACCGATCGAATCGACGCGCGGCTCGTGCTTGCCACCGGCTCCGTCTTGAGCGGCCTTGCTGCCATCGCCTTTGGGCTGTTCGCGGGCGGTCTGTTGTCCTCGTCGCTTCTGTGGGGGGCTGGCCGGCATTGGATTTGCCGGCGCCTACATGCCGGGGCTGAAGGCGCTCACCGACCGGCTGCCGCCGGGTGAGAGTTCCCGCAGCGTCACTCTCTACACATCGAGCTTTTCGGTTGGCGTCGGGCTCTCTTTTCTCGTCGCCCAGCTGGTTGCCGAAAGCTTCGGCTGGCGAGCGGCGTTCTATGTGACGGGGAGCGGGCCCTTCATCATGGCGGCGGTTTGCCTCGCACTTGCTCCGTGCAAACCCTCGCCACGGCACGGCCACCTTCTCGATTTTGCTCCGGTGCTGCGCAATCGCGCCGCGCTCGGCTACATTCTGGGATATGGCGCGCATTGTTTCGAGCTCTACGGGATGCGCACCTGGATCGTCGCATTCTGGACGTTCGTCACCGCGCACAGCGCCGGCATCACGCCGATCGGCGCGGTTTCCGTCAGCGTCATTGTCACGCTGCTCTCGCTGCCGGCGAGCATCCTGGGCAACGAGGCCGCGTTGCGTTACGGACGCCACCGCGCCATCAAGGCTGTGATGCTGGCGTCGGCGGCGGTGGCACTGGTCATTGCGTCGAACGCGGGCGCGTCGTCACGATTGTTGCTACCGTTGGTTCTGTTGTACGGGCTTACGGTTCCAGCTGATTCCGGCGCGCTCACATCAGGGACAAGCGCCAGCGCAACGCCGTTGCATCGCGGTGCGACGTTAGGACTGCACTCCACCATCGGCTTTGGTCTCTCGGCTCTGGGGGCATGGGGCGTCGGCGTTGCCATTGATGCCGCCGGCGGTCCGGAGTCTCCGACCGCATGGATGGCCATGTTCGCGCTGCTCGCTTCGGGAATTCTGCTCGGCCCGCTGGCATTGATTTGGTCGAGAGCCGGTCATCCCGCTGATCAATCGTAATCGTATCCGAGTCTGTCGGGCACGGCCGTCTCGGCCGAGAGGTGGCTGAAAAGCCCATTAGCTGCTGCCGCATATGACCGGAAAGTGTCTGCTAACAGCCCTTTCTGTTACCGATACATCACACTGACACGCAATCTGCTGGCAGGAAGCAATGCCGCGTCTTCAGCTTGGCCGCTCACAGTGCTAATGGCATGATGACGGGTGCGTCGGGTGCTGCAGCTCTGGCGATATCGAGGACATGGGCGGCGGTGGATTGCCGCTGCAACGGCCTTTGCTGTCGCGTGTCAACTCCTCCTGAGCGCTGCGGTCCGTGGTCAGGCTACGGCTGCCGAAGCAGGGCTGACAGGCGAACTTTTCGCCATTTGCCACGGGCTCGGAAACGACTCGCCCGCTGATCCGCAGCCATCAAAGCAGTCGGACTATCAGACGCATTGCGTGCTTTGCACGCTCGCGAGTGACACCTGGGCCGTCATTCCGCCCGCCACTGCCAGCGCGGCTTTCGACCCGGGTGTGTCCTCGGAGCTGATTACGCCTTGCGATTCTCAGATCGTCCAGGTCGTCTCGCTCGCCAGCGAGTATCCACGCGGACCTCCAACGTCTTCGTTGCCGGCTGAACCCGTTCCAGCCTTCCATTCGGGAAACCGTTCCCGTGCAACGAAAATGGCGTGCAATGTTCCTGCGTCAAAAACGATTGGTGCTGCTGGGCAGCTCTGCTCTGATGCTGCTGTGCCTTGCCGGCACGGCTGCCCCGCAGGCACCGCCTGAAAATCCACCGCAAGGGACGCCGCCAAATCCGCCAACCCCGTCCACCCCAGCAACCCCCAGCACTCCCCCTGCGGCTCCGGCAGTCCCAACCGCTCCGACCGCTCCCGGGAGCGTGCCTGTTCCTCCCGTCATTGTAACGCCGCCGGCTGCGCCGCCGCCGCCAGCGGCGCGGCGGCCGCCCGCAGTCCCCGCACCTTCACCCGAACGCGCGGCGCGAGCGCCGGCGCTGCCATCGCGACCCGCTGCGCCGCCTTCCGCGGCCCCTTCCGCTCCGGCTCCCTCGCCCGCGCATGCCACGCCAACACAGATATTCGATGAGCATCGCGACCATATCTTCGCGCCGGTCGGCACGGTGCCCACCACCTGGACCCGCGAGGACATTGAGGCGCTGCCGGCGGGCAGCAATACCCCGTTCGAGAAGGCGCTGCTGCAGTTCCCCGGCGTCTCGCAGGATTCCTCGAATGAGGGCAACTTTCATGTTCGCAACGAGCACCTGGAAAGCTCCCTGGCTTTCCGCGTCAACGGCATCCTGCTGCCAGAGTCGCTCGGCGCTTTCGGCCAGTTTCTCGACCCCAGCTTTGTCGGAAGCCTGAGTCTGATCACCGGAGCGCTGCCTGCCCAATACGGAATGCGCACGGTGGGCGTTGTCGACATCAAGACCGCGAGCTTTGACAACAGCGGCGAGATTGGTTTTTACGGCGGCAGCAGACAGACGAGCAATTACGGCATCCAGTACGGCGGCAAGACCGGCAGCACGGAGTATTTCTTCGCTGGCCGGTTCCTGGAGAACATTCTGGGGATTTCGAATCCCACTCCGCTCCTCAACGCCGTGCATGATCGCACCAGTCAGGATCGCAGCTTTGCGTATATATCCACGCTGATCGATCCGACCACGCGATTGAGCTTCATTGGCGGCACGGCGACCAACAAGTTTCAGATCCCGAATGTTCCCGGACAGTTTCCGAGCTTCACCGCCTTTGGCATTACCTACTTTCCCTCTGCGCAGGTCGATGAGAATCAGGTCGAGAGATACAAGTTCGGGGTGCTTGCGTTGCAGAAATCGGTCAACGACGTCGACCTCCAGCTCGCCTATTTCACGCGCACGAGCTCCATTCAGTTCACGCCCGACCTGATCGGCGACCTCATGTACAATGGGGTGGCGAGCAACGTGTATCGCGGCAGCGTCGCCAACGGTGTCCAGGGCGACAGCGCGTTTCGCCTCAACGAGGCGCACACGCTGCGCGCCGGAGTCTTTGCCAGCGTGGAAAAGACCACGGTCGCGAGCGCGAACCAGCTGTTGCCGATCGACAGTACGACTGGCGCGCAAATCCTGCCCGACGTTCCGTTCCCCGCAATCGATGCCAACGTGCTGCTTGGCTGGCTCGCCGGCATCTATGTTGCCGACGAATGGAAGCTCACGGACCGGCTGACATTGAATACCGGAGCCCGCTTCGATCAGATGTGGCAGTACGTCAATGCCAACCAGCTCAGCCCGCGCGCCAGCCTGACCTACAATCCACTTGACGGCACCACCTTCCACGCCGGCTTTGCCCGCAACTTCACGCCGCCGGCGCAGGTGATTGCGGCAGCCGCCAATACCGCCCTGTTCACTAGATCAGCGTTTCCTTGGTTCGAATCATATCAGGCCGCATCGGCGA
>Ga0306920_100000954_pt1 | contig 35256 bp, 34 predicted proteins | sample flu12Cox44000170_FD_204666 | JGI IMG/M metagenome (GOLD analysis project Ga0306920, IMG submission 204666) | Lab enrichment of tropical soil microbial communities from Luquillo Experimental Forest, Puerto Rico - flux4day.12C.oxic.44.000.170 (v2)... | ecosystem: Environmental > Terrestrial >...
CGAGCGAGAAGCCGTAGTGCGCCGCGAGCGAGCGCAGCATCGACAGGTAGTAGCGCGACGCGTGCCCGCGTCCCTTGAACGGCGCGATGGCGCCGTCGTCCAGCGACAGGTTCGGATCGGGCACGAGTAGGTCGGGATCGAAGAAGTCCTTCGTGCCCAGGCCGTCGCAGCTCGGGCACGCACCCTGCGGGCTGTTGAACGAGAAAAGCCGCGGGTTGATCTCGGGGAAGCTGGCGCCGCACTCCATGCACGCGGCGAGCTCGGAGAACAGCACCTCCTCGCTGCCCGGGCCGATGTCGACCTTCGCGAAGCCCTGGCTCGCGCGCAGCGCGGTCTCGAGCGAGTCGGCCAGCCGCTGGGTGACGTCCGGCCGGATCACCAGCCGGTCGACCACCAGGTCGATGTCGTGGCGCTTCTTGCGGTCGAGCTCGGGGGCTTCGTCGAGCTGGTGGTCCTTGCCGTCGATGCGCACGCGCACGAAGCCCTGCTTCTGGAACTCGCGCAGCTCCTTGCGGTACTCGCCCTTGCGGCCGCGCACCACCGGCGACAGCACCTGGATGCGCGTGCCGTCGGGCAGCGCCTGCACGCGCTCGCACATCTGCTTCACGGTCTGAGCCTGGATCGGCTTGCCGCAGTTCACGCAGTGCGGCACGCCGACGCGCGCGTACAGGAGCCGCAGGTAGTCGTAGATCTCGGTGACCGTGCCCACCGTCGAGCGCGGGTTGCGGCTGGTGGTCTTCTGCTCGATCGAGATCGCCGGCGAGAGGCCCTCGATCGAGTCGACCTCGGGCTTCTTCATCTGGTCGAGGAACTGCCGCGCGTACGCCGACAGGCTCTCGACGTAGCGGCGCTGGCCCTCGGCGTAGAGCGTGTCGAAGGCAAGCGAGGACTTGCCCGAGCCCGACAGTCCGGTCAGCACCACCAGCTTGTTGCGCGGAATGCGCACGTCGATCGCCTTCAGGTTGTGCTCGGCGGCACCCCGGACGACGATCTCGTTCGGCTCAGAGCTCACTCTCGCCCCCTGGCGGCCCGCGCGTTGCGCGCGAGCTCGACCGCCAATCTTACCGCTTCGACCATCGAGCCCGCGTCGGCCTTGCCCTGGCCGGCGATGTCGAACGCGGTGCCATGATCGACGCTGGTCCGCACCAGCGGCAGGCCCAGCGTCACGTTCACGGCCTGCCCGAAGGCATGCGTCTTTAGAGGGCCGAGGCCCTGGTCGTGATACATCGCCAGCACCGCGTCGAACTCCCCCGCGACCGCGCGGTGGAACAGGCTGTCGGCCGAGAACGGCCCGCGCGCATCGATTCCGCGCGCGCGTGCATCCGCGAGCGCCGGCGCGATGATGCGCGCCTCCTCGTCGCCGAAGCGCCCGCCTTCGCCGGCGTGGGGATTCAGCCCGCACACGGCGATGCGCGGGTCGCGGATGCGAAAACGCGTCTCGAGGTCGGCGTCGAGGATCTCGAGCGCCGAGGCGATGCCGTCGCGCGTGAGCCGGGCGGGCACCTCGCGCAGCGCGCAGTGGATGGTCGCGAGTGCAACGCGCAGTCCGCGCCCCACCAGCAGCATCACCGCGCGGCGGCCGCCCGCGATCTCCTCCAGGAGCTCGGTGTGGCCCGGGTAGTGAAAGCCCGCGGCGGCGATCACCTCTTTCGACAGCGGCGCGGTGGCCATCGCGTCGAGCTCGCCCACCAGGCAGTCGCGCGCGGCAGCGCGCACGGCCTCGACGATACCCGCCGCCGCGGCGGGATCGGGGCGGCCCGGCTCGACGCGCGCGCTGGCGAAGCTCTGGCCCTGCGCCGGCGCCACGGCGCCGCCGGCGCGCGCCACGGCCTCGAGATCGCCGTACACGCGCAGCTCCACGTCGTCGGCCGCCAGCGCGCGCAGCGCTGCGGACACCACTTCGGGGCCGATGCCCGCGGGATCGCCGACGGTGAGGCCGACGCGCGGGCGGGGGGTGCGGGGGCGGTCGCTCAACGAAGCTCCGGTGCGACCACCTCGATATAGCGGGACTTCTTCACCTCCGCGATCCACTTCTCGAACGCGGGCATGGTGCGCTGCTCCATCAGCTCCGCGCGCAGCCGGTCCGCGACCTTCTCGTAGGCGACGTCGGAGGGATCGAAGCGCTCGAGGAACTGGAAGATGTTCTCGCCGTGCGCGTTCTCGACCACCTCGCTGATGTCTCCCGGCGAGAGCGACGAGACCGCGGCCTTGATCTCGGGCGGCGCGTCGGCCTCGCGGAAGGTGGTGAGCCCGCCCTGCTGGGCCGTCGGAGCGCTCGAGTACTTCCGCGCCAGGCCCGCGAAGTCGCCGCCCTGCTTGGCCTTCTCGCGCAGCTGCTCGGCGAGCTTGCGCGCCTCGGCGCGGTCGGCCTCCTTCGCGTCCGGGGGGAACCCGATCAGGATGTGCAGCACCTTCAACCGCGCGCCGGGCTTGGCGTGACCGTAGCGCTCGTCGTAGAGCTTCTTAACGTCCTCGTCGCTGACCCGGACCTTCCCCTGCACCGCCCCCTGCACGACCTTCATGCGGGTGATCTGGCGGCCGAGCTGCTCGCGGTAGGTCTTCTTGTCCAGCCCCTGCTTGGCCGCCGCCTCGTAGATCGTGTCGACCGACACGCCCTCGTCGCGGGCGATGCCCGAGATCGACTCGTCGATGTCCTCGTCGGTGGCGGTCATGTTCTGCTTCTTGGCCAGCTGCAGCACGATCTTCTCGTCGATCAGCGTCTCGAGCGCGGTGGCGCGCAGCTGCATCGCCTCCTGCTCCGAGAGCGACTCGCCCTGCGCGCGCACGCGGTCAACGTAGCCGTGCCATGCGTCGCGCACCTCGGAGAGCAGGATCACCTCGTCGCCCACGATCGCGGCGACGCCGTCCACCACTTCGGCGCGCGTGGCGCGCGCCGAAGTCGCGATCCCCGTGGCGCAGCAGAGCGCCAGCGCGAGCCGGGCAGCCTTCCTCATCGCAGCGTCTCCATCACTCGGTCGTTCACGCGGATCTCGGCGTTCTTGCGCAGGCCGCGGATCCACTCGCGGCGCAGGTCCTCGAGCGCCCGCTCGTCGAGCTCCACCGCGATCTTCTCACGGACCTCGTCGAAGCTGGCCTCGTGCGCCGGGAGTCTGCTCTCGAGCCGGAAGAGATGGAAGCCGTACGGCGATTCGACCACGGGCGAGATCTGCCCGGGCTCGAGCTCGAACGCGCGGTCGAACGCCTCCGGCAGCTCGCCCTTCGCGAACGGCGGCAGGCTCCCGCCGTTGGCCGCCTCGGGCGCGATGCTGTTGGCCTTCGCCAACTCGGCGAAGTCGGCGCCCTTCTCGAGCTGTGCGCGCAGCTCCTCCGCCTTGGGCCGCTCCGCCACCACGATCTGGCGGATCTGCACCCGCGGCGGCAGCGCGAACTCGGCCTTGTGCTCCTCGAAGTAGGCGCGCTGCGAGCTCTCGGGCACGTGCGCGCGCGGACCCAGCTCCGCCAGCGCGGTGCGCTCGAGGATCATCTCGCGCCGCACCGAGTCGCGGTAGCGCGGGTCCGGGTCCTTCCAGTCGGGGCCGTGCAGCTCGTGCAGCCGCTCCTCCACGTCCGCGGGCGACACTTCGATGTGTCGCTTGGCGGCGTAGTTCAGCACCACCTGGTCAGAGACCAGCCGCTGCAGGATGTCGCTGGCGACGTCCTCGCGCTTGGCGTCGGGGTCGTCCTCCATGCGCTGGTCGACCTGGCGCTGGAGGTCGGCCGCGGGAATGCGCACGCCGTCCACGTCCGCCGCCCAGCTCGCGTCGTCCCCGCGGCGGCTGCAGCCGCCCAGCGCGAGCAGGAGCGCGGCAATCGCGATCGTCGACCTCATGGGCTTCCGCGCTCCTCTCCCTGGGCGGGGCTCTCCGGGGTGAGAAGGTCCACGAGCGCGAGGCTCTCGGCCAGGGCGTCGGCCGGCGAGCGCAGCCGCAGTCCCAGCCGCCGGTCGGGATACGCGCGCAGCTGGCTCCCCGGCTGGCCGAGCAGGCGCACGATGCGCGAGGGGTCGACGCGCGCGCGCTCGCCGATCTGCAGTCGCAGCTCGCCGTTCTTGACCTCGACCGACACCACGCCCCGCTCGCGACAGCGGATCTTGAGCCGGATCACCTCGAGCAGGTTCTGCGCCTCGAGTGGCAGCGGGCCGTAGCGGTCGAGCAGCTCGCCGCGCAGCGCCGCGAGCTCCGCGTCGTCGCGCGCGCCGGAGAGCTGCTTGTACAGCGCGAGCCGCTGGCTGACTTCGGGCACGTACTTCTCCGGCAGCAGTGCCGGCTGCGGCAGCCGAATCTCGGGCTCGATCGCTTCCGCGGCCTCCTCGCCGCGAAGCCGCGCGATCGCCTGCTCGAGCATCTCCATGTAGAGGTCGTAGCCGACCGAGGCGACGTGCCCCGACTGCTCCGCGCCGAGCAGGTTCCCCGCGCCGCGGATCTCGAGGTCCTCGTTCGCCAGCCGGAAGCCCGCGCCGAGCTCCGACAGGTCCTGGATCGCCTCGATCCGCCGGCGCGCCTCGTCGCCGACCTGCCCCGACGGCGGCAGGAGCAGGAACGCGTAGGCGCGTCGGTTGCTGCGTCCCACGCGCCCGCGCAGCTGGTAGAGCTGCGCCAGCCCGAACATGTCGGCGCGGTGGATCAGGATGGTGTTGGCGTTGGGGATGTCGAGCCCCGACTCGATGATCGCGGTGCAGACCAGGATGTCCGACTCGCGGTGCAGGAACCGGAGCATGGTCTTCTCCAGCGCCGCGCCCGACATCTGGCCGTGCGCCACCGCGATGCGCGCCTCGGGCACGACCCGCTTCAGGTAGTCGGAGATCTCCCCGATGGTCTCGATCCGGTTGTGCACGAAGAACACCTGGCCGCCGCGGCGCAGCTCGCGCTGCACCGCCTCGCGGATCAGGTCCTCCGACACGCGGGCCACCTGCGTGCGCACCGCGATGCGGTCGACCGGCGGCGTCTGGATCACCGACAGGTCGCGCATGCCCGAGAACGCGAGCTGGAGCGTGCGCGGGATCGGCGTGGCGGTGAGCGTGAGCACGTCGACGAGCTTGCGCAGCTGCTTCAGCCGCTCCTTGTGCGCGACGCCGAAGCGGTGCTCCTCGTCCACGATCACCAGGCCCAGGTTGCGGAACGCCACGTCCTTCGAGAGCAGCCGGTGGGTGCCGATGACGACGTCGAGCTTGCCCGCGGCGAGCCCCTCGCGCACCTCCTTCACCTGCTTGGGCGACGACAGCCGCGAGAGCGCGCCGATCGAGATCGGGGTCTGTGCGAAGCGCTCGCGCAGCGTCTCGAGGTGCTGCTGGCACAGCACCGTGGTGGGCACCAGGAACGCCACCTGCTTCCCGCCGGCGACGGCCAGGTAGGCGGCGCGGCAGGCGACCTCGGTCTTGCCGAAGCCGACGTCGCCGCACACCAGCCGGTCCATCGGCCGCGCGCGCTGCATGTCGGCGAGCACGTCGTCGGTGGCCTTGCGTTGATCGGGCGTGTCCTCGAAGCGGAAGCGGGCCTCGAACTCTTCGTAGGCCGGGTCGGGCGGCGGGAAAGGAAAGCCCGGGAGCTGTTCGCGCGCGGCGATCACGGCGAGCAGCTCGTCGGCCATCTCGCGGACCGCGCGGCGCACGCGCGACTTCCGTTTCACCCAGCTGTCGCCTCCCAGGCGGTCGAGCGCGGGCGAGGCGTCGTCGGCGGCGCTGTAGCGCTGCACCTGCCCCAGCCGCGACACCGGCACGTAGAGCTTGTCGCCCTTGTCGTAGAGCAGCAGCAGGAACTCCTGCTCGCCGCCCAGCACCGAGATGCGCTGCAGGCCGCCGAAGCGTGCGATGCCGTGCTCGGCGTGGACCAGGAAGTCGCCCTCTTCGATCTGCGCCAGCCGCTCGACCGAGCTCGATTGGCGCGTCATCCGCGCCGCGCGCCGCTGCTGGCGCTCGCCGAACACGTTCTGCTCGGTCACCACCACCAGCGCGTCGTCGGCGAGCTCGAAGCCGTCGGCGAGCGGCGAGATCGCGAGGTCGATCGCGCCGGCCGCGGGGAACGGCGGCCACGCGCCGTTCTGCGCCGCGGGCAGGCGCAGCTCGACGCCGTAGCCGCGCAGGATGTCGACCAGCCGTTCGCCGGAAGCGAGCGAGGGCGAGGTGAGCCGCACCCGCCGCTGGCCTTCGGTCCAGGCGCCGATCCGCAGCGTCAGCGGCTCGAGCGCGCGCCCGCTGCCGCGCTGCTCTTCGATCTCGCGGCGCAGCTCGCGGTGGTCGGCGCCGCGCGCGTCGACCACGTCCTCGTCGGCGGTCGGATCCACCGCGCCGATCGGGTCGAGCAACACCGGACGGTGTCGCAACACCTGCAGCCAGGCGCTGTCGTCGGTCGCGTAGAGCGCCAGCGGGTCGCACACCGGCCGGTCCTCGGCGCTGGCGCGCTCGTGGCCCGAGAACACCTCGCCCACGAAGGACAGTGCGCGCGCACGGCCGGACTCGGGATCGTCGACCACGATCCGGGTCTCTGCCGGCAGGTAGTCGAACACCGTCTCCATCTCGTCGTGGAGCAGCGCCTCCAGGTTCTCCACGCCCGGCGGCAGCGCGCCCCGCGCGAACGCCTCGGTCACGGCGTAGATCTGCGCCTCGGGCAGCTGCTTCGCGCGGCCCATGCGGCGCACCTCCTGGACGAGGCGGTCGCGGTCGTTGGGCAGGCGGTACGAGCGCGGCGGGATTGCGACCACGCGCTCGAGTTCGCCCTCGGAGCGCTGTGTCGCAGGGTCGAAACTGCGGATCGAGCCGATCGCGTCGAAGTCGAACTCGATCCGCACCGGCCGCTCGAGCTGCGGCGGGAACAGGTCGACGATGCCGCCGCGCGCGCCGACCTCGCCGCGCTCCTCGACCAGGTGGGTGCGGTGGTAGCCGGCCTGTGCCAGCACGTCGACCAGGGCGTCGCGGTCGACCGACATGCCGCGCTCGAGGTGGGTCACCCGCGAGCGGAGCTCCGCGCGCGACGGGGTGCGCCGCAAGAGCGCCGACCACGACGACACCACCGTGAGCGGCGTGCCCGCGCCCGCCGAGAGCCACGCATACAACAGGCTCATGCGCCGCGCCTCGACCTCGGGGTGTGCCGAGAAGCGGTCGTAGGGCGGCACGTCGTAGCGCGGGAAGATCCGCACGTCGGTGCCGGGCGAGAGCGCGCGCAGCGCCGCGGCGAAGCGCTCCCCGCGGGTGGTGGTGGGCGAAATCACCAGCAGCGGCCCCGCGAACGCGGCGCGCAGGCGCGCCGCGAGGTACGCCCCGCCGGAGCCGCGGATGCGGCCCACGCGCAGGGTCCGCGCGCCCGACAGCGCGCGCTCGAGGATCTCGTCGGTCTTCACGGTGGTGGCTTAAACGCGGAACTCCCCTCCGGGGGCGCGCCCCGGGGGGTGGTGGTCGGATTCGATTCGGGTCCCGCAGTATAGGAGGCCGCCTTGGGCAGCGCCGGGCCCCCGGTTATAATCCGCCCCCCTTCCACCCCTGCCGCGAAGGACCCGCCATGAGCCTCGAATTGATCGGCCGCAAGCTCGGCATGACCCAGATCTTCAACCAGTCCGGGGACCGCGTTCCCGTGACCGTGATCCAGGCCGGCCCATGCACGGTCGTGCAGAAGAAGTCGGAGGAGAGCGACGGCTACTGCGCGCTCCAGCTCGGCTTCGCCGACAAGAAGCCCAAGCACACGCCCAAGGGCATGCAGGGCCACTTCGCCAAGGCGAAGACCGCGCCGAAGCGCCTGCTGGTCGAGGTCGCGGTCGAGGCCAAGGACCTCGCGAGCTACGAGCTCGGCCAGGAGGTCAACTGCCAGGGCTACGAGGCCGGCCAGCACGTCGACGTGATCGGCACCAGCAAGGGCCGCGGCTTCACCGGCGTGGTGAAGCGCCACGGCTTCCCCACCCGCAGCGACTCCCACGGCAACCACGAGTCGTTCCGGCACGGCGGCGCGGTCTCGTCGGGCACGTTCCCCGGCCGCATCAAGAAGGGCCTGCGCATGGCCGGCCACTCCGGCAACGCGCGCGTCACGCAGCTGAACCTCCGGGTCGAGCGCGTCGACGTGGAGAAGAACCTGATCTACGTGCGCGGCGCGGTGCCCGGGAAGAACGAGGGCTTCGTCACCATCCGGCCCACGGTGAAGGGCTAGCGCCGACGGCGCGCTACGACCGCAAGGACGCGTTCTACCGCCGCGCCAAGGACGAGGGGCGGCGCTCGCGCGCGACCTTCAAGCTCGAGGACCTGTTGCGGCGGGCACCGCCGCTGGCGCGGAACGCCGCGGTGCTCGACCTCGGCTGCTGGCCGGGCGGCTGGCTCGAGGTGCTGGCGCAGCGCATCGGCCCCGAAGGCCGCATCGTCGGCGTCGACCTCCAGCCCACCGAGCCGCTGGCGGCGCCGCAGGTCGCGGTGCTCGCGCTCGACTTCTGCGAGCCCGCCGCGCTCGCGGCGATCCGCGCCGCGCTCGCCCGCCCGGCCGACGCAGTTCTGTGTGACGCCGCGCCAAAGCTCACCGGCGTGCGCGACGTCGACCTGGCCGCGATCGAGGAGATCTACACCGCGGCGCTGGGGCTGGCCGAGGCCCTGCTCGCGCCGCGCGGCTTCCTCGTGGTGAAGGGCTTCCCCGGACAGGAGAGCGATCGCTTCCGCAAGGAGCTGAAGCGGAAGTTCGGCTCTGTCAGCGAGGTGCGGCCCGAGGGCAAGCGCGCCACCTCGAAGGAATTCTACTGGGTCGCCACCCAGCGGAAGCCGGCCTGAAGCGCTGCACGGCCGCCCGTCTCCAGGATCTCGCCGTGGGCGACCGTCACGCGGTCGAAGTCCCAGGCCAGGACGCGGTCGAGCGACGCGCGCAGCGGCCGGGGATCCTTCGCGAACGCGAAGCGGAAGATGCGCGACGGGCCGAAGCGACCGTAGGAGCCGTTCACGCGCATGAAGAGCCGCGTCATCAGGCTCGCGGAGCTCGTCACGTTGAAGCACAGGTCGAGCGTCAGCAGCGTCCGGCTCGCGCGGTGGAAGAAGACGAACTCCGCCAGCCGGGGCGCGCCGCCGACCAGCGTCTGGTCGAGGTCCGCGGCCCACAGCTCGGGCGGTTTGTCCGCGAGCACCTCGTCGATCCGCACGTCCCCGAGCTTCTCGCGCAGCCCGGGCGTCGCGAACACGCGCGCTTGCGGCCAGGCGCGGATGCTGTCGGTGAGGAAGAAGTGGTGGAGCAGGTTCGGCGCCACCAGCGCGCGCACTGGTCCGAACGCGTCGATCGCGCTGCGGACCTCGTCGTCGAGCGGGCCCGGGGTGTGCACCAGCGCGCCGCCGCTCGACAGCCGCACGATGCACGAGCGGGTGCCGAGCTCGAGCCCGCCCGGCAGGCGCAGCGGGTGGTCGATCGCGAGAAGGTCCCGGTGCAGCTCGCGGATCCGCAGGGCACCCATGCGGCCATCGTACAATGGCGGCCGTGAGCGAGCGCGAGATCGAGCTGGCATCGGGGCGCACGGTGGTGAGGGTCGAGGGCATGGGCCGGCCCTTCGTCTGGACCCACGGCTTCACGAACTCCATGGCGGTCGAGGACGAGCTCGGCAGCTCGGCGCCGCTGCGCGACCTGCCGGGCGTTCGGCTGGTGCGCTACGACGCGCGCGGCCACGGGCGCTCGGCGCCCGGTCGCGACGATGCCGCGAGCTCCTGGTCGGCGCTCGCCGGCGATCTGCTCGAGCTCTGCGACCGGCTCGCGCTCGAGCGTCCGATCGCGGGCGGCGCCTCGATGGGCACCGCGACCACACTGCACGCTGCGGTGCACGCGCCGGAGCGCTTCGCGGGCCTCGTGCTCGTAGTTCCTCCGACGGCCTGGGAGACGCGCAAGGCGCAGGCGGACATCTACCGCGGCGGCGCGGGCCTGGTCGAGGCGCGCGGAGTCCAGGCCTACCTCGAGGCCGCGCGCGCCGCGTTCCGGCTGCGGCCCATGCCGGGCTTCGACGAGGCCGCGTTCGAGCGGGTCCTCGCCGCGCTGGGTGCGCTTCCGGCGGCCGAGCTGGCGCGGATCATGCGCGGCGCGGCGGCGAGCGACCTGCCCGAGCCCGCGGCGCTGCGCGAGATCCGCGTCCCGGCGCTGATCGTCGCCACGCGCGGCGACCCGGGCCATCCGCTCTCCACCGCCGAGCGCCTCGCCGAGCTCCTGCCCGACACGAAGCTGCGCGTGATCGACAGCTTGCTCGAGCTCGGCTCCGTGCGCGGCGAGCTCGCCCGATTCGTGGCGGAGCTCCCGCGATGATCGACCTCTACTCGCCCGACCGCTACGTCAACGGCGCGCCGTACGCCGACTTCGCGCGGCTGCGCCGCGAGCAGCCGGTCTACTGGCAGCCGACACCGGACGGTGACGGCTACTGGGCGATCACCAGGCACGCCGACGTGGTCGAGATCTCGCGCGATCCCGAGACCTGGTCCTCGGCGCGCGGCTTCGTGGTGATCGAGCCCTTGTCGGAGGCGCAGCTCGCGATGATGCGCTTCACGCTGCTGGGGATGGATCCGCCGGAGCACGCGCGCTACCGGCGCATGCTGCTCGGCGCCTTCACGCCGCGCATGGTGGCGGCGCTCGAGCCGCGCATCCGCGAGATCTCGCGCGGGATCATGGCGCGCGCGGCGGGCCGCAGGGAACTCGACTTCGCGGAGGAGCTCGCGGGCGAGCTGCCGATGCAGGTGATCGGCGAGCTGCTCGGCGTACCAGAGCCCGAGCGCGCGCGGCTGCGCGCCTGGGCCGCGCAGCTCACCGGCTCGCAGGACGCGGAGAAGAACCCGGGCGGCGCCGAGGCCGCGCCCGCGGCCTCGATCGAGATGGCGATGTACGCGATCCAGCTGGCGCAGAGCCGCCGCGGCGCGAGCTCCGCCGACCTCACCACCGTCGCGGTGAACGCCGAGATCGACGGCCACACCATGACCGACGCGGAGTTCGGCGGCTTCTTCGTGCAGCTCGCCACCGCCGGCAACGACACCACACGCAACCTGCTCTGCTCCGGCCTCCTCTTGCTGCTGCAGCACCCCGAATCGCTCGCGGCGCTGCGCGCAGACCCGTCGCTCATCCCCGGAGCGGTCGAGGAGATGCTGCGCTGCGAGAGCCCGCTCCACTACTTCCGCCGCACCGCCACGCGCGACACCGAGCTGCGCGGCCAGAAGATCCGAGCGCGCCAGCGCGTGGCGCTGCTCTACGGGTCGGCCAACCGCGACGAGGAAGTGTTTCGCGACCCGGACCGCTTCGACGTGCGGCGCTCGCCCAACCCGCACCTCTCGTTCGGCATCGGCTCGCACTTCTGCCTCGGCGCAGCGCTGGCGCGGCTCGAGGCGCGCGTGTTCTTCGAGGAGCTGTTCGCGGCGTTCCCGAAGATCGAGCTCGCAGGAACGCCGCGGCGCCAGCGCTCGAACCTGAACAATGCGCTGAACGCGCTGCCGGTCCGGCTCTACCCGGCGGCGTAGGCGCTCAGGAAGTCGGCCTTCCAGTCGGAGAAGCGCCCCGCCACGATCGCCGCGCGCAGCTCCGCCATCATGTTCTGGTAGAAGCGCACGTTGTGGATCGCGCCGAGGATCGCCGCGAGGATCTCGTTCGCGGCGTACAGGTGGTGTACGTACGCGCGGGTGAAGGTGCTGCACGCGTAGCAGTCGCAGCTGGTGTCGATCGGATAGAAGTCGCGGCGGTAGCGGCGGTTGTTCATGCGGATGCGCCCGCGCCGCGTGAACAGCGTGGCCGAGCGCGCGTAGCGGGTGGGGATCACGCAGTCGAACATGTCGATGCCGCGCTCTACCGACTCGAGGATGTCCTCGGGCAGGCCCACGCCCATGAGATACCGCGGCTTCTCGGCGGGGAGCAGCGGCGCGGTGAAGCCGACGATGCGCTTCAGCTCCTCGATGCCCTCGCCCACCGACACGCCGCCGATCGCGTAGCCGGGCGCGTCGAACTTCACGATCTCGCGGGCGCAGGCCTCGCGCAGGTCGAGGAAGGTCGAGCCCTGCACGATCGGGAACAGCGCCTGCTGCGAATCGCGGTGCGCGCGCCCGCAGCGCTCGAGCCAGCGCAGCGAGTTCGTGACCCCGCGCTGCGCGAGCTCGTGGGTGGCGGGGTACGGCGTGCACTCGTCGAACGCCATGATCACGTCGGCGCCGAGCGACTGCTGGATCTCGATCGAGCGCTCCGGCGTGAGCATCACCTCCGAGCCGTCGATCTCGTTCTTGAAGCGCACGCCCTCGGGCGTGATCTCCTTGTGCTTCAGGCTGAACACCTGGAAGCCGCCCGAGTCGGTGAGGATCGGCCCGTCCCAGGCCATGAACGTGTGCAGGCCCCCGGCGCGCTTCACCAGCTCGGGCCCCGGCTGCAGCAAGAGGTGATAGGTATTCGCGAGCAGGATGCGCGAGCCGGTCTGCGCCACCTGTTCGGGCGTCATCGCGCGCACGGCCGCGTGCGTGCCGACCGGCATGAACACCGGCGTCTCGACGGGGCCGCGCGCGGTCTCGAGACGGCCGGCTCGGGCCGCGGTCGCGCGGTCCACCGCCTCGAGCGCGAAGCGGATCACGGCTCGCGGACGAAGTGCTTCGAGCGCCCGACCAGGCGCTCGGGCAGGATCCGCAGCTTGCGCTCGGGATCGGCCACCGCGCGGCCCAGGCGCCAGGCCTCGAGCCCGGTCGCGCGCAGCGCGGCGAGCGTGCGCTCGACCTCGCCCTCCGCGACCACGGCGGTGAAGCCGACACCCATGTTGAAGACGGTGTAGAGCTCGGCGGCCTCGATCTCGCCCGCCTTCGCGATCAGCCTCATGATCGGCGGCACCGGCGGCAGGAAGTCGAGCTCGAACCCGACCGGCGCCTCGACCCGGCGGATGTTCAGGAAGCCGTCGCCAGTGATGTGCGCGAGCGCCCGCGGGGCGATCCCTGCCTTCGCCAGCGCCTCGACCTGCGGCACGTAGATCAGCGTGGGGCGCAGCAGCGCGTCGCCGACGGTGGTGCCGAGCTCGGCGATGAACTCGTCCCAGCGGAACTTGCGCGACAGCACCGCGCGCGCGAGCGAGAGCCCGTTCGAGTGCACGCCCGAGGACGCCACGCCCACGAGCGCGTCGCCCGGCTGCACCTTCGAGCCGTCAACGAGAGCCCCGTCGGGAACGATGCCGAGCGCCATGCCCGCGAGGTCGAGCCCGCTGCCCTCGCGCACGCCGCGCAGCATCTCGGGGATCTGCGCGGTCTCGCCGCCGACGATGGCGATGCCCGCCTGGCGCGCGCCCTCGCACAGCCCGCGGCCGATCTGCCCGAACACGTCCGGATCGCAGCGCTCGACCGCGATGTAGTCGAGCATCGCGAGCGGCTTCGCCCCCACGCACAGCAGGTCGTTCACGTTCATCGCCACGCAGTCGATCCCGACCGTGTCGTAGCGGCCGAGCGCCTGCGCCACGAGCAGCTTCGAGCCGACCCCGTCGGTGGTGAGCGCGAGGTGCAGCGGTCCGACGCGGATCACGGCCGCGAAGTGGCCGATGCCGATCTCGCTGGCGGCCCCGAGCGCAGCCGTGGGCGCGATCTCGAGCAGGAGCCGCGCCAGCGCGCGGTCCGCCTCGCTCGTGTCGACGCCGCTGCGCGCGTAGTCGCTCACGTGTAGGGGGATTCGCCGCGGCTCTGGCGCAGTCGCGCGCGCCTGTTCTTCGAGCGCAATTTCGCCCGGTGGCGCGCGCTCTTGCGCCGGTTCCGGTGGGTCAGCTTGGTCCGCTTTCTCATCGCGGGGCGCAGCTTACCGACCCCGCCAGCGGCGCACAACCGGCGCCTGCTCGCGCGCCGCCACCCGGGCGCGCAGCCGCCGCCGGCGCTCCGCAAGCTGACTGGCCAGCCACTCCGGCCCCCGGCGCAGGGCGCGGCGCTCGGCCGCCGCGCGGAAGCGCGCGAACTCGCGCCAGGCCGCGCGCTCGTGCTCGAGCTCGTGCGCGTAGAGCTCGATCACGATCGCGTCGTCGAGGAAGCCGAGGCCCGGCACCGCGTCGGCGATCAGGTCCTCGGGCTCGGTGAAGTAGACCAGCGCCGAGCGGACCCGCTCGCGCACGCGATCGGGCGGGCCCCAGTCGGGATCCTCGAGCAGGTCGATCAGCTCGACCAGCCCCGCGACGCGCTCCTCCACGTAGGCCGGCGGCTGGAACTTGCGCAGCTCCGCGGCCCGCGCGCGCGCCGCCGCGACGATGCCCTCGAGCGGTCGCCCCGCCGCGCGCGCGCTCGCGCGTTCGGCCACGGCGCGCAGGTGGGCCAGATCGCGGGCGCCCAGGGTGAAGCGGATGGTGAGCCGGTCGAGCGGCGGCACGACCTCCGGGTAGCATCGGGGGGACGCCGCGGCCACCGACGCAGATCTGTGTCGGCTCACCGAGCGGCCCGGAGTCGGATACGATTCCCCCGTGACCAACATCCTGCAGAGCCTGCCGGTCGGCGAGAAGGTCGGGATCGCGTTCTCCGGCGGCCTCGACACCAGCGCCGCGCTCCACTGGATGCGCAAGCGCGGCGCCATCCCGTACGCCTACACGGCGAATCTCGGCCAGCCCGACGAGCACGACTACGAGGAGATCCCGCGCCGCGCGCGGCTCTACGGCGCGGAGCAGGCGCGGCTGGTCGACTGCCGCAGCGCGCTCGCCCACGAGGGGATCGCCGCGCTGCAGTGCGGCGCGTTCCACATCGCCACCGCGGGCGTCCCCTACTTCAACACCACCCCGCTCGGGCGAGCGGTGACCGGGACGCTCCTGGTCGCGGCGATGAAGGAGGACGACGTCCACATCTGGGGCGACGGCAGCACCTACAAGGGCAACGACATCGAGCGCTTCTACCGCTACGGGCTGCTGGCGAACCCGTCGCTGCGCATCTACAAGCCGTGGCTCGACCAGGCGTTCATCGACGAGCTCGGCGGCCGCAAGGAGATGTCCGAGTACATGGAGCGCGCCGGCTTCGCGTACCGCATGAGCACCGAGAAGGCCTACTCGACCGACTCGAACCTGCTCGGCGCGACGCACGAGGCCAAGGATCTCGAGCGGCTCGACTCGAACGTGCGAATCGTGGAGCCGATCATGGGCGTGGCGTCGTGGCGCGAGGACGTCGAGGTGCGGCCCGAGACCGTTTCAATCCGCTTCGAGGAGGGCCGGCCGGTCGCGCTGAGCGGCCGCGAGCACTCCGACCTGCTGCCGTTCCTGCTCGAGGCGAACGCGATCGGCGGTCGCCACGGGCTCGGCACGAGCGACCAGATCGAGAACCGCATCATCGAGGCCAAGAGCCGCGGCATCTACGAGGCGCCAGGCATGGCGCTCCTGTTCATCGCCTACGAGCGGCTGGTCACCGCCATCCACAACGAGGACACGATCGAGCAGTACCGCGAGAACGGCCGCCGGCTGGGACGACTATTGTACCAGGGCCGCTGGCTCGACCCGCAGGCGATGATGCTGCGCGAGTCCGCGCAGCGCTGGGTCGCGCGCGCGATCACCGGCGAGGTCACGCTCGAGCTGCGCCGCGGCAACGACTACTCGCTGCTCGACACACAGAGCCCGAACCTGACCTACCACCCCGAGCGGCTGACCATGGAGAAAGGCGATTCCGCGTTCTCGCCGCAGGACCGCGTCGGCCAGCTGACCATGCGCAACCTCGACATCAGCGACACGCGCGACAAGCTCTTGATCTACACCAGGGCGGGGCTGCTCTCGCAGCCGTCGAGCCACGAGCTGCCGCTCCTGCCGGCGACGGAGCGCGACGAGGACTCGAGCTCGGACTGACCATGCGGGTGCGCGTGCGCAGCGGGGTGCCCGGCGCGGCGCTGCGCGTGCTCGAGGCGGCGGGGCTCGAGGCCGAGGTCGGCGCGCTCGAGCTCGACGGGTGTGACGCTCTTCTATGTCTGCTCACCGACCGCATCGACGATGCGCTGCTCGCGGCCGCGCCGCGGCTGCGCATCGTCGCGAACATGGCCGTGGGCACCGACAACGTCGACCTCGCCGCTGCGCGCGCGCGCAACGTTGCGGTCAGCAATACGCCCGACGTGCTCACCGACGCCACCGCCGACCTGACCTGGGCGCTCTTGCTCGCGACCGCGCGGCGGCTCGCCTGGGGCGACCGCTACGTGCGCGGCGGCGGCTTCACCGGCTGGCACCCGGAGCTCGGCATCGGCGCCGACGTCACCGGCCGCACGCTGGGCATCGTCGGACCGGGACGGATCGGCCGCGCCGTCGCCGAGCGCGCGCGCGGCTTCCGCATGGAGGTGCTGCTGCACGGCCGCAGCTCGACCGGCCTCCCGCTCGACGAGCTGCTCGAGCGGAGCGACTTCGTCTCGCTGCACCTGCCGCTCTCGCCCGAGACGCGGCACCTGATCGGCGAGCGCGAGCTCCGCCGCATGCGTCCGCCCGCAATCCTGGTCAACACCGCCCGTGGGCCGATCGTCGACGAGGCCGCGCTGGTGCGCGCGCTGCGCGAGGGCTGGATCGCTGGCGCCGGGCTCGACGTGTTCGAGCGCGAGCCCGCGCTCGCGCCCGGGCTCGCCGAGCTGCCGCAGGTCGTGCTCGCGCCCCACGTCGGCAGCGCCACCACCGCGACGCGCGACCGCATGGCGGAGCTCGCCGCCGAGAGCATCGTCGCCGCGCTCGCCGGGAAGCCGATCCCCCGTCGCGTGGCCTAGGCCGGGGTGGCCTAGGCGCGGCGCAGCTGACGCGCGGCGGTGTAGGTCGCCGCGGCGGTCGCGAGCTCGACCGCCATCGCGATGCCCACGCGCCGATCGAACCCGTCGAGCGCGATGCCGAGGAGGCGCCCCGCCACGATGCAGACCATGATCAGCGCCACCGCTTCGAGATAGCCCGGCTCCCGGCGCCACAGCCCGAGCAGCGCCAGCGCGCCCACCGCGAAGAACGCGCCGCCCGTGTCGCCCCGCATGTGACTCAGCGCGGCGGGACCGGAGAGCGCGATGCCCTGCTCGGCGCTCGCCGGCTCGGGCGCGACGAGCCAGCGCAGCGCGAACGGCAGGGCGAGCAGGAGACCGAGCAGCGCGGCGGCGATTCGCGGAAGTCTCTGCACCATGCGCGACAGCCTATCCCAGCAGCGCGGGCCGGTGCGTCTCGACCCACTTCGTGCGCTGGTCGTAGGCGTGCGCGAGCTCGAGGCAGGCGCGCTCGGCGCGGTTGGGACCCACGATCTGGATCCCGATCGGCAGCCCTGCGGGGCCGAAGCCGGCGGGCGCGGCGAGCGCGGGACAGCCCGACATGGTCACGGGCAGCGCGACCTTCATCCACTCGTGGTAGGTCTCCATCCGCCGGCCCGCGATCTCGCGCGGCCAGTCGAGCGCGGCGTCGAAGGGGAAGAGCTGCGCGGTGGGCAGCACCCAGAAGTCGTGCCGCTCGAAGAACGCGCGCACCGCCTCGCTCCACTGCGAGCGCAGCGCGGACGCGGCCGACACGTCATAGGCGGAGAGCTTCGCGCCCCGCTCGACCTCGTACGCGGCTTCTGGCTTCAGCTGCGCGCGCAGCGCCGGGTTGTCGTACACGTCTTTCAACGCCGTCCCCGCCTGCCACGCGCGGAGCACGAGCCATGCGCGCCACACGGCGTCGAGCGGGAAGTCGGGGTTCGCGGTCTCGACCCGGCAGCCCATCTCCTCGAAGCTGCGCAGCGCCGCGCGGCAGGTCTCGAGCACGCCCGGCTCGAACGGCAGCGCACCGCCCCAGTCCCCGGACCAGGCGATGCGCGCGCCGCTGAAGTCGCGCGCCAGGTCGAGCGCGCGCAGGCCGAGATCGCCGTCCAGCGAGAGCGGCGCGCGCGCGTCGTAGCCCGCCTGCACGCGGAGCAGCAGCGCCAGGTCGGGCACGCTCCGCGCCATCGGGCCCAGCACGCCCATCGACGGCAGCCACGCGTCGCGCGTGTTCGAGGGCACGCGGCCGATGCTCGGGCGCAGCGCGAACAGGTTGTTCCAGCCGGCGGGGTTGCGCAGGCTCCCGCCGTAGTCGCCGCCGTCGGCGACCGGTAGCATGCGCAGCGCGAGCGCCACCGCGGCACCCCCGCTGCTGCCGCCCGCACTGCGCCGCTGGTCGTACGCGTTCCGCGTGGTCCCGTGCACACGGTTGTAGGTGTGCGAGCCGAGACCGAACTCGGGCGTGTTGGTGCGCCCGACGAAGACCGCGCCCGCGCGGCGCATGCGCTCGACCATGATCCCGTCGGCCGCGGGCCGGAAGTCGCGCAGCGGAGCGAACCCCATCGACGTGCGCATGCCCGCGACCGGCTCCAGGTCCTTGATCGCCTGCGGGACGCCGTGCAGCTGCCCGCGCCACAGCCCGCGCTCGAGCTCGGCGTCGCGCTCGCGCGCCTCGGCGAGCAGCTCGTCGCGCTCGCGCAGCGCCACGATCGCGTTCACCGCGGGGTTCCACCGCCCGATCTGCAGGAGCGCCGCGGCCATCACCTCGGCGCACGACACGCGCCGCGCGCGGATCGCAGCGGCGAGCTCCGCGGCGCCCAGCTCGACGATCGAGTCCACGCCGCAGCTTGGGGCCGGGCGAAGGCCGCCCGCAAGGGCCGTGCTAGAAGAGGGGCTCCAGCTTCGCTGCCGTACCCACGGCGTGCAGGCGCAGGCCGGTCGCGTCCGAGTCGGTCGCGCGGGCGAAGGGATCGAGCGTCACCTCGAGCCCCACCACCGCGTTCGCGCCGAGCAGCCGCGCCTTGTCGCGCAGCGACTCGAGCAGCTCGCGCTCGGCCTTGGTCCAGGCGGACGAGCGGTCCTCGACCTGGTCGTCCTGCAGGAACAGCTCGGAGCTGATCGGCCCGAAGTAGGCGGCGGCGCGCGTACCACTGACCCACGGCGACGTGTAGAGCTCGACGTCGTTCTCGGAGTTCAGCGGGATTTGCGCCTGCGTCTCACCCACGGGATTTGGTATCGGCCCCGGGGACGGCCGACTGTACGTAGATCGGTGTCGCCCGGTCGTTGGTTGCGCGCGGAGGGCTCCGGTATTCTCGCCCGCGCTTTCAGGGGGAATTGAGTGCAACTGCGGGGCCGACGAGTGCGCAGGTCGTCCGCCGTTGCGCTTTTGTTGCGTGTCTCCTTCCTGACGCTGTTGACCGCGTGTGGCGCCGCCGGCACGAAAACCGACGCCGCGGACGCCCCGGATGCGGGGGTCGCTCCCGTCGTGGAGCGCGCCGAGGCCGCGAAGGCGAGCGGCGACCTCGACGGCGCGATCCAGGGCTACAGCGCGGCGCTGGACCGCACGCCCTGGAACACGCGGCTCAAGAGCCAGCTCGTCGCCGCCTACACCGAGCGCGCCGAGAAGGAGCGGCGCAAGCCGGGCGGACCGAAAGGGCTGGCGCTGGCCGAGAAGGACCTGCGGGCCGCGCACGAGCTCGCGCCGGACGACGCGACCGTCACGAAGAGCCTGGCGGCGATCCTGGTCGAGCGCGCCGCGTTCGAGTCCGACGATGCGCTCGCCGCGAAGCTGCGCGCCGAGGCGGCACAACTCTCGCCCGAGACCGCGGCGGCGAACCCCGAGGTGCGACTGCCGGTCGAGGCCCGGATCGACCTGGCCTACGACCTGATCGACCAGGGCAGCATCGACGCGGGCGTCGACCAGCTCGACGCGCTGGTGCGCGAGTACCCGCACAACCCCAAGGCCGTGCGGCTGCTCGCGCAGGCGCTGGTGCGGCTGGGCGGTCAGCAGACCGAGGCGCGCGACTACGACGACGCGCGCCAGAGCTTCACCCGCGCGGTCGAGCTGTACGCACGGCTGCTGCCCTGCGACGGCACGCGCTGTGACTCCGCCGAGCTCGAGCTCGCGCACCGCAACCGCATCCTGTCGGCGCTCGACGCGCAGCACCTCGACGAAGCGAAGGCCGCCCGGCGCGAGGCCGAGGCGGTCGGGCTCCACTTCGACGACCTGCGCGGCGAGTGGCCGGAGCTCTTCGACACCCCCGCCCCCTGACGCCCTCCTGCTATGCTCTCCCGCGGTCCACTCGGGAGGACGGCAATGGCCACCCACGGCGGCAAGCTCGCGGCACGGGCGCTCAAGCTCGCGGGCGTCGACTGCATCTTCACGCTCTCTGGCGGGCACGTGATGCCGGTCTACGACGGCGCGCTCGACGAGGGCATCCGTGTGATCGACGTGCGCCACGAGCAGGCGGCCGTGCACGCGGCCGACGCCTACAGCCGGCTGAACCCGGGCAAGATCGGCTGCGCCGTGCTCACGGCGGGGCCCGGAGTCACCGACGGAGTGACCGGCATCGCCAACGCCTGGCGCGCCAACAGCCCGATCCTCGTGATCGGCGGCCAGGGTCCGTTCTCGAACCTGCGCCGCGGCTCGCTGCAGGAGATGGACCACGTGTCGATGATCCGGCCGATCTCGAAGTGGGCCGACGCCTGCTACGACACCGCGCGCATTCCCGAGTACATCGAGCTCGCGGTGCGCCACGCCAGCTCGGGCATTCCCGGCCCTGCCTTTCTCGAGATCCCGATGGACGTGCTGATGGGACCGGGCGACTTCGACAAGGCCTGGTTCCCCAAGTTCCGCCGCGCGCCGCGCCAGGCGCCCGACCGCGCCGACGTGGTGGCCGCGCTCGAGATCCTGGCCAACGCCAAGCGCCCGATCATGATGGCGGGCACCAGCGTGAAGTGGTCGCAAGGCGGCCCAGCGATGCGCCGCTTCGTCGAGGAGACGAAGCTCCCCACCTTCCTGAACGGCATGGGCCGCGGGCAGCTGCGCTTCGACGACCCGCAGTTCATGAACCGCTCGCGCAAGGAGGCGATGTCGAAGTGCGACGTGTTCGTGCTCGCCGGCTCGCCGCTCGATTTCCGGCTGCGCTTCGGCAAGGCGATCCCCGCCAGCGCGAAGATCGTGCAGCTCGAGATGGAGAACACGCTGGTCGGCCAGAACCGCTCGCCCGACGCCGCGATCGTCGGCAACCTCGGAATCGCCTTCGAGCAGATGCTGCAGGTGATGAAGGAAGAGTCGGTGAAGCTCGACTTCCACGCCTGGCGCGACGAGCTGCGCGCGATCGAGACCAAGATCGAGGCCGGCTTCCAGGAGGAGCTCGCGAGCGACGAGGTCCCGATCGATCCGCTGCGCATGTGCCGCGAGATCCGCGACTTCATCGACGAGGACACCATCCTGATCGGCGACGGCGGCGACATCGTCGCGCAGGCCGCGAAGGTGGTGCCGGTGATGAAGGAGAACTGCTGGATGGATCCCGGTCCGCTCGGCACGCTCGGCGTCGGCATGCCGTTCGCGCTCGCGGCCAAGGTGTCCTTCCCCGACAAGAAGGTGCTGATCATCTACGGCGACGGCTCGTTCGGCCTGAACGGCTTCGAGTTCGACACCGCCATCCGCTTCAAGCTGCCGATCGTGGGCATCGTCGGGAACGACGCCGCCTGGGGCCAGATGCTGCGCCCGCAGATCGGCATCTACGGCAAGGACCGCGCGGTCGCGACCTACCTCGACTACACCCGCTACGACAAGGTGGTCGAGGCGCTGGGCGGCCACGGCGAGTTCTGCGAGCGGCCCGAGCAGATCCGGCCCGCGCTCGCGCGCGCGTTCGCGTCCGGCAAGCCGGCGCTGGTGAACGTGATCATCCGCCGCGACGAGACGGAGCCCAAGGGCAGCACGTACGTCTAGCGCCGACGCGCTGCTCGAAGACGCCGCCTGGGGACCCGTGCGCCGCGACGTGCCGCCCGGCGGCCACCCCGTGGCGAACGACGCCGCGCGCGCGCTGGCCGACGCGGGCAGCCTGGCGTTCGCCGGCGCGCGCATCGACGCGCTGGTGCGCTGCGAGGGTCTGGTGCTCTCCACGCGCGAGCCGCTCCTGACACTGTTCGGTGTGGCCCAGGTGCGCCGCGCGCTGCGCGGCAAGAGCCTGGCGCTCGCGCACGTGGTGTTCGCGCCGCCGTCGCAGCGCGCGATCCTGCTCGCGCTGGTGCGGCTCGAGAACGGCGGCGACGAGCCGCTGGCGGTCGAGTACACCGAGACCTGGGACGTCCCCGCCGGCGACTACCGCGTCGCGCCCGCCGCCTGCGAGCGCCGCTTCGGCGGACACGTCTTCGCGCTGGCCGAGGCCAGCGACGTGACCCGCTCGAACCCGCCCGACGCGGCGCCGAGCCGCGGCCTCGCGCTCGACCTCACGCTGGCGATCCCGCCGCGCGCGCGCCGGCACCTCGCCTTCGCGTACGTCGCGCTGCCCGACGAGGAGGACGCAGGCGAGCTCGTCCGCGCCTGGCGCGGCCAGGTCCAGAGCGCGCTCGCGGAGATCGGCGGATCCGGCGTCGGCGTCGCGGACTATCGCACGCGCGGCCGCTACTCTCGCGCGCCATGAAGCGTCTTGCCGCCGCTGCTGCCGTGGGTCTCGTCTGGATTCTGCTTGCTCCCGATCTCGCGCGCGCCGAAGCCAACAGCTCCGAGATCGCGGGCGAGATGCAGCGCACGCTGCAGGAAGGCAGCAAGCACGTCGCCGAGTTCTGGTGGCTCCCGCCCGAGTACTGGATCACCGTCGCCAAGGAGCTCGAGCTCTCCGCCGACGACCAGGCCAAGGTCGCCAAGTTCTTCCGCGACTACGCGATCGTCGGCGCGATCGAGGCGGGCGTGAACGACAAGAAGCAGCCCGAGATGGCGTCGATCGCCGAGATCGCCCGCCGCTGTCACTTCACGCGCGACGGCCAGACGCTCGAGGTCCTGCACGAGGTGAACCCCGAGGTCTCGAAGCTCGTCCCCACGCTCGTGTACCTGCTGCGCACCTCGCTCGGTGGTCTCGGCGAAGGCCTGCGCCTGCTGCCGCTCGCCAACGTCGACCCGAAGGGCAACCCGATCCTCTCCGCCACCACCCCCGGCGAGCTCGTCCTCGAGTTCCGCTTCAGCGAGAACGGCCCCGTCCACGACATCCGCTGGCACGCCCCGCTCACCACGCTGATGGCCCCGCGCAAGTGCCCCAAGGGCGGCGAGCCGCTCGAAGCGAGCTGGACGTACTGCCCGTGGCACGGGGTGAAGCTGGAGCCGGCGAAGGTGGGGGAGTGATCTCGCTGAGCTCCCAACATGCCGGGGAGCTGGCGTGCGATTCCTGACGACAGCCGAGGCCAGGGAATGGTGCACGAATCGAGGCATCGGTCTCGATGAGCGAGACGTCCCGCGCCGCGAGCGAGAGGGGAAGCATCACGTCTCGTTCCAGAACCCGGTGGAATCTCGCTTGGCTGCGTGGTTCGCCCGGGTTGTCGAGCGCGCCCTAGAACCTCGCGAAGATTGTTTGCTCTGGGTTACGCAGACGGGTGTATGGAGGAGTTCAGAGAACTGGCATCTCTATTACCGCCTGCGACAGAGCTAGGGTGACTTGCGTCTTGTCTCTGAGGCACCCGGGCACCTCTTTCTGGACCACGAAAGCACCGACCTGAAGTCCTTTCTGTTCCTCGGGATCGTGTGCGGTTGGGACATGAGCCTCGTACCCTCCGTCGGGTACGCAACCGCCTTCGTCTCGCACGATGAGTGGGTAGAATTCTCAGTCGATCACCAGTACCAGGTCGAGGAGCTGGTGGCCGAGGCGGCGAAGAATCACCTCCGACAGAAGTAGCCACTCTTCCTGCACGCAAATGCTCCGCGGCGGAGCTTGAACCGGCTATTCCATCCCGACCGGCGCGAAAGCCAGATCCAGATCGACCGGCACCGCTCCCGACAGCGACTCGTGCCCGCAGATGGCCTTCAGCGCGGCGAGCTGTGCATCCAGGCCGAGGTCCTTCGTGGTCAGCACCACTGGAACCGCGTTGCGCACGTGGAAGTGGTTCTGAGCGTCGCGCGACACCAGTGCGGGGATCCTCAGCGCGAGCGATGCGCCGTGCAGCTCCAGCTTCCCGCTGAGCTCGAACTTCGCGCTCGTGCCGGGCGCGGGGAGCGCTTCGGGCGCGGGCAGGTTCGCGACGTCGAAACGCGCGAGCGGAAACTTCGCGGCCTCGAAGAACGTGGTGCGGATGTTCTCGTCGCGGGCGGGATTCCCGGTCTCGGCGCTGCCGAGCTTCACCTCGACGTAGCCGGTGCGCTTGGCGGAGTCGAAGGCTCCTTCCAGGCTCGAGAACGAGCCCGGCACGCCGACGGCATTGTTCTTGATGCCCACGAAGTGGATGGCGGACTCGGCGGGGACGAGGCGCCAGGTGCCGGTCACCTCGCTGTGGAAGCCGAGCCACGGCGTGCACGCGAGCGCGGCCAGTGCGGTCGCAGCGGCCGCGCTCGCGGCGAGGAGTGCTTTCACTTCGCGCCTTCCACGCACGCCTCCAGCACGTCGAGGCCGTGCGCGAGGTCGCTCTCGGGGATGTTCAGCGCCGGGAAGAGCCGCAGCACGCGGTCGGCAGTCAGATTCACCAGCACCCCGCGGTCGCGCATGGCGGCGTGCGCGACGCTGGCGGTGCCGGCTTCGCGCATGACGATGCCGATCAGGAAGCCGAGGCCGCGCGCGGTCTCGATCTGCGAGGGGTGGCGCTGGGCGAAGGCCCCGAGGCGCGCGAGCGTGTCCTTGCCGAGCATCGCGGCGCGCTCGACCAGCTGCTCGGACTCGATCACGCGCATCACGGTCGCGCCGGCGCGGCAGGCGAGCGGGTTGCCCGCGTAGGTGCCGCCGTGGTCGCCTGGCTGGATCGCGGCCATGACCTCTTCGGTCGCAGTGAAGCCGGCGAGTGGGAAGCCGCCGCCGATGCCCTTCCCGAAGCTGAGGATGTCGGGCACGACGCCGCCGTGCTCGCAGGCGAACCAGCGGCCGGTGCGGCCGATGCAGGTCTGCACCTCGTCGGCGATCAAGAGCGCCCCGACGTCGTGACACGCGTCGGCGACGCGGCGCAGGTAGTCGGTGGACGGCACGACTACGCCGCCTTCGCCCTGCACGGGCTCGACGATCATCGCGGCGAACTCGGGCGTGAGCGCCTTTTTCACCGCGTCGGCGTCGCCGAACGGGACGAAGGTGGCCTCGCGCACGATGTGCTTCCACGGGCCGCGGTACTTGTCCTGGCCGAGGCAGCCCATCACGCCGAGCGTGCGGCCGTGGAAGCTGTTGAAGGTGGAGAGGTAGCGGGCGCGGCCGGTCTTGCGGGCGGCGAGCTTCAGCGCGCCTTCGTTCGCTTCGGCGCCGCTCGAGGTGAAGAAGAAGCGCTTCAGCCCCGGCGGGGTCACGCGCGCGAGCCGCTCGGCCAGCTCGAGCTGCGGCCTGGTGTAGACCAGGTTCGTGGTCTGCATCAGCGTGTGCGCCTGGTCGCTGATGGCGTCGGCCAGCGCGGGGTGGCAGTGACCGATCGAAGTCACTCCCCACCCTGCGGTCAGGTCGACGTACTCGCGGCCGTCGACATCCCACACGCGCGAGCCCTGGCCGCGCTCCAGCGCCACGGGCCAGCGGCGCACCGCGGGCATGAACACGGTCTTCTCTCGGCTGACGAGCTCGTCGTACTTCTGCGACATGGATTCACCTCGAATGCTTGCGATTTTTCGGGCGACGCGGTCAGGGAGCTCGGGGAAGGTCCCGCCGGACGGCGTCGATCGCGAGGCGAATCTATCCGCGCCGGTGGGACCCTGGACGGGTGCGACGCGGCGTCTGGGGCCGAGAGTCGTAAGGCCGAGAGTCGAGCCGGGTTCGGCAGCGGGCGGACATCGGTCGCGCAGAATGCGGCACGCGAAAAGGAGTGTCAATCTCGGCGCATGCGCATCCTGGCCCTGACGCCACGCCTGCCGTACCCGCCCGTGGGCGGCGACAAGCTGCGGGCGTACGAGTTCATCGCGCGGCTCGCGAAGCGGCACCAGGTGGCGCTCCTGTCGTTCGTCGAGAGCGCCGCCGAGCAGGACCAGGGGCGCGCGCTGGCGCGGCGGCACCCGTCCATCTCGGTCGAGACGGTGGTGCTCGAGCCCTGGCGCTCGCGGCTGCGCGCGCTCGCCGGCGTGCTCACGCGCGAGCCGCTGCAGGTGCACTATTACCGCTCGTCGCGCATGCGCCGGCTGGTGGCGCAGCGCCTGGTGCAGGAGCGCTTCGACGCGGTGTACGTGCACCTCTTGCGCATGGCGCAGTACGTGGAGCGCGAGACGGACGTGCGCCGGGTGCTCGACATCACCGATGCGGTATCGCTCCTGTACGCCCGCGCGCGGGCGATGCGGCGCGACCTCTTCCGAGCGGTGTTCGCGGTCGAGGTCGCGCGGCTGCGCGGCTACGAGACGCGGTTGGTGCGCGCGTTCGAGGTGACCGCGGTGATCTCCGACGTCGACCGCGACGTGCTCGCCGTGAACGGCGCGCCCAAGGAGCGCATGGCGCTGGTGAACAACGGCGTGGACCGCGCGTTCTTCGCGCCGCGCGCCCGCGAGTTCGACCCACACCGCCTGGTGTTCGTCGGGAACCTGTCGAGCTTCGCCAACTCCGACGCCGCGCTGTTCATGCTGCGCGAAGTCTTTCCCGCGGTGCGCGCAGAGATCGGCGATGCCGTGCTCGACGTGGTCGGCCTGCAGCCGCCGCCGGCGGTGCTCGCGTTCCACGGCTCGAACGGCGTGAACGTGACCGGCGCGGTCGACGACGTGCGGCCCTACGTCGAGCGCGCGGCGGTGAGCTTGTGCCCGGTGCGCGTGGCGGGCGGGGTGCAGAACAAGATCCTCGAGTCGCTCGCGCTCGGCGTGCCGGTGGTCACCAGCCCAGAAGGGTTCGAAGGCCTGGGCGCGCGCGGCGAGGAGGACGGCGTGGTGGTGGCGGAGGGGCCGCACGAATTGGCGCGCGCGTGTGTGGCCTTGCTGCGCGACCCCGCGCGGCGGAGCGAGCTCGGCCGGGCCGGCACGGCCTTCATCGCGCGTCACTACGACTGGGACCGCCAGGTTGCCGTGCTCGAGGCGCTGCTCCGCGGCTAAGGCAGGACGAGCGGCTCGAGCTCGGCCAGGTCGACGAGCGTGTGCGCGGGCGCGGGCCCCGTGAAGGCGCGCAGCGCGGCCTCGCGGTCGGCGACCCGGCGGGTGATCCACACCGGCCGGATACCGAGCTGCGCGGCGCCGCCGACGTCCGCTTCGAGGCTGTCGCCCACGTGCAGCGTCTCCTCGGGCTTTGCGCCGACGGCGTCGAGCGCGGCCTGGAAGATCTCCGCGCGCGGCTTGCGCAGACCGACGTCCATCGAGATCACCACCGCGTCGAAGTGCTCGAGCAGCCCGGCGCTGGCCAGCACCTCGCGCGCAGTGTCGCTGTGGGTGAAGTTCGAGCACACCGCGAGCTTCACGCCGCGGCGCAGGCGCGCGAGCAGCTCGGCGTGGTGCGCATGGAAGGTCACGTTGCGGGCGACCTCGGCCATGTGCAGCCGCGTGAGTCGCTCGGCCATCTCCTCGCTCGGCTTCCCCAGCGCCTGGCCCAGCCGGCGGAAGCGCTCGATCGTGGGGAACTCGCGGTGGTCGCGCTGCGCCGCGTCGCGCTCCTCGCGGTCGACCGCGCCGAGCGCGGCCGCGAAGGCATCGAAATCGAGCCCGTGCCAGTGCACACTCGCCGCATGCAAGAGCCCATAGGTCGACGGGATGCGCCGGCCGGCGATCTCGACCAGCGGCAGGCGCTCCATGTGGATGTCGACCAGCGTGTCGAACAGATCGAAGAGCACGGCTCGGACCGGCACGCGGCGCAGGATAGGAACGTGCGCTGGATCGTAAAGGGCGAGAACCTCGAGGTGCTGCGCGCGCTCCCCGACGGGCTCGCCGGCCTCGTCTACGTCGATCCGCCGTTCAACACCGGCCGTACGCAGCGCCGCACGCGCCTGCGCACGCGCCGCGCGGCCGGCGCGGAAGGCGGCGACCGCACCGGCTTCGCCGGCAGGCGCTACGCGAGCGAGGTCGTGGGCGTGTCCGAGTTCTCCGACCGCTTCGACGACCTGCCCGCGTACCTGGAGCCGCGGCTGCGCGAGGCGCGCCGCGTGCTGAAGGAAGACGGCTCGCTGTTCGTGCACCTCGACCCGCGCGAGTCGCACTACGTGAAGGTGCTGCTCGACCGGATCTTCGGCCGCGCCTCGTTCATGAACGAGATCGTCTGGGCCTACGACTACGGCGCGCGCACGAAGCGCCGTTGGCCCGCGAAGCACGACACCATCCTGTGGTACGCGGTGGACCCCGCGCGCTACGCGTTCGACTTCGCCGCGATGGAGCGCATCCCGTACGCCGCGCCCGGCCTCGTGGGCCCCGAGAAGGCCGCGCGCGGCAAGACGCCGACCGACGTGTGGTGGCACACGATCGTGCCCACCAACGGCCGAGAGCGGACCGGCTACGCCACGCAGAAGCCGCTCGGCATCCTCTCGCGCATCGTCGCCGTGCACTCGCGCCCCGGTGATCTCGTGCTGGACTTCTTTGCCGGCAGCGGCACCACCGGCGAGGCCGCGGCGCGGCTCGGTCGCGGCTTCATCCTGGTCGACCAGAGCGCCGAGGCCGTGCGCGTGATGCAGAAACGCCTGGCGGAGTGGGAGCCGCGCTGTCTCGGCGCCGCAGACCTCGCGCGTGAGTGACTCGCCCCGCGTCTGGGTCTTCTTCTACGGCTCGTACATGAACCGGGCCGTGCTGGCCGAGGTCGCGCTCGCGCCCGAGGAGTGGCGTCCAGCACGGCTGCCGGGATTCGACATCGAGATCGCCCCGCGCGCGAACCTGGTGCGCCGTGGCGACGGCGCGGTGTATGGGGTGCTCGCGACGGCGACCCATGCCGAGCTCGAGCGGCTGTACGCCCACGCGCACCAGGTGCTGGGCGAGGTCTACCTGCCAGAGGCCGTGCTCGCGGAGCAGCTCGGCGGCGGGCTGCGGCCGGCGCTCTGCTACATCGCCCCCGCCATGCGCGCGGCGCCAGCCGATCCGGCCTACGTCGAGCGCATCCTGCGTCCCGCGCGCGAGCTGGGCTTTCCGGCCTCCTACCTCGCGCGGATCGAGCGCTTCGCGCGCCGCTGAACTCTGACGCCGCGTCAGTTTGTCGGCCCTCGGAGACGGGTGTTAGCCTCCTTCCCCGTGAGCGAGCCCCCCCGCGCCGAGCTCCTGGAGCAGATCCGGAAGGCGGTCGACGCCGAGCCGCTGCCGCGCGCGGCGGCAGTCGCGGCCATGGAGCGGCTGGAGCGCGCGCCCGAGACGATCCTCCAGCCTCTGCTCGAAGCTGCTCAGGAGTCGGGGCTGCGCGGGCACGGCCGCGTGATCTCGGTTTCGCGCAACGTGTTCATTCCGCTCACCAACTTGTGCCGCGACCGCTGCGGCTACTGCACGTTCGCGGTGCAGCCCGACTCGCCGCGCGCGAAGACGTGGCTGCTGCACGAGGTGCGCGACACCTCGCGCCGCGCGCGCGCGAACGGCTGCCTCGAGGCGCTGTTCTGCCTGGGCGACAAGCCCGAGGTCGCCTACCGCGGCTACCGCGCCTGGCTGCACGAGCGCGGCTACGCGCGCACCAGCGAGTATCTCGTCGACGCGTGCGCGGCGTCGCTCGAGGAAGGTCTGTTCCCGCACTCGAACGCGGGCATCCTCTCGCGCGACGAGCTCGCGGCCTTGCGGCCGTACAACGCCAGCATGGGGCTCATGCTCGAGACCGCGAGCGCGCGGCTGCGCGAGCGCGGAGAGGCGCACTACTTCGCGCCCGACAAGGAGCCGAGCGCGCGGATCGAGATGACCCGCATCGCGGGGGAGCTGCGCATCCCGTTCACCAGCGGGATCCTGGTCGGAATCGGCGAGACCGCGGCCGAGCGCGTCGACACCCTCTTCGCCATCCGCGAGCTCCACGCGCAGGGCGGGCACATCCAGGAAGTCATCGTGCAGAACTTCCATCCGAAGCCCGGCACGGCGATGGCGCAGCTGCCGATGCCGAGCGATGTGCTGATGGCCGGGACGACCGCGATCGCGCGGCTCGTGCTGGGGCCGGCGATGAACCTGCAGGCGCCGCCGAACCTCTCGCCCACGTCGCTCGAGCTGCTGCTGCGCGCCGGCATCAACGACTGGGGCGGCGTCTCGCCGCTCACGATCGACTTCATCAACCCCGAGGCGCCGTGGCCCGAGCTCGACGAGCTGCGCGCGCGCACGGAGGCCGGCGGCTACGAGCTGCGCGATCGGCTCTGCGTGTACCCGGAGTACATCGCCGAGCGCCCCGACTTCTTCGAGCCCGAGCTGCTGCACTGCCTGCGCGCAGTGACCGACGCCTCGGGCTGGCCTCACCCCGTCCTTCCCGTCAAAGGAGCCGTGCATGCCCCCTCTCTCTGACACCGTTCTGCGTGGGACCAGCGCACCCGTGCGCGCCGTGCTCGAGCGCGCGCTCGAGGGACGCGAGCTCGCGCGCGCCGACGCCGAGGTGCTGCTCGGCGCCCTGGGCCGCGACCTGCAGGCGCTCTGCGCCGTGGCCGACGCCGCGCGCTTCGACGACGTGGGCGACGAGGTCTCCTACGTGGTCTGCCGCAACATCAACTTCACCAACGTCTGCTACGTCGGCTGCAGCTTCTGCGGCTTCGCGCGCCACAAGCACGAGGAGGACGCCTACGACCGCGGGCTCGACGACATCCTCGCGCGCTGTCACGAGGCGGTCGCACGCGGCGCGTCCGAGGTGTGCATCCAGGGTGGCATCCACCCCAACAAGGACGGCTTCTGGTACCGCGAGATCGTGCGCGCGATCCACCGCGAGCTGCCGGAGCTGCACATCCACGCGTTCTCGCCCGAGGAGATCCACTTCGGCCACCAGCGCGCCGACGGCATGTCGCTCCGCGGCTATCTCGTGATGCTGCGCGACGAGGGGCTGGGCACCATCCCGGGCACGGCGGCGGAGATCCTCGACGACGAGGTGCGCAAGATCCTCTCGCCGCGAAAGCTCATGACCGAGCGCTGGCAGGAGATCGTGACCACCGCGCACGAGGTCGGCCTGCGCTCCAGCTCGACCTTGATGTACGGCCACATCGAGACGCCGGCGCACATCTCCTCGCACCTCGAGCGGCTGCGCGACATCCAGAAGCGCACCGGCGGCTTCACCGAGTTCGTGCCGCTCGGCTTCATCCACCACAAGACCCGGCTCTACAACGAGCAGGGCTCGCGCGCCGGCGCGAGCATGCCCGAGGACCTGCGCCTCCTCGCCGTGGGCCGGCTGTTCCTGCGCCCCTGGATCAAGAACGTGCAGATCTCCTGGGTGAAGATGGGGCTGAAGCTCGGCCAGGTGGGCCTGATGTCGGGCGCGAACGACTTCGGCGGCACGCTGATGGAGGAGTCGATCAGCAAGGCGGCAGGCTCCGAGCACGGCGACCACGTCGAGGTCGAGACGATCGAGCGGCTGATCCGCGAGCTCGGCCGCACTCCGTACGAGCGCACCACCACCTACGGTCGCAGGCAGAAGCCCGCGCGCGGCGAGGCCGCGCCGCTCGAGCTCGAGCTGGTTCCGGCGGCACGCAGCGAGCGCGCTGGCTTGGCGCTGCCGAGCGGCTACTAAGTCGGGCCTAAAGCGGCGCGCGGCGACGCGTCGATGAGCTGCGCATGAGGCGAGTGCTGGTCACCGGCGGCTGTGGTTTCATCGGCTCGCACTTCGTGCGCCTGCTGCTCGCGGAAGAGCCGGACGTGCGCGTGGTGAACCTCGACGCGCTGACCTACGCTGGCAACCTCGCCAACCTGGCAGACGTGGCGAGCTCGCCGGACTACCGCTTCGTGCGCGGCGACATCCGCGACGAGAAGACCGCGCGAGAGCTCGTGGCCGACGCCGACTGGATCGTGAACTTCGCCGCCGAGACGCACGTCGACCGCTCGACCAAGGCGCGCGCGGGCGAGTTCATCGAGACCAACGTCTACGGCGTGTACGTGCTGCTCGAGGCCGCGCGCCAGGTGAACCGCGGCGCGCGCTTCCTGCAGGTCGGCACCGACGAGGTCTACGGCGACGTCGCCTGGCCCGGCTTCCCGGACGAGAGCGCGATGCTGCGGCCGTCGAGCCCGTACTCGGCCGCGAAGGCCGGCGGCGACCACATCGCCCTGTCGTTCCACCACACCCACGACATGGACGTGCTCGTCTCGCGCTGCACCAACAACTACGGGCCGTTCCAGTATCCCGAGAAGGTGATTCCCGTCTTCATCACCAACGCCCTCGACGACGAGCCGCTGCCGCTCTACGACGGCGGCACGCAGATCCGCGACTGGCTGCGCGTCGAGGACCACTGCCGCGCGCTGCACCTGCTGCTGCGCAGCGGCACGGCGGGCGAGGTGTACAACATCGGCGCGAACCAGACGCCCGAGGTCACCAACCGCGAGCTCACCGCGATGATCCTCTCCTGCTGCCGCAAGGCCGACTCGCTGATCCGCCCCGTGAACGGACTGCGCCCCGGCCACGACCAGCGCTACGCGGTCGACACCGCGAAGATCCGTGCGCTCGGCTGGCGGCCGGAGCTCGACCTCGCCGGCGGGATCGAGAAGACCGCGCGCTGGTATGCAGAGCGGCGCGACTGGTGGGAGCCGATCAAGTCCGGCGAGTACCGCGAGTACTACCGCAAGCACTACGGACAGGCGGCGAGCCGCTGATCCGCGCGGCGAGCGCCTCCAGCTCGTAGCGCAGCTGCGGCCGCTCGACGATGCGCCGTTCCACCGCGTCGATCGCGTACATGACGCTGGTGTGGTCGCGCCCGAACGCGCGCCCGATGTCGGCGAGCGACGCGTCGGTGTAGCGGCGTGCCAGGTACATGGCGATCTGCCGCGGCCGCACGAAGATCTGCTTGCGCGAGCGGCTGCGCAGCGCGTCGGCTGGGAGCCCGTAGGCGCGCGCGGTCTCCGCGCTGATCTCGTCGAGCGAGCGCGCGCGGCCCGGCATGTCGACCGCGTCGAGCGCCTGCGCCACGAGCTCGGGCGTGATCGGCGCGCGCAGCAGCGACGCGCGCGCCACCACCTGGTTGAGCCCCGCGATCAGGTCGCGCACCGACGGCAGCTCGCGCTCGGCGAGCAGCTCCAGGCAGCTCTCGGGAACGCGCACCCCGCCGCGCGCTGCACGCTCGCGCAGGATCGCGCGCCGCGTCGCCGCCTCAGGGGGCGCGATGCGCGCGACCAGACCCGACGCCATGCGCGAGCGCAGCTTCGGGTCGATCTCGTCGAGCTCGGACGGCGCGCGGTCGGCCGAGAACACCACCGTCCGGCCGCTCGCGACCAGGTGGTCGAGCGTGTGGAACAGCTCGACCTGCGTGGCGCGCTTGCCAGCGAGGAACTGGACGTCCTCGAGGATGAGCAGGTTCGCCTGCCGGCGGTAGCGCTGGCGGATGCGCGGCATCTGTCCGGCGCGCAGCGCCTCGGTCACCTCGGTGGTGAACTCCTCGCTCGAGCGGTAGAGCGCCGCTGCGCCGAGCTGGGTCGAGATCGCCCGGCACAGGTGCGTCTTGCCCGAGCCGGTGCCGCCCGCGAGGAACAGCGGGTTGCAGCGGCCCGCGTCGCCGCGTGCGACGGCGCGCGCGGCCTCGAGCGCGAGGGCGCTGCCCGGTCCCGAGACGAACCGTTCGAACAGCTCCTCCTGCGCGCACTCGCGCGGGCCGAGCCCGGCCGGCTCGGCGACCGGAGCGGTCGAGCGTGGGGTCGACGGCGCGCAGCGGCGCACGCCGTCGACCTGGTACTCGACCGAGCGCGCCGCGGGCGCGCACTCTTCGATCACCTTTCCGTAGCGGCCGCGCACCCAGTCGCGCGTGAAGCGATCCGGGCAACGCAGCACCAGCGTCTCGCCTTCGAGCTGCCCGTCCAGCGCCCGGAACCAGGCGTCGAACGCAGCCTCTCCAACGCGTCGTCCGATTTCAGAGCGGACGAGCTCCCACCCCCCAGTGGTCATTTCGAGCCATTTCCCCCCGAGCGGAGCCAGCCTTGCCGGGCTCCGCCGCCTGCGCGGAACGCGACTCTCCCACGCAAGGGAGCGCTGCGCAAAGCCGATTCGCGCGCGGCAGGTCTTTCGCCTCGCGCCTACACCGGCGCGGACCTGCGCGGCTCACGCGGGAATTCCCCGACGGCGGGCAAGTCGCCAGATTCGCGTCGCTCTTGTGCAGTTTGGGCAGAAGTGTGATCCCGAGTACACAGCGCGTTGCACAGCCGTTCACACAGCGAAGTGCCACGGACTGGTGTGGAGTGGTCTCCATCGGTCGCGATTTTTCGCGCGCGATCGCACGTTTTAGCGAAATCTCAGTTGAGACTCTTCGGCCCCTCGGGCAGCCGCGCCTCGGCGATCCGGAACGAGAGCAGGCGCAGCAGGAGCTCGCTCTGCGCTGCCGCGTCGGCGGTCTCGAGCAGGCTCTGCTTCTCGACCACCGGAGACTCGACGCCGAATGCGATCGCGTTCACGAGCAGGATCGGATCGAGCGTGCGCATGCGCTCGGCCAGCGGCGCGGCGCTCTCGGGCGCAGTGAGTCGCCCCAGCTCGAGCATGCGCGCTTCGAGCTGCGGCCGCGCGCGCTCGAGCGCCTGGCGCGAGGCGAGCGCGAGCTCAGCGAAGCGCGGCTCGGGGAAGAGATCGGCCTCGATCTCGCGAAAGGCCGTGCCGAGCTCGAGCTCGCGCGCGATGCGGAAGCGCCGCTCGCCGTAGAGCAGGAGGTTCCAGCGGCCATCCGGGAGCTGGCGGTGCTCGACGATACGCCCGGCGCAGCCCACGCCGAAGATCGGAGCCCGCGCCGCCATGGCCTCCGCTTCTGAGCGCAGCAACACCATGCCGATCACGGAGTCGCCCGCGAGCGCGGCCTCGGTCATCGCGCGATAGCGCGGCTCGAAGATGTGCAGCGGGAGATAGGTGCCGGGGAACAGCACTACGTTGGGCAGCGGAAAGATCGGGAAGCGCGTCGGGAATGGCTCGAGCGAGGGGTCGCTCATGCGCGCAAGGGTATACTCTCGCCGCCTCCCCCGGAGCCCCGCGCTTGAGCGATCCCGCACAGGAAGCGCGCGGTCGCGCGCTCGAGCGATTGCGACGTCACGCCGAGCTGCTCGCCGGTGCGTTCGAGCTGCCGCTGGCATCGGTCGATGCGGAAAGCCCGCGCGTGCGCCGGCGCTACGGCATCTGCTACGCCGACGGGCGGATCCGGATCCGGCTGCACCAGCTGCGCTCGCCCGACCTGCTCAAGTACAGCGTCATGGTCGACACGCTCTGCCACGAGCTCGCGCACCTGCGCCACCTGAACCACGGTCCGCGCTTCTGGCGGCTCTACCGGCGCATTCTGGCCTACGCACGGCGCCAGGGGATCTACCGACCCGGTCCGGAGCCGGTCCCAGCGCGAGCCGCGCCCTTCGCAGCACTGCCCCACGCGATCGCACGCGCCAGGCCGCGCCCGCCCGAGCCGCGCCAGCGGCCGGCGCCGCGAGGTCAGCTCGAGCTCTTCTAGACCTCGCGGACCTTGTCGTACTCCTCGAGGG